>Ga0126377_10003568_pt1 | contig 11063 bp, 8 predicted proteins | sample PanSoiMetPlot_22_FD_92647 | JGI IMG/M metagenome (GOLD analysis project Ga0126377, IMG submission 92647) | Tropical forest soil microbial communities from Panama - MetaG Plot_22 | ecosystem: Environmental > Terrestrial > Soil > Tropical forest > Bulk soil | place: Panama | collected 2016-02-17
AGCTGCAGCAGCAGTCCTGCGACCGCTCCGATGAGGATCGTCCTGATCCAGGTTGCAAAGGTGCGAGAATCGCGGCTCGCAAACGCGATGCCCGCGACCGTTATGAGGCTGCCGACGAGACCGGCGACGAATCCGGCAATGGCATAGGCGTACGGGATGTCTCCGCTCGCATTGCCGTCCAGGATCCTGTGGACTTCAATGGCGGTCTTCCACGCACAGATCCACGCGATCACGACCGCGATGAGTGCGGCTGCGAGCTTGAGCGCATGCTTGGTCTCCCAGAGATAGAGCCCGACGCACAGCGCAAGCCCGAAATAGATGCCTGGGGGCAGCGGTACGCGTTGGGGTCCTGAGCCAAACGTTACGATCTCCCACGGGTCCACCGGCGCGAAAGACGACAGCAGCGCGGAGACTACGGCGAGCGCGGCAAGAAAAATGGTTGCGCGCTCCGGCGAAGGTTTCGACATGATGCCAAGCCCCCCTGGGGTGAGGCCGTTAGCGTACCACGTCTTGTGCCCATGTGGTCCGGCATCGATATGGTCGGATTGCGAAGGATTGCGAAAGTCACGCCGGTGCGTGGCAGACCGCCTCGACGTTGTGGCCGTCGGGATCGAGCACGAAAGCGCCGTAGTAGTTGGGGTGATAGTGCGGCCGCAGCCCCGGCGCGCCGTTGTCCTTGCCACCGGCGGCGAGCGCCGCGCGATGGAAGGCGTCGACCGCGGCGCGGTCCTTGGTGGCGATGGCGATGTGGAGGATGCCTCTCAGACCTCCTTCGCCGCCGATCCAGAAATCGGGCTTGCCGTCGGCCCCGAAGCCCGCCGCCGGAGACTTGCTCTCGGTATGCTCGCCGCCGACCTCCATGATCAGGCTGTAGCCGAGCGGCGCCAGTGCTTTCAGATAGAACGCCTTCGAGCGCTCGTAGTCGGCGACGGGAAAGCCGACGTGGTCGATCATCCGCGTCTCCTTGTCATTCGGTCACTCGTGCCCGGCCGATCATGGCTGATAGACTCCGCGGTTGTACCAGTGGAAGGAGTCGATGCTGACCACGCGCTCGGTGCCGTCGAACAGCGGTCCGAGCCGGCCGCCCGCGGCCTTGTAGGAAAATTCCTTCACGCGATCGCGGATCGGCACCGTGGCGTTGCGCATGATGTCGATGCCCTGCTCGACCTTGAAGATCTGGTAGGAACTCGGATTGGTCGGGGAGAAGAATTTCACCTCGCTGCCGCCTTTGCGCGCCGGCGCGCGCTCGTATTTGAGGTGCACCTCCAGGCGCTCGCCGGAGGCGGCGACGAATTCCCAGTGCTCCTCCATCATGGTGTCCTTGGCCGTGCCGGTCACCGAACGGTCCATGCGGTGGGAGGTCGCGAGCTCGTAATTGCCGAATGGTCCCGGCGCGTCCTTGGGGTCGGTGGTCAGCCCGGCAATGATCATCTGCCCGACGGTGGTGGTGCCGGTCTGCTTGACCGGGATGGCGAGATAGACGAGCCGGCTCGATCCCACCGGCGCGCCGTCCGCGCCGGTGATGTCGATGCGGTCGATGAAGATCAGGCGCAGATTGCAGTCCTTGGCGGGGCCCTGGGTGGCGATGTTGGGCTCCCAGCCCGTGGGCAGGAACTTCCGCAGCGCCGCGTCCGGCACCACGAAGTCAAGCTGCATGCGAAATTCGGCGTTCTGCTCGACGAAGGTCTCGGCGCGCGCCCGGTCATATGGCCCGGCGCAAAACGCGAGCGCGACCAGACCTCCCGCAAGTGCGGACTTTCCCAACATGGAACCCTCCCTTCGGCCGCGTCAGTTGCCCTGCGTCGGCATGCTATTCCCGGCGCTCACACCTGCTGTGGTGGCGCCGGGATCGCGGCTAAACTACCATCGGGCGCGGTTTCGCCCCAAGGCCCATCGCGGCATGGCTGGTAGGAGCATTTTCAGGAAAAGCTTGCCCCGGACTTGATCCGGGGTGGACACCGGTTTTCCGCAGAAAATGCGAGCAAGGAAAAACTAGGAGGACGTCTATCAGCGCCCCATCCGAAACCCGGACACCATTGCTCGCGCCGCCGGCGTGGCCGAAGGGGCCCGCGCTGCAGGTGCTGTGGTATGGCCGCTCGGTCCGCGCGCAGCTGCTCATCGTCTTCGTCGTCCTCGACGTGATCGCGGGGCTGGTGGCGGGCGCGGTGACGATCCTGCAGGCCCGCACGTCCACACGGGTCGAGATCGCCGCCTCGATGGAGCTGGCGCAGCTCCTGGTGAGCGAGGCGGTCGCGCTGATGCGGCAGGAGGTGCCGGCGGAAAGGTTCCTCGCCGACCTCACCTCGCAGTTGCGCCTGGTGCGGCACGTGCGGATCGTCGTGAACGACGCGTCCGGCGCGCGACTGCCGCTCCGCTCGGCTGTCGGCGGCGCGGATGCGGCGCGCGACGAGCGCGCGCCGGCGTGGTTCGCGGCGCTCATTGCGCCGCGTGTGGAGACACGCAACGTGCCGGTCGTGGTCAACGGCCAGCGCATCGGCTCGGTCGAAATCGTGGCGGAGCCGCGCGACGAGATCCTGGAGGTGTGGACCAACACGCTTGCGCTCGGCGCTGTCGCGCTGGCGGTGAATATCGCCGTCATCGCCATGCTCTATTTTCTGTTCGGGCGCGTGCTCGATCCCCTGACCGGAGTCGCGCGCGGGCTCGCCGACCTCGAGCAGCGAAACTACCGGGTGCGGCTGTCGCGGCCCCAGGCGCAAGAGCTCGCCGCCATCACCGACCGCTTCAATGCGCTTGCCGAAGCGCTCGCCGCGGCGCTCGCCGAGAATGCAAAGCTCAATCATCGGCTGATCACGGCGCAGGACGACGAGCGGCGGCGCACGGCGCTCGAGCTGCACGACGAGGTCGGCCCGAGCCTGTTCGGGCTCAAGGCCAACGCGGCGTCGATCGCGACCGCGGCGGCGGCCCTGCCGGACGCGGCCGGCCGCAAGATCACCGAACGGGTTGGCGACATTCTCCATGTCATCGAGCATCTGCAGGCGATCAATCGCAGCATGCTCAACCGGCTGCGGCCGATGGCGCTGGGGCACGTGCCGCTGCGCGACATCTTGAGCGAGATGGTGCAGGAGCGTGCGCGGGCGCATCCGGAGATCGCATTCGCTTTTTCCGCCGATCGACTGGCGCGCGGCTACGGCGATTCGATCGATCTGACGGTCTATCGCTGCGTGCAGGAGAGCCTGACCAACGTCATTCGCCACGCCCATGCGACCCAGGTGGAGATCAAGCTCGGCGAAGCAGCCGACGAAAGGCCAGGCCGGGCCGGCGCGCAGCTTGGGCTGACCGTCCATGACGATGGACGTGGGATCGATCCCACGACGCCGCCCGGGTTCGGCATCAGCGGCATGCAGGAGCGCGTGCAAGCGCTCGGCGGCAGCTATAAGGTCGACAGCGGGACCGGCCGCGGCACCCGCGTGCAGATCGCGATCCCGCTCCCGGGACAGAGCGGCGCATGACCAGCGTTCTGATCATCGACGATCACCCGATCGTGCTGCAGGGATGCCGGCGGATGCTGGAGGATGCCGGCGTCGAGACCGTGCTGGAAGCGCGCGACCCGACGTCGGGCTACCGGCTCTATCGCCGCCATCATCCCGACGTGGTGATCGTCGACCTCGCCATGCAGGGCAGCGGGCTCAGCGGCCTCGACGTGATCCGCCGCATGCGCACGCACGATCCGCGCACCCGCATCCTTGTGTTCAGCATGCACAGCGATCCCATCATTGCGGCCCGTGCGCTCGAGGCCGGCGCCACCGGCTACGTGCTCAAGGACACGTCGTCGGATGAGCTGATGAAGGCATTCGACCAGGTGCGCGCCGGCACGCCCTATCTCAGCAACGACCTCGCCATGCAGGTGGCGCTGGTGCGCACCGGCGTGCGCGCGAATCCGCTCGCCGATCTCACGCCGCGCGAGCTGCAGACGCTGTCGCTACTGGCCGAGGGCAAGCCCTATGGCCGCATCGCCGAGGAGCTCAACGTCAGCTACAAGACCGTGGTCAATGCCTGCTCCCAACTCAAGCAGAAGCTCAACGCCAAGAACCTGCCGGACCTGATCCGCATCGCCGTGCAGCACGTCTCGGCCGAGACGTAGCGGAGATAGTGCCGCGCATTCGGTGGGCTCCCTCTCCCCGCACCTGCGGGGAGAGGGGCGAACTCCACTGTCGATAAGCGCCCCTCACCCCAACCCTCTCCCCTGTGAAGAACGGGGAGAGGGAGCACACCGAGTCCGTTGCGGCGTGTCCTCGCGGCCACATTGCCAGAAGTTCCCGACCAGAATTGGCAAAACGTAACGGGACCCGCGCCCTGAAATATTTCAGGATTTGCCGGGGATCAGCGCCGGTGAGTGCGATGCGTGGGGGAGCGTCGGGGCGGTATCGGGCTGCGGTCGCGTTGCGCGCGACCGCACGAGCGGCGCTGCTCGTGCCCGCTGTCGTGGCGGTGCCGGCCGTTGCGTTGGCCGAAGAGGCTACGATCAGTCTGCCCGAGGTCCGCGTCATTGGCACGTCGCCGCTGTCGACGGTCCGCAGCACGCGACCCAGCAGCGAAAGCACCCCGAGGACGCGCGCGGCCCCGCGAACCGGCGGTGCGCCCGGACCCTCGCCGGTCGCGGCCCCTGCGCTCGAGCCGCAGCCGCCGGCCGATGCCGGTGTGATCGACCGCGACAAGGTGCCGTCCAATACGGTGACGCTGACGCCCGAGGACTTCGACCACGCTAAATCGACGAGCCTTCCGGACTCGCTGTTGCAGCGGGTGCCCAGTGTCATCATCGTCGACACCACGGGGAACCAATTTCAGCCCGACGTCCAGTACCGCGGCTTCACAGCCTCGCCGACGGTCGGTGTGCCGCAGGGCCTGGCGATCTACCAGAACGGCGTGCGCGTCAACGAATCCTTCGGCGACACCGTGAACTGGGATTTCATTCCGGAATACGCGATCCGTCGGCTCGACGTCTTTCCCAACAATCCGGTGTTCGGGCTCAACGCGCTCGGCGGCGCGGTCTCGATCGAGATGAAGAACGGCTTCAACTATCAGGGCCGTCAGGTCGAGCTGCTCGGCGGCTCGAACTGGCGCCGTTCCGCCATGGCGCAGGTTGGAATGCAGCAGGGCAACGTGTCATTCTACGTAGCCGGCGACGCGCTCAACGACAATGGCTGGCGCGACAAGTCGCCGTCGGAACTGCGGCGGGTCTACGCGGATGTCGGCGTGCTCGGCGACCGCAGCGAGTTCCACGTCAATTTCACCGGCGCCTCGAATTTCTTCGGCGCCGTCGCGGCGACCCCGATTCAATTGCTGAACCAGCGCTGGAACGCGATCTACACCAACCCGCAGACCACCAAGAACCAGCTCGCGTTCCTGAATACGACCTTCAGCTATCAGGCGAGCGACACGCTGACGATCAAGAGCAACGCCTATTACCGCGGCTTCTGGCAGAAGCACGTGGACGGCAACAGCAGCGACGTCGTGCCCTGCGATGCCGGCGTGTTCCCGGGCTTTCTGTGCCTCGAGGAGGCCGACAACCTGCTGTTCGGGCTCAACGGGGCGCCAGTGCCGGACACCGTTCTCAACGGCGGGACGCCCGGCACGGTCGACCGCACCGCGACGGCGGCGAACACGTTCGGCGGCACGCTGCAGGCTGCGAGCAACGCCAAGGTGTTCGGCCACGACAACAATTTCGTGGTCGGCGGCAGCGTCGACCGCGGCCACGTGCAGTTCAAGGCCTCGAGCGAGCTCGGCGTCATCCAACCGGATCTGTTCGTCACCGGCACCGGCGTCATCGTAAATCAGCCCGATGGGTCGGTCGCGCCGGCCAACGTCAAGACCGACAATACATATCTCGGCTTGTACATGACCGACACGTTCGACGTGACGAATCGGCTATCGGTCACCGCCGGCGGGCGCTTCAACCTGGCGCAGATCAAGTTGCTGGATCAGATCGGCACGGATCTCAACGGCAGCCACCAGTTCAGCCGCTTCAATCCGGTCATCGGCGCGACCTACAAGATCACGCCGCAGCTCACCGCCTATGCCGGCTATTCCGAGGCCAACCGCGCGCCGACCCCGGCCGAGCTCGCCTGCGCCGATCCGGCGCGGCCGTGTCTGCTTGACAACTTCCTGGTCTCCGACCCGCCGCTGAAGCAGGTAGTCGCGCACACCTATGAGGCCGGGCTGCGCGGCAATATCGACTTCGGCCCCAGGAACGGCCGCCTCACCTGGAACCTCGGCGGCTTTCATACCGTCTCCGAGGACGACATCATCCATGTCGCGAGCGAGATTACCGGGCGAGGGTTCTTCCAAAACGCCGGCAGGACGCAGCGCCGCGGGATCGAGGCGGCCGCCACCTACAAGACCGATCGCTGGAACGTCTATGCCACCTACAATTATATCGACGCCACGTTCCTCGACACGTTCGTCCTGCAGTCGCCCGGCAATCCGTTCGCGGTCGGCGGGCTCATCACCGTGACACCCGGCAACGTCATCCCATCGATCCCGGCGCACAAGTTCAAGGCCGGCGGCGAATACGCGGTGACGGACAAGTGGAAGGTGGGCGGCAGCTTCATCGCCGTCAGCGGCCAGTTCCTGCGCGGTGACGAGAACAATCTCAACCCGATGCTGCCGGGCTACTGGGTGCTCAATCTCAACACCACCTATCAGGTCGCCAAGAACGTGGAAGTGTTCGGGCTGGTCCAGAACGTGTTCAACAATCGGTTCTACGCCTTCGGCCAGTTCTTCGAGACCAACGAGGTGCCGTTCCTCGGTCTCACCGATCCGCGCACGCTCAGCCCCGGCGCGCCGCTCGCCGCCTATGCCGGCGTACGCGCGAAGTTCTGAGCCGGCGTCACCGCTCGCCCGCCATTACGTAGGCCCACAGCGCGTCGAGCTGATCCGGTTTGAAGAAGTCGCCCCACGGCGGCATCTGATTCTTGCCGCGCGTCACCGAATTGACGAAGCGCTCGCGCTCACCGGTCGGGAATTTCCGCAGATTGAAGGCGGCGCCGGGATCCTGCATGCGCGCGCCGTGGCAGGGCGCGCAGTTGACGGCGTAAAGCTCGCCGCCGGCTGCGACCTGCTCTTTCGGAAAGCTCGGCGTCTCCTGCGCAGAGGTTAGGCTGCTCAAAGTCAGCAAGGCGACGGCGATCGACAGCAGGGCGGATCTCATGAAGACGCGCTCATAGCGTTGGCAGAGACGCGTCATGGCCGGGACGAGCCCGGCCATGACATTTGGCGTAACGACAAGGGAATGCGCACTCAGTCCGGCAGGACCGCGAAGGTCCAGACCGAGCCGCCTTGCGGCACCTTGTCCTTGAGCTTGTCGCGCGCGACGTTCCAATAGAGACCGCCGATGCCCGACAACACCGTGACGTACTGCCGGCCGTTGTGGGTATAGGTGATCGGCTGCGCGTTGATGCCGGAGCCGGTCTGGAACTGCCAGACCTGCTTGCCGTCCTCGATGTCGAGCGCGATGAACTCGCCGGTCTCCTTGCCCGTGAACAGCAGGCCGCCGCCGGTCACGAGGTTCGCCGACCAGATCGAATGGTCGGTCAGCGGCACGCGCCACTTCTGCTTGCCGGTGAGCGGATCGACCGCGTCGATGTGGCCCCATGGCTCGCCGCCATTGTTCGGCACCGGCAGGCGCTCGATATACATGTAGCGCTGGCCGACCACGAACGGCTTGGTCTCAAGGTGCTTGTAGAGCGCGCCCTGATGCTGGGTGTTGGCGTAAAGCAGGCCGGTCTCCGGACTGAAGGCGGCGTGCGGCCAGTTCTTCGCGCCCAGCGGCGTGGGCCACAGCTCGACCTGGTTTCCGACCTGGCGCAGCTTGGCGGCGAGCTCGGTCTCGACCGGGCGGCCCGTCTCCTTGTCGATGTGGGTCGCCCAATTGACCTTCTCGAACGGATTGGCTGCGACCAGCTTCCCATTCGCGCGGTCGATCGCATAGAGGAAGCCGTTGCGGTTGAACTGCATGATCACTTTGCGCTTGGTGCCGCCGACATTGAGCTCGGCGTTGATCAGCTCCCAGCACGCGTCGTAGTCATAGGCGTCGTTGGGCGTGAACTGATAGTGCCAGACGACCTCACCGGTCTTCGGCCGCATCGCCAGCACCGACGAGGTGTAGAGGTTGTCGCCGGCGCGGGTCTGCGTTGCCCAGGGCGCCGGATTGCCGGTGCCCCAGAACATCAGGTCGAGCTCGGGATCGTAGGAGCCGGTGATCCAGGCTGAGCCACCGCCCAGCTCCCAGGCGTTGTTGTCCTGCGGCCAGGTCTCGTTGCCCTTCTCGCCGCGGGCCGGGATGGTGTACTTGCGCCAGAGCTGCTTGCCGGTCGCGGTGTCATAGCCGTCGATGAAGCCGCGCACGCCGAACTCGGCGCCGGAATTGCCGATCACCAGCACGCCGTTCGCGATCAGCGGCGCGAGCGTCAACGAAACGCCATCCTTCCACTCCGCGACCTTGGTCTTCCACAGCTCCTTGCCGTCCTTGGCGTCGTACGCGACGACGTGGGCGTCCAGCGTGGTGCGGTAGATCTTGCCGTCGTAGATCGCGGCGCCCTTGTTGGAGACGCCGCAACATACGATGCGCGGGGTCTCCGGCGGCCAATCCAGCGTCTGCTTCCAGATCTGCTTGCCGGTGCCAACGTCGATCGCAACGGTTGCACGCGCATTGGTGACGTACATCACGCCGTTGTAGACGATCGGTTGCGCCTGCTCGCCCCAATTGTTGTCGAGGCTGAGATTCCAGACCGGGACCAGCCGTTTGACGGTCTGCTTGTTGATCTGCTTGAGCGGGCTGTAGCGCTGCTGGTGGTAGCCCATCCCGTAGGTGAGGACGTTGTCGGTCGAACCGCCGTTGCCGTCCTTCTTGAGGTCGTCAAACGTTTGCGCGGCGGCGCCGGCGCCGAGCAACAGCAATACGCACGCAGCCGATGCGATGGTCTTCATGGACGTCTCCCTGGTATTCCACGATCTTGTGGCCGGCTCGGTCGATGCCGGTCTGTTGCAGCAGACAATAAACAATCCGTATCCGCCGTCGAGGGCTTTGAACGCCGCGACGGCGTAGATTGTCGCCGCGCAATCGGACTATGCTGGGAACGCAGATCGAGTGTGGGACGACGCCCATGTGCCGCCGGGCCGTGCTGTTCGCGTTGAGCGTGTTGGCGACGATCATGGCGGCCCCCGGACTTGCGGCCGATCCTGACGCTTTTCTCGCCGGCACCAGCAGGAATTGCGTGGAGTGCGACTTCGCCGGGCGTGATCTCAAGGAACGCGACCTCAAGCGCGGCAAGCTCGATCGCGCCAAGTTAGCCAACGCCGATCTCACCGGCGCGAGCCTGTTCCGCGCCACGCTGGTGCGGGCGGATTTTTCCGGCGCCAGGCTCAAGGACGCCAATCTCAACCTCGTTGACGCCAAATGGGCGGATTTCACCGGCGCCGACCTCGCCGAGGCGCTGCTCTACGAGGCCGATCTCGCCAGCGCCAACTTCTCACGGGCCAACCTGACTGGCGCCAAGCTCGGCCGCGCCCGCCTCAACCAGGCCAATCTCGAGGGCGCGGCGCTCGCGCGCGCGGATCTGCGCGGCGCCAGGCTTGCCGGCGCGCGATTCAAGGGCGCCGACCTGCGCGCGGCCAAGCTTGACAATCAGAACCTGCGCGGCATGGACCTCTCCGGCGTCGACTTCAGCATGGGCGACATGGTCGAGGCCGATCTCACCGGCGCCGACCTGCGCGGCGCCAATCTGTCTGGCGTCGATCTGTTCGGCGCCAAGCTCAATGGTGCCGACCTGCGCGGTGCCAATCTCGAGGGCGCCAACCTGACCAACGCGATCCTCACCGATGCGCAGACCGAGGGTGCGAAATTCGAGGCCGCCATCCTGCCGAGCGGCAAGCGGGTGGACTAGGATCAGGGGTTCAACAAGCCAAAAAAGGAGAAGGAGGAGCCATGCGCAAGGACACCAAACGCGAGGAGCCCGAGCACGCCGCCGGCAACGGCATTCTGAACCGGCGCGTCTTTCTGGAGCAGGCCGTGCTCACCGGCGCGGTCGCGGCAAGCACGGGTGCCACGTCCGCGATGGCCGAGCCGCTCGCGGTGCCGAGCTGGATGAAGCAACCGGGTGCCGCGCTCTCCGGCTATGGCCAGCCGTCGCGCTTCGAGAGCAAGGTTGTGCGCGCCGTTCCTGCGCCGCCCAATCCGGCGACGGTGGGCATCGGCACCGCGCGCACGCCGCTGCAACTCCTCAACGGCATGATCACACCGAACGGGCTGCACTTCGACCGCAGCCATTCCGGCACGCCCGACATCGATCCCGACCAGCACCGGCTGCTGATCCACGGGCTGGTGAAGCGGCCGCTCACCTTCACCATGGAGGCGCTGTCGCGCTACCCCATGGAATCGCGCATCGCCTTCCTCGAATGCGCCGGCAATTCGGGCGCGCTCAATGCTCCGCAGGCGCAGCCGCTCAACTTGCCGGCCATCCACGGACTGCTCTCCTGCGCGGAATGGACCGGCGTGCGGCTCTCGACCTTGCTCGACGAGGCCGGCGTCGAGCCCGCCGCCAAATGGGTGGTCGCCGAGGGTGCCGATTCGTCCGCCATGAGCCGCAGCATCCCGCTCGCGAAGTGCATGGATGACGCGCTCCTCTGCCTCTATCAGAACGGCGAGCGGGTGCGGCCCTCCAACGGCTATCCGATCCGGCTGCTATTGCCGGGCTTCGAAGGCAACATGAACGTGAAATGGCTGCGCCGGCTCAAGCTGGTCGATGCCCCGGTCATGGCCAAGGACGAGACCTCGAAATACACGGTGCTGCTCAAGGACGGCAAAGCCTGGCAGTTCGTGTTCCCGATGGAGGTGAAGTCGATCATCACCCAGCCCTCGCCCGGCGTGCCGTTGAAGGGGGAGGGCTTCTACGAGATTTCCGGCCTCGCCTGGTCGGGCAACGGCCGCATCAGGCAGGTCGACGTGTCGGCCGACGGCGGGACGAGCTGGGCGCCGGCCGTCTTGCAGGAGCCGGTGCTGCCGAAGGCGCTGACCCGTTTCCGCGCCGCCTGGCAGTGGACCGGCA
>Ga0126377_10003569_pt1 | contig 11062 bp, 6 predicted proteins | sample PanSoiMetPlot_22_FD_92647 | JGI IMG/M metagenome (GOLD analysis project Ga0126377, IMG submission 92647) | Tropical forest soil microbial communities from Panama - MetaG Plot_22 | ecosystem: Environmental > Terrestrial > Soil > Tropical forest > Bulk soil | place: Panama | collected 2016-02-17
CCTCCCCATCCGTGACCGCTGCCCGGGAGCAGATCGGCAAAGCCGATCTCGTCGACTCTGCTCAGATCGGGCTTCTCCACGTAGCTCTGTCCCCTGGTCACGACGCGAGTGATGTCGAGCGTCAGCCAGCGGATGTTGGCGACGGCGACCTCGGACTCGAGGAAGAGCGTCGAGTTCGTTGAATGCGCGCCCTCTCCGTAATCACCCACCAGCCATGTGCCGTCCCCGAGTTTCACGACGGGACGAACCACGTGAAATCCTGACGTGCGCGTGACCCAGCGAATGCGCGCAAGGCCGGTGAGATCGGCGAAGTTGTTCTTGTCGCGGAGCGTCGCGGCGACCGGCGTCTGGCAGACTCCGGTCCAGAGATTGGGTGGATCGGTTCGCGTCCCTGCCGCGACATCCTTCGGCGGCGGGTTCTGGTTGTAACCAGCCAGCTGAATGCACGCGGGCCCGCTCCAGTCGCGCACGATCGACCCGGTCGGCGGCTGCTTCGCGTACGCTGCCACGCTCTTCGCATTCGGATCGTAGAGACGCAGCTCCAGATTCGGGTTGGTCACCGCCGCCGTCGTCACGCCGCGCTCGGGCACGAAGTCGGCCGGCGCGTCTGCCGGTCGATCAATTTGGCGCCATTCTTCGCGAAAGAGCAACGGCGGCAGCGTCGGCGCGGGTGCTGCGCCGCGGCCGGCTCCGGGCTGTGCAGGCTGTTGTGCGAAAAGCGTGTACGCGACAACACATGGAATCAAACCGACAGCGAATCGACGCGCCATAGTCAGCCTCCGCCGGGTCTACAAAACAAGACCCGGCCTACACAGCGCGGATTATATGCGTTGGAAGTTCTTTTCGACTTCGCGGCGCGTGAGCCGCAGCATCACGGGACGGCCGTGCGGGCAGATCGTCGAGTAGGCGGTGCGACGCAGTTCGTCGAGGATATGTGCCATCTTCTCGTGGGTCAGCGGATCGTTCGCCTTCACAGCGGCATGACACGCCATCGTCGCCGCGATTCGCTTGATGGCGTCGTGGACGGAGGCCGCCGACCCCGTGTTCTCGAGATCTTCGGCGAGCGCGCGCAGAGTGGTCGTGCAGTCTTCGCGTCGCAGCAGGGCCGGGAATGCCGACACTCGGATTGATTCGCCCCCGAACTCGTCGATCTCGAAGCCGAGCCGCTCGAGCTCGGCGGCATGCGCGGTCAGCAACTGCCGGGCGCCTGGCGGCAGCTCCAACAGCATCGGCTCGAGCAACCGCTGACTCTCGAGCCGTCCACTGGTGAGACGCTCGGTGATGCGCTCGAAGAGGACGCGCTCGTGTGCGACGTGCTGATCGATGATCGCGATGCCCTCCTCGTCGACAGCAATGATGAACGTGTCGCGGAACTGGCCGAGGGGCATCATCGGACGGAGGAGAGACGGCTCGGGCCCACTGGCGTCTGTCGGTGCGATCCGGCTGTGGCCTGTCGGTGCGATCGGCTCTTCGGTTGTCGGTGCGGGCCCACGTTCGCTGGTCGGTGCGATCGCGCTATCGGGCGTCGGTGCAAGGGAATCGGGCCCCGACCAACGGCTTGGGAACACGGAGGTGTAACTGTTTGGCAGCGGCAGCGTGACCGCATGCTCGACAGCGGCGCGCGGCGGCTGCAGCTGAAGCTCCGGCACCAAGCCGCGGCCGAGCGCGTCGCCGAGTGTCCGGCGGACGATCTCGTGGATGTGCGACTGATCGCGGAAGCGCACCTCCGCTTTCGTCGGATGCACGTTCACGTCGACGGCCTCGTGCGGCATCTCGATGAAGAGATGAATCTCCGGACTGCGCTCCTTGATCGAGGCGGCGCTGTAGGCATCGATCACCGCGTGCGCGATCGTGCGGTCCTTCACGACACGACGGTTCACGAACACATGCTGCGGACCGCGCGTCGGCCCCTGCTCGGCCAGGGCGGCAACGTAGCCGAGCAGCCTCACGTCGCCATCCCGACGCACTTCGACGAGATCGCTCCGATCGCCGTACAACTGGTACAGCCGTTCGCGCAGCGACGACACCGGCGGCGTCTGCAGGACCTTCCTGCCGGCGCTGGTCAAGGTGAACCCGACCTCGGGATAGCAGAGCGCGAGCTGGGTGACGATGCGCGAGACCTGCGCTGTTTCGGCGCCATCGGACTTCAGAAACTTGCGGCGGGCGGGCAGGTTGTAAAAGAGATCGCCGACATCGATCGACGTGCCCTCCGGCACTCCCGCCTCGGTCACCGACGCGATCGCGCCGCCGTTGACCCGAATCTCGGTCCCCGCATCCATGTGACGCGTCCGTGTGCGCAGCACGAAGTGCGAGACCGACGCGATCGCCGGCAGCGCCTCTCCTCTGAACCCGAGCGTCGCGATCCGCGCGAGGTCGTCCGCCCTGCGGATCTTGCTGGTCGCGTGACGCTCGATCGCGAGCCGCGCGTCGTCGGGATCCATGCCTTCACCGTCGTCGGTCACGCGGATCGATCGTTTCCCCCCGAGCTCGACACCAATCGAGATGCGTCTGGCACCGGCATCGATCGCATTCTCGACGAGCTCCTTGACCACGGAGGCCGGACGCTCGACGACCTCACCAGCCGCAATCTGATTCGCGAGGTCGAGGGGCAGACGATGAATTCTTCCCATTAGAGGCCGCTCGCCGCGATTACCACTAAATCCATCGGTTCCGGCGGAAGAGCGCCAGCATCGCGAAGCTGATGATCGCCATGATGCCGCCGACCCAGAGGAACTGCACGCTCTCGCCGCCCGGGAAATGCGGCAGCGGGACGTTCATCCCCCACATCCCGGTCAGCACCGTGAGCGGAAGGAAGATCGTCGACATCAGTGTCAACACTTTCATGACCTGGTCGAGACGATATGACACAGTCGAGAGGTTCACCTCGAAGATGCCGGTGACCCGGTCCTGAAAGAGAATCGCTTCTTCCGTCAACCGGACGACGTGGTCATACACGTCGCGAAAGCGATAGGACATCTCGTCCGAGATGACCGGAAACTCACGGCGCGCCAGCCGGCCGATCGCGTCGCGCTGCGGGATCATCACGCGCCGCATCGACGTGACCTCGCGTTTCAGCTTCATCACCAGGCGCGCCATGCGCTCGTGCCCGGTGAACGCCTGCTCCTCGAGCCTGGCGATGCGGTCCTCGATCTGCTCGATCACGGGCCGATAGTTGTCGACCATCGTGTCGACGATGCGATGCAGCAGCGCGACCGGTCCTTCGGCCAGGACATGCTCGTGCCGTCCGCAGACCTCGCGCATCCTACCGACCGAGCGGGACTGACCGTCGTGTACGGTCACGAGGTAGTTGCGGCCAAGAAAGAAATCGATGTCGCGGGTAGCGAAATCGATATGCGTGGGCGTGGAATCGATCTCGTGGAGCACCAGATAGAGATAGCCCGGATAGGGCTCGATCTTCGGATACTGCAGCGCGCTGGTGGCGTCGTCGACTGAGAGCGGGTGAAAGTGAAAGACGTCGCTGAGGATCCGCCGCTCTTCCTCTGTCGGCCCGCCGAGGTCCACCCAAAGCCTCACGCTGGACGACGGGTCGAGCCATTGCGGCTCGACCCGATCGCCGTGTGTCGTCTGCCCGTCGCGGTGGACGTAGACGTTGATCACACGCGCTACGATCCCGACAGCGCCGCCTGTGCAGCCGCGAGCCGCGCCACCGGGACGCGGAACGGCGAGCAGCTGACGTAGTTCAAGCCCACCTTGCCGAAGAACTGGATCGACGAGGGATCGCCGCCGTGCTCGCCGCAGATCCCCAGCTTGATGTCGGGCCGCGTCTGGCGTCCCTTCACGACAGCGATCTCGACGAGTTGTCCGACCCCGCTCTGATCGATCGTGGCGAACGGGTTCTTCTTCACGATCTCCAGCTCCGCGTACACCGGCAGGAACGATCCGGAATCGTCCCGTGACATCCCGAGCCCCGTCTGCGTCAGGTCGTTGGTGCCGAAGCTGAAGAACTCGGCCGACTGCGCGATCTCGTCGGCGGTCAGAGCGCCACGCGGAATCTCGATCATCGTGCCGACCAGATATTTGAGCTTCACCTTCTGCTCCGCCTCCACCTCGCGGGCAGCCTGATGCACGACCTCGATCTGCAGGTCGAGCTCCTTCTTGAAGCCGACGAGCGGGATCATGATCTCGGGCAGCACCTTGGTGCCTTCCTTCTGCACCATCGCCGCCGCTTCGAACACGGCGCGCGCCTGCATCTCCGAGATTTCCGGATACCCGATCCCGAGACGACAACCGCGGAATCCGAGCATCGGGTTGAACTCGTGGAGCTGCTCCACCCGCGAGCGAATCGTCTCGGCCTTGATTCCAAGCTTGCTGGCCAGATCCTGCTGCTGCTCGGGCGTATTCGGCAGGAACTCATGCAGCGGTGGATCGAGGAATCGGATCGTCGCGGGATAGCCGTTCAGCGCCCGGAAGATGCCGGCAAAGTCCTCGCGCTGGTAGGGCAACAGCTTGGCAAGCGCCTTCTTCCGATCCGCGAGCGTCTCAGCGAGGATCATCTCGCGCATCGCGTCGATGCGGTCGCCCTCGAAGAACATGTGCTCGGTCCGGCAGAGGCCGATGCCGACGGCACCGAAGGCGATCGCGTTCCGCGCCTGTTCGGGCGTGTCGGCATTGGTGCGCACATCCATCTTCGTGGCCTCGTTGCACCACTTCATGAGCTGTTGGAAGCTCCTGAACTTCTCGGTCTTCTTGGCAGCCTCATTCCCGTGAATCAGGCCAGCCACGATCTCGGATGGAGCGGTCTTCACCTGACCCGCGTAGACCTTGCCGACCGTTCCGTCGATCGACATCCAGTCGCCTTCGTTGTAGGTCTGGCCGTCGACGGCCACCGTTCTCGCCTGGTAGTCGACCTCGACGGCGGCCGCACCGCACACGCAGACCTTTCCCATCTGCCGCGCGACGAGCGCCGCATGAGACGACACGCCCCCACGCGCGGTCAGAATGCCTTCGGCCGCAATCATGCCGCGGAGATCCTCCGGCGACGTCTCGACACGGACGAGCAGCACCTTCTCGCCCTTCTCTGCGGCGGTAACGGCGCGCTCCGCATTCAGATAGATCCGTCCCGAAGCCGCGCCCGGGCCCGCCGGCAGACCGCTCGCGATCGCCCTGGCCTTGTCGACGTCGGTGCTGTCGAACACCGGCGCGAGCAATTGTTCGAGCTGATCGGCGGGATTGCGCATGATCGCCGTCTTCCAGTCGATCAGCCTTTCCTTCTGCATGTCCATCGAGAACTTGAGCGCCGCCATCGCCGTGCGCTTGCCGTTCCGCGTCTGCAGCATGTACACGACCCCGTCCTCGATCGTGAACTCGAAGTCCTGCACGTCCTTGAAATGGCGCTCGAGCGTCTGGCGAATCCGTTCGAGCTCCTGGAACGCCTTGGGCAGATGCTTCTTCAGCTCGCTGACCGGTTCCGGCGTGCGCACGCCGGCGACCACGTCCTCGCCCTGCGCGTTGATGAGGAACTCGCCGTAGAACTCTTTCGCACCGTTGGCCGGGTTGCGAGTGAACGCAACGCCGGAGCCGGACTGCTCGCCGGTGTTCCCATACACCATCGCCTGCACGTTGACCGCCGTGCCCCACTCGCTCGGGATGTTGTACTTGCGGCGATAGACGATCGCCCGATCGTTCATCCATGATCCGAAGACGGCGCCGACGGCTCCCATCAGCTGCTCCCACGGCGAGGTCGGGAAGTCCTTGCCAGCCCGGTCCTTGACGAGCGCCTTGAAGCGAACGACCAGTTCCTTCAGGTCATCGACGGTGAGCTTCGTGTCCTCGATGTCCTGGTGATGGCGCTCGTGCTTCAGTTGCTCGATGACGGTTTCGAACGGCTCGTGATCTTCACCCGGCCGCTTCTGCACGCCGAGCACGACATCGCCGTACATCTGCACGAAGCGGCGGTAGCAGTCCCAGGCAAAGCGCGGGTTGCCGGTCTTGCTGGCGAGCGCTTCGACCGTCTGATCGTTCAGCCCCAGATTGAGGATCGTGTCCATCATCCCGGGCATCGAATCACGCGCGCCCGAGCGCACCGACACGAGGAGCGGGTTCTTGAGATCGCCGAAGGATTTCTTCGTCTGCTTCTCGATGGCGGCAATGCCGGCCTTCATCTGGCCCTGCAGCGTCGAGGGATAGGTGCGCTTGTGCTCGTAGTAGTAGGTGCAGACTTCGGTGGTGATCGTGAAGCCCGGGGGGACGGGTAAGCCGATGCGGCACATCTCGGCGAGGTTGGCGCCCTTGCCACCGAGCAATGCCTTCATCGTCCCGTTGCCGTCTGTTTTCGTTCCGAAGAGATAAACGTGTTTGCCCGACGCCTTCTTGGTGCTGCTCTTCTTCGCGGCCACCTTCTTTGCCGCCTTTTTCTTCGCCATCGAATCCGGTCTCCTGTACGGTCGATCTCGCGCTGGCTGAAGCCAGCGCGTTACCTATGCCCGCGTAGAGCGCACGCCTCGAGCGTGCGCGATCAGTGCGCGCCTTACTCCGCGACGATCTCCGAGATATCCGCGATCTCGAGAATCAGATCGCGCATCGTCGCCACCAACCCCACTCGCGCGGCGCGCAGCCGCTCGTCTTCCGCCATCACCAGCACATCGTCGAAGAACTTCGCCACCGTGGGTTGCAATGCGGCGACGCTCGCAAACGCCTCGCGGTAGTCGTTGCGTTCGGCCGCGGCGCGGATCGCGGGCGCACTGGTCGCGAGCGCGGCAACCAGCGCTTTCTCGGCGGGTTCGGTGAGCATCCCGTTCGGATTGCTTGCGGGAGCGGCTACGCCCTTCGAGATGTTCTTCACCCGCTTGAGCAGCGTCGCCACCCCGAGCAGCGACGGCGACCCGGCCATCTGCGACAGCGCTTCGAGCTTGCGCCGCGCCTCGAGCGGGCTGGTCTCGACGATGTCGGCATGCAGCACGGCACGCACGCTGCGAACGTCGAAGCCACGCTGCTCCAGCAAGTACGTCAGACGGTCAGCCATGAACGAACCGACTGCGCTCATCCCGTCGGCGTCGGCGCCAAACGGTTGCGCAGCGCGCTCGAGCAGCGATCCGAGCTTCAGCCGGACATCGAGCCCGGTCAGCTCCGGCAGATCGGCGAGGATCTTCACGATCCCCTGGGCCTGGCGGCGCAGCCCGAGCGGGTCGCGCGATCCGGTCGGGCGCTCGCCGGCGGCGAACATTCCCACGACCGAGTCGAGCTTGTCGGCGAGTGATACCGCGGTCCATGTGACTGCGGCCGATCCCAACTGCTGACGCGACGGCGGCGCCTCGGCTTCGACGCCGATCGGCAGGTAGTGGTAGTAGATCGCCTTCCACACCGATTCGGGCAGCTTCTCTTCGCGGGCGTAGATGCCACCCATCGTGCCCTGCAGCTCGGTCAACTCGCGCACCATATCGGTGGCGAGGTCGGCCTTCGCAAGTCGTGCGGCCTGCGCCGCCATCGGCGCCGCATCAGGGGTGCGCAGCGCATCGCCGGCAATCCACTCCGCCAGCGTCGAGATCCGATCGACCTTCTCGCGGTAGCTCCCGAGCTTCTTGTGGAACAGGATCGTCGAGAGTCGTTCGACACGCGACTCGAGCCTGGTCTTGCGATCTTCTTCCCAGAAGAATCGTGCATCACGCAGACGGGCGGTCAGGACGCGCTCCGAATTGCGCGCGATGATCTCGGGCTTCTCCGCCTCCATGTTGATCACCGCCAGGAACGCCGGCTTCAGCTTCCCCTCGTCGTCGACCACCGGGAAGTAGTGCTGATGATGAATCATCGTCGTCGTCAGCACTTCTTCGGGAAGCGAGAGGAACTCGATCGGAATGTGACCGGCAACGACGGAGGGATACTCCACGAGATCGGGCACTTCCTGCAGCAACGCGGACTGCGCCGCAATGCTGGCACTGACGCGGCCGCTCAATCGTCGCGCGTGCGTCTCGAGCTCGCGGCGGATCTTCTGCTCGCGCTCGGTGCGATTGAGGATCACGAAGTTCTCGAGCAGACGCGTCTGGTAGTCGTCGAAGGTCTTGACCTTGATCGCGCGCCCTGCCCGGCCGCTCGTGGTCTGAAAGCGATGCCCGTATGTGTTGGGCCCCGAGCGGATGTCCTGAACCGTGGGCCCCTGCGCGAGCTCGGTTCGACGGATCACAAAAGGCACGACGCGCCCGCCGTACAACAGGAGCAGCCAGCGGATCGGTCGTCCGAAGAGCAGATCGCCCTTGCCGTCTTCGAGGTAGGCGTCCCAACGCATCTGCTTGGGAAACGACATGTCGCGCAGAACGCCGGCCATCACGTCGGCCAGCACATCGACCGTCGCCTTGCCCCGCTGCCGCAGTCGGTAGGCGAGATACTGACCCTTCGGCGTATCACTGCGTTCGAGCGCTGACACCTCGACGCCGTACTTCTTGGCAAACCCCACTGCCGCTGGCGTCGGCTCTCCTCCAGGCATGTACGCCGCCGACACCGGCGGCCCCGTCACCAGGTCTTCGAGGTCGGTCTGACGCTCCGCGACCCGGATCACACGGGTCGTGAGACGCCGTGGTGTGCTGTACGCCTCGGCCGGCGCGTCGCTCGTGAGGCGGGCCTCCTTCAGCCGTGCATCGACGTGCTTCGCGATCTGCGCCGTCAGCCCGGGCAGCCAGCTCGCTGGAATCTCTTCGCATCCGATCTCGATCAGCAGCTCGCGATCCATGTCCCTATGCGCCCTGTCCGGTATCCAGGTTTTCGGCCTCGACGTGCGCCCTGGCGACACGGATCGCGAGCTGCCGCACCCGCAGAATGTAGGCCGTCCGCTCGGTCACGCCGATGCTGCCGCTCGAGTCGAGAATGTTGAACAGATGCGAGCACTTGAGGCACTGCTCGAGCGCCGGGAGGATCAGATTCGACGCGAGCAGCTTCTCACCGAGCGAGAAGTTGCGGTCGAACAGCTCGCGATGCCATTGCGCGAACTCGGCAGGCGGCAATCCCTCGACCTGGCCGAATGCGTACTTCGACTGCTCGATCTCTTCCTGCAGTCGCACCTCCGCGTATTTCACGCCACCGCCCCATTCCAGATCAAACACATTGTCGCAGCGCTGGAGAAACATGGCGATCCGTTCGAGCCCGTACGTGATCTCGCACGAGATCGGCGCCAGGTCCATACCGCCGACCTGCTGAAAATAGGTGAACTGGGTGATCTCCATGCCATCGAGCATCACCTGCCAGCCGATGCCCCACGCCCCGAGCGTCGGCGACTCCCAGTTGTCCTCTTCGAATCGGATGTCGTGCACGCGAGGGTTGATCCCGCAGGCCTCGAGGCTCTCCAGATACAGCTGCTGCACCTCGTCTGGAGAGGGCTTCAGGATGACCTGATACTGATGATGCTTGAACAGCCGGTTCGGGTTCTGGCCGAATCGGCCGTCGTCAGGTCGACGGGACGGTTGAACGTAGGCAACGCTCCACGGCTTGGGCCCGAGCACGCGAAAGAGCGTTTCGGGGTGCGACGTACCGGCTCCGACTTCGAGGTCGAGCGGCTGCTGCAGAAGACAGCCGTGCGAGGCCCAAAATGACGACAGCTTGAGGATCAGATCCTGAAACGTCACGCGTCTACTGGGAGGTTTTCACCGAGACGAGTACCACTCATCACGAGCCATACCACTCATTCCTCTACGCGTGACGACGAAGATCGCGAAGAACGCGGTCGGATTTCAACGTTTTCTCCAAATGCATCCCGATCAAGCTGCGATGCACCTGTTCCAGTTCCCTGAGTGCCCGCAGCGACGTCGGCACTCGGCCAACCTGCTGCGGTGCGATCGACCGTGCCGTATTCAGGAACGCGATCGCGTCGTCCGACAGCGTGCCCTTCGACTCCGGGTACACCCCTTGGAGCCGGAGGAGCCAATACTCGAAATACCGGGCCAGCGGCTCGACCGGGGTCCCGACCGCCAGCGCATCAAGCATCGACGCGCCAAGTCGATAGAGCCGATCGTCGGCATCGCCGTCCTGCGCCCACTCGTCGAGCAACTCGGCAAAGTAGCTCACGTACCCGAGCGCGTCCTGATTGTCCAACACCAGCGGAGACCGATGCGTCTCCGCGTAGTTCAGACCAACGAGCTCCCGCCGTTCCTTCTCGAAGTACGCCACCCGCACTTCGGTGAGCGGCTCCAACGCTCCGGTGAATCGCGATCGCGGCCGACGAGCACCCTTGGCCACACCGCGCTTCTTGCCCCGATCCCGTGTCAGAAACACGACGATCCGATCGGCTTCACCGAGCTTGTAGGTGCGAAGCACCAGCGCGTCGGCGGTGTAGAGCGGCACGAACCCGACTATTTTAGACCGGTCTGGGTCCCCAAACGCGAATCTTGTGCCGTTACACATCCGCATAATGGCCGAGGCGCGCGCGATCCGTCTGCCCTTTTCAACCTGAACGGGTCAAGTGCTGTGCAAAGAGCGTGGCCAACCCCAGGAACGACAGAAAGCCGAACACATCGGTCATGGTCGTGATGAACACCGAGGATGCGAGCGCAGGATCGATGCTGGCGGCCCGCAATCCGAGCGGGATCAGGACGCCCGCGGTCGCGGCCACGAACATGTTGATGACCATTGCCGCGCCGAGCACGAGGCCGAGCACCGGGTCGCCTCGTGTCAGCCAGGCGACCGACGCGGCGATCATCCCGAGCACGAGCCCGTTCCCGAGGCCCACCGCCGCCTCCTTCATGAGCGCCTTTCGCGAGTTGCTCCAGCTCAGCTCCCCCAATGCGATCCCGCGCACGATGACCGTCAAGGTCTGCGTCGCGGCGTTCCCACCCATGCCCGCCACGATCGGCATGAAAACGGCGAGTATGGGCAGCGCATTGATGGTCCCGGTGAAGATGCCGACCACCGCGGCGGCGAGGAACGCGGTCGCAAGGTTGACGCCGAGCCACGGCAATCGTTTCCGCAGCGACTCCTGCGCGGGGGTGAACACCCGCTCGTCGACGGCCACGCCCGCCAGACGGTAGATGTCTTCGGTCGCCTCGTCCTTGATCACGTCAATCACGTCGTCGACGGTGATGACCCCGACGAGTTTGTTCTCTTCGTCGACAACCGGGATGGC
>Ga0126377_10003570_pt1 | contig 11061 bp, 4 predicted proteins | sample PanSoiMetPlot_22_FD_92647 | JGI IMG/M metagenome (GOLD analysis project Ga0126377, IMG submission 92647) | Tropical forest soil microbial communities from Panama - MetaG Plot_22 | ecosystem: Environmental > Terrestrial > Soil > Tropical forest > Bulk soil | place: Panama | collected 2016-02-17
CTGGAGGAGAAGGCCGAACAGCTCGCCCTGACCTCGAAGTACAAGTCCGAATTCCTGGCCAACATGTCGCACGAGCTGCGCACGCCGCTCAACTCCATACTCATTCTCTCGCGCCAGCTCGCCGACAACACCGAGGGCAATCTGAACGGCAAGCAGGTTCAGTTCGCCGATACAATCCAAACCTCCGGCGCCGACCTGCTCTCGCTGATTAACGACATCCTCGACCTCTCTAAGGTAGAATCCGGGATGATGGCGATAGACGCCGTCGACACGCCGTTCACCGAGATCACCGAGCAGATCAATCGCAGCTTCCATCAAATGGCGGCGGACAAAGGGCTCGAGTTCACGATTGACGCCGCGGAAAACCTCCCGCCGGCCATCAGCACTGATAATAAGCGGCTGCAGCAGATTCTAAAGAACCTGCTCTCGAACGCGTTCAAATTCACTGAAAGAGGCCACGTTTCGCTCCACATCAGGGTGGCCGACCGCCGCGGCAACTACAGTCATGATGCGCTCAACCAGGCCGATCAGGTGATCGCCTTCTCGGTCAGTGACACCGGCATCGGCATCCCGGCCGAAAAACAGCGGATCATCTTCGAGGCGTTCCAGCAGGCCGACGGGACGACCAACCGTAAATACGGCGGCACGGGTCTCGGCCTCTCGATCAGCCGCGAGATCGCGCGGCTGCTGGGCGGCGAAATTCGCGTCGTCAGCGCGCCTGGCGAAGGCAGCACGTTCACCCTCTATCTGCCGCGCGAGTACAAGGCGACGGCCCCGGAAAGCGCAAGACAGGCAGGGGCCGGCAATGGATCGGCGTCGCCCGGCGGGCCACTTCCCGACAAGGAGGAACAGGCGCTCTACTCCGACGATTACGGAGAGATCATCGAAATCGCCGACGACCGCGACGATGTCATGCCGGGCGACCGCGTCGCGCTGATCGTTGAAGACGACGCGCTGTTCGCGCAAATCCTGCTCGACCTGGCGCACGAGCGCGGCTTCAAAGGCGTGGTCGCCGCTCAAGGCGGCGCCGCGTTGCGGATGGCCCGCCGCTACAAACCCGACGCGATCACGCTGGACATCCGGCTTCCCGACTGCGACGGGTGGACGGTGCTCGACCGGTTGAAACACGACCCGAAAACTAGCCACATCCCGGTCTACGTCATCACCGCCGACGACCGCGAAATCCAACCGCGACGCCTTGGCGCGCTCACATACCTGCGCAAACCCGTCACGCGCGAACAACTCGTCGACGCCTTCGATAAGATCGCGGAATTCGCCAGGCGCGATGTCGGGCGACTGCTCGTGGTCGAAAATGACGACGCGCGGCGCACGAGCGTCGTCGAGCTGATCGGCGACGGCGACGTGCAGACGACGGCAGTGGCCACCGGCGAAGAGGCGTTGGCCGAGTTGCGGAATCAGCGGTTCGATTGTATGGCGCTCGATCTGAGGCTGCCTGATATTTCGGGACCCGAGCTTATCGAGATGATCCAGATTGAGATGGGCCTGCTCGACATGCCGATCATCGTCTATAACGGCAAGGGCATTTCTGAAGAAGAAGAGGCTCGGCTTCGGACGGCTGCCGGCGCGATGGTCGTTAAGGAGGCCCCCTCGCCCGAACGGCTGCTGGCCGAGACTTCTCTCTACCTGCACCGCGTCGAGGACAGTCTGCCGGAGCCGAAGCGCGAGATGCTGGAACAATCGCTGCGGCATGACCCGGCGCTTGAAGGGCGCAAGGTGCTGATCGTGGACGACGACGCGCGCAACGTCTTTGCGCTGACCAGCGCGCTCGAAGCCTACGGCATTCAGGTTCTGCAGGCCGAGAACGGGCGCGAAGGCATAGAGAGGCTCGACCAAAATCCTGACGTCGATGTGGTGTTGATGGACATCATGATGCCGGAGATGGACGGGTATGAAACGATGCGGGCCGTCAGGCGGATCGAGAGGTTCAAAGACCTGCCGATCATCGCCTTGACGGCCAAGGCGATGAAGGCCGATCGCAACAAATGCGTCGAGGCCGGCGCTTCCGATTACATCGCCAAGCCGCTCGACATGGATCAACTCCTCTCGATGTTGCGCGTGTGGCTCTACGGGCTCAAAACGGCAGGCGTATAATGGTATTTACGATCCCCGCGCAATCTTTGCAATCTTTGAGGCTTGCAATGAAAAACGGGAACGGGAAAATCAACATCCTCCTCGTGGACGACAACCCAGCCAACCTGTCGTCGCTTGAGACAATTTTGCATGCGCCGGACCGCAATATGGTGAGGGCGTCTTCGGGCGATGAGGCGCTCAAGTTCCTGCTCAACAAGGACGCGGCCGTTATCCTGCTGGACGTGCAAATGCCTATCATTGACGGGCTTGAAACGGCGGCCATTATTCGCGGGCGAGAACGAACGCGCAACGTCCCGATCATCTTCCTGACCGCTTACGACAGCGCGGGCAAATCGCGCGTCATCCAGGGCTATGCGCTCGGCGCGGTGGATTACATCACCAAGCCGATTGACCCTGATGCCTTGAAATCGAAGGTCGCGGTCTTTGTCGAACTCTACCGGAAAACCGAACAGATCAAACAGCTTTACGCCGATCTGCAATGCCACGCCGCCGCATTGGAACAAGAGATCACCGATCGCAAACAGGCCGAAAAGGAGCGCGCCGAGATGCTAGAGCGCGCGCAGGATGCGCAGGCGAAGGCCGAGGAGGCCAACCGCTTGAAGGATGAATTTCTCGCCACCGTCTCCCACGAATTGCGCGCGCCTTTGACCGCCATGCTCGGTTGGGTCATGCTCATCCGGAGCGAGAGCCTCGACAAAGAGAGCAAGGAGCGCGCCATGGAGACCGTCGAGCGCAATGCCCGCGCGCAGAAAAAACTGGTCGACGATCTGCTCGATGTTTCTACCATCGGCGCCGGGAATTTCTCCCTGGATATTGAACCGACCGACCTCGCCTCCGTCATCGAGTCGGCGGTCGAGTCCGTACGCCCGGAGGCGGAGGCCAAAGGGGTGCGCCTGCAAAGGGACCTCGACCAGTCCATACATAGGTTCGAGGTTGACCCCAACAGGTTTCAGCAGGTGATCTGGAACCTGGTACAAAACGCAGTCAAGTTCACCCCTGCGGGGGGCGCCGTGGATGTTCGCCTCAGATTTATCAACGGACAAGCCGAGATCGAGGTGATTGACACCGGCGTCGGTATTGCGCCCGAATTCCTACCATTTGTCTTCGATCGGTTTCGCCAGGCCGACGGCGGCATTACCAGAAAGCACGGCGGATTGGGATTGGGCCTGTCCATTGTGCAGAGCCTGGTGGAGATGCATGGCGGAATGGTCGGAGTCGAGAGCGCGGGCGAAGGCCAAGGCTCGACTTTCAAAATCACGCTCCCGCCGCCGCTTCCGGAAGAGCTCCCGCGCGAGGCGTCTCCAATGGATGAGACAGGGCAGGAGACCATCAATCAGGTTTCGCAGCCGAAGCTTTCCGGGGTACGCGTGTTGGTGGTGGATGATCATTCCGACATGCGAGACCTGCTGTCGACTATCCTACGTATAGAAGGCGCCGAGGTGCGGACCGCCGGCGGCATAGAAGAGGCGATGGATATCATTCCCTCCTGGAACCTCGATATCATCGTCTGTGACATAGCAATGCCCGGCGGCAGCGGTTACGAGTTGATCAAACGCGTTCGGGAAAGTGGATTCGATGCGCCAGCCATAGCGATAACGGCCCGCACCGGCGTCGAAGATCACGCCACCTCCATCGCCGCCGGCTTTCAGATGCACCTGCCCAAACCAATTGAGCCAAATGAGCTGGTGGTGAGTATCGCCTGTTTGACCGGGAGATTGACATAGTCCCCGCCTCGGTCGATCAGGTCGTTTTTCATATCGGTGTATGAGGCGCGTTGAGGCGGTTGTCATTTATACCTCTTCTTGTCCTTCAAGCGTTTCGGCCTCCGACCTCGACAAGAGCCTCATCTTTTCGTTGGCGTATTCTTGGCGCAATCGCTGGCGCTCCAGAATTTCTGGTTTAAGCTTCTCCATGTCCTCAGGCAATGCCGTCCGCTCATCAATCCAAGCCGATTCAATCTGCTCACGTGTCAAGCCAGATGCCCATCTCAAATCCGCGCCATTGAGTCTCGCCTCACGGAGGTCAGCGCCGTTGAGCCTCGCAGAATAAAGGCTCGCGCCCTCGAGGCTCGCAGAGGCGAGGCTTGCGTGGGAGAGGTTCGCAAGGGCGAGGTTTGCGCAGGAGAGATCAGCAAAATCAAGGCATGCGCGGGAGAGATCCGCGCCCGATAGTTTCGATTCACTGAGATCTGCGTCAACGAGGCACGCCGAGTTGAGGCGCGCGTCCCCGAGAGTTGAGAGATAAAGGTCCGCGCGAGCGAGATTTACGCCGTTGAGAATCACTCTGCTCGGAAATTCACGCAGCGGACTTCCGTATGCGCTGTTTACGCGGGCGCAGTATTGCTTGAAAGTCGGATTGTAGCGTCTCGGGCTGACCCTCTCGGCGCCGGGCGCAAATAACGCTAACTCGATTTGATCACGCTTCGCAAGTCGCTGACACTTCCGCTTTCCGCCGGATTCCACGTACTCAAGCCGCCTCGGCTCGATCCAATCCAACCCTTCATTCAACGCGATATAAAAATGGACCATTGCGCAGATTTGACAGAGCGCATCGCCCAGATGCGCGTCTATGCCCGTCGCGCTTTCCAGCGGCAGCGCATCATTCTCTTCCGCAGTCAATGGCGCCGCCCAGCGAATCAACTCATCCACAAACGGCGGTTCGATGACCGATTTCTTCCAGCGATCGGCTCTGACCTGCGGGCGCAAATGCGCGCAATCGCACCACCATTCCCAAAGATCGGCCAATCCATCGCGCACGTATTTCCATCTCTCAAAACTCAGAGCCTGTGTCGGCAGCCCGCTGAGTTGGTCGTCATCCGGCGAAGCGTCCGAGGCGGTTGCGGCGCGCGAAATCTCCCACTCGATCAAATGCTGTAAATGATCCCAGACATTCGGCGCGACCCATTGGGGCGCGAGCAGGTAAGCCAGTTCGCGCGAGAATTCATAACGCAGACGATCTTCCTCTCGGGAAAAGTCGCGCCAATAATTGCGCGGAGGCAGCCGTTCAGCGTCCCTCTCGTTCATCCGGCGGCCGTATTCTTTCAGCGTCTCGACGACGCATTCCGCGAAGAGGTATTCGCGGAATGATTTGTGGGCGAACTCGCACCCCTGCTCCGGCTGGCCGCCTTTGAAATAGAAGCTGATCATCAATCTGGTCAGCGGATGATCTTCGGCGGTCTGCGTCTCCCGTTCTTCCTTTCCACCTTGTAAGGCGCGGCGCCTCCACTCTTCGCGCGAGATGTGTTCGACGCCGAGCGCTGACATGGCCGCCGCCGTGCGGCGCAATCTTTCGCGCAGACTCCGGCCGACCTCGCGCCACTGGAGCTCCACTTCGTAGCCGCGGTCGCGCGCGTCGAAGGCCGCCTTGCCCGCCTTTTCACAGGTCAAATCGATCAGACTGCGGTAGAGCAGCGTCGGATTTTCGACCATCTCGTTGATGGCGGCCTGCTGTTTCTCCATCGGACCGCCGCTCTTGACCGTCTGCGCCATTACGCGAATGGTCAGGTAGGCGAGCAGCGGCAAGCCGAGCGCTTCGAGGCTGTTGGACTTGGGCGCGCGGCCAGGCTCCTTGATCTTTCCACCCTCATCGTATTTGGGCAATGAGGCGTTGAAGGTCTCTTCGTATTTTCTGAACGCCTTGTCCAGCGTGTGTAGATGGGGCACGCGCCATTCATCGGGATTTTCGACCGCGACATAAGGAGGAACCGATCCGAGCGCGGCGCCCAAACGCTCGACGAACTCGCGCAACTGCTGCGGGCGAATCGAGCGCATGGTCAACACAGGCGTGTCGTCGTTGAGGAATTTGCTTTCGACGACGTCCGGCGAAGGGCGGCCGGTGACGATCACGCGCACGCGAGGCGTACGCTGCGGGTCGAGAAAGACGCGTCGTACTTCGCGCAACATCTCGCCCACTTTTTCGCGGAAGGGCCTGCTGTCCGACAGATCGAGTTCGTCCCATCCGTCGAGGATCAACACGTAGCGGCACAGATTATGATCTCCGCCGTATGGCGTTCTGAAAATCTCGCCGCCGAGCAGCAGATCTTTCGGGCGCGCGAAGGGCAGGCCGGCCAGGCGGTCTTCGTCCGTCAATTCGACGGCCTCATTGAGCGCGTCGATCAGCGAGGATGAGAGCCGCAGACGTTTGAGGCGGATGCGCAGCGGGCGCCAGCCCTTCGCCCAAAGCTCGGCGCACAGCCGCAGCGTGAATGATGATTTGCCCGCGCCGGCCACGCCCTGGATCACAATCGGCTCCTTGAAGTTTCGGTCGGCGATGAAGCCCATCGCCGTGTCGAGCAGGTCATGCCGACCGCCGTGATTTTCAGAGAACGGGTCGCATCGTTCCGCCTGGCGCGCGAAATCTTCGCCGCGTCGCGCGTCGCGCGGGCCGCGAATTTCGCCCCACGTCAGCCTGCCGCATTCGGTCGGGACGTAGATGTGTTGGAGCGCGTAGGGCTCGCGTTTGAAGAGCGGTTCGGAGAGGTACTGGTCGCGCTGGTATTTGGCGTGGATTTGCAGCGCGGTGAACGACGCTTGCCGTCCACTGTCCATCTCCATCCATTCTTTGAACGGCGCGAATTTGGGCGCGGTCTTCTTGTCCGAAAGCAGCAGGTCGAGTTTCTTAACGAAGCGCTCGTGCGTGAGGTTGAAGACTTTGACCCGCTGCTCTCCGTCGAGGCCGGCGGCCTGCGTCAATTCGCCGAGGATGTCGTCGGCGCGCTTCACGAAGGCGTGCTGCAACGCCGTATCGCGCGAGAATGAGCTTAAATCCGCCTCTTCGGCCGGCGGCAAGCTTCGAATGCGTTCGGCCACGCGGTCATCAATCTTCATCGCGTCCTGGTAACCGACGGCCGACGTCCAGACCTGTTCGACCGCTTCGCGCGCCGCGTCCTGGTAGGCCAGCGTGCAGACGACCGCGCCGAGCTCGTAAGGATGCGTCTGCTCCAACCACTTTTCGGCCAGCTTTAAGGCGACGCCGATGACGGGCGCCGCCGCGCCGGCGGCTTCGGCCACGTCTTTCAGCCAGGGCGCGGATTCGGCGAGCGACTTCGCCAGGCCTTTGCCCTCTTTGAGATATTTTGCGGCTTTGCCCAGGTATTCGGAGACGGTCTTCACCGGGCCGAGCATTTTTCGGATGTTTTCTTGTTCGTTCTTGCTGAGTAAGACGTCACGGTTCGCGTAGCTCACAAGGCGCCTCCTGGCTGCATTGAGCGGGTGGGGCGTTTTATTTCATGAAATGTTGCGCGAGCGACGATTGATCGACTGCCGAGTTAAATTGCCACTACGCGTCCTCAGCCCGCGTTCGCGGGTTGAGGATCGCGTCATCATCTAAAGCCAGCGCCCGCATTCCGAACCGAGAATTACGCCATCACCTGAACCTGTCGGCGAGTTTTTTGGCCAGTTCAGGGTCGAGCTTGCTCAGCTCTCGATGCTGCTCCGATGCGGCCGCGTGGTTGCCCTGCTTCAGGTAAATCACGCCCAGGCGAAACCTGGTTTCGGCCTGATCAGGTTTGATCTTGAGCGATCTGCGATACATCGCGGCGGCGTCCCCGAGCCGATCGAGTTCCCAGTAGGTGTCGCCGAGGAAACGCTGGACCGTCGGCGTGTCCGGCCTGAGTTTGATCACTTCCTCAAAAGGCTCGACGGCGGCTTCGTAACGGCGGAGATTGAAATAGGCCATCCCCAGATTCAACAGGCCGGTTATGTCGCCGGGCTTCAATCGAAGCATTTCTTTGTAGGCCCCGGCCGCCTCTTCGATGCGATGAATCTCCGAATATGCGAGGCCCAACTGGAAATGGAGTCCGGCGTCGTCCGGCTTCAGCCGGATCGCTTCGCGAAGAGCGGCGATGGCGTCTTCGTGTCTGCCGGCGTTGTACAAGGCCCCCGCCAACCGCCCCCAGGCTTCCGCGTCACGAGGATTGCTTCTGACTTTGTTCTGCAATTTCGCCAGTTCGGGTGTGAGGGCCTGGCGGTCGGTCGCGGATTTCAGCGTATTTTGAACGTCTTTGTCTTCAGGGTTCAGCGCCAAGCTCTGCCGCAAAACTTCTTCCGCTTCATTGTTTCGCCCGAGGCTCATCAACTGGTAGCCCAAAGTCTTATAGGCTTCGGCGTCACGCGGTCTCAGCCTGATCGCTTCCCTCATAGCGGCGATCCCTTCATCAGGCTGTTTCAACATGAAATGGACCCCGGCGAGTCGCTGATAAGCGGACGCGTCGTCGGGTTTGAGTTTCAGCAGAGTGTTTAAAGCCTCCTTCGCCGCCTGATACTTCTCGGAGCGAATGTAAACGTGGCTCAACAACTCATAAATTTGCGCGTTGTCCGGTTTGAGCCTGGCGGCGCGCTGCAGCGCATCCGCTCCATCCTCTAAGCGGCTGGCCTTCCAGCAGGCGAAGCCCAGGTTGTAAAGCGCCGTGTCATCATCGGACCTCAGAGCCACAACGCGCTCGAAAGCCGAGATAGCTTCGGCGTACCGCTCCTGGCGCACGTACACTTCCGCAAGCTGCGCCAGCATCCGCCTGGCAGGGTCGAGATCGGGTTTGAGGCGCAAGGCTTCCTGCAACGACTTGATAGCGGCATCGTTGGCGCCGGTCGCGAAGTGGGCATACCCGAGGTTGGAGTGAGCTTCCGCAAAGTTCGGATCAAGTTCAATCGCCCTGGTGAAAGCCTTGATGGCGGCGGGAAATTCGTTAAGTCGGGCGTAAATCACGCCCAAATCTAGGTGCGCTAACGGCCAGTTAGGGTTAATCTCAATCGCTTTCTTGAAAGATTCGGCCGCCGCCTGGAGCTTTCCGTCATCCCTCAGTTCAATACCTTTTTTATAGAACTTAACGGATTCAGCCGGATCCTGGGCCGCCGATGAAGACGCCGTAGCCTGCGCCCGGGCTGTAGCCAAAAGCGCTCCAAGTAGAATGAAGGCGCGTAGGGCATTTCCATTCATACCCGCTCCGTCGTTGAAAAAGCGAACTACTTGCTCATGAAAAGTTCACGATCGAACTGGCGCTTGTCGCCCATGACGGCGAAGTGGAAATTCTTGAGGTACTTTTTGCTGACGCGGTTGACGTCTTCCGGGGTAACCTTGCCGACCTCGTCAATCCAGGTCTGGTCGCGCCGCCAGCCGCCGCCGAGCAACTCGTACTCGGCCAATTTGCCCGCCTGCATGTCGTTGGACTCGAGCTTGGTGTAGTAGTTGGTGAGGAAGCCGCTGATGATCGCCTTCAGGCCTTCTTCGCGGATGACCTGGCGCTGCATGAAGTCGATCTGGTCGAACATGACGCGGATCGCCTCGTTCGGCTTCGGCGTCGTGACCGAGATGTATGCCGAGTTGGCGCCGTTAGTCAGCAGCGTCGCGTCGGCGCCGTAGGTCAGGTTGCGTTTGACGCGTACTTCCTGAAAGAAGAGCTGCTGCAGGATGTTGACGGCTATCGAGAACGGCGCGTAATCGGGGCTTTCGAGCGGCGGCGCGGCGAACACCCCGCGGATGTAATTCGTGGCGACCGGGCGCTCGACGACCTGGAAATCCGCCGCCGACGCCTTGGCGAAGGCGGGAGGCGCCGCGGATTTGTAATCGCCGCGCGGGAGTTTGCCGAAGCTGGCTTCGACTTTGCTTCTGACTTCGTCCGCCGAGACGGCGCCGACCACGACCACCAGCATCCGCGAGGTCTGAAGCAGTTTCGCGTGATGCGCCTTGACGTCTGCGGCCGTCAGAGCGCTGATCGATTCGACCGTGCCGACGGGCGAATTGAAGTACGGGTGCGAGTCGTAGAGCAGCTTGTTGCAGAGCAGCGCCACCGAGTTTTCGGGGTTGTCGTTCTGTTGGCGCAGCGCGCTGATAATCTGGTCCTTGACCAGCGCGACTTCTTTATCGTCGCAGGCCGGGTTCAGGATCATGTCAGTGAGCAGTTGCCAGGAGCGGTCGAAATTCTGGCGCACGCAGCGCATCTCCATGACGCTGTAGTCGTACCCGCTGTCGCCGTCGATGACCGTGCCCATCCGCGCCAACTCGCGATTGATCTCGCTCTTGCTGAAATTCTTCGTGCCCTCGGAAGCGACCTCGAAGAGCATTGTTTCGACGCCGGCGTTCTTTTCAGTGACGTTGCTCGCGCCGCCCCGGAAATAGATCTGCGCCGCCACCACGTCGTTTCCGGTGACGCGGCGATGGATCGTCTTGAGCCCGTTCGCCGTGACGAATTCCGTGGTCGAGCCGTTCGCCGCCACAGACATTCTGGCCGGCGCAGCCGCCTGGGCGAACGCCGATAGAGTTAAAAGGACGTTGACGGCGGCCGCGCCGGCGGCCGTCTTCCAAATTGATTTCATGTATTGATTGCAGTGGTTGAATTTCATCTCAGTGGCCTGAAGCGGTTTTCATGTGGATGAATAGCCACCGCAGCGCGCCGCAGGGCGCAGGGGGCATAATCATTCTCTGTGTTCTGCGGTGCGCGGCGGTGGCCAACAGTCTTCATACAGCGGCGTTAAGGCTTCTTGTTCCCCATTATTCGGACGCCGCCCGACGTTTTCGGCGCTGACGTTCCAGTGGCGGCGGGCTTCGACGCTTTTGTTTTCGGCGTTTTCGCAGAATTAGTTTTCTCCGCCGGATCGTCGTTGGCCGCGACGGCGGAGTCGTCGCGCACGAGCAGGCCTTTCTCGGTCAAGCCGACGCGCTTCTGGTCGTCTTCCGAGAGCAGCGCGGAGACGATGCGCGGCCTGTTCTTGATGTATTTGCGCACATACTTCCTGATGTCTTCGCGTGTGACCTTGCGGAGGTTATCGACGTAAGTGTCGTAATAATCGAGGCCCGAGCTGGCCCACCAGAAGCTGACCGTGTGCGCGTACTGCGACGGCTTCTCGCGGTCGAAAATTTCACTCACGTCGAGCAGAGTCTTGGCGTACTCCAGCTCCCGGTCGGTGAAATAATCGGGCGTGTCGAACTTGGAAAATTCGGCGTTGATGGCCTTGA
>Ga0126377_10003571_pt1 | contig 11061 bp, 8 predicted proteins | sample PanSoiMetPlot_22_FD_92647 | JGI IMG/M metagenome (GOLD analysis project Ga0126377, IMG submission 92647) | Tropical forest soil microbial communities from Panama - MetaG Plot_22 | ecosystem: Environmental > Terrestrial > Soil > Tropical forest > Bulk soil | place: Panama | collected 2016-02-17
CGCGGAAGAGCCGATCGGCAAGCTGCTGGCCGCCGCCAGCCTGGAACGCGGGGCGGCCTCCGCCAAGAAATGCGCAGCCTGCCACACGTTCAACAAGGGCGAGCCGAACCGGGTCGGCCCCAACCTCTGGGGCGTCATCGGTCGCGCCCGCGCCGCGGCTTCCGGGTTCAACTACTCGGCCGCGATGAAAGCCAAAGGTGGTGCCTGGACGATCGAAGACCTCAACCAGTTTCTCGCCAATCCCAAAAGCTTCGTTCCCGGCACCGCCATGGCCTTCGCAGGCCTGCCGCGCGGCAGCGAGCGGGCCGACGTGATCGCCTATCTCAATTCGCTGTCCGATAACCCTGCCCCGCTGCCCAAGGCCGCCGAAGCGCCCGGCGGCGCGTCCTATGCGCAGGCCAGAGCCCCTCGGCCCGCGGCTGCATCGCAGTGACAGGCGGTCGTTTGCTGGGCGCTGCCGGGGGATGAAAAATAAGCGTTTGATCTATAATGGATTATTCTGACACCAGTGGCCCTTATCACCACCACTGATAACATCATAACGAACGCTTTCTTTACCATCACGCGCCATGTTTGATGGGACAGTACCGAATTTATGATGACCACGATCCTCCGAGAATCGTTGCGCGAGGCGTTAGGGACGACGCTAGGGTATGACCCTCCGGACTTCGCTCATCGGCGAACTCGAACTTGCGCTCAAACGCCAGAACGGTGATGAGCGCGCCGGTACGTTGCGCCGGATCACCGACCTTTTCCTGAGCTCGGCCGCACGCTTCGACGCCCAGCAGATCCAGCTGTTCGATGAGGTGATGCTGCGGCTGATCGAGCGCATCGAAGCCCGAGCGCTGGTGCAAGTCGGCGAGCGGCTGGCTTTGGCGCCCAATGCGCCGGCCGGTGTGATCGGGCTTCTCGCGAGGCTCGATGAAACCGCGGTCGCCGGCCCAGTCCTGTCGCGCTCCGAGCGGCTGGGTCAGGCCGATCTGGTCGAGATCGCCGAGACCAAGAGCCAGAAGCATCTGTTGGCGATCAGCAGCCGCACGCGCCTCGAAGCGCCGGTCACGGACGTCCTGGTCCGGCGCGGCAATGCCGACGTCGTGCACTGCGTCACTGCCAATCTCGGTGCCAAATTCTCCGAAGCCAGCTTCGGCAGCCTGTTCGAGCTCGCCAACAAGGACGGCGTGGTCGCGGAAAAGCTGGTGCAGCGTAACGATCTGCCGCCGCACCTGTTCCACCGCCTGCTGCTGCGGGCTACCGAGACGGTGCGGCGGCGGCTATTGTCCGTCGCTCCGCCGCAGATGCAGGCCGAAATCCGGCGCACGCTCGACAAGATCGCCACGGATATCGTCGATGACTCGGTGGCCACCGAAACGGCGATGAGCCGCATCATGGCCGCGCATCAGAGCGGTGAGCTCAAGGAACCGGATCTCCTCAATTTGGCCCAGGCCAAGAAGGCGCCAGAAGCCATGGCCGCACTGTCCCTCCTGTGCAACGTGCCGCCCGATGTCGTCGCCCAATTGATGGACGACGAGCGGATCGAGCCAGTACTGATCCTGTGCAAGGCGGCCGATTTCGAATGGCCGACCGTCCGCGCAGTCGTACAGCTGCGCCCGCGCAGCCACGAGGCCACAGCGCCGGCACTCACCGAGATCTGCGAGAATTACCGCAAGCTGCAACAAAAGAGCGCACGCCAGGTGCTCAACTACTGGCAGAGCCGCGGCCCCGGCCGCTGATCCGCGCGATATATCCGCCGGAACCGACCCTTTGGCGTCCGGCGTCCGCCCGCCTGGGCGAGCCTTGCGGCGGGACCAGCCGGCAAAGCTTTCCAAGATTTCAGGTTACTTCAATCACGCGTGATGGCACGGTGGCGCCGCGATCAAAAAGCACCATAATTCGCCGGATAGCGTGACTTAAATTCGCTGGATAGCATGACTTGGCCCCGGATTCGGGCTCGCCATCCCAAGGAGGCCCTGCGTGAAATTGACCCGTCGATCGGTCGTCCATGGCGCCGCTGCCGCATCGGCCGCGCTCGTGCTTCGCGTCCCTGCCGTCGCGCCGGCGCACGCCGAGGACAAGGTCTGGCGGCACGGGCTGTCGCTGTTCGGCAACCTGAAATATCCGGCGGGCTTCAAGCGGTTCGACTACGTGAACCCGAACGCTCCCAAGGGCGGAATCGTGCGGCAGGTCGCGATCGGCACCTATGACAATTTCAATATGGTGATCGCGGGCGTCAAAGGTTCCATCGCCGCCGGCACCGAACTGATTTCCGATACGCTGATGGCTTCGGCCATGGACGAGGTATCGACCGAATACGGGCTCATCGCCGAGTCGGTCAGCTATCCGGAGGACTATTCCTCCGTTACCTACCGTCTGCGCGCGGAGGCGAAATTTCACGACGGCATGCCGGTGACGGTCGCGGACGTGATCTTCTCCTTTGAGGCATTCAAGAAGTTGAGCCCGTTTTACTCCGCGTATTACCGCCACGTGACGAAGGTGGAGAAAAGCGGCGAGCGCGACGTCACCTTCACGTTCGACGGCAAAGGAAATCGCGAGTTGCCGCAGATCGTCGGTCAGATCAACGTCTTGCCGAAGCATTGGTGGGAAGGCACCGACGCCTCGGGCAAGAAACGCGATATCGCGGCGACAACGCTCGAACCGCCGCTCGGCAACGGCGCCTACCGCATCAAGGAATTCGTGCCCGGACGCTCGATCGTCTATGAGCGCGTCAAGGATTATTGGGGCAAGGACCTCAACGTGAATGTCGGGCGCGATAATTTCGATGAGCTGCGCTACGAATATTTCCGCGATTCGACTGTGGCGATCGAGGCCTTCAAGGCCGATCATATCGACTGGCGCAACGAGAACAGCGCCAAGGACTGGGCAACGGCTTACCTATTCCCCGCAGTCAAGGAAAAGCGCGTGCTGCTGGACGAGTTTCCCGTCCGCAGTTCCGGTATCATGCAGGGCTTCGTCTTCAACACGCGGCGCGAAAAGTTCAGCGACCCTCGCCTGCGCCACGCCTTCAACTATGCCCTCGATTTCGAGGAAATGAACAAGCAGATCTTCTTTGGGCAATACAAGCGCATCGCCAGCTACTTCGAAGGCATCGAACTGGCCAGCTCGGGCCTGCCGACGGGCAAGGAGCTCGAAATTCTCGAAACCGTGCGCGACAAGGTGCCGCCCGAGGTCTTTACCAAAGTCTTCACCAATCCCGTTTCCGGTAATCCCGAGGCGGTGCGCGCCAACCTGCGCGAGGCGACGCGCCTGCTCAAGGAAGCCGGTTATGAAGTGCGCGATCAGAAGCTCACCAACACCAAGACCGGCGAGCAACTCGCCGCCGAGCTGCTCATCGACGACGCGCGTTTCGAACGGGTCGTGCTGTTCTTCAAGCCGTCGCTCGAGAGGCTCGGCATTGCCGTGACCGTCCGCGTTGTCGATCCGACCCAATACGAGAATCGGCTGCGCAACTGGGACTTCGACATCATCGTGAATTCCTGGGGCCAGTCGCTGTCGCCCGGCAACGAGCAACGCAATAACTGGAGCTCGGCGGCGGCCGATCAGCAGGGGTCGCGCAATTTCGCAGGGATCAAGAATCCGGCGGTCGACGCCCTGATCGACCGCGTCATCTTCGCGACAAGCCGCGAAGAGCTCGTCGCCGCGACCAAGGCGCTCGACCGCGTGCTCCTGTGGAGCCACTACGTCGTGCCGAATTGGACCTATGGCAAGCAACGCACGGCACGCTGGGACCGTTTCGGCCGGCCGGACAACCTGCCTCAATATGGCGCGTCGGCCTTCCCGACGATTTGGTGGTGGGACGCCGAGAAGGCGGCCAGGGTAGGGTCGCGGTCGTGACATTCACACGCCGCGACGCCCTCGTCATCGGTGCCAGCGCGCTTGCCGGCACCGTCGCTTTCGGCCCGGCGGCCGCCGTGCCGGAAGAGACCGAATCACACGGCATGTCCGGGTTCGGCGATCTGAAATATCCGTCGGACTTCAAGCAGTTCGACTACGTCGACCCGAACGCTCCAAAGGGCGGCACGTTCTCGCAGATCGGCCCGAACCGGCAATACAATCAGAACTTCCTCACCTTCAATTCGCTTAACAGCTACATCCTCAAGGGCGACGCCGCGCAGGGTATGCAGCTCACCTTCGCCACGCTGATGGCATCGGCGGCCGACGAGCCCGACTCGCTCTACGGCCTCGCAGCGCGCGCGGTGCGCATCTCCGCCGACGGCTTGACCTATCGCTTCGTGCTGCGTCCGCAGGCGCGCTTCCACGACGGCACCAGGCTCACGGCCCACGACGTCGCGTTCTCGCTCGCCATGCTCAAGGACAAGGGCCATCCGATCATCCTGCAATTTCTGCGCGACTTCGCCGGTGCCGAGGCGACCGACGACGCGACCGTCGTCGTGCGCTTCGCCGACAAGCGCGCGCGCGACGTGCCGTTGTTCGTCGCCGGATTGCCGATCTTCTCGCGCGCCTATTATTCCAAGCGCCCGTTCGACGAATCGACCCTCGACGTGCCGCTCGGCTCCGGCCCCTACAAGGTCGGCCGCTTCGAAGCCGGCCGCTACATCGAGTACGAGCGCGTCAAGGACTGGTGGGGCAGCGAACTTCCGGTTCGCCGCGGGCAGAATAATTTTGACAATGTGCGCTTCGAGTATTACCGCGACCGCGACGTCGCCTTCGAAGGCTTCACCGGCAAGAACTACCTGTTTCGCGAGGAGTTCACCTCGCGGATCTGGGCGACGCGTTACGATTTTCCGGCGATCCGCGACGGTCGCGTCAAGCGCGACGTGCTGCCCGACCAGACGCCGTCGGGCGCGCAGGGCTGGTTCATCAACACCCGACGGGAAAAATTCAAGAATCCCAAGCTGCGCGAGGCGCTGATCTACGCTTTCGATTTCGAATGGACCAACAAGACCATCATGTATGGGTCGTACGAACGCACCCACTCGGTGTTCCAGAACTCGGACATGATGGCGAACGGCAAGCCGTCGTCGGAAGAACTTGCCCTGCTTGAGCCGTTTCGCGGCAAGGTACCGGACGAAGTGTTCGGCGACCCATTCGTACCGCCAGTATCCGACGGCTCGGGTCAAGACCGGACGCTGCTGCGCAAGGCGACGCAGCTCCTGCAGGACGCCGGCTTCATCATCAAGGACGGCAAGCGCGTCGGCCCTAAGGGCGAGCGCATCACTGTCGAATTCCTGATCGACGAACCATCGTTCCAGCCGCACCACATGCCGTTCATCAAAAATCTTGGCACTATCGGCATCGAAGCGACCTTGCGCGTGGTCGACCCAGTGCAATTTCGTGCCCGCGTCGACGACTTCGATTTCGACCTCACGATCCAGCGCTTTGGGTTCTCGACCATTCCAGGGGATTCGCTGCGGTCATATTTCTCCTCGCAGTCGGCAACGTTGAAAGGATCTCAGAACACCGCCGGCATCGCCGACCCGGCAATCGACGCCTTGATCGAAAAGATCATCGCCGCCGAAACCCGCGAGGCCCTGGTCACCGCCTGCCAGGCGCTCGACCGGGTGATCCGGGCCGGCCGCTATTGGATCCCCCACTGGTACAAGGCCTCGCACTGGATCGCTTATTGGGACATGTTCGGCCGGCCCGCGACAAAGCCGCGCTATGCCCGCGGCGTGCCTGAAACCTGGTGGTACGATCGCGACAAAGCCGCGAAACTCGAACGCGCCGGCTAGAATCGCCGCACCGGGCTGGCCTAGGCCGGCCGCTACGGATAAACCGAGGACGATGACCGCCTATATCATCCGCCGCATCCTGTTCATGATTCCGACCCTGCTCGGCATCATGCTGGTTTCGTTTGTGGTCGTGCAGTTCGCCCCCGGCGGCCCGGTCGAGCGGGTGATTGCGCAATTGTCCGGCTCCGATACCGGCGCGACGTCGCGTATTTCCGGCTCGCCCAGCGGCGACTTCGGCGCACGCGGCCAGGCCCAGGGCGCCTCCGGCCTCGACGCAGCGAACTCGAAATACCGCGGCGCCCAGGGGCTCGATCCGGAGTTCATCAAGAGCCTGGAAAAGCAATTCGGCTTCGACAAGCCGGCCTACGAGCGCTTCGGCCTGATGCTGTGGAACTTTCTGACCTTCGATTTCGGCAAGAGCTATTTTCGCGATGTCAAGGTTCTCGATCTCATCAAGGAGAAACTGCCGGTCTCGATGTCGCTCGGCATCTGGATGACGCTTCTGAGCTACCTGATCTCGATCCCGCTCGGTATCCGCAAGGCCGTCGCCGACGGCTCGCCGTTCGATGTCTGGACATCGGGCGTGGTCATCATCGGCTATGCCATCCCCGGTTTCCTGTTCGCGATCCTGCTCATCATCCTGTTCGCCGGCGGATCGTTCTGGGACATCTTCCCTTTGCGCGGGCTCACCTCCGAGAACTGGGCGCAGCTTCCGTGGTGGAAAAAGGTGCTCGATTATTTCTGGCACCTGACGCTGCCGATCATCTCAATGGGGCTCAGCGCGTTTGCTACGATTACGCTGCTGACCAAGAACTCGTTCCTCGACGAGGTGCGAAAGCAATATGTTCTGACCGCTCGCGCCAAGGGATGCTCGGAGCACCAGGTGCTGTACGGCCACGTCTTCCGCAATGCCATGCTGATCGTCATCGCCGGTTTCCCGGGCGCGTTCGTGCATGCGTTCTTCTCGGGGTCACTGCTGATCGAGACCATCTTCTCGCTTGACGGCCTCGGCCTGCTCGGCTTCGAAAGCGTCCTCAACCGCGACTACGCCGTGGTGTTCGCGACGCTCTATATCTTTTCGCTCATCGGTCTGGTGGTGAACCTGATTTCCGATCTCACCTACACGTGGGTCGATCCGCGCATCGACTTCGAGACGCGCGAGGTGTGAGATGGACGCCCGGACATCCGCTCCCGCAGCCGACACCAAGGCCGTCAGTCCGGTCGGCCTCGCCGTCCCGCCGAGTAGGCATGCGGTAGCGCTCTCGCCACTCGGCCGGCGGCGCTGGCAGAACTTCAAGGCTAATCGGCGCGGTTATTGGGCGTTCTGGCTGTTCCTGATTCTGTTCTTCGTCTCGCTGTTCGCCGAGTTCATCGCCAACGACAAGCCGTTCCTCGTCAAGTTCGACGGCAAGTTCTATTTCCCGGTTTTCGTCAATTATGCCGAAACGACCTTCGGCGGCGACTTCGAGACCGCGGCCGACTATCGCGATCCGTTCCTGCGCAAGCTCGTCGCCGACAAGGGCGGCTACATGGTGTGGCCGCCGATCCGCTATTCCTACAACACGCACAACCTCGACCTGCCGACCCCGGCGCCATCGAAGCCGACCTGGATGCTGACCGAAGAGGAATGCAAGCCGGTGGTCGAGCGCAAGGGCCTCAAGAGCTGCGGCGATCTCGAATACAATTGGCTCGGCACCGACGACCAGGGCCGCGACGTGGTGGCGCGGCTGCTTTACGGCTTCCGGCTGTCGGTCCTGTTCGGGCTCACGCTCACCATCATCTCCTCGGTGATCGGCGTCGCAGCCGGGGCGGTGCAGGGCTACTTCGGCGGTTGGGTCGACCTCCTATTCCAGCGCGTCATCGAAATCTGGACCTCGGTTCCTTCGCTCTATCTTCTCCTCATCATTTCGTCTGTGCTGGTGCCGGGATTCTTCGTCCTGCTGGGAATCCTTCTGCTGTTCTCCTGGGTCTCGCTCGTTGGCCTGGTGCGTGCCGAGTTCCTGCGCGGACGCAATTTCGAATATGTCCAGGCGGCACGCGCGCTCGGCGTCTCGAATGCCGTGATTATCTTCCGCCACTTGCTGCCCAATGCGATGGTGGCAACGATGACGTTCCTGCCGTTCATCCTATCGTCGTCGGTGATGACGCTGACCGCGCTCGACTTCCTGGGCTTTGGCCTGCCGCCCGGCTCGCCGTCGTTGGGCGAGATGCTGTCGCAGGGCAAGGCCAACATCCAGGCGCCCTGGCTTGGTCTCGCCGGCTTCTTCACCGTGGCGATCATGCTGTCGCTGTTGATCTTCATCGGCGAGGCGGTGCGCGATGCCTTCGATCCGCGCAAGGCGTTCGGATAGATGATGCCACGATGCGCATTCGTGAAGAATGAGCCGCCATGAACAAGATCACTCGTGAAAGCTACTTTGCGTGAAACGCTGCCCCATGAGCCTCGAAGAGTTCTTTGCGTTGCGCATCTTACAGGCAGCTTGGAGACGAATGGGATGATTGACGTGCTTGCCGCACCGACCGTCTACCTGGACCCTAATATTTTCATTTCGTGCTTCGAAGGCGAACCGTCCTTTGCAGGAATGAAAGCGATTGGGCCGGACATTGGCGGAGTCGATGAAGGTCTTGGAGCGCGCTAGCATGACCGCCGCCCCTCTCCTCACCGTCAGCGATCTGTCCGTTGCCTTTCGCCAGGGCGTCCGCGAGATGGTCGCGGTCGATCGCATCTCCTTCGACATCAACAAGGGCGAGACGGTCGCGCTGGTCGGCGAGTCGGGTTCCGGAAAGTCGGTCACCGCCTTGTCGATAATGAAGCTCCTGCCTTATCCGGCGGCACGGCATCCGTCCGGCGCCATCATGTTCAAGGGCCAGGAACTGCTCGGCCTGCCGGAGCGCGGCATGCGTCGCGTGCGCGGCAACGACATCACCATCATTTTCCAGGAGCCGATGACATCGCTCAATCCGCTTCACACCATCGAAAAGCAGATCGGCGAAATCCTGCTCCTGCATCGCGGCATGACCGGCGACAACGCGCGGGCGCGCATTGTCGAATTGCTCGGCGAGGTCGGCATTCCCGATCCCGCAAGCCGCCTCGGCAGCTATCCCCACCAGCTGTCCGGCGGCCAGCGCCAGCGCGTGATGATCGCCATGGCGCTCGCTAACGAGCCCGACCTGCTGATCGCCGACGAGCCGACGACCGCACTCGACGTCACTGTCCAGGCGCAGGTTCTCCGGCTATTGAAGAACCTGCAGACGCGTCTCGGCATGGCCATGCTGTTCATCACCCATGACCTCGGCATCGTGCACAAGATCGCCGACCGCGTCTGCGTGATGAAGCAGGGCAAGATCGTGGAGCAAGGCGCGGTGGACCGCGTCTATACCGCGCCCGAGCATCCCTATACCCGCGACCTGCTCGCCGCCGAGCCGAAGGGCGAGCCCGCCCCGCTCAACCCAGCCGGCGAGGTGGTCGTGCGCACCGATGACCTCAAGGTGTGGTTCCCGATCAAGCGCGGCGTGCTGCGCAAGGTGGTCGGCCACATCAAGGCGGTCGACGGCGTCACCATCGAGGTGCGCCGGGGCGAGACGCTCGGCGTCGTCGGCGAGTCCGGCTCGGGCAAGACCACGCTCGGGCTCGCGATCCTGCGGCTTATTTCATCGAACGGACCGATCGTGTTCATGGGCCGCCCGCTGCAGGGCCTAAGGTTCAAGGCGATGCGGCCGATCCGCCGCGACATGCAGATGGTGTTCCAGGACCCCTACGGCTCGCTCTCGCCGCGCATGTCGATCTCCGACATTATCGAGGAGGGATTGTGGGTGCATCATCCCAAGCTGACCGACGCCGAGCGCGAGCAGCGTGTCGTTCGCGCGCTCACCGACGTCGGACTTGATCCCGACGCGCGCTTTCGCTTCCCGCATGAATACTCCGGCGGCCAGCGCCAGCGCATCGCGGTGGCGCGCGCCGTCGTGCTCGAGCCCACCTTCGTCGTGCTCGACGAGCCGACCAGCGCGCTCGACATGCTGATCCAGTCGCAGATTGTCGATCTGCTGCGCGACCTGCAGAAGCGCCGCAACCTCACCTATCTGTTCATCTCTCACGACCTCAAGGTGGTGGCGGCACTGGCCAGCCACCTCGTGGTGTTGAGGAACGGCAAGGTGGTCGAAACGGGTGCGGCAGCCGATGTGTTCGCGCATCCGAAGAGCGACTACACCCGCGCCTTGTTTGCCGCCGCGTTCAACCTGGACGCCGTGTCCGAGGGCGTGGTGGCGCAGTAGCGTCCTGGCGCAGGAGCGTCCTGCGCAGAAGACTTGCCGGTTCCACCAATCCTGACGAGAGACGCATGTCTTCCGCCATCCTCGTTGCGGTCAGCGGCTCCCAGGCCGACGACTGGTTCGAACAATTGTGCGCGCAGGCGCCCGACCGCGACATCCGCCGATGGCCGCAATGCGTCGGTAACCCTGCCGAGATCGACTATGCCTGCGTCTGGCGTCCGCCACACGGCCTGCTCGCCGGCCTGCCGCGGCTCAAGGCGATCATCTCGCTCAGCGCCGGCGTCGATCACGTCCTCGCCGATCCGTCGCTGCCTAAAGTCCCGTTGGCGCGCGCCGTTCATCCCGACCTCACCGCCCGCATGACCGAATACGTCGTGCTCCATGTGCTCATGCATCATCGTCGCCAGCGCCTCTATGACGCACAGCAACGCGAGCGCCTGTGGCACGGCCACGACCAGCCGTCGGCGGGCGAGGTGACGGTCGGCATCATGGGTCTCGGCGCCATCGGCAGCGAGATCGCCAGCGTGCTCGGCCGCATCGGCTTCAAGGTCGCGGGCTGGAGCCGCACGCTAAAGCATGTGGCCGGGGTCGAGAGCTTTCACGGCGAGCACGGGCTCGATGCGTTTCTCGCCCACACCGACATCCTGGTCTGCCTGCTGCCGCACACGCCGGCGACCGAAGGCATGCTCGACCTTGCCCTATTGCGCAAGCTTAGGCGTAACGGCGCGCTTGGCGGCGCGTTTCTGGTCAATGCGGCACGCGGCAAGCTGCAGGTTAACGCCGACATCCTCGCCGCGCTCGACGAGGGCGCGCTGTCGGGAGTGACACTCGACGTGTTTCCAACCGAGCCTCTGCCGGCCGACAGCCCGCTCTGGGCCCACCCCAAGATCACGATCACGCCGCATAACGCCGGCGATCTTTCGCCGCGCACGCTGGCCAGCGCCGTACTGGCGCAGATCGATCGCCTCGAGCGCGGCGAGACGCTGCGCCACCTGGTCGACCGCGCCGCCGGCTATTGAGCGGGAATTCGTCTGACGCTGGTCACGTCGCCGCCGGCCGCCTTGATGCGGCCGATGGCGTCGGC
>Ga0126377_10003572_pt1 | contig 11060 bp, 9 predicted proteins | sample PanSoiMetPlot_22_FD_92647 | JGI IMG/M metagenome (GOLD analysis project Ga0126377, IMG submission 92647) | Tropical forest soil microbial communities from Panama - MetaG Plot_22 | ecosystem: Environmental > Terrestrial > Soil > Tropical forest > Bulk soil | place: Panama | collected 2016-02-17
CATATCAACGTTGGCCCTTTCGAGCAAAAGGTCCAACTGGCGCATGAATTTGATACGTGCGAAGTAGTCATTGAGCCATGGTACTTCACTATACACCGAGGTCTTTAACAGATTCTGAATTTCAGACTTCGATGCGTAGTCCAACTTCCCGATCGCCGTGAGCCGCCGCTTGATTCTTGCTTGAGCGGAATCCTGCACTGCCATAGGCAGCATGAACAGGATCACGATGAGGGACATCGCCGCAAGAAAAGAGAATATTACAATGACTAATAAACTCATATGCTTCTTCTTTTCGCTCCCAGGGATACTGGTAGAAAATGTGTATTGGGAATTCTGAAACCGAAACGCTCTAGACGATCCATGAATGTCGGCATGACTCCGGTAGCTACGAACTCGCCTACGACCTTGCCGTTTTCAATTCCGCGTTGTTCAAACTTGAAGATCGTTTGAGTTGTAATCGTACTACCTTCCATCCCGGTGACCTCAGAAAATTCTACAACCTTTCTGCTGCCATCGCTCAAACGGGTGAGCTGAACTATGATATCGACGGCGGAGGCGATTTGCTCGCGTAGGGCCCGCTCCGGCAAGTTAATTCCCGCCATCAGCATCATCGTCTCGAGGCGTGAAAGCGCATCACGCGCGGTGTTAGCGTGGACGGTACTGATCGAACCGTCGTGACCGGTATTCATCGCCTGCATCATGTCAAGCGCCTCGCCGCCACGCACCTCACCGACGACGATTCGGTCGGGTCTCATACGTAGAGCATTTCGCACCAAATCCCTGGCCGTCACGCTGCCCTGACCCTCGATGTTTGGCGGCCGGGTTTCTAGCCGAACCACGTGCTCTTGTTGCAACTTGAGTTCGGCCGAATCCTCAATGGTAACGATGCGCTCGTTTTCCGGAATGTAATTGGACAGACAATTCAAGAGTGTCGTCTTCCCGGCGCCCGTTCCACCGGAAACGATCATATTTAGCCGTGACTTAACGCAAGCCGCGGCGACCTCAGCCATTTGAGGGGGAATAGAATTAAATTGTATTAGGTCGTTGACGGTCAAACGTTCCGCACCAAACCGACGAATTGACAGAACCGGGCCATCCAAAGCCAATGGCGGTATGATCGCGTTGACACGAGACCCATCCGCCAAACGTGCATCCACCATGGGGGAACTCTCATCGACCCGGCGACCCACACGAGTGACGATCCTCTCAATTATTTGCATTAGATGCGCATCGTCACGGAAACGCACGTCGGTCTTTTCAAGCTTGCCATACCGTTCCACGTAGACATGGTTTGACGAGTTGACCAAGATATCGGAAATTTCCGGGTCCTTCATCAACGTTTCAAGTGGACCCAAACCGAAAACCTCGTGCTGGACCTCCATGACGAGCCGGTCGCGATCCGCGCGGCTCAGCGGAATCGCTTCCGCCATCACCATATCTTCAAGGATGCGGCGGATCTCGACGCGAACCCGCTCCATCTCGAGATTCGAAAGTTTAGTCAGATCTAAGGTGTCGATAAGCTTTCGATGAATGCGAAGCCTGAGATCCTGCAGAATCACATCGGGATTAGTTCCCTGCATAGCTCGAAATGGTACGCGCGGCCCTTCGGGATTGTTGCGATCAGATTCCCTGCGATCTCGATCGGAATCAAAAGACGGATTTTTCATTGCCGTGACTCCTATTTAATTAATCCACGCACAGGCGGCAACAATTTCCCCAATAGTCCCGACCTTTTGTCATCTTCAACCTCGCCTCTTGACAACCCAGCGTGCATAAACGAATTCATGACCGCGTCGGTTAAGCCAGCGTAGCTTCTTGCGATATCCGACTTTGGATCGCAGTCCTGAATCGAAAAACCTTGATTCACCGCCGCGATAGCAACCGGATAATTATTCGGCAATGTCCAAAACACCTTCACTCCGAGTGCCTTCTCGACGGATTCCAAAGTCATCAATTTACTCTTCACATATCGATTCAAAATCAACCGAATCTTTTTATCATAAATTCCCATGCGCTCGAAAAGTTCTAGTGCCCGGTGCGCGCTCTTGAGTGAAGGCACGTCCATTTCGGTGATAAAGAGTATTAAGTTTGCCTTGTCGAGGACAAGCGCCAACATATCGTCAAATTCTTTAGGAGTATCGACAACGACATAGTCAAAGGACTGAGCCAAGACATCGAGAATTTCATCGATATCGGCCGGGGTAATCCGCCTGGCATCCTCGGCGTAGAAAGGTTCTGCCAAAATCCTGACACCTGACACGTGCTTAACCAGCGAACCGTCGAGAAATAGCGGATCAATCCGCTTTAAATTTTTGACTAGGTCAAGAATCGTGTAGGACGCATCAATGTTAAGAAAGCTAGTAACCGAACCGAATTGGAGCACTAAGTCGACCAAACAAACTGATTTTCTTTCCCCCACAAGACAGGCGGCCAAGTTAGTTGCAGCGGTAGTTGATCCCACCCCGCCCTTATTCGATGACACCGCAAGAATATGTCCGCGCTCAGCAGTTTTTGACGTGTGAACATCGATTTTTTTGCGAATGGTATCAAACGATTTTAGAACCTCAGGCCAATTAAACGGCTGAGTGATAAACTCCTCAGCCCCGGAACGCATGGCTCGGAGAATCGTATCCGGCGCGCCCGTCGGCGAGGTCATCACCAGCCTGACGTTTGCGAACCTGTGCTTGATCTCTTCAGCAATTCCAAAGGCACGCTCTGGATCACGATTGATGTCGACAACCGCTACGACGGGACCATTGCGATTCCTGAGTGTGTCAAGAACTTCGCCATAACCGTAAACTCGGGAGTCCACCGACACGGACACTTCTTTTTCGAGCTGTTGCCGTAGAGACGCTAGCGCAAGACTATCCTCTCCTATCAAACAAATGGGTAGCTTCATGCGTTGCTTCGCTCTCGATGTTTATTCCTCTAATCGCTATCGTAAATTCTGCTGATCCCGTATCAGGGGATCGATGCCCCACCACGAGCCGCCGGTTTCTTTTCATCAAACCCGCCAGGCAATGGCACTTGCCTAATATCCGGATCATCGTATTTTTCAAGCGTTGGAATCTGCGGTTTTTCGCCTGGCTTCATGGTCCGAACAATTCGCGGAGTAATCACAAAAACTAGTTCTGACTCACGATTACTAAATTTTGTGCTGCGAAAGAGGGCGCCCAAAATAGGAACGTCGCCTAAAAATGGAAATTTTGTTAGATCCCTTATGACTCTTTGATCCAACAGCCCACCAATAATCAGACTCTCGCCCTCCTTTAACTCAACTCGGCTAACGGTCCGCCGAACGATAAAGTTTGGGATAGTAGACGTACCTGCAGCTATATCACTCACCTCAGGAAATACCCGAAGATCAATTCTATCCGATTGGGTAAGGGTTGGGATAAAATCGAGCCGAACACCAAAGGGTTTGAATACTACGCCAAAAGTATTTGCTGTGCTAGTTATAATCGGAACTTCGCCGCCCGACAGAAATCCGCCACTCCGCCCATTTTTTACTACTAACCTAGGCTGGGCGAGTATCTGGGCAATATCTTTATTTTGCAGCATTCGGTACAGCGTGGTCAGAGCATATCTGCCGTTTATATAACTGAAGATCCCGGTCGCTGACGGTTGGAATGTTACATTCCCCGGGTTGATCGTCGAGCCTGGCGTTATTAAGTTAAACGCTTGGCTTCCGATCAAAGAAAGGCTATTGACATGTGGCGCAACGCTCTGAGCAAAGTCAAAACCGATATCTCTCAATTTGCTCATCGAAACATCGGCGACTACGACGTCAAGCTCGATTTGGCGGACTTCCTTAATGACCAACAAATCGATGATTCCGTCGATCTCCTTTTTGTCATTCCAGCGATAAGGATCTGTAATCGACTTTTCTTCAGTAAACGCAAGCGAGCCGCCGCCAGCAAACCCCAATCCAGAACTCTGTATAGTCGCGATCGGCGCGGTGCCGAACTGTACCGATTGACTTGTTGAGGGGGCCACCTGTGCCGGGGGTTTAGGCGGGAGATAGCTAATGACAATTTCCAAAACTCTGTCGTAAACAACTTCGTTAGACACTTCTCCTCTTAACACCAGCGAAGGGCCGGAAGTCGAAATATCAATCTTTTCATTCGGGAACACCGATCGCAGCTGGCCTCGCAGCGCTGCGATATCGGGTCCAACCACGAGATCATAGTTAGAGACGTCGCCCTTCTCGTCGAATATGATTAACGATGTCGTGCCAACCGCCTTGCCATTGATCAAAAGCTGGCTCGGCGCGACCACAAGGACATCGGCTACCGCGGGCTGAGAAACCGATACGCGCTTGGCCTTCTCAGCCAGCCGAAAGACCATTGATTTGTTGACTGTCACCGAAATAGTCGGTGTGACCTGTTGCTGCGCGGCGTTTCCATGCGCCACGAGCACGAACAATAACGCCACCACTAAACCAAGCATATTTAGCCGCCCCCTGACTAAACAACGGTTTATCATGAATCCTCCCCTTCCAAATTAGAATTCCACCACATTTCGATTGCTGCCATGGATGACCTCTACTCGATATTTGTCGGGCGGCGGTTGTGCCACTGGCCCCGCACCGGGTTTCCGATTTACTGGAGCGGCCGCTAGCGACAACAAATCACGCTTGTTGCTGCCAATTGTCTTGGTTTCAGCTTCGTCGCCAAGACCACGCAATGCTAACGCGATCTGCCCTTCGGAAGACGCCAGAGTCAACTTCTCGGTCTCTTCCGGAGTCAACTCTAGGGTAATCGAGCGAGCAAGCTGCGGTTTCCCGTCCTTTTGTTCCGTGCTCTGCGCCACGGAAAGGACTCGCTTGTTTTGCAGCACGATTTTAGAAACCTTAGCGTCTTGGGCTGCCCCCAGGGGGGTCGTGGTTAGAATAATGTCCACGCGATCATCAGGGACGATAAAACCACTTACTCCTATGATCTCATCCACCCGAACCGCAAGAGCCCGCTTCCCAGCCTCCAAGCGAACCGTCAGTCCTGCTCCTTCGCCTGCCAAGCGGGATTCCAAAATGGGTTCATTGGCTAAGATTTTTACTCGATTTGTTTTACCCATAACCTGCTGCGTGGTCGAATAGGCACCAGTTGGGATGGAATTTTTCGGCCAAGGTGTGATCTTAACCAATCCTTTCTTGATTACTTCATCGTTGATCGTAGTACCCGGTGGAATGTCTTGCGCTGCCACGACAATATCTTGATTAGCGGCGCGCAAGGATTCGGTCTCTTTTTGTCGCTGACCGAGAAAATTGTAGATTCCATATGCGGCGATCAAGCCGAAAAAAACCGCCACTACCAACGCAATTTTTAGCCTATTCTGCATACAAACTCCTCACTAAGGGAATTAAATTACGAAATTCTTGCTAATTTTCCTGAATACCTTGCCCCTAAAACATCCACCTTCCGCCTCAAAAACCCGCCCATTGACCTGTCCGATCAAAATAGTATGCGATTATCGTTCCAGCCGCGAAGGCCACACCCCAAGGAACGGAACCACCTTGTTCTTTCGTTCGCTTATGAACTGGCGCAGGGAAAATCTGCCCAAAGCTTAGAACAGCCAGCTTGACATCCGTCCACAACGCTTTAAAGCGAGCAAATCGAGCCAGCCCGGTGATTAGATAGGTAACTGCAATTAAACCTGCAACCAATGCGGAATAAAAAAAGACTCGGGGCAACCAAGTCACACCCAAAAGCGCCCCGACAACGCCGAAAAACTTTACATCACCCGCCCCAATCCATCCGAGCGCAAATGGTAATAATAGAACGGCAACGCCGACTACCAGTCCGACTACGCTTTGCAACAGTTGATTCGTACCATGAAAAGCGTTCAAGAGCACTCCTGACAAAAGACCAATGGCGATGAGCCAATTCGGGATCCTTCGAATTCGGAGATCGAAGAAAGCCGACAACGAGCTAACCAAAACAACAACGGTGTCTAAGGTCCCCAACTGTTTAAAACGCCATTATTAAGCCGTAGGCTACACTTCAACGAAAATTTTGTCAAATAAATTTACCGAAACGCGACTAACAAAAATGGTTACGTGGCTCGGTAGAGGGGCCTAGCAACCCCGCTACCCAAGCCATGTAGTTTGCGATTGATGCCGATAACGAACTATGACGATGAATCGCAGGCCGATGGATTGCCAACGCAAGCCGTGACCTTGCTCCAGCCACTAGCTAGCTGGCTGCCGATGTTTGTTTGCTTAATCGCAACCCAGAAAACTAGCGCCACCAACACCACGATCAGGGTATATTCGACCAACCCTTGACCATCCTCCTCAACTACCAATCGTTTCAGAAGCTCCATTATTCGTTCACCCCCTTTCCTACATAAAACTGTTTAATTTGTTATCGTTCCATTCCAATCGACATCCACACCCAGAAAGCAGAATATGTGCCAAATCAAAGATATCAAAAAAATCAGGAGGTTGAGTTTTTCAGGTCAGCATTGATGGGCGGCAGCTTGACAAAACTGACAGGTAATCTAAGACTAGTGTCACAATTTGCACAATCATTTAAAACTTCAATTAGCAACAGTTTTTCCAACGCTCATTAAGTTCGGCTGATAGACAGTTAAGCAACCGACCAGATTTCGTCGGCTTTACTATTAACGGAAACACTACGACTGCCCATATTACTCCTTATCCTCGTCCCTTCGCAACCGTTGACGAAAGGTATGCATTTTGCTTCCTCGCAATGCGTCTAATTAGCAAATTTGCATGAGGTAGCACGCGGATCTGTCGCTATGGACCTTGGCCCAAGAATTGGTGTGGCCATTTGAAGGACGATTTCGACATGAGCAATGAGCACACTAACAACTCTCCGTTGACGGTTTTGGTTATTGAAGATCATCCAGACCAACGCGAGCTATTGGCTATCGTGTTGCAACGTGAGGGCTATCGGGTCATTACCGCCGCCAATGGATTGGAAGCGTTAGAAAAACTGGAAACGGAAAACATCCAAATTGCCCTCTCGGACATCATGATGCCAAAAATGGATGGCTTCGAACTTATTAAGCGTATTCGCACAAACCCAGCGTTCAAAAGCATTTATCTAATATTAATCACGGCGAGGATCCAAGAAGGTGACCGAGTTCGTGGCCTTGATCTCGGAGCAGATGATTATATCACTAAACCCTTTTCGTTCTCTGAATTGCTCGCACGAGTGCGTGTCGGCTCCCGAGTTGTCCATTACCAACAGCATTTGGAGTTTCAAACACAGGTCGATTCGCTCACCGGTCTCTTTAATCGTCGCGCCTTTGAGAAGAAAATGCATGAAGAATTCGAGCGATCCAAACGCTACCACAACCCACTTTCATTGCTCATTTTGGACATCGACAACTTCAAAACCATTAACGATACTTACGGTCATCACGGGGGCGATGCGGCGCTAGTTAAGATTTCAGAAACCTTGCGCGAGAAGACGCGCCAGAGCGATTTTCCTTCCAGATATGGCGGCGAAGAATTCGTTCTTGTTCTACCCGAGACCGATCAAGAGAATGCGCTTCAAGTGGCGAGTAAGATTCATGATGCGATTCGCTCCTGCGCATTTGGCACAACTACTCGACCGTTTGCTCTCACTGTTAGCATAGGTGTGAGCTCAACGTCCACCAGATTTTATTCAGACTGGCGTGAACTCTTGAATGATGCAGATCAAGCGCTTTATTTAGCGAAGAATACCGGCAAAGACCGAGTTGAGACTTGGGATCCCGAAAAAAAAACTAGCTTGCCCCAAGCTCCGGCCCATCCATAAAACACATGCCATCACGAAACGTCCTTCCCGTGGCTTTCGTGTTCATTTCGCTAGCCCTGGGATCACTGCTATTAGCCAGCCACGCTTACGGCACTACTAATTCTAACTACGGCTCCGTAAGCTTGAGCGCAGCAGCTCAGTCGCGGCAAGCAGCCAAACCGGCCTCCCCCGACGAAACGGGTGTTGGTCCGTTTGACTCCGCGTTAAAATCGGTCGGAGATAACAAGGAATTGGCAATCTATGGCGGCATCGCTTTCGTAGGGGTATTCTTGATAGTGCTGGCGATTGGCAACGCTGCGATCAATTCCAAAAGCAGAACCGAAGCTCGGCTTGAGATCCTCATCCAAGAAAAGGAAAAAGCCGAGAATTTGGCGAGATTAAAATCAGAATTTCTGAATCAGGTATCTCACGAACTGCGAACGCCCTTGGCGGTTATTATTGGATACATTGAGTGTATGACAGACGGGCTGTATGGTCAGATCGAATCCAAACACCATGAGATTCTTCAAGTGGTCGCCAAACAATCTGCTCATTTGAAAAATATGATCGATCAGATTTTAATATATTCGCGATTGGAAGCGGGCAAGCAACCTGTGCGAGTCGAGGATTTGCAACTGACCAAACTCATTAATGAGATGAAAGACACTTTCGATTTCCTGTGCCGCCAAAAAGGATTGGAGCTCCGATGGGAACTGCCAAGAGATCCGATGCCCGTTCGCAGCGACGCCGTGCGTTTGAAAGAAGTCATCAGCAATTTGCTCCAGAACGCGGTAAAATACACTGACCATGGTTCAGTCACCGTCCGAATGGAGAATCTACCCGCTAAGGATTCCTTAAAGATCGAAGTGGCAGACACCGGTATGGGAATATCCGAACAGCACTTAACAAGTATCTTCGAGCCTTTCATGCAAGCGCACAAAACGTCCACTACCAATTCCCGCGGCGGTATTGGTTTGGGGCTAAGCATCGTAAAAAAACACCTCGAACAAATCCGAGGATCGATTAGCGTCGAAAGCGATGTTGGCAAAGGGTCCACGTTCCGGATAATCCTGCCACGGAATTATGACCGTGAGGTGATAAAAACGACTTGGCTTAGCAAACTGCTGAAGCTCCGCCCCCTGCTTACCAGGGCTGGACCGCCGCCGATCGAACCGCAGTCAGAGGCAACCAGCCGAAAAGCGGTCGATACTAGCCACGCGATGGGCTAGAATCCACTCGGTCAGCTCCAGAAACTGACTCTTTGCATTTTTAGGTCACTGACAAGCTTAGTTCCGAATGGCTGATGACGGACAAATGACATCCTCCGGGATGCGCCGTATTCCCGCTTTTCTGTTACCCTCCATTGGCAACATTGTTTTCGTTTCACTCCTCTTCGTTCTCGTATTCGGCGCGGAGAATAGCCTGCTTTACGACGGGGACACCGGTTATCACATACGAACCGGTGAAGTGATCCTGGAGACTTGGCGGGTTCCCACCCAAGATATTTTCTCAAGCCATACCCCAGCGCTCAGGTGGACAGCACATGAATGGCTCGCTGAATTAATTATGGCCGCTCTATTCAAAATCTCTGGTCTCACAGGTGTCGTCCTTTTCTTTGCCCTGTTGCTTTCCACCACGCATTGGTTGCTTTATCTCACACTGAAATCAAAATCCGAGAATATTATCTTAATTACACTGGTCACGCTCCTCGCTACCGCGACTTCATCAATCCATTGGTTAGCGCGGCCACATGTGTTCTCACTCTTGCTGACACTGATCTGGTACTTTTTGTTAAATCGATTCCAATATCAGAACCGCCGCACTCTATTCTATTTGCCATTCCTAATGGTTATTTGGGTTAACCTACACGGCGGCTATTTCATTGGACTTCTGCTGCTCGCGATTTATTTCGCAGGCAATGTTCTCTACTCACTCAGCGGGCGCCCCGACCGAGTGAAAGAGCATCGCCAGAAGGCTAAATTGCTGCTTGGCTTTCTGATCATCACCCTCGCAACCTGCTTGATCAATCCGATCGGTTACGAGATTCTGCTATTTCCGGCTAAGGTGACGGCCAACCGCTTTCTGATGGATCGGGTCATCGAGTTTCTGTCACCCAACTTTCACGAACTCCTGCCCTTCACATACATGTTGCTGGCGACGCTTGGAGCAATGGCGATGTCCCGTGCGCCTCTAAATTTGATTGAGCTCGGGCTACTGTTGTTGCTATCTCACATGGCTCTCTATTCAGCACGACATGTCTCACTTTTTGCTATCATCGTCGCACCGCTGTTGCTCAAAAGTGGCGAAGGAGCGCTCACAAGCTTGCCCGGGCCACTGCGAACTTTTTTCGATATTCGCAATCGGAGATTAGCTGAGGTCGATAAAAGATTAGTAGGATTTTTTTGGCCTCCGCTTTCCACTCTGTTCGTTATTGGGCTCGCACTGTTTGGCAGTCTCAGGTTCACTTTCAACGAGAACCGCTTCCCCGTGGCAGCGGTCGAGTTTCTAAAGCGAGAACCCATCACCGGAAACATGTTCAACAATGACGAGTTCGGTGACTATATTATTTTCGCCGCGTGGCCTCAGTACCGAGTGTTTATGGATGGCCGATCCGACATGTACGGAGAGAAACTAGGTACCCCATATCTTAAAGTGGCTAACGCTCAACCCGGCTGGAAAGATGTTCTTTCGCAGCACAATATCACTTGGATCATTTTTGACACGAATTCCGCACTCACAGCCACGCTTTTAGACCAAGACGATTGGCGAGCAATCTATAGTGACAAAGTCGCGACCATCTTTATCAAAAAGGATTTCGCGCACCAATCGTTGCTGGCGAAATATCCTGCCATAGGCGTTTCATCGTCAAAATAAGGTAAGAAGAAATTGTGGTTGTATGTCGCCTCTTTCTCGGAATTAAGAAGAATTCCCGGAGAAATTTGGCGGCTAAAGGACGATCATGCTTAAGCACGATGCAAAAATTTCCTTCATTAATGTTGTTCCCATGTCTTGTTTTCTCGTCGTTAGAATTAATCTAGATGAGTGTAGGCGGGTCAAAATACCAATAACCAAGCCAATTCATCCTTGAAACCTTCGGTTAAAGGTGACAAATCTGTCCGCGATAAGAGGGATTTTGTCAGATTCGGCCATACCAATCATGTCTTATCCGCGTTCCTCTACGTAAATATTTAGAAACCTTGGATTCTTTAGCGTTCCAGAGTGACCCTGGCACATGCATTGCTGCCATCTATTCAGATTCCTTAGGATTCGTTCACGCGGTGCTGGACATCGTGGGCCCTACGGCACTAAGCATCC
>Ga0126377_10003573_pt1 | contig 11059 bp, 9 predicted proteins | sample PanSoiMetPlot_22_FD_92647 | JGI IMG/M metagenome (GOLD analysis project Ga0126377, IMG submission 92647) | Tropical forest soil microbial communities from Panama - MetaG Plot_22 | ecosystem: Environmental > Terrestrial > Soil > Tropical forest > Bulk soil | place: Panama | collected 2016-02-17
AAGGCGAGCGCAGTGACTGGGGCGAAGTCGTAACAAGGTAGCCGTAGGGGAACCTGCGGCTGGATCACCTCCTTAACGGATGGCGAGTAAGACCCCTCCTCGTGAGTCGTGGTCGGAAAGCCTCTCGTGTCGCAGCCATCAACCGATCACACACTCGATTCTGCTCTCTTGATCTAGGCGGGCCCGTGGCGTTTTTCGCCTCGGGCCCGCCCTTGCATTTGCCGGGGCGTCGCGCCGAAAAAGAGCCGCCTGAACGGTGGCCACAAAAAATGTCGTGCAGTATTTTGCGAAGCCATTGGTGCGTCGATGTCGGTCACCAACCACGCGTTCAGGTGAAAGGACCTTGAAGGCGAAGATCGCCCGCAGCCGATCAACCGACAGGCTTCGAGATGTGGAGCATCATCAACAAGTCACGCTTCAAGGCCGCTCGTGCCTTCGCGCGTGACGCACAGGGCGCCGAGCTCTGGATCGTCGCGGTGCGGGCGACGTTCACCATCGACGGGGACGGTCCGAACGCCGAGGTCCGGCCAGCCGACGAGCAGAGCGAGGTCGTGCTGGCGCCGGAGTATTTCGGTGAGTCCGGCGAGTCGAGCCTTCGTTACGACCACGATCTCGTACAGACGAAGGCGGGAACCGACGTCGTCGTCCATGCCTTTGCCCATGCGCCGCGCGGCCGGCCCGCACGATCGGTCGATGTCGGCGTGTCGGTCGGAGTCTTTAGAAAACGCTTACGCGTCGTCGGCGATCGCACTTGGAAAAAAGGATGGCGCACGAATGCGCCGAGCAATCCCGAGCCGTTCGTGGCGGTACCGATTTGTTATGAGAACGCCTGGGGCGGCCGTCTGACGGACAGCGACGCGCGCGATCCGGCCAATCCGGTCGGCGTCGGCGCGGACACGACGCCGGGCCTGCCCGTGCCGAATGTCGAGCCGATCGGCAAACCCATCGGGTCGGCGAAAGCGTCCGGAACGCCGGTGGGCTTCGGTCCGATTCCGTGTGACTGGCAACCGCGGCTCGCGCACGCCGGTACCTACGATGAACACTGGGAGCGCACGCGACAGCCGCTCGTTCCCGCCGATTTCAACGAGGCGTTCTTCCGCTGCGCGCCCGCCGACCAGCAGCTCGCCGAGTTTCTTCGCGGCGGGGAACAGGTGATCCTCGAGAACATGACGCCGAGCGGTCTCTTGTCCTTCCGCTTGCCACGTGTCTATCTCGGATTTCGCACCCGGTTCGATCGCGACGCGGTTCATCATCGGCCGAAGCTGCATACGGTCAGCATCGAGCCCGAGGAGCGACGGCTGCATATGGTCTGGCAGTCGGCGGTGCCCTGTCATCACACGCTCTACACGCTGAAAGACACGCTCGTCATCGAGAAGCGGTCGGTCCGCGACCGCCGGCGTGTCGGCGTGTCGGACGAGGCGCTCGAGCTGGAGCTCGCTGAGTGATGCAGGTCCGGGGCACCGTCCGCGACGACGCGATCTGCGTCATCGGAGCGGGCGCCCAAACGCCCGTCGGCCGTTCGCTGCTCGCATCGGCGTCCGCGATCCGCTGCAACATCTCGGCGGCTGCCGAGCATCCGTTCATGATCGATCGGCACGGCGAGTCGATGGTGGTTGCTCGTGCGCCGTGGCTCGATCTCTCGTCACGTCTCGATGCGCGAATCGCCGCGCTTGCGATCGATGCGGCGAAGGAAGCCATTTATCCCATCGCGCCGCGCTTCGCGTGGCTGCGGCGACACATTCGTCTCTACATCGCGCTCACTGCCGACTATCTCGACGATCGTGGGCGCAGCGGCGTCGCCGACCGTGTGGCGGCGGGACTCGAGTTGAAGGACGAGGGATGGACGTCGTCGCGGAGCGAGCGGCTCGCCTACATCGCCGATGGCCACGCGGCTGGCCTGCTCGCGCTCGAGCACGCGGTGCGCGATGTGAAACGCGGGGCCGTCGAGCTGGCGCTGGTTGGCGGTTCGGACTCGTGCATCGCGCCGGAGCGTCTCGAGTCGATCGACTACGCCGGCCGATTACATACGGTCAAGGACAGTTGGGGCTTCACCCCAGGCGAGGGCGCGGCCTTCACGCTGGTGACGACCGGCGCGATCGCCCGCCGCCTCGGCGCCGAACCGTTGGGCGAGATCCTGTCCGTCGCTTGCGCTCCTGAGGAAATGCTCATGGCGACGCGCACCGTCTGCACCGGCCAAGGGCTGACCTCCGCGTTCCGCGCCGCGCTCGAGCACCAACCGCGAGTGACGCACACGTTCTGTGATTTGAACGGCGAGATCTATCGAGCCGAGGAGTACGGGTTTGCGATCACGCGGACGGCGAGTGCCTTCGAGAGCGCGGAGCGGTTCACGGCGCCGGCGTCAGTCTGCGGTGACGTTGGGAGCGCGTCCGGATCGCTGGCGATCGGGTTGTCCGTCGCGGCGTTCGCGCGAAGCGCCGGCGAAGGGCCGGTTCATCTCGCCTGGAGCAGTAGCGCCACGACGCCGCTTCGTGGGGCTGCCGTGCTGTGCCAACCTGGAGCGAACTGACGAACTATGGCTGTCACGATCAACATCAATAACCTCACGCTCTGTCATAAGCAGAGCGGCGGCATCTCGATGGCCACCGTCCCGGACGTGTGCAAGACGCCGTCGCCGGGCGGACCCGTGCCCATTCCGTATCCGAACATCGCCCTGTCCGCGAATCTCGCGAAGGGCACGACGACCGTGAAGGCCGACGGTGGCAACATGTGCGCGAACTACGGGTCGGAATTCAGCATCAGCACCGGCGACGAGCCGGGCACGCTCGGCGGTGTGAAGTCGGGCACATTCATGAAGGAGGCGACCTGGATCACGTATTCGTTCGATGTGAGCCTCGAGGGGAAGGGCGCGTGCCGCCTCACCGACAAGATGTTCCACAATCATCAGAATACTGTGAACATGGGTGGGCTGCTGCAGGCGCCGATCGAGGCATGGGAGGAGCTCATCGCGCTGTGCCTCATCATTTGCATTTGCGACAAGACGCCGATCAAGTCGGCCTCGGGCAAGAGCGATCTCAAACAGCACTGCGTGAGGGAAGCGCTCGAGCTGGCCCACGAAGGGAAGACGCTGGAGAATATGCGGCCCGAGGTCCCCTACAACATGACGCCGAAGCCGCCGAATCCGCCGACGCCGCTGCTGCACCGCCTTTCCGAGGCTGAAGGCGGCGGCACGACCCTCGACCCGACCACGCGCCTCAGCACGCGCATGCAACAGGAAGGGCTCTTGGCCGCGAAGGACAATGGTTGGAAGTATCAAGTGCGGACCCCCGACGTCGTCATCTCCCGGGCGATCGACTCCAGTCCCCAGGGGGCGGCCCAGTCGCTCACCGCGCCGAACCTGAAAGCCGTGGTCGAGATCAAGTTCAACGATCAGTCGCGCGATGCCTATCAGATTCGCGATTACCGCCGAATCGCCGGTGGCGACCGGAATCGCGTCGTCGAGCTGAATCCGACGAAATGCATGTGTCAGGAGCCAGATCCGGAGCCGGAGCTCCGCCGGAAGCTCGAGGAAGAGCGTGAGCGTCGTCGTCGTCGCGAGGCGGAGCGCATGCGGCTGCCGATGCCCTCGCCGGAAACGGCCACGTGGACCGCGGTCGGCGTCGCTCTGTATTGGCTCGTTTCTGAAGGATCGCGCGTGGTTCCAATACGCAACCTCATCCCCATTCTATGAGCGCGTCTGCCTATCAGTGGATCGCTGACTCGCTGCCGGTGGGCAAGGCAGGCCAGCCGCTGCTCGACATCGGCTTCTACGTCACGTTCTTCTTCGAGGATGGCCATCTCGTCGAGCGTCGTCGGGCCGTGTACGAGATTATGAAAGAGTACTGGTTCCGCGTCGGCGAGCACTTGCGGTGGACGACCAACCTCGAGACGCACAAGTGGGAGCCAGTCACGGCCAAACACTCCGCCAACGCGTGGCTCGCGTTCCAGCCGAACGAGCCGCGGGTGTGGGACGTCAACCTCCATGCCGGTGAGACATTCGACGCCGCGAGCCCCTATCGATTCGTGGGCCTCGGCACGCCGGACGCCGAGAGCGCGATGAGCTTCATCTCCGCGATGTTCCCGGTCACGTGGTTCGTCGAGCATCCTGAGGCGAGCGCGGTCGACATTGTTTTGCGGTGGGCGACACTGCTCCAGCCGCGCCATGGCACTGCCGGCCTCTCGATCGTCGCCTCACTCGACGAGGCCTCTGCCTCCGAGACCCAGGACGAGGCCCGTGGGCTCGCCGAGCGCTTCCCGGGCTTCGAGGTGGACGATGCGCTGTTCGAGTCAGCCGACGTGCAGAACGGCATCCGCAGCGTCAACTGGCTCACGTGTATTGATGATTCTCTCATTGCGCGCCTCGGGGGCATCGAAGCGTTGCGCGCGCGGGTCACCGGTGACCTGCACCTGTACGAGTACTCGGGGGGCGCGATCGTCCGGGCCGGCGACTTCCCGCAGGCGGGCGATCGCAATCGCCAGATCACGATCGAGCCCTATCGCCACGCGGCCGCGCTCCTGCGTCCGGTCCAAATCGAGGCGACCCACAACGGCATCATGCTTGGCTTCGACAAGGAGTCCACGCAGGACTGGGTCAATCGGTTCAACTGATGTATCGACCAGGCGCCGCTCCTGCGGGCGAACCGCTCTACGTCGACACCGTCTTGCGCGAGCACGTCGATCGCGCGAGCGAGCTCCTGGCGTTGCTTCGATCGGCAAGTCTGGAAGGCACCGGTCCGGACTCACTCGACGATCTGTGGGCGAGTGCCGAGGCGAACGTCGATGCGCTGGCGCTCGACCGAAGTGCGGCCATCGACGCCGCGTTTGGCGCGATCCCTGACGATACCGACGTAGGGTCAGTCGCCGCGCTGCTGCTCGCCGAGTGCGGGTTGCCCGACGCCGCGTCGCGCGTGACGACGTTGCTGCGAGATCCAGTCTGCGCCGTGCGCGATGCCGCGGGGTGGGGATTGCGTCTCGCCAACATCGAGACCATCGCTGACGAGCTGTGCGCCCTCGCGATGCAGCCGGTCGACGACTATGCGACGGCAACCGCGCGCGACTGCCTCGCCTTCCATCGCCGTTCGGTCGTTGTCCCGGTTGCCGCCACGTTCGACGCGTTGCCCGAGGACGTCGCGTGGCTCACCGCTGAGGCGCGTGGACGATCGGGAGACTGGGACGCGGCGCTGCTCTCGCGCCTCTTCAGTCATCCTTCACCGGCGGTGAAGCGTAATGCGCTCAAGAGTGCTGCACGCGCGAGCTTTCGAGGCGTACTGGATTTCTGCCGATCCGCACCCGCCGAGCCGTCGATGCGGCCCTGCGTCTGGTTCCTCGGCGTTGTCGGCAATCAGGACGATCTGTCGCGGCTTCAACGATTGGCCACCGGCGGCGACGTGATGCTCGCGCGGTCGGCTATCGCGGCCCTCGGGGCGCTCGGGCTCGTCGCCGGGCTGCCGACGCTGCTCTATCTGCTCGACGAACCGCAGCTCGCGGAGCCCGCCGCGTCGGCGATCGAGCGCATTTCCGGCGACCAGGTGCCCCGCGGAGCCGCGCCGCCTCCGCCGGAGAATCTCTCCGAGGAGGAGCTCGAGCTCTGGGAAGCGGAGGCGCCGATCGATGTCGGAGCAGCGCGCGAGTGGTGGTCGTCGCTTGCCCCACGCTTCGACCCGAAGAAGCGTTACCAAGTTGGCACGAACGTTACCGACGACGCGCTCGGCGCAGCCTTTGACCAACTTCCGCAGCATCTTCGGCGCGACGTGTATCTCCGCGAGCGTGCGCTCACGAAGGACGCACCGGATTGGGAGCTCGATACCTGGCCGAGGCGTCAGCGAAATCCGTCGGTGTGAGACCCAATGATGCGCGAAGATCGAGAGAGTCTGTTCAGACTAGGCCAACAATATTTTTCCGGAGACGGTAGGCCGAAGGACCTCGAGGCTGCCCTGGACTGCTTTCAGCGATCAGCGGACCTCGGATATGCCCCCGCGCAGCTCGAAGTTGGATTGGCCTACGATCCGATGGGTCAGGCCCAGACCTACGGAATTTCGGGAGACAGGGGCATGGCGTTCCAGTGGTTCCTGAAAGCTGCTGAGCAGGGAAATCCCAAGGCGATGAGTGTCGTTGCCATGGGCTACCTCATGGGGCTCGGCGGCAAGTTTCGAGACCAGGAAAAGGCGGCCGAATGGTTTGCCAAGCTCGTGCCGCTTGGCGATACCTACGCCATGATACAACTCGGTCTGATTGAAATTGAGAGAAAGCAGATAGAGAGAGGTCGCGAATTGCTGGAAGCGGCCACTGAGTTAGGAGATCCGTACGCGCTTGCTCTCTACAGGCACTACGTGGAGGCAGGCGTGTTTCCTGCGCTCGATCCCAACATGGAGCTGGCACTCCTGGAATCGGCTGCAAAAAAAGGAGACCGCGCCGCCATGCTGGCCCTTGGACTCAAATACGAGAAGGGCGACGGCGTACCAGCCGATTTACCAAAGGCGTACGCACTGCTTTCTTTCGTTTCGACCTATGAAGAGGCAAAAGGGCCCCCCGGCGAGGCAACGGAAGGGGTTGGGCGCATGAAAGACAAACTGAGCGTGGACGAGCTCAAAACCGCGGATGCGTTACTCCAGGTGATGCCTGCCAAACTTTCTCTCGATTGAAGCGGACTTTCGGATCAGGCGACGCCCGCGCCCGGGGGACCCTCGTTGCATTTGTCTGGTGCTGGCGTCAACGTTTGGCGATGGGCCTCTCTGCACGCGTGCGGCGCACGACCTTCGTCTGGACGATGCTCACTATGACGAGCACCGCCGACCACGTCGTCGCTCCAGCGCCGCCGCCGCACGTCGGTCCTAAGCCACACGTCGCCACGGGCCGCATCGAAGGCACCGTCGAGATCTCGACGGCCCTCACGGCCCGCCGCCCGCAGTTCCGCATCTATTCCGACCCCGGCCCAGGATCCACACCGCCGCCGGCGCCACGCGACCCGCTCGCCGCCGAAGCGCGGAACGTCGTCGTATATCTCGAGGGCGACGCGGACCAGTTCGCCGGACTTCCTATCGACGCCACCCGCCGGCGCGCCAGCGTCACCCAGCGTGACGAGCGCTTCGTTCCACACGTGACGGCCGTCGCTCGCGGCGGCACAGTCGAGTTCCCCAACGACGACGACGTCTTCCACAACGTCTATTCGTTGTCGAGCGCCGCCGGCCCCGGCGGCTTCGACCTCGGACGGTTCCCCAAGGGCGAGTCCCGCGCCCGGACCTTCCACCGTGCGGGAACCGTCCAAGTCTTCTGTCACATTCATCAGGATATGAGCGCCATCGTGCTCGTCCTGGCGAATCCGTTTTTCGCGCTGCCGGACGAGCGGCGTCGCTACGCGATCGAAGAGGTTCCCGAAGGGGAGTACACTCTCGTGGGATGGCATGAACGCATCAAGCCGATCATGCGCAAGATTCGCGTGACTGCGGGGCAGACGACGACCGTCGACTTCAACATCCCGCTCCCGCAGGGCGGCGGACGTCCGTGACCAGCGTGTCGCTTCTCAGCCGCCTTCGCGAGGCGCCGCTCACCGCCAAACTTGCGGCCCTCGGCGCGGTGGTGACGGCGATCGTGATGTGGGCCGCTTTTTGGGGCCTGAGCGTCGAGACGCGCAACAATACCGAGCAAGTGTTCACGCAACAGCTGGAGCGCAACCTTCGCACGCTCCGGCTGCTGCAGGACCGTCGCGCGCGCCAACTGCTCTTCACGGCGTCGCTCGTATCCCAGGCGCCAGCGTTTCAGTATTCTCTCAAGTCGTTCCAGGTCGAGGCCAATCGCGGGACCACGCCGGACCCCAAATACGTTCTCGAGATCGACGATCACGCGAAGCGCCTCGTACAGAACGCGCGCGCGGATCTGCTCGTGATCACCGACGACTCGGGACGAGTCTTCTCGACGGCAGGTGATCGGGTTCCGTCGCTCAAGCGAGGCGCGGGGTTAGCGGGGCTTGCTGCCGTCTCGAAAGTCCTCGACCCACGCGCACCCGCCGACGTCGGCGACCTCGGCGTCCTGGAAACGAGTGCGGGGTACTTCCAAGTCGCCGTCTACCCACTCGTGCAGGACGGTTTCACCCTCGGCGCGCTGGTGCTGGGAGAGCGGCTCGACTCTGTCTTCGTCAACGAGGCGGCCGATGCAGCAGACGCCACCGTCGTGCTCACGGCGGGTTCACGCATCGTGTCCGCGAGCGATCGCGCGTTCGCGACGGCGGTGGTGTCGGCGAGACTGGGGGCGAACGTCGTCGACTCGCGCGCGGCGACGTCGGAGCTCAACGGCGAGGAGTTCGTTGTCGCACCGATGGTGTTGGGCGAGACGCAAGGACGTGAGCCCGTTCGCCTCTGGATGTTGCAGCCGTTGTCGCGGCGTGTGGCCGCGTTGATGGGATCACTGCGCCGGGACTTCCTGCTGTACGGCAGCCTCGCCGTGCTCATCGCGGCGCTGGGTGCGACGTTGACGACGCGCACCGTGCTCGCGCCGTTCACGCGCTTCGTCGCGTACATGCGGTCGGGCGCTGCCGCCGACCAGCGCCTGGGACGCTTCGATGCCGAGGGGGAAGCCGTCGAGGTTCGAACGCTCAACGAATCGTTCAATCAGCTGATGGACTCGATCGCCGTGAAACGCCACGCGCTCGAGGAGCGCACCGCGGAGCTGGCATCGGCGAACGTCGTGCTCACCGACGAGATCAACGAGCGCGTTCGCGTCGAGCAGGCGCTCCACGAGAGCGAGGCGCAGCTGCGCCAATCGCAGAAGCTCGAGGCGATCGGGACGTTGGCCGGCGGCATCGCGCACGACTTCAACAATCTCATAACGGTCATCTCGGGGTACACGGAGCTCGTGTTGATGCGGGCCGAGAAAGGCAGCGCGGCCGCGGAAGATCTCCGGCAAGTGATCGAGGCGTCGGATCGCGCCGCGAATCTCACGCATCAACTGCTCGCGTTCAGCCGCAAGCAGGTGTTGCAGCCCACCGTGCTCGACCTCGGCGATGTCGCAAACGGCATCGGTCCGATGTTGCGCCGCATCATCGGCGAGCACATCGTGCTGCAGATTCACACCGCGCCGTCGCTCGCGCGCGTGCGCGCCGATCGCGGCCAGCTCGAGCAGGTGCTGCTCAACCTCGCGGTCAATGCGCGCGATGCGATGCCTGACGGGGGTGTGCTGACGATCGGCACGTCCAACATCCGTATCGCCGCCCTCGACCGGCGCGCCCTGCCGAGGAGCGTGTCGCTCGTCGTGCGGGATACGGGCGTCGGGATGTCGGACGAGGTCAAAGATCGGATCTTCGAGCCGTTCTTCACGACGAAAGACGTCGGAAAGGGGACGGGCCTCGGCTTGTCGATGGTGTACGGCATCGTGCAGCAGTCGGGCGGGAAGATCGTCGTGGACAGCGTGGTCGGAAAGGGTACGGCGTTCACGATCACGCTCCCGGTCGCCGAACAAATGGCGGCGAGCGACGCGACGGGCCTCGAAGAGGCCGAGCTGCCGAACGGTAATGAGACAATTCTCATCGTCGAGGATGCGGAGGACGTCCGCATCCTCGCCCGTCGCACGCTCGAGGAGCGTGGGTACGCCGTCCGCGTCGCCCGCAATGCCGCCGAGGCGCTCGAGATCGCGGGGGCGTCGGGCGTGGATGTGTTGCTGACGGACATCGTCATGCCGGAGACCAGCGGCCCACAACTCGTGGCCGAGTACCTCTCCACGCGGCCTGCGCCGCTGGTGATTTACATGTCGGGGTATGCCGACGACGCGCTCGCGCATTACGAGCTCGATCCGGAAACAGTGTTTCTGCGGAAGCCGTTCACGCCGGCGGTGCTCGCGCGCACGGTGCGCGCGGCCATCGATGCGTGGCGTCCAGGGAAGGTGGAAAGTGCGGCCGATTGATCGGACGACGTCAGCGTTCTCGCGATGGCTCACATGGGCGGCGATGGCCGTGGTCTTTTGCCTATCGCGGCGTGCGAGTGCGCAAGTGCCAGTGCTCATCGAAGGGTTGGCGGACGGCGAATTCTGGTCGACGACCACCGCGTCGAATCTTCTCACGCGGAACGCCGGCAGACCGGCGGGGCTCGCGCGATTGCAACTGTGGAGCGCGATCGAGCCGGTGCGTCGCTTCGTCGTCTACGGGCAAGCGACGCTGGAAACGGGAGATGCGCTGACCAATACGCCTGATTCGTATCACGCGTCGGTGGAGCAGTTCGGCGTTCGTTTTACCGCGTCGCCGGCGTTCGTCGTCGACGGTGGTCGTCTGACGTCGGTCGTGGGGACATTCGCGGCGCGACGGTTCTCTAATCGCAATCCGCTCATCGCGACGCCGGATGGCTACGTCGTCAACTATCCGTACGGCGCGATGGTTTCCGGTGTGCTCAAGCGGTTCGACTATCGCGCGGCGTTGGTGAGTCTGCCGGTGAATCATCCGAACTACGTTCCTCCGCCGACGCCTGCGCTGCGACCGGCCGCGGGGTTCGGCGTCACGCCGATCGTCGGTTTGCGCTTCGGTGGCTCGTTCACCGTGGGGCCGTATCTCAACGATACGCTGCAAGCGACGCGACTGGCGGGAGAGGCGTGGGATCACTACAAGCAGCGCGTCGTGGCGATGGATGCGCGGTTCTCGCGTGGGTATCTCGAGACACATGTCGAGGCGGCGCGTGGATCGTACGACGTGCCTGGCCGGCCGACGCCAATTTTTGGATATACGTATTATGGTGAGGCGAAGTACACGTTGTCGCCGCGCTTTTTTGTTGCGGCTCGTGCGGAGCGGAACAAGTATCCGTTCATTCGAGCGAATGCGACGGCGTGGGTTGCGCGGGTTACGGATTTCGTGAATGGGGAGGCGGGGGTGGGTTATCGGGTGTCGGCGAGCACGTTGGTGAAGGCGTCGGTGCGAGGAGATCGGTGGTGGGTGGCGGAGGGTGCGCCGGGGTATCGTGGGCGGGGTGGGGAAGCGGTGGCGTTGCAGGTGTCGCAGGCGTTCGATGCGATGAGTTGGTTTGCGCGGGATCGTTGAGGAAGCGTAGAGGTCGATTGACCGAGGTGTGGGCGGCTTGTACGTTTCAAG
>Ga0126377_10003574_pt1 | contig 11058 bp, 14 predicted proteins | sample PanSoiMetPlot_22_FD_92647 | JGI IMG/M metagenome (GOLD analysis project Ga0126377, IMG submission 92647) | Tropical forest soil microbial communities from Panama - MetaG Plot_22 | ecosystem: Environmental > Terrestrial > Soil > Tropical forest > Bulk soil | place: Panama | collected 2016-02-17
CGTTGCGAGAACCGTGAAGAGCGCATCGAGGGGATGCGTCTTGCCGTCCGCCGTGACCTGACGCTCGGACATCGCCTCGAGCAGGGCGGATTGCGTTTTCGCCGGCGCGCGGTTGATCTCGTCCGCGAGAAGCAGATCCGTGAACACCGGCCCCGGCTGAAACTCGAAGCCGCGCGTGGGATCACGATAGAGCGCGACGCCCGTGACGTCCACGGGCATGAGATCGGGAGTGAACTGAAGTCTCGTGAAGCGAACGCTCATCGCGCTGGCAACGGTGCGAACGAGGAGTGTTTTCGCCGTGCCCGGGACCCCTTCGATCAGCGCGTGGCCGCGGGCGAGGAATGCGATCAACACATCTTCGATCGCATCGTCCTGTCCGACGACGCGGGTCGCGACGGCGTCGCGCACGCGGCGCATGATCTCCGCGCCTTCCTGCGTGGAAATGCTCATGACTTGGTTGAGGTTGACGTCAACAGCGCGCGCTCGATGGTTGCGATGGCGTCGCCCACGGAGACGAGCTCGCGGGGCGGTACCGATTCATCGAGCCCTCGCCGCGCGATGGCCACCTTGGGCGCGAGTGCGGGATGACGATTCGCGACAGCAGTGAGAAAATCAGAAGGGCCGGCGTTGCGCGCCGCCGGCACCATGCGGCCGGCACGGCGTCGCAGCCCATCGACGAGACGTGACGTGGCCGTCCGCGTCGCGCCAACCTCGGAGTATGCGTGCGCGAGCGCATCGGCATGCTCGAGCGGCGACCGCCGCGCGATTCGCTCCGATTCCTTCGGCACGATCGGCCTGGGCGCCGACGCGAACAAAAGCAGTAACGCCGCGGCAAGCGCCTGCGCCATGAAGCGACCTGCGCGCGTCTGAGAGAGAAACATCGACACGGCCTTCATACTTCCACCACGAATGCCGTAGCCATGATGAAACTCGTCGAACACGATGAGCGCTGACGACGAACCAGCCGGACGCACGTACTCGAACGCCCGCGCCGCGAGAATATCGGCACCCCAGATACAAACGCGAAGCGCCTCGTTGGTCACGAGATCGGCAGAGCTGATCGCGACGATCCGCCCCGCGCCCAAAGGCACGCCAACCGCCACAGGAGCAGAGCGAGGCTCGCGCGTGGAGTAGCCCATCGCGAGTTGCGTGACTGGACCGGGCGCGGGACGCCGCCAAGCGATCTGCCGGCCGGCAGGTGCAAACGCCGCTGGCATGTTCCGATCGACAGACGGTTCCCGTCTCAGGCAGTCGTCGTCACTGCGTACAAAACGCCGTTCTGCCCCTCGACCGACAATGCCGAGCGAATCCGCGATCTCGGGCGCGTCGTCCACCGTGAAGATCAGACCACCGCCGCGTCGCACGTTCTCGAGCAGCCCGTGAGCTTCGCGTGCACCCAGCGCTTCCTCTGGGCCGACGACCACCTGCACTGCCGGTGTCGCGCCCGAAGCGAACGGCGTCTGTCGTCGCGAGGCGCTCCAGCCCATGCGTTGCGCCAGCTCGAACATGATCCGCGTACCCGATGGTGACGTCGAGTAGCTGCTGTAGCTGACGCCGGGCGCGGCTTCTTCGGGCGTGAACAGCGCGCCGGCAACCGCCAGCCCGAGCAGCGCCAACAGCGCCGTTGTTGCGCTGATCTGGCGAGAGCCAATACGAAGACTGAAGCTCACGCAGCGCGCTGCCGCGCAGTGGTATGCGCGATCTGTTCTGCGGCCTGAAGCAGCCCGTCGAACTCCGAGCGCGTCACTCTCACGCGGCCATACACTACCCGATCCAGCTCGCGCGCGAACGAACGGAACTCGGACGCAATCGGGGCGCCGGCGCGCCGCAGCTCGCGTGCATAGTCACCAGCGGTCTTCGAAGCGTGAAAGCGAATCGTGCCCGAGCGCGATAGCGTTTCGAGAACCGCCGAATACAGCGCGTGGCTCGCGTCGTCAAATTCACCCTGCGCCGCGAGCTCGCGCGCGGCTGCCCACGCATCTCGGCGACTTCCGTGTACGCCAGCGGCGGAGCGCAACCGGCGGCGTGTGGCCAGGCGCCGGTCCGCAACGATGCGAGAGATCACAATCACGCCGATCACCAGCACCGCCGCCGCGACGATGATCCGCCCGTCGATCGAGCCCCTCGCCAATCGGAACAGCTCGGTGAGCTCAGCGATCAAGAACTGAAGAAAGCGAGAGAACAGTGACTGTCGCTGCCCCGTCGCGAATTCAGGCTGTGCGACGATGGCAGCGATGGTGTCATGAACCTGCGCCGGCGTCCACTGCTGGATCACGTCGCGACCGCATCCTTCTCGAGCCCCGCGGACGCGAGATACTCGATGTCAAAACCTTCTTTGCGAATGCGAAGATCGTAGTACAACAACGTCTCGGCGATGCCGAACATCGGATAGATGATTATCCCGACGATGGTCGAGATCGCCGTCTGCACGAGCAAGCTCGGAATGAGGCGTGCAAACACCACGACGCCGACCGAGATCGCGAAGTAGAGCAAATACAGGATGAGGAGCGTCACCAGGATGTGCATCTTGTATCCCTTGGACAACGCCCCCGAGCGTCCCAGCGCCGCGTCCGGGGCCGCCCCCTCGAGAAGCACCGCTTGTTTCACAGCGAAGAGGTGGGCGAGCATGAAGAACCCCGGCACTATCAAAAACACGAAACCGAGACCGATGGCAAAACCCGCAACGAACATGGTCACTGCCAAGGGAACGAGGCTCGCGAGCACCGCACGGAACGCCCGCCCCAAGTCCACCGGTCGGTCGAAGTAGAGGTCGTTCGCGAGAACCGTCGAAACGCCAGCCGATAGCGTGTAGACCAAGACGCCGCCGAGTGCGCGTATCACCAGGTTGGCGAGCGTCACTGTCGCGTTCGGATTGCTGAGTCCAAGCGCACCCGCGAGAACCATCCACGGGATGTAGATCATGCCGAGCCCGATGATGAATTGGAGTGGCTCGCGGCGATAGAGCTGGAAAGCAGCATCGACTAGCTCAGTCGCCGATCGAGGGCGCAAAGCGAGATCAGGCATGTGAGTGGCCTTGTCCGAGTAAGAAAGAAGACATTCACTAACTTGCCTCCGGACGGGCACGCCAGCAACGGAAACTGGGGCGCGGCCCTTTGTGGCCACGCCCCAGCTATGTTGCAAACTCCGGCGGTACGTATTACGCAGCCATGCCGTCGCGCAGTACGTCCGCTGTGTCGCTCTCTCGCAGCCGCTTGAGGGCGCGATCACGCAGCTGACGTACACGCTCCCGCGTGACCCCCAACTCGAGTGCGATCTCTTGCAGCGTCATCGGACGACTGCCCTCGAGTCCGAAATAGAGCGTCAGCACTCGCCGGTCGCGCGGGCTCAATACCTCGAGCGCGCGCGCGATCGCCTCGCGCCGCGAATCACTCTCCACTCCGCCCGGCAAGACATCTTCGTCTTCGCCACGATCGAGCACGAGCGTCTCAGCGAGCGTACGTCCCTGATCACCGGTCACCGTCGGCTCGTCGAGCGAGCGAACCGGCTGCAGCAGCGCAACCAACCCGCGCGTGACGTCGAGCGACAAGTCCGCGACCGTCGCGATCTCTTCTTCGTACGGCTCGCGCGACAACTTCTGACGCAGCACTTCCTGCGCGCGCGAGACGCGCGTGAGATCCGCCGCGCGGTTCAGCGGAACCTGAACGGTGCGTCCCTGCCGCTGTACGGCCGAGTGCAGCGCCTGGCGAATCCACCACACCGCGTAGCTGATGAAGTTTACGCCAACGTCCGGATCGTACTTGTCGGCCGCGCGCACGAGCCCAGCGTTCGCCTCGCTGACGAGATCGCCAAGCGGGACGCCACGGTTCTGATACTGTTTTGCCACAGAGAACGCGAACCGCAAATTGGCGCGGATAAGTTCCGACCGAGCCCGCTCGCGCTCCTCGTCGTTTTTCGCTCGCCGCATCGCGCGCGCCAGCTCCTTTTGCTGGTTCGCGTTGAGGACCGGCTCGCTGCGAAGTTCAGCGATGTAGAGGTCCAGCAGGTCGCGATCGTCGTTCGTCGTGTACACCGTTCACTCCCGGCGCCCCTGGGCGCCAGACCTGATGTTCATGCAGTTATACAACCATCTAATCATCCCCCCAGGCCGACTCGCGGCTGGGTCAAACGACTGCTCACGCCCGTTTCACGGACGCACTGCGCCGTGGTGTCCGCACCACAGGCTCGACGCCCGTGACCGCCATGCGCCGGCGGAGCTCGCTCATGTACTCGTCGAGTACGGCCGGCCGGATGCGGTAGTACACGAACTGCCCGTCACGCCGAGACTCGACGAGGCCGGCACTGGCCAGTTCCTTCAAGTGATGCGAGATCGTCGCTTGTCGAACCGGGAAGCACCCGCACAACCGGCGACAGCCTACTTCCGCCCGGTGGGCGATGTGCTCCAGGATTTCGAATCGTCTGGGATCGGCCAGCGCTTTGGCGATCCGTTGGAACTGCTCCACGTCCACGGGCGACCTGTTTTGTTGCTACTGACACATAGATAAGCATCTAATTGTACTACGCAAGGGCGTGCGAGTTCCAGCACGACACCCTGCACCGCGGGGTACAAGAGGTCGGCCCGAGACATGCCCTCTTTCTCTTTCGAGCCCATTCCGACATGACGAGCCCAAAACCCGCCCGCCGCGCCGACCCGCAGACCCCGACCGACGTGGGGCTTGGCCCCTCGCGCCGTCTCACCGAATTGCCCACCTACGTCTTCGCCTGGCTGGACGAGCTCAAAGCCGAGGCACGCGCCAAAGGCGCGGACCTCATTGACCTCGGCATGGGCAATCCCGATCAGCCGACCCCCGCGTCGATCGTGAGCGCGATCGCCGCCGCCTATGACGATCCCGCCCACCACGGCTACCCGCCGTTTCGCGGCACCGAACGCTTCCGCCACGCCGTCTCGTCATTCATGAAGCGACGGTTCGGGACGACGGTGAATCCCGACGACGAGGTGCTCTGTTTGAGCGGCGCGAAAGAAGGGCTGGCGCACGCAACGATGGCCTTCGCCGACGAGTCGACCGTCTCGCTCGTGCCCGACATCTACTACCCCGTACACGGGCGAGCGACGCTGCTCATCGGAGGGCGGGCCCATCTGATGCCTTTGCGTGCCGAGCGCGGCTTTCTGCCCGATCTCGGGCGGATTCCTGCGGACGTTCTGCGAGAGGCCCGGCTGCTCGTGCTGAATTATCCGCACAACCCGACCGGCGCTGTCGCGCCGCTCGCGCTGTACGAGGAGGCCGTTGCGCTCTGCCGGCGCCATGGCATTCTGCTCATGTCGGATCTCGCCTACAGCGAGCTCACGTATGACGATCACCCAGCCCCGAGCGCGTTGCAGGTGCCGGGCGCGACGGACGTCACCATCGAGTTCCACTCGTTCTCGAAGACGTTCAACATGGCGGGATCGCGCATCGGATTCGCGGTGGGCGGTCGCGATCTGATCGAGGCGCTCCACGCCGTCCGCACGAACATCGGGTACGGCACTCCGTCGGCGATCCAGGCGGGCGCGGCCTACGCACTCGATCACTACAAGGAGCTCGAGCTTCCGGTCGTCGCTCGTTACCGCGAGCGGGGAGCGGCGCTCGCGACAGGGTTCCGTTCTCTCGGGTGGGAGACCGCAGCGCCCAACGCGACGATGTTTCTCTGGCTTCGCGTCCCCGCGCCGTTCACGGCGCAAGAGTGGACGAAGCACCTGATCGACCGTGCCGGCGTCGTGGTCACTCCGGGCAATGCATTCGGTCCCGGCGGAGAGGGGTTCTTCCGCCTCTCGTTGATTCGCGAACCAGCCGTGCTCGACCAGGCCGTCGATCGCCTGAAGGCTGCGGGAATCCGATTCCGCTGACCTCGGCCGGTGGCTCGACTACTGCACTTCTCTCATGGCAACTCGAATGAGAGAGTGGTAATGCCTGACAACAACGACGAGGCCGTCGAGCCGAAAGGCGAGAAGCAGGCACAAAAACCAACGACGCCGGAGCGTGGCGTCATCGATCCCAACGATATCGTTCCCGTTCCTGTCGCCATGGAGCCGGCGGAGCTCGACGAACGCGCGCAGGTGGTGGAGGAGTTGCGTGCTCGGCAGGAGGAGCGGTCGCGTGACCGTGACTCTGTCGTGGGTGACGAGCCGCATCGGCGCGACGAATCGAGTCGCCGACGTTAGACCTTGGTCGTAGGAGGCCATTCAGGTCTTGACCGTGTCAACGATTTACATCACAGTCGTGCCACTTGGGCGCGCATTGAGAATGAAGTTCTAATAACTATCGAGCTCAGCGATCGCGGCCCAGTTCAATCGTTCGCTGGAGTCCTGTATGGCCTTGCAGCAGCAAGGGACAGCGCGAGTCGACGATTATTCGATCGTCACGCCCGACGTTGCGGCAGCCGCGAAGCGTTACCAAGCATGCGGCGAGGTCGGCTTTCGTCACTACATCCGCGAGTTCGTGGTCGCGCAGCGTCTTGCGCTCGCTCCGCTCTCGGCGGTGTTGCGGCGGACGCGGGCGCTCTTGCAGCGACTCCAAGATATTGGTGCGGTACGCGGTGATGGTGGTTGGCTGGAGGTGGAGGTACTCGAATGGGCAATCGAGGACTACGAAAACGCCGCGTAGCACGCGGCGTTGAATGTCTCCAGGAGCCGTGCGCGTGACGCGCCGGCCGTGTAGGGCCCGATCAGACGCGCGCCCGCCATTCGGCGGTCGCCTCGGGAACGAGGCGTGCCCCCCATTGCCCAACCTCGAGGATGTAGTAGTCGCGGCGCGAGGCGTCGCGCGGATCGACGACCTCGTAATATGTCGGTTGTGGCTCGACCTTGACGGTCAATCCGTTGCACTCGCCGCCGACGCATTTGACTTGTATCATGAGTGCATCCTCTCGGCCAGGCGCACGCCTGCCGTTGTTGCGGCGGAACGGGGTCCGCCGGTGAGAAACCGCGGTCCTGTGGCACAGGCTTTTTCTACAGTTTCGGCAACGCTGTCCGGAAGATGCACCGCGCCCCGGGAGTGGGCCTCGAGGACGAGGCGCAAGGCGCGACGCTGGCGATCGAACGCCGACAGGAGCTGGGCTCCACCGTCGGGCGACGACAGAACGCCATGAACCAGGTGTTGGAGCGACGACTCCTCACCGATGTCGGAGGGCTGGTCCATGCACGCCTCGAGGTTCCAGCGCGTACGATGGACGTCACAGAGTCCTTCACGGGCAAGGCGAGGGCCGTCCTGGCTGCACGCCGCGCAGAGCTCAATATCACGCAGCAAATCAGCACTCGGAACGAACGACATCGGACTTTCCTCGATGACCTGTCTCAGTTCGCTCTTCAGTTCGGGGTCGCGCGTCGTTGCGCAGACCAACTGAAGGCGGCGGCGCGGGTTGGGTTCGATGCTCATCGAGAACCTCCGCGCCACTGCAATGTGCGAGATAATCGCAAGTGGTTACTCTTATTACACATAGGCGTCAAACTCATATGCGAGGCCCATCTGCCGTCGCCGAACGCCGTGTTTCCATGACCACGCCGCAACCGCTGAACACACTCGAGACGCTTGACCGCCACTGGGCGGTGAAGGTCGTCACGCCCGAGGATCGCGAAGAAGCCATCCAATACGGATTGGATGTCATGACGCGCCTGCTGAGCGGCGATGGAGTGAATGCGGCGACAACACCGCCCGAGTTCGTGGTGCCACTCGCCGGCGCGTATCTCATCGCCGCGAGCGAGTGGCTGGATTTCGAGGGCGCCGCGTCTCCCACGATGCTGTTGTCGACGGCCGATGATGAGGCGCGCACGGCGCACATGGAGCTGGGCGCCGATCGCGCGTTCATTCTGACGGCCGCATTGCCCGTCGAAGCGGACGAACGCATCGCTGCCCTGTACCGCGCGCTCCTCCTCGGCGGCCTTGCCGAGTTGGGACACCGGCAGACCGAGTTCCGTCATTGGCTTCGTGCCCACACCGACTTCCTCTTTCCGCCGAGCGAAGAAGCCAGCTGGGATCTCGTCCTGTTGCGTCGCGTCGTCGAGCTGTGGACCGAAGTGCTTCGCGGCGTGGGACCGTCCGGCCTCGAGCGAGCGATGGAGCTCGTCGCATCCATTCGCGAGGAGCGTCCGGTGCGGGAACCGGAGTTCATCGCCACGAGCGAGACAGGCGACGACGCCCACACGCGCTTCTTCCTGTTCACGCTCTTCCATCTCACGGAAGCCGCGACCGAGCTGCTGCTCTTCCGGCTGCACGGCGAGCCGGAACGCGTCGAGACGCGGCTGTACAGCCATTTCACGTTGGCGCGCGACGCTGCTGGAGGCGATCCGCGGCTCGATGCCAGCTTCGACTGGCTCTACGAAGCGTCGCGACGTGTGGTCGCCCAGCGCACGGCCCAGCTCGAGCTGTTGCCCGAATCCGGGCGTTGAGCGTTCTCGAATTTCGCGAACGCTCATTTCGGCATGCGCCTCGCGTTGCCGACGAGCATGCGCCGGCCGTTGGGCGACCGCGCAACGACGACGGCGACTCGCGATTGCGCGCGCGCCTGGGGGCGTAGCGCCAACACTCGGTGGTCGGGCTCGGTAGGCACGGCAATCTCATCCGCCAGCGCGAACCACTCCACCGCGCCGCTATCACGCGTGCAGCGCACGTAATACGCGTCGGACGACGACCAAAATCCGTCCCAACGTTCTCCTTCGACGAGATCCGCGAGCAGTGCCGTACGAGGCGCGGCTTCGAGCGGTTCCTGTGGCGTGGCGCAGCTGACGAGGTGCATGGAGTCGAGGACAAATTGGGGCGCAAGCCAGGCTCACTCTCCCGCTCCGGGACGACAGCGCCATCGAAGGGGGACGGCAACCTAGAAAACCCAGATTCAAATAGCAATAGGGAAGTTTTCCATAAGTCGTTGTCACTGCTGTGGATAGCGAATGTGGACTAGTGTCGATAACGCGCTAACTCATCATCACGACACGCGTAAGGTCGGCTCGAGTGCTGTGGAAAACAGGTGTGGACAGATGTGCACGACTTTTTACAGCTCGCGAGATGTTTCTCTCGTAGTGACACGTTCTTCGCATGCGAGTTCTACAGCATTTTCACACACATCTCGCGATCGCGTTACGAGAACACTGAGTAACCGATTTGGCTCGATCATGCGCGTCGACTTTTGTCGAAAAGCGACTGATCTCCACACCCACATGTGGACGATGTGTTGATAGCACTCGAGTTGCATTTCCCCGCTGGCTCGTCATCGTCGCGTCCGGTCAGCAACTCGCTGTCACACTGTATCGACACATGCCTCGTCCCATCTGGTCCGGCGCCCTGAGCTTCGGCCTCGTCAACATCCCCGTACAGATGCACTCCGCCGTGAAAGCCAAGGAGCGCGTCAGCTTTCGCCTGCTTCACGAGAAAGACCTCTCCCCGATTCGCTACGAGCGCGTCTGTGAGAAGGAGGACAAGGCCGTCGACTGGAAGGACATCGTCAAGGGATACGAGTACGGCAAGGGCAAATTCGTCGTCCTCACCGACGAGGACTTCAAGTCCGCGGCGATCGAATCGACGAAGACGATCGAAATTCTCGACTTCGCGCGCGCTGAAGAAATCGATTCGCGGTTCTTCGAGACGCCGTATTATCTCCTGCCAGCCAAAGGCGGCGAAAAAGCATACGCGCTCCTGCGCGAAGCCATCAAACGCACCGGTACTGTCGGCATTGGCAAAATCACCCTGCGCACGAATGCCCTCCACCTCGCCGGCGTGAAAGCGATCGGCGACGCGATGGTGCTCGAGATCATGCGCTTCGTGAACGAGCTCGTGGATCTCGACGAATTGTCCTTCCCCAGCGACTCAGCGGTCCGGCCGCAGGAGTTGGACATGGCCGAGCAACTGATCACCAATCTCACCGAGCCGTTCGACCCGACGAAATACGTCGACGACTATCGCGAAAACTTGATGAAGATCATTCGCGCGAAGATGAAGGGGAAAACCGTCGAGATCGCCGAGCCGGAAGAGCGCGAGAGCACGGAGGTCGTGGACCTCATCGCGCGCCTGAAGGAAAGCATCGAGATGGGCAAGAAGGCCGGCGCAAAGACGCCCTCGCGCCAGACAGCTGGCAAACGCACGCGACGCCGTAAGTCGGCATGAGCCGCCTCGCGCCGATGCTCGCGACCATCGGGAGCGAGGTGCCGCGATCGGGTGACTGGGTCTTCGAGCCCAAGTTCGACGGCATTCGAATCCTCGCATTCGCCGACGACGGCCACGTCGTGCTCATGAGCCGCAACGGGTTGAGCAAGACCCGCCAGTTTCCCGAGGTCGCGGAGGCAGTGCACGCCCTGCTCAAGCGACTGAAACGGCCGTTCGTCATCGACGGCGAGATCGTGAGCCTCCAGCGCGGCTCGCCCGCGCGCTTTCAAGATCTCCAAAGCCGGATGCACGTCACCGACCAGCGCGCGATCGACGCACATCGGAAGGACGCGCCCGTAGCCATGATGACGTTCGACATTCTGCTCGACGGAAAGAAATCTCTCGTCGGTGAGCCGTGGCGCACGCGCCGAAAACACCTCGACGCCCTGTTCCCCTCCCCGGGTCGCTCAGGCGCGCTGCGGCTCACCGACTACAGCGAGAATGGCGCGAAGATGCTCCGCGAAGCTCGCCGGCGCGGCTGGGAAGGCGTGATCGCCAAACGCGCCGACGCCGACTACCGTCCCGGCAAGCGTTCGCGCGACTGGCTCAAGCTGAAGATCGAGCGACGTCAGGAATTCGTCATCGGCGGCTGGACAGAGCCCCGCAAATCGCGCGAGCATCTTGGCGCGCTGCTGCTCGGCTACTACGACGATGACGGCTCGCTCGTGTACGCGGGCCACACCGGAACTGGTTTCACCCGCCAATCGCTCGCGGATCTGGCGCGCCGGCTGCGGCGCATCGAACGCAAACACTCACCGTTCTCGACGACGCCGCACACGAATGAGAAAGCACATTGGGTCCGCCCGTCCGTGATCGCCGAGATCAAATTCAACGAGTGGACGGCCGACGGCCGCTTGCGACAACCAGTGTTCATCGGTCTCCGCGACGACAAATCGCCCCGCGAAGTCGTCGCCGAGCCGGAGTCGTTGGC
>Ga0126377_10003575_pt1 | contig 11057 bp, 6 predicted proteins | sample PanSoiMetPlot_22_FD_92647 | JGI IMG/M metagenome (GOLD analysis project Ga0126377, IMG submission 92647) | Tropical forest soil microbial communities from Panama - MetaG Plot_22 | ecosystem: Environmental > Terrestrial > Soil > Tropical forest > Bulk soil | place: Panama | collected 2016-02-17
CGCCAATCCGGCGCAGATGATGCGAAATGGAATGCGACGCAAACCCGGTATCATGGTTGATCCTCCGTTTTTGATCCTCTGATTCCTGCACTGGGCGTATACAAGCTTTGTATAAGCCCCATTCTGCCATTGCAGAACTAGATCTAAAAGCGTGTTGAAATTACTTTGGTCGAGTTTTGGCGAAGGACAGGCGGGATCTGCCAAGGCAGCGTGACCGCTGGTAACTGAAACAGAATGGGTTGCGTGCGGTGTGGTTTTCTCTTTTTTCTCAGCAGCATCTCCTTTTCGTGACGAATCAAGATGCTGTGTTTCTATCAGATTCTCACCCCTCGTTCCCGCCGCGAATATGTCTCGTGCACTTACTATCTTCACTATTCAGAGGTTGACAATTCCAGGTCGCTCGGATAGATAAACCCATCATCTAAGCTAGTGGTCTGACGCATTGATTTTGATAGGTTGCCCTTCAAGCAGCGCTTTGCGCTTCCAAATAGGAGAGGAATATGCGCCTGTCAAAATCAATGCGTCAGACCTAAAGATGGAGCTTCGCGAAAGGCGACTGTCAGGATGCTGAACTTGGCAGAAGAACTGAAGGCGGAAACCGGCGGTTGTGGAAGGATCACCAACGGCTGCGGAATAAAGCTCCCACTAAGTTGGATTCTAGTTTTCTCTCTCTTAGCGCAGCCATTAGGAGCGCAGTCTGAGTTGCAACAGGCTAAGGACCTGATTCTCAAGGGCGACTATGCTGGGGCGCGCGCATTGTTGGAGTCACTCACCAGCAAACAACCAAAGGAGGCGGAGCCACACTACCTCATGGGTTTTGTCGCCTTGCAGTTGGGGGATTATTCCGCCGCAATCAGACATCTGCGCATCGCCTTCGACGCTGCCCCGCACGATCCCTTGGTGTTAAAGCTGCTCGCTAAAGCCTACCTCTTAGATGGGCGGAAAGCTGAGGCTGAGATAACACTGCAACTTTTGACGCAATTGGCGCCTAAGGATGCCGAAGGCTGGTCTTTGCTGGGAAGGCTCTATCAAGATTCCAATCGCTTTTCCGAGGCCGTCAAGCCGCTTGAACTCTCGCTTCAGCTTAAGCCTGACGACGTGTCGACGATCAATGCGCTGGCCTACACCCAGGTCGGTCTGGGTGATTACGACAATGCCCTGTCGACTTTCAAAAAGACCGTGGGGATAAATGAGCGGCTCAACAAACCGATGGCAGTCCCATATGCTTCCTTTGCCATCTTCTTGCTGCGTCTGAACCGTGTGCTTGAGGCGGAAGAACAAGTGCGCAAGGCTCTCGCCATCGATCCGCAGAATAGTATGGTCATCGAAGCGCAACGAGCCCTCCAGGTGCGATTGCGCGCTCACGCCAAGCAAGCTTCGAGGGGTGAGGTCTTAGCTTCCCCAACCTTTCAGGAGATCGCCGGTTCGGCCGGTCTGAACTTTCGGTTGGACAACTCACCCACTACCTTCAAGCACCAGATTGAAACGATGCCGGGCGGAGTGGCCGTTTTGGATTACAATCAGGATGGCCTCATGGACATCTACTTCACCAATGGCGCCGAGAGTCCGTCCTTGGAGAAGAGCGGTCCGCGCTTTTGGAATCGCTTGTATCGCAATAATGGCGCCGGGACGTTTACGGATGTGACGGCTCGCGCCGGTGTCCAAGGCGTGGGCTACATGATGGGCGCAGCGGTCGCGGATTTCGATAATGACGGCTTTCCGGATCTCTTCGTCGTAGGTGTGAATCGCAACATTCTCTATCACAATAATCGTGACGGAACCTTCACTGATGTCACTAACCGCGCCGGCTTAGATCATCCTGACCCCAGATATGGACAGATGTGGGGCATTCACGCCGCCTGGCTGGATTACGATAATGATGGATGGCTCGACCTGCTGGTAATCAATTACTGCCTCTGGGATCCGAAGCATGAGCCGTACTGCGGTGATTCTCGCCCCGGGGGCCGCTCATATTGCCATCCGAGTAAATACGGCGCATTGCCAAACCAGTTGTTCCACAATAACCGCGATGGCGCCTTTACCGATGTCTCCGCCTCATCCGGCATTGGCAAGTTCCTGGGCAAAGGAATGGGAGCCGCGACGGCGGATTTTGATGGTGATGGGTTGATTGACATCTTCGTCGCCAATGATACCGAGCCCAATTTTCTCTTCTGGAATAAAGGCCATGGGAAGTTCGCGGAAATCGCGGCGCAGCAAGGAGTCGCCTTCAATCAGTTCGGCGCGCCGGTCTCATCGATGGGAGTCGATTTCCGTGATTTGGATAACGACGGGCATCCGGACCTTTTCATCACGACGCTCTCCAATGAGGGGTTCCTGCTCTTTCGTAATACGGGCGCACGATTCGACGACATTGCTGATCAAGCCCAGATCAGTCTCCCGAGCCTGCCCTCCACTGGTTGGAGTAATCCGATTGTCGATCTCAATAACGACGGTTGGAAGGATCTGTTTTCAGCCAATGGCCATGTGATCGACAATATTGAACTCACACAGAACCGGACTTATCATCAGCGCAACTCGATCTTCCAGAATAATGGTAATGGAACTTTTCGCGATGCCTCAAGCGAGGCGGGGAGGGACTTTCAGAGATCGGCAGTTCATCGAGGCGCTGCGGTCGCCGATTTTGATAATGACGGGAGGATGGACATTGTCGTGACGTCCCTCGGTGACCGTCCCGAACTGTTTCACAATAGCTCTCCGGATGCCGGGCACTGGTTGCTGGCGCGTCTGGTAGGGCATCGTTCCAACCGCGATGGTTTGGGCGCCATCTTGCGGCTGGAGATTGATGATGGTCGCACACTCTGGAACCATGCCAGCACCTCAGTCGGATTTGCTTCTGCGAGTGATCCCCGCGTCCATTTCGGATTAGGCAGAAGCTCTACCATCAAGAGTCTGGAAATTCGCTGGCCTAGCGGCAAGCGACAAAAACTTGAAAGCCTTAAGTCCGACCAGATCCTGATCGTAGAAGAGCCAACGCCCTGACCCTCATCACTTGGATAGTTGGCTTTTCTTCTTACGCAGATCGAGTAAGAATTTGTGAGCAGGTTGTGAATCTGGGCTATGCTCCAGCGCTTTGAGAAGCGCTGCCTCGGCGGCCGTAGAATCGCCGCTCTGAAGGTAGACGATGGCCAAATAGACTCTCGCTGTTTCGAGACCAGGGTTACGCGAGAGCGCATCCTCCCAAATGCGGATGGCTTCTTGAAAGCGATTGCGCCTGGCGAGGAGAGTACCTAAATTGACTGCCGCGGCAATTCGCGCTGGATTAGCCCGCACGGCCCGATCATAAAGCGCCATCGCTTTGTTTTCGTCGCCGAGGCGGTCGTATAGAAAGGCAAGCTGCTCTAACACCCGGGCATCACCGGGTCTCTCTGCTTCCGCCTTTTTGAGCAGCTCGAAGGCGCGAGTATAGTAAGCGTCATTCTGTTCCTGCACCGCGGCCTCAGCATAGGCGAGACCTAGATCTCTTGTCTCCGCTACGCCGCCCCCGAAAGGGATTAAAGATCGTTCAGTTGCCTCTGTTTTGCGCTGCGGCTTTCCACTCGTCAATCGAGGAATTGAGTGGTCGGTAAACACCGCATGACCGACATCTAATGCTTGGCTCTTAGGCATGTGACATGCGACACAATCATTCCCCTTCTCAACACGCAATTCGATCCGCTGCTTGCAATCCGAATTCTGATGGCAAGCAAGACACTTCTGACGAAAGTACTCCTTTCGCTCCGTTTCCGCAGGAACAGTATGCGGACTGTGGCAACTCACACACGAAAGACGTTCACCGCTCGCCTTTTTACAGGCGCTTTGCCAAAGCTTCTCAAAGTGACTGGTAACCTTAACGCCTCGCTCATTCCTTGAAGACCAGACAAACGAAACGACATGGTCGGAGAGAAGTTCTCCAGGCTGAAATGTCAACAATGAGCGCCCGGCCTTGGCGATTCGCGCTTCGCCGGTCAAGTGGCATTGGGCGCAGACGCTATCGCGGCGGAGGGGTTCGAGCTTAGCGGGGTTAACAATTTCGCGCGAACCATCTATCTGACCGCTACTCATTTTGGCGAGATGTCGCCGCCCAGGACCATGACAGCGCTCACAACTGATTCCGCCTTCAAGGAAGGGAACCTCGCCATAACGATTCTGCGTTGCGGCGACGGGCTGCAAGCGGCTCGCATGGCATTCGAGGCAGCCTGTCTCCATCGGCCGTGTGAGGTTAATCTGCTCATCTTGCTCATAGCCTGGCGACAAATTCCATCGACCGGGCATGGAATAGTATGAAACCGGCGCCTGGAAGAGAAAGCGATCAAGCGAGAAGAGATAACTGCGGCCCACAGCTCCTGACCCGATGAAATAATCGAGCCGCCGTCGACCTCGAATTTCGTGGCTTGATGTCTGTGACGCCTCTCTGATGAACTCAAAGTAATAGTCGTTCTGCTCTTTAAAGACGCGGTAATGCGCGCCAGAGCGGGAATGAAAAAACTTGCTCGCGGCAAAACTCTCTTGGAAAGCGCCGGTCCCCACTTTGCCGCTGCTGAGCGCCATCGGGGTAGCTGAATAGCTCTTGTAGATGCTGGAGTGACAGGCGACGCAGGCAGAGCTTCCAACGTAGCCATCTGTTTGTACGTTTCCTTCGGCTGGCGCCAATCGGACGCTCAGAAAGAAAAGAAGGGTGGCGATGAGAAAGAGACGTTGGAGCGCTGAGGTTTTCATGCGCCAAGTGATCAATGACCAGTGATGAGCGAGCATTGATTGATTCACTACGGAGAGACCGCAGGACACGGAGAAGACCGAATATCAGTGGTTCTCTCCGTGCCTCCGCGGTGTTATTTTCCGCCCCAATCTTGTGGCTTCGATTTAGAAATCGAGCCTCATTCCAATCTGACCTGACCGGTTGCCTGAGACGCTGGTGATTTGGCCGAAACGCGGATTGAGCACATCGGTGATGATGCCTCCAAAGGTGTGCCGATTGAAAGCGTTCAGCAGTTCGGCGCGAATCTCTACCTTCATCCCCTCCTTGATCTTAAAAGCCTTGTACAGGCCGAAATCTTCGTTCCGGGCCCACGGGTCCCGGATGTTGGAAGTGAACCCGGCTGTGCCCAGCGTGAAAGCTTTATGGTCGGAGAAGAGATTGGTATTGATGAAGCGGTGATCCGCGTAGCCAGAGGTGGAGACCGCTGCGGCGTTGAATTTGCCCGTATCAAACCCAGAGTATAATGATAAGCCATTCGGGTTAATCAGGTCCGGGCGGTTGGCGCGGCCGTTCCAACCTGGGATGCTGCTCCCAGTAAAACGCAATGGCGTCCCGCTCGCATAGTTCCCGATCATACTGATGGTCCAGCCGCCAAAGACGAAATCCAGCGCCCGATTCATGTTGCTGAAATACTTCCGGCTCCGGCCGAAGGGCAGATCATAGACGACCGCCGCTTTGAAGGTATGTGTCTGGTCGTTATCGGCGACGGCCTTCTCCAGCCTCAGGTTGTAAGTATCGAGGGGGCGGCCGCCATTGTCGTCCCTGAGCGCGCTCTCCATGTTCTGCATCGTCTTCGAGAGATTGTAATTCCAGTAGAGATTCAGCCCGTTTGTATAGCGACGGTTGACCACAAGCTGGAGCGAGTGGTAGGTCGAATGACCGAGAGGCGGATTGTGAGTGGTGATGCCGATGCCGTTTCTCGCCAGGTGTGGGAAAGGCACGAGAGCTTGCCACAACTGACCGCCTGAGAAGGCGGGATAGGGCAGCTTGGTCAGACCGAATCTTTGGGCGTCCGCATCTGTCCTGAGGATGGTGACCAGGTCAGTTCCGAACTTCAGGTATTTCGGGTCCAGTTGGTTCTCATTGGCCAATTCCCTGATCCAGAGACCCGAGGACTGGGACCCGACATAGCCCACGTCAATCGTCAAGTTCTTTATCACCTCGCGCTGGATATTGAGGTTCCATTGTTGGGTGTACGGGGTTCGCCCCGCTTGTGGGTCCCAATGCGTCACACCGCCGAGCCTCCAAGCCGTAGGGTCAAAGGTAGGCGCCACAAAGTTTCCCGGATAACCGCTGTCCCAATTGAAGACTGATGTGTAGTTGAGCGGGTTGTTAATATTGTTGGTACCCGCGAATCCGCGTTGGAAGGGCGCCCCGGAAAAACCGTTGAAGACGTTCGCGCTGTAGAAAATCCCATACGCGCCGCGGAATGAAGTCCGCCCGTCGGGGGAGTAAGCGAAGCCAATCCGCGGGCTGAAATTATTCTTGTCGCTGTTCACAAAGGCGCTCTTGCCGGTTCGACCCGGCCCTTCGCCGGCAAACTCTACCGCCCCCTTCATCCCTGTGAGCGGGTCAATGAGGTCTACATTGAAGTTGGAAGTGCGATCCGCGACCTCCGTCATTGGCGGCTGGAATTCGTATCGGACACCGAGATGAAATGTCAGGTTGCGCGTGACCTTGAAATCGTCCTGCGCGAAACCCGCATAGTAATAGCTGCGCCCGCCGGAAACCAGCGGAGCCCCGACACTCGCGCTGTTAACATCGCCCAGCAGGAAAGACGCGAACGAGTGGCCGATGAAATTGACGCCGGGGATCCCCGTTTGGGCAGCGTTAAAGTTGAAAGTGCCGGAGAGGTTACCCTGCGGCCGGTTGTTCTGCTGATTCCCACGCAGGTCGGCCCCGAATTTCAGGTTATGCCTCCCCTTATTCCAACTGATCGAGTCAGCCACGCCCCAAGAGATGTAAGCCTGAAAATCGTCCTGGGGGTCCCCGATCTGGTCAAAACTGATTCCCGCCGGTCCTGAGCCCCAGTTGATCCTCGGGCAAGGGCCATCCTGCTTGACGCCTTTGATGCCAAGGGCGGTGGCGCAGCCCTCGGCGACGTGGGCTGAGCGGTTCGGATTACCCATCCGGTTAAATGAGAGAATGAAGTGATTCAAGAGCACGGGAGAGAGTGTGAAGTCGTGCGCGACACGCGCCAGCCAGGAATTAACCACCTGACGGCGCGCGGTCGACAAAGGACCACCAATCGGGTCATTGCGATCCCACAGTCCTCCCTGGTCCAACAATAGGCGCGGACGGGTATTGCGCGCCAGGCTGCCACTCAGCCGCTGACGGTCGGAGAGGTGGTGATCAATTTTGAATGACCATTGGTTCTGATCAAACTCAGGCGTATTGGCGAGGGGAAAGAGGCTATTGGCAGTGAGTGAATCATTGATCGGCGCATAGTGTTTTTTCGCGATCTCACCAATCCTTCTCGACACCTGGCTGATGCGGTTCGTCGGAATGATATTGCCAGGGAATGGATCAGCGACAAATTGGCCGTTCACTTGCCGCAAGGTGAGCGGGTCGTAAATAGCGCCTCGGTAGATCGGGCGGCCGAGAACATCGGCGCCGGCTACCGTAGTGGTCAGCAACTTGCTCAAATTGCCGTCATACATCTCAAGCTGTGGGACAGTGCGGCTGGGCGCGCCAAAAGCCAATTGCCGCTCGCGATACTTCTCCAGGGCGACGAAAAAGAAAGTCTTGTCCCGGCCATTGTAAAGCTTGGGAATGACGACCGGCCCGCCGATGCTCCCACCGTAATTGAACCGGCGCTCCAAGGGTCGCGGGCGGCCGGTGGCATTGTTGATGAACGAATTGGCATTCAACGCCTCATTGCGCAACTGGCCGAAGGCGCTTCCGTGAAGAACATTTTGCCCCGAACGCATGGCGAAGTTGAAAACACCGCCGCCGGTCCGGCCGTATTCAGCCGACAAACCGCTCGTCTGGATCTTGAATTCCTGAAGCGCTTCCAAGGAGACGCTCGATTCGCCGAAATGACCAGCCAGATAGGTGGTCACTGAAGCCCCATCTAAGAGCACCTCTTTTGAGAAGGCGGGACTTCCGTTGATGCGGGAGGTCCAGGTATTGCCCTCGACCCCCGGCGTCAACCTATAAGCGAAGGCTTCAGGCTGGCGTCCGCCGGCAAAGGATAGCGGTAAAGCCTGGAGATCGTTTTTCGTCACCGTCGTACCGACCTCAGGCGTTTCGGTTTGGAGCAGGGGCGCCTGGGCGGTGACATTGACTGTTTCGGTCGCCAATCCCACTTCGAGCTGTACATTGATGCCGAGAACTTGCGAAATTTGCAGCGTCAGGTTATCGCGCACGAACGCCTTGAACCCCGGAGCCTGGTACTTAATGGAATAGGTTCCAATCGGCAGATTCGGCATATTATATTGGCCGGCCTCATTGGTGTTTGTCGTGTAGGTGAGATTAGTTCCGACAGCCGTCATCGTCACTTTGACATTGGGAATCGCCGACCCGGCCGAATCAACGACAGTACCGGATATGGCGCCACGATCCAATTGAGCGTAGGCGGAACCGGTGAACAAAAAGAACGCGAACAGAACCAACCACTTTGCTTTCATACGGCCTCCTCAAATGTTTTATTCCATTAGGAACCTACCTGTGAAAACATAGCTCGTGCCCTTCGCCACTCAAGTGGTAAGCAACAAGCCACGATCTTGGTCGAGAGCTTAAACTCTTCCCGGAAGCGGATTGAAGTTACGTTTCTGCGATTGAAAGACGAATCAGGAAAGTTCGTGCTGATATTCCTGTTCAACAATTGTGAGCGAGACTCTGGCTGTTGAAATCGAAGCGCCTCAAGCGGGCCTGTGCGTAATTGTCTTTAGGAAGCGGTTAGTGACATGATCAACAGGTCGTCGCTCAGCTCTCATTGTTCGGACTTAAATGCCCAGCAAAGTTTGGCGAGTGATGTTCTTTTAGATAAAAATGCGTGGCGTCAATTAATATGGCGCGGATTATACGCGCTGAAGCTCAGGTTAGTCAATTATTTGAATCAGGCGTTATGGCTTGCGCGTCCTGTGGGTTGTGGGTACCGAAAATGCCATCCGAGAGCTTCAGGCCGGAATTTCACCAGATCGATGAGTTCATCTTCGACTCGGCTTTCGTCAATTTGGACAATAGCGCTTCTCGTTCTTTAAGATTGACGAACCTCCGCAAAATCCGACCATCGTTCCGAGATGGGCCTTCGGCCTATTCAGAAGAATCAACCTGATCGCGCCAAGCCTATTCTTGCGGCTGGATCTGCCGTCGATTCGTATTTCGGCTGCTTCGTATTCGCAGCGGTCTTCGTAGATAGCCGCCAGGTTGTTGTGGACCCGGGCGACGTCGGGATGATCCTCGCCTTCGACGCGTTCCAGCATCCGGAGCGCGCGGCGGAAGAGTCCTTCGGCATCTTCAATGCGGGCGCCGCCATACGCATCCACCGCCGCGTCGTGCAAACGGCAAGCTTCATCGCTCGAGGCATTGATCCAGTCGGAATTGGCTTCCGGCGATATCTCCATCTGTGTCGCTGTGTTCATTTCGCGCTCCACTCTTACAGGCGATATAGAGAGGTGAAAATAATCACCCTGGCAAAATAATTTTGGCGTGACTTGAAACGGTCTTGCCGATTCAAACCGCCAGAATCTATAGCGGCCTTGATATTGAGGCTGAGTAGTGAGCGATGACCCCGCTCACTACTCAGCCTCAACATGGTTTTAGTCTCGGCTAGGCCTTCTTTACCATTTTTGATTAGCCTTGATACCAGCCTTAGCGAGCCTTCAATTCAAGTAGATGCCGGACGGCTAAAGAAAACCTCAAGGGCGCTCTAATTTGCGCAAAAGCAGATGCAAGTTTTTCTCAAGGGGGCCGATTGATACTGCGGCGTGTGACCGTGACGCCTCCGACACCGCAAACGCCATTTGTTTTTGCTAGATCAAAGCGCAAAGGAGAGAAAGAATGCATAACCAAGCGAAACAACCGAAAATTCCGGCGGAGCTGGCCGACAATCTGATGAACTCACTTAGCGGCTTGACCGCCATTGAGGGCGACGAACTGCGCCGCCAGGTCATCAGGCTGCTCATCGACCACTCATACGCCCTGGGCTACGTGTCCGGCGCTAGCGAGGGACTCGCGGCCCGGATGCGGTCCAGGCTCGCGATCGGGGAGAAGGATATCAAACTGGCGCTGGGCGCCATCCGCGAGCGCATGGCTATTATCTTTCGCGATAACGGACGCCGTTCCCATCAAATGTTCCCACTGTGACCTGTTAGTGAAGTTGATGCTCAATATTTTTTACACGATCAGTTTAAATGAAGACCGTGCGTAATTCGTGGAATTCTAAATCCGGCTCCGTAGGAGCCACATGTTTATAGAAACTGCGTGGAGATTGTTTTCAAGCTCCGTAAGAGCGAAATATGCTGGATGTCGCTCCTACGGAGCTTTGGAGATAAACGCCGTCCAAACTATAAACATATCGCGCCGCTGGCGCTAAAGACATTACGAACTCACTGAAAACATTGGCTTGGAATTATGCACACTCTTCGTTTAAATAAAGAGCAAGCTCCCCATGCAATCGTTACCCTATTTCCCCTAGGCGACCTTTAACTTCGAACCCCACTTCAGAAGTTACACTCCCAGATCAGCAAACCCCACTATCATTGATAGAGGTGTGTTCACCTCAGTTTGCGCGCCTCGGCGCGATGGATCGGAAGCGCGCATAAGCTATCTCCGCTATAGATAGTCACTTTGCCTTTGTACAGAAAGTATCCTGACGTCAGACATCAGGGCTATTTTCACTGTCGCATTAAGACGGATGGATTAGGCGCTAGTGTTTGGTCGCTGTTCCGTCCTAACTACTATCGGTGTACCCGTTTGATAACCAGAACGGGCACGTTCTAACGAGAGAGATGGTATCTATGTTAATTAAGCGACTTAAGTTAATAACTCTTCTGCTGTCACTTACGGCAAGTGGCGCCATGACATTTGCTTCGTCCAAAGGCGTTAAGGCTCAAGATGAGGCCTTGCGCAAAGATGACGCGTTAAACCGAGAGCTGACCGCCGAGCTCCGGGAATTAGGGTTCACTGGGAGAATCCAATACACGCTTGAGGACAGGCTCGGCCGCCGTATCGACTTCAAACTTGCCGATCTCGGACTCCTATTATGGTTCGACACCATAACCGGCCTGAATAACGATAACACTTGCGCCGGATGTCATTCGCCAACCAATGGTTTTGGCGACACACAATCGATCGC
>Ga0126377_10003576_pt1 | contig 11057 bp, 8 predicted proteins | sample PanSoiMetPlot_22_FD_92647 | JGI IMG/M metagenome (GOLD analysis project Ga0126377, IMG submission 92647) | Tropical forest soil microbial communities from Panama - MetaG Plot_22 | ecosystem: Environmental > Terrestrial > Soil > Tropical forest > Bulk soil | place: Panama | collected 2016-02-17
GCCGATCGGCGCGGGCGATGTACTCGAGGCCATCCCCGAGGCCATCCGGACGGTTCAGGCCAGCGACTAGTTGGCCGGTGATGATTCGCGGCCGGCGATTGCGCGTGGCCGGCGATTGCGCGTGGCCGGCGACTAGGCGGATGCGGAGTCGTACCGGCTGGAGAGCGCGTACCGCAGCACCGCCATGTCACCGGCGCTGGTGACGCTCGCGAGCCTGGCTCGGTTGTCTGGCGTCCACGGGAAATGGCCCGCGCTGACGAACCGCGGGGCGCCGGGATCTCCGACAAAGAACGGCGCGACGGCGAGGACGAGTTCATCGGCCAGTCCGGCCTGCAGGAACTGGGTGAGCACCGACGCGCCGCCCTCGACCATCAGCCTGGTGATACCGCGGACCGCGAGGTCAGCCAGGATCCGGCTGAGATCGACCGGATCTCCCGCGTCGGCGATGTCTGCCATATCGCCCAGCCGGTCCCTGGCAGCGGCCACAGCGCCGGACGACGCGTAGACGATCCGGTTCTGGCCGGTCGCGAATATCCGAGCGGCAGGATCGAGGTTCCCGCTGCCGCTGATGATCACCCTCGCCGGATCGGGGCTTCGCCGGCTGGCGATCCGTGCGTCGCGGCGCGCGTCGGACCTGAGCAACAGGACGGGGTCATCGGCACGTATAGTTCCCGCGCCCACGAGGACGGCGTCGCTGCCCGCACGTAGTTCATCGACGCGGTCGATGTCGGCAGCGCCCGACAATTGGAGTCGGCGATCGGCGCTGTCATCGATGTAGCCATCCAGTGACACCGCGCAGCTCAGCAGGACGTAGGGCCGTTCCACGCCGGCCAGCCTACGGTTCCTGCCGCGCTCAGGAGCCGACGGCGACATGCTCCACGGGGTAGCAGCGGGGTAGCAGCGGATAGCATGAGGGCAGCATCGGCCGTTCTGCCCCATTATGGTCCGGCGACCGTCGTGTGACCGACGTTACGGAATCGGGTCGGCGCCGGAACGCGTTGTCTAGGAGTCAGCGGTTTGACCCCTCCGCCCCCGTTGACGACCCGTCGTGAAGGTCTTGACGCCCCGGGAGCAGGCTTCGCGGGCCCGCTCGGGCCATGCTCCGGCCCGCTCGGGCCACGCTCAGGCCCGGCCGAATCGGGCTCAGGCCCTGCTCACGTCCCAGCTTGGGCTTCAATACCTCGGCGGACCTGGCCTACGGCTGATTTCTGGCCGATCGACCCCTCTTCATTCCGGAACGGAGACTTCGATGCGCTTCCACAACAGCGAACAGGCGGAGCCTGCTGCTGGCGATAAGCCGGCCGGAAGGCGACGTTTGCGGCTGTCGCGGACCGGGCGGATCGCGGTTGTGGCCGGGGCGACGGTAGGCATCGTCGCCACGGTTGCCGGAATGACCGCTGCCGCTGTGACGTCAGGCGGCCCAGGTCACGCCAGCACGCGGGCGAACGGGCAACAGGGATCGGCTTCGGCGAGCACCGGCAGGCACGCCGGGCACGCCCAGCAGGCAGAGCACGGCGGGCGCAGCGGCCACAAGGCCGCCGCAGGTGGGCGGGTCCTGCGGACCTCGTGCAAGAACGTCGCTCACGTCGGCGACTCGACCTCCGTCGACCTGATCTCGGCCGCCTTCCTGCCGAACCCCGCGCAGCGGCTCGGCGCGCGGTATGCCGAGGTTGGCGTCAAGCACTTGAAAATCGACGCTTCCGGCGGGCGCTCCATCGTCGAGGAACTGCCTGGCCAGCTCAACGGATACAAGGTCGCCAGTGCCTGGCGTGACCAGGGTTACCGAGGCTGCTGGGTCTTCGCGCTGGGCACCAATGACGCCGCGAACATCGCTGCGGGCTCGAATGTCGGGATGAGGGCGCGGATCGACGAGATGATGGCCGTCGCGCATGGCGAGCCCGTGCTGTGGGTGAACACGAAGACGCTCCTGACGAGCGGGCCCGATGCGAACGCGAACGAGCAGGCCTGGAACAAGGCGCTGGTCAAGGCGCTGGCAAGGTACCCCAACTTGCGGATCTTCAACTGGTCCGCGGTCGCGCAGCCGACCTGGTTCGTCTCTGACGGAATCCACTACACCTCAGCGGGCTGTGCGATCCGCGCAAAGGCCATTGCCGACGCCCTGGCCCGTGCCTTCCCGCTGCACGGTCACAGCGTCTCGAATATCGTCCGTTAACAGCGAGCACAACGATGAACCCCGAGGGGCCAAGGCCCGTCGGGGTTCATCGTTACGTCATCGCGGAGAGCGCTGAGGCATGAATTGGCCGGGTGACACGCCATTAGCGTGCCGATTCTTGCCGGTCACGATACGTACTCCATAGACCACTCCGGGTATCGCATTCCCTGCCCGGGGTGAACCCGACGATCTCGAGTGACGGATACGAGAACGGCCCGGGCTAGGGGGGAACATGCCGAGGCCAGTGGATTCTGGCCAGCGTTACATGCCTGGCCTGGACGGCCTGCGCGCGGTTGCCGTGCTCGCCGTCATCGCCTTCCACGAGCAATTCGCCTGGGCGCCGGGCGGGCTGCTCGGCGTCGGCGTCTTCTTCACGCTCAGCGGATATCTCATTACGAGCATTCTGGTCAGCCAGTGGTCGGCAATAGGAAAGCTCAAGCTCGGCAACTTCTGGCTGCATCGCGCCAGGCGGCTGTTGCCAGCGCTCTTCGTCATGCTGGGCGTGGTCACCGCGTGGGTGACGCTCGCCGACCCGGACATGCTGTCCAGCTTGCGAGGAGAAGTCGGCGCGGCGGCCGGGTACTTCAGCAACTGGTACAACATCGGGCAGAACCAGTCCTACTTCGCGAGGTTCGCCCCGCCAGGCCCGCTCGATCACCTCTGGTCGCTCGCGGTCGAGGAGCAGTTCTACCTGCTCTGGCCGCTGCTGCTGATCGGCGGGCTGCTCCTGCTCCGTAAGTGGCACGCCAAGACGGTCTGGCTGGTCTTGCCGACCGGGCTCGCGGCCGCGGGTTCCGCCGTCGCGATGTTCCTGCTGTACCAGCCGGGCATGGATCCCACCAGGGTCTATGAAGGCACCGACACCCGCGCTTTCGGCCTGCTGATCGGCGCCATGCTGGCGCTTGCCTGGCCGACGCAGACCAAGCGCGGTGCCCAGAACGCGGTTAACAAGACGCCCCGCCAGCTGCCGCGGATCGGGCTCGACGTTCTCGGAGCGGCCGGCCTGGCAGTGATCGGCGTCCTGGTCTGGAAGGTCGGTCAGTATTCGCCGTTTGCCTACCGCGGCGGCCTGGTTCTGCTGTCCTTCGCGACCGTGGCTGTTGTAGCCGCGACCGCCGTTCCGGGAAGCATTGTCGGCGCCGCGCTTGGCTGGCGTCCGTTGCGCTGGATCGGGGTTCGGTCATACGGCATCTACCTGTGGCATTTCCCGGTGATCGTGCTGACGACGCCGGCCAACACCAAGCCGAGCCTGGCCACCGCGGCGCTGCAGGTCGCGGCGTCAATCCTGCTCGCCGCGCTGTCCTGGAAGCTGGTCGAGGAGCCGATCAGGCACGGCGCCATCGGCCGGGCCTGGACCAAGCTCCGCACGGATGGATTGCCGCGTACGCTCCGGCGTGTCAACATGCCTGGCCTGGCCGCCACCACGGGAACGGTCGCCGTGGTCGCCGTGGCGGCCGCGGGACTGTCCGGCGTCGTGCGGGGCGGCGGCAGTACCCGGGTGGGCTCCGTGCTGTCCGAGGGCTCGCTGCAGCTTCCGGTCACCAAGACGGTGGTGCGGGGCCCGAAGCCGCAAGCGAGCCCCAGCGGGAGCCAGGCGGCCGGTGCCGCCGCGGCTGGCACCGCGCAATCCGCGCCGCTTCGCACGTCCTGCCACGCGGTCGCGCACATCGGGGACTCCACCTCCGACGGCCTGATCTCGCGCAGCTACCTGCCCAAGCCAGGCGAGCGCATCACGGCTCAGTACGAAGACGTCGGCGTCCGGCAGGTGGTCACCGATATCTCGGGAGCTCGCTCGGTTGTCGAGGTCCTGCCCGGCCAGGTCAACGGGTACGACGCGATGCGGAACATCACGCGCGGCGGTTTCCGTGGCTGCTGGGTCGTCGCGCTGGGCACCAATGACACGGCCGATGTCGCGGCGGGTTCGAACATCGGCCTTGCGACCAGGATCGCCAGGGTGATGAAGGCCGCTCACGGCGAGCCTGTCATGTGGGTCAACGTGAGGTCGCTGCTGAACAGCGGCCCGTACGCCGAGGCCAACATGGCGCGCTGGGATCAGACGCTCCTGAAGGAGTGCCCGAAGTATCCGAACATGCGCGTCTACAACTGGGCCGCCGAGGTGCATCGAAAGTGGTACATCTCAGACGGGATTCACTTCACCTCGATCGGCTACAAGCACCGGGCGAAGATGATCGCTGAGGGGCTGGCGAACTCCTTCCCCGCGAGCGGCCAGAGCACCAGCTGCCTGGTCGGCAGCTAATCAATCCCGGCTGCTTCTCAGCTACTCCTCGGCGCGCCCGCCCAGGTGCTTAGCCAGGAACTTCTCGGCAGCGGCGTAGAAGATCATCCGGTTCTCCGGCTTGGCGAAGCCGTGCCCCTCGTCGGGGAACAGCATGTACTCGTGGTCGATCCCGGCCTTGGTGAGCGCGGCCACGATCTGCTCGGACTCAGCCTGCTTGACCCGCGGGTCGTTGGCGCCCTGCGCGATCAGCAGCGGGATCGAGATCTGGTCGGCCCGCGATAGCGGCGAACGTGACCACAGGAAGTCGACGTCCTTCTCCGGATCGCCAACCCTGCGGTGGAACTGAGCGATCATCGGAGCCCAGTACGGCGGCACCGTCTCGATCAGCGTCTTCAGGTTCGATGGCCCGACAATGTCCACGGCGCAGCAGTACACGTCGGGCGTGAACGTGGCACCGGCCAGCGCCGCGTAACCGCCATAAGAGCCGCCGTAGATCGCCACCCGCTTCGGGTCCGACCAGCCTTGCGCGATCGCGTATCTGGCCGTGTCGGTCACGTCGTCCTGCATCTTCGCGCCCCACTCACGGTCACCGGCGTTGACGAACGCCTTCCCGTAACCGGTCGAGCCGCGGAAGTTGACCTGCAGGCAGAGGTAACCCCGGTTCGCCAGCCACTGCGCCTCCGGGTTGTAGCCCCAGGTGTCCCTGTGCCACGGGCCGCCGTGCACGTTCAGCACTGTGGGCAGTTGTTCGCGCGGTCCGTCGGGCGGGAAGGTCGCGTAGCCGTGCAAGGTCAGCCCGTCGCGCGAGGCAAAGGAGAAGGGAATCATCGGAGCGAGCGTGTACTTGCTCAGCGCGGGCTGGTGCTCGAACAGGAAGCTGCCGCGCTTAGTCCCCCGGTCGTAGGCGAAGTACGGCACCGCCCCGGTGTCGTTCGTGAACGCGATCAGCCAGGTCGTCTCCGCGTCGTCGGAACTCACGAACGTCGGGTCGCCGTGGTGCAGGGCGCGGACCGCGGCGAGGTCGTCGGCCACCGACGGGTCGAGGACCACGTACTCCGACCTGTCCTTCAGGACGACGACGATCTGCGGTTCCCTGGTGTCAGGGTCGACGCGGACACCGCTGACGTCGGCCTCGGGGTCGGCCGCCAGCACCTCCTCGGCGCCGGTCGCCAGGTTGATCCTGACCAGCCGCGCGGTCTCGGCGCCAACGGAGCTGACCAGCAGCAGTGACTGCCCGTCGGCGCTGAAGGTGACCGCGTCCGTTGTCAGAGCGTCCTCGGCAGGGACGGTCAGCAGTTCGCGCCAGTCGTCGTCGGCGCCATCGCGCACCAGGGCGACGATCGCGCCGTCAGGCTCCGGCCGAAACGCGGCCCTGACCACCAGCTTGGTGTCAGCCAGCCACGCGAGGAACCCCGGGTTCTGCACTTCCTTGGTCAGCTCGCCGTTGCTCAGGTCGAGCCGGTACACGTCGTGAAGCTGCGGGTTGTCCTTGTTCAGGCCGATCAGGATCTCGCCGGGGAAGTCCCGCTCGATCGCCACGATCTGGGTCTGCACTCCCTCGAAAGGCGTCAGGTCACGACGCTGCATCGTGCTCAGGTCAACGTCGTGCAGCCGCCAGTTCTCATCGCCGCCGGTGTCCTGCAGGTACATCAGGTGCTTGTTGTCATGTGCCCAGGCGAATTGCCTGATACCGCGGTCGGTGTCGTCGGTGACGACCTCGGCCCTGTCCCAGTCGACGCCGGCTTGCGGGCTGACCGGAGCCAGCCAGACGTTCAGTACGCCGTCCTTGGGTGCGATCCACGCGAGCCTGGTGCCGTCGGGAGACAGCCTCGGGCTGGTGCGCTCAGGATTACCGAACAGAACTTCACGGGGGATGAGTTCAACCATGGCAGTACCTAACCACGCTGGCACGCGTGCCGCGAGGGTGGGCCGGGAGGTCGCCGGCGGCTGGCACACTTGAGGGCCATGGACGGCCAATCGGAAGCGATCGTCGATCTCGCAGCAATCAGATCCAACGTCGCCGCGATATCCGAGCGGGTCGGTTCCGCGCAGGTCATGGCGGTGGTCAAGTCCGACGGATATGGCTGCGGGCTGTTGCCGACCGCGACGGCAGCGCTCGCGGGCGGCGCTGCCTGGCTCGGCGTCGGCCAGCTAGAGGAAGGACTGGCGCTGCGCGCCGCCGGGATCGCCGCACCGGTGCTCTGCCTGCTCGCCACGCCGGACGCTCCGCACGCAGCCGCCGTCGCGAAAGGAATTGACCTGTCAGCAGGCAGCGCCAGCCTGGTACGGAAGATCGGAGCGGCCGCTGGCGCCGTGGGAGGTGTCGCTCGCCTGCATCTCAAGGCCGACACCGGCATGAGCCGTGGCGGTGCGCCGCTCGCCGAGTGGCCCGACCTGCTTCAGGCCGCGCTCGCGGAGCAGGCGGCTGGCCGGTGCGAGATCACCGGCATCTGGTCCCACCTTGCCTGCGCGGACATACCGGGTCATCCGTCCGTTGACACGCAGCTCGAGGCGTTCCGCGACGCGCTGGACGAGGCCAAGCGGGCCGGAGCCCATCCGGCCATCCGGCACCTGGCCAACACCCCGGCCATGGTCACCAGGCCCGATACCTGGTTCGACCTGGTCCGGCCAGGCGGCGGTGTCACAGGGCTGTGCACGCTGCCCGGTGGCGCGCCCGGCTGGCTGCGCCCGGCCATGACCGTGCGAACCCATCTTGCCCAGGTGAAACAAGTCCCTGCGGGAACCGGCATTTCTTACGGACATCGCTACGTTACGAAGGACCCGGCCACCCTGGGACTCATCTTGCTCGGCTACTACGAAGGCATACCGCGCGAGGGGACGAACAAGGCGCCTGTCCTCGTTCGCGGGCGCAGGCTGGTGATCTCGGGCACCGTCTGCATGAATCAGTGCGTCATCGACGCGGGTGACCTGCCGATCGAGGCAGGCGATGAGGTCGTGCTGTTCGGGCCGGGAGACCGCGGCGAGCCGACCGCGCAGGAGTGGGCCGATCTGCTCGGAACTGTCTCTTACGACATCGTGGCGAGGTTTACCGGCAAGATCCCCAGAAGCTACTCTGGAGTAACCAGCGACGTTGGCCAAGCTCAGCGCCAAGCGGAGAGCCATCGTCGTGGCGCTGGCGCCAGTGATCGCGCCGGGGCGGCACGCGCCGGCGGGCAGGAGGTTTGATGGTCAGCTGGCGCAAGCTCACCGGCATCACCGGGATCGCCGCCGGCGCGATCGCCGCGGGCGTAGGCGCTGTGGTTGTCGCGGAGAAGATCGCGGTCGGCAGGATCCGGCTGCGCCCCGATCCGGCGGCCGCCGAGCCGTTCGGCGAGCTCAAGGGCGAGACCCTGACGGTGCTAGCCGACGACGGCCTGCCTCTGCACGTCGAGGTCACCGGACCAGCGGACGCCCCGGTCACGATCATCTTCTGCCACGGTTACACGCTGAACTCGGACGTCTGGTACTACCAGCGTGCTGGCCTGTCGACCTTCGCCCGCTGCGTGTTCTGGGATCAGCGCAGCCACGGCAGGTCGGGGCGGTCTGATCTGCAGCAGGTCACGATCGACCAGCTCGGAGCCGATCTGCACCAGGTGATGCTCGCGACCGCGCCGGGCGACAAGCCCGTCGTGCTGGTAGGTCACTCGATGGGCGGGATGACCGTGATGGCGCTCGCCGACCAGCATCCCGAACTGTTCGGCGCTCCTAGTACCCCCCGCGGTAAGGTCATCGGCGCCGTGCTGATCAGTACGGCGGCAGGAACCGTCGACCCGGTCACCTGGATTCCAGCCCCGCTCAGGCCCGCCGCCCGGCTTGCGCTGCCATCGATGATGACCGGGGCGTCCCGCGGCCGGATGGCCGGGGTGGTCGAGCGGAGCAGGCGGTCGGCCGGCGACATCGCGTTCCTCGGCACGCGCCGGATCGCATTCGGCGATCCTGACATCAGCCCGACCATCGTCGACTTCCTCGAGCGGATCATCAGGTCCACGCCCATCGACGTCATCGCCGACTTCTACGTCGCGCTGGTCGGCCACGACAAGCGGCACGCGCTGGCGGTCCTCGGCAATGTTCCCGTGCTCGTGCTGACCGGCGACCGGGACCGGCTCGTTGACCCTGCGCTGTCAGATGCGATCGCCTCATCGATACGCGACGCCAAACTGATCAGGATCCACGGAGCCGGGCACGTGGTGATACTGGAGCGCCCTGAGGAGGTCAACGAGGCGATCGCGGACCTGGTGACGCTGGCGCTGGCCGTCCAGGCGGACTGACGGTCATCGTCGCGTTGTCCGCCCGCGCCTGCCCGGTGTGGCAGACTCCGGACCCGTGACTGGCTCGCCCCAGGCGAACGACAGCCCGGCAGTGACGGCGGAAATCGTCGTTCCCGGGGTCCGTCAGATGCGCCTGCTCGGGACCCGGCTTGCCAGGCTGCTGCGCGCCGGTGACCTGGTTGTGCTTGCCGGATCCCTGGGAGCCGGCAAGACGATGCTGGTGCAGGGGATCGGAGCGGGGCTGGAGGTCCGCGGACCGGTGACGTCGCCGACGTTCGTCATCGCCAGGTTGCATCCGTCTTTGCGCGGCGGGCCTGATCTGGTGCACGCCGACGCGTACCGGCTTGGCAGCCGGCTCGAGGTGGACGATCTCGACCTGGACGCGGACCTCGATCACTCGGTGACCGTGGTCGAGTGGGGCGAGGGCCTCGTGGAGAATCTGGCCACCGGGCATCTGCGACTCACGATCGACCGGCCAGCGCCAGCGCCAGCGCCAGCGCCAGAGCCAGACCCGGGGGCCGGGCCGACTGATAGCGGCGAAGACCAGGTCAGATACGTGACGGTGGCCGGCTACGGCGCCCGCTGGCTCGAAGCGGCCGACGAACTGACGGCGACCGTGGCCGAGCCGCTCGGATAGCTCAGCCAGCGCTCCGCAGCGCGCCAGGCCGGCCGTCTCGCGGGCGTCGGACACCGTCATTCCAGCGCCTCCGGCACCGCCCTCCCGGCCTCCGGCGCGGGACTCCCGGCTTCCGGCAACGGGACTCCAGGGCTGCCGGCACTGGGAATTGTTCCGATCTGTCGCTCCTGCGTGCCATCTCCGACAGTAAACTGCGGGGAATCCACAGCAGCTTGCCGTCGCGCCCGGCCCCCCGGCCGACCGCGTGCCGGTCCCCGTGCACTGCCCGTCTGGGAGGCGTGCCGTGACCGATCAGGGCTATCCGCCTCGTCCGCCGCATCATTCCGGCGACCGAGGGCGGCCGGGCCGGACCAGGGCCCCGCACGAGCCGCGCAGGAGCGGCTGGCAGGTCATTGACGCGTTCGATGACCGGCTGGACGAAGACTCCGACCTGCCGCCGTGGGCAGGACCAGGAGGCATAGAGCCGCTACGCCCGGCTCGCCGCGCGCCGCGAGTCCGCGAGAGCGACCCGCCAGCTCCTCAGCGGTCGCTGCGATTGGACGAGCCGGGCGCGACCAGCCGGCCGGGCGAGGAAGGCTGGCAGGCCGAGGAGCCGCCTGGGCGGCTGCGCAGAGGGCCGCGCCGGGGCAGGGCAGCGGCGGCCAGGCGCCGGCGATCAAAGCGCCGCCTGGTCACCTGGGGGTCGGTGGCGATCGCCGCGGTCGTGTTCACCGGCTTGGGGCTGTACCTGTCGCAGTCTCATCCACGCAAGTCCCCCTATATAACCCAGTTGCAGAAGGGCGAGTTCAACGCGGTGCCTGACGCCTGCAAGGTCGTTACCGCCTCGGTCCTGCATGCGATCATGAAAGGCTCGCCGAAGCCCATCCAGCCGCAAGATGGCAAGGCGCAAAGCGAGTGCACCTTCACGGTTGACGCGAGCCCGGTCTTCCGCGTACTGAACATCAACCTCCAGGCGCTCAAGGCGAGCCTCGTTCCCGTGGGCGACGGCAGCGCGACCGCGAACGCCAGGTTCGAGTTCGGCCAGCAGCGAGCGCTGTGGCTCAAGCCTCCGAAGGGCACGGCACAGCCGCCGGCGACGATCACGCAGGTGCCCGGCCTCGGACAAGAGGCGATTAGCGCGCAGCAGATCTTCCGTGACCATAGCGCCACCGAAAAAGTGACCGTGCTCGCCCGGTACAAGAACGTGCTCATCATGGTGAGCGTCCAGGGCGAGGCCGGGAACGGCTTCGGACCGGTAACGGTCGGCGAGCTCCGGGCGGGCGCGATTAAGGTCGCTCGCGCTTCGCTGAGCAACCTTCAGGCGCTGCCGACCGTTTGAGGGCCTGACTCAGGAGGATGAACGGGGCGCTGGCGGGCCTGCGGCGTTGCCGGTCGGGCCGGTCGCCTCGCGGTGGCCTGGCGACCTCATCGCGGTGACTAGGCTGGGAAACCGTGCTTATCCTCGCGTTCGATACCGCCACTCCGGCTGTCACGGTGGCGGTGCATGACGGCTCCGACGTCGTCGCGTGCGAGTCCACCGTGGACGCGAGAAGGCACGGCGAGCTGCTCGCACCCGGCATCGCGACGGTGCTGAACAAGGCTGGAGCGCAGCCCGCCGATGTGACCGCGATCGCGGTCGGCACCGGGCCAGGCCCGTACACCGGGTTGAGGGTGGGCCTAGTTACCGCGCGGGTGCTCGGCAGCGCGCTCGGCGTGCCGGTAGACGGCGTTTGCACGCTCGACATCATCGCGGCGGAAGCC
>Ga0126377_10003577_pt1 | contig 11056 bp, 11 predicted proteins | sample PanSoiMetPlot_22_FD_92647 | JGI IMG/M metagenome (GOLD analysis project Ga0126377, IMG submission 92647) | Tropical forest soil microbial communities from Panama - MetaG Plot_22 | ecosystem: Environmental > Terrestrial > Soil > Tropical forest > Bulk soil | place: Panama | collected 2016-02-17
ACGACTCATGTAAATCTGTTACAGAGCCATTTGGATTTATCGTAAACAATTTGATTGATAGTTTATTGTACTAAAAAGAAAAAGAAAATCTGTGTAATTCATAAGAAAAGTTTCAACCATTTTTTTTGATTTTTGCCACACTGGCCTATTTTAATTTCAATATCAATTATACTAATTAACTTGTTTTTTATCACAATGCAGACTAATTTAATTATGTTCAATTCTATATTGCAATTAAGTGATCTTGCAAATAATCCCCCACGCAAGTTTAGTAATATTCTCATCATTGTATATACCCTATACTGAATTTATTTATGACGGAATATAACATAGTAAATGGAATTAAATTGATTGCATGCTTTATTTATGCTGTGAAACTTAACTAGTTTCCAAGCACAAGGTTAATAGACCGTAATAGACTTTGAAAATTCCAATAGTTTACTAATCAACATAATATTCTAATATCCTCGTAACTGTATCTTCCGTTTCTGCCCTATCTCCGTAACTTGTATTGTAATTAAGTTGTTTATATCTTGTAAAGTCCATGGGAGTTATAATACCGACGTGCTTTCCCGCATCATCAATTACAAGAAGATGTCTTATCTTTTTTTTAATTAACAATTCTGCTGCTTCCTGTGGTGTTGATTTATAGTTGATTGTAATAAGAGGAGAAGACATGATTTCTGAGACTCTAACAGCTTTGATGTCTATATCTTCACGAGTACAGCCTTTTCTAACGATATCTCTTTCAGAGACAAGACCTACATCTCTATTACTCTCGTCTGTAATAATTAATGAACTGATATCTTTATTTGTCATCATTTTTGCTGCTTCTTGGAGAGAAGCAGTAATTTCGATGGATTCTACTTTTCTAGACATAAATTCCTTGAGCGTCGTAGTCATATACATCAAAAGTCTGAAGTCTAATTTTAAGTTTTGAAATAAGTTTCTGTATGCTAAGTAGCTTTCGATCATCACAAAGTTAAGTATCGAGTAATTGAATATACTGCATATGCCTTAATCTTAAACATAGAGATAGGCTATTCTAGTAATTATTATTTTGTACTTTATAACTCTTAATAAAGCGTTTCAATTAATAAGTATAACAACTATTTATCTTCTTATCATGATAGCAGGTGCAGGAAATGGGATATTTCTACCTACATGACCCACACCTACTAGTGTTGTCCAATTCGATATGAATCGAACAATATACCAAATACAATATCTGTATTAAGCGATCAAAGTAATATTCTAATTTGATATTATACAGGTCGAGCCCTTACTCTCTCAGCCCCAGATCGATCCAATCACCGTTAAATATTTTACCGCTAATTCAATTGTATTGGATAATGTATCTCACAAAAATGGAGCACCAAAAAAGGAGTATGATATTTTGGACACAATATTACTAAAATACTCCTTGCGGGGTGAACCAAAATTTGGAGTGATTAATCTAAATTTTTCCTACGACTTTGGTAAAGATGAACTTGATTATATACATATTGACTATAGTGATGAGGGTATAAAGTCTCTTGTAGAAACTAATCCTTCCATATTAAGTAAAATTGAATTATTCAGAAGTAGGGAGCCCTGTTGATTTATTTCTCGTTAGGAGAGTGATTTAACTGCAATTTGACACTTTCAATTAACTTTGACATATGAACGGGTTTTCTAAGGTAATCACTTTTATTAATTTCTCTCAGCTGATCCTGATCCAATTCATAAGCAGACATTAGCATTACTTTTATTTTATCATCAATTTGTGAAACTATTTTTGTGAGTTCAAGACCATTCAACTGGGGCATCTTCCAGTCAGTTATTACAAGACTGATTTTGGAATTGTTCGTGCTAATGTGTTCGATTGCAACCTCTGGGTCATCGAAGGCCTGTGTCTTATATCCAGCGGATTGCAAGCTATCGCAGAATAGTCTAGCCAAATCAGGCTCGTCATCTACCACTACGATTCGCTTTCTCTCGCTGTTCATTATTTAGTTTTTAACTGACTAGTATATCAATAGTTAGGTAACAATGAAACGTGATTTAATTACATTGTACAGGATTTAGTGCTAAATTTGCAGGTATTGACTACAGTAATTCTATTAAGTTAAATCCTTCAGTTTACAAGTTGACATATTTTTCAAATAAATTGTGGTCTAACGAAGTACATTTGTCTCTCTCTTTTTGTCACTTGTTTCGGTATCACAAGTATCCTTGCAATCTTTTGCAAAGTATTCTCTCTTTATACAATCAATTAACTGTGCCATATGAACGGGTTTTCTAAGGTAATCATTTTTATTAATTTCTCTCAGCTGATCCTGGTCCAACTCGTAAGCAGACATTAGCATAACTCCGATTTCATTGTCAATTTCTGTAACTTTTTTTGTTAATTCAAACCCATTGATATGTGGCATCTTCCAGTCAGTAACAACCAAGCAAATTGTAGAGTGATTTTCCTTGATATAATCTAAGGCAATCAAAGGATTATCAAATCCAACAGTGTTCAAGTCCGCAGCCTTTAATGCATCGGTGAACAATTGAGCTAAATCAGGCTCATCATCTACTATAAGCACGGCATCTCGTTCACTGACCATTTTAGTACTTAACTATTTCCGTTATATCAATATTTGATTTAAATTTGATTTTATTCGTGATTTTCTATATAATATTAGATCTCCTATCATTCTTGGCTAAAGAGCTCTTTGCTTGAGACTTGACCGATTCAACAGAATCAACTGGACCTAGCCCAAGTTTATCAATTAACTGGCGGGCTTCTTTGATATCTGGAATATTTTTTATTCTAAAAAATTCCTCATCTTTAAAAATTACATATAGTCCCGATATCGCTGCTCCGGCCTTGATTGGTTTGATACTTTTAAAATTGCTCTCAATGATTATATTCTTGAGAGCGTCCAATCCTATATCTTGTCTTTTTCTATTAAGTTGTATTCTACCGAAATCTACGAATGAGGAATCTTCCTTGATTCCAATTTCTTGAAATTCTATTTTTGGTATATTCATTTTATCAGCTAATGATTTTCCCGGTAGTTTAATGACACGAGTACAGTCACAGGCTTCACACTCCATTGTACATTCTTCTCTCAATCGGGCATCTTTTACTTCCTCGATTGATTCAAAATATTCTTTTAGAGTTGGCAGCTCCATCGCCATGGGATATAGTCCACCCTCCAAACAATAACAGACTTCTATGAAATGTACTGTGTTATTATCTTCAATAGTCCCTTCCCTGATTGCAGCCTGCATCCCTTCATAGAATATTTTTCCTTTCGCAAGATTGCCTGATTTTATAGCATCTGCGAGTTTTTCTGTCCTGGATGGATTTAGCTTGCATTTGATATAATAACGCATCGAAATATACTAGCATATTGATTCCATCTTTTAATAAAGATAAGGATTTCTTGCACGCATTGATAACCTAATAAATTGGCATAATCTAGTCTCTTCGAGTTATTGATTTTCAATCTGTTAACTTTTAGATTACGTATCGAGATGGCGCTCTGATAAGGATAATGGTAGTTAATTTGTAATTCTTAAATTATATACCTTGTAACTATAAAGTATCAACCAGGACAATGACTCATACCAATTGTTTCAAAAAATATTTTGCCTACATTAATATATTCGAACTTTGAAATTATCTATATAAACTAATAACATGAGTGAACTTAATAGGCTAAACAGCGTAAGTCGGCAAAATCAATTCAAGCGTAAAGCACTTACCGCACTTGGTGTTTCTATTATTGCAGACATTTTAGATTATATAGCTGCACCGATCTTTGCAGTGCCCGTGGTTGGGGATATTTTTGATGTCTTTACTATAGCATTGTTATACAATATAACAAAAAGTAAATTTGTTACTACTCTAGACATGATAGAGTTTGTGCCAGTAATTGGAGATTTACTTCCGGTATATACAATAGCTACCGTATCATGGATAATAAAAGAGAGTGCGAGTATGTATATTAAAGCACCAGTACAGAAATTTCAGGGACCTTTAAATGAAGTGACGGGTCAAATACGCGCATTTGCTAATCGTTTTCATAGATAAGGTTTACTCAAAAACTTCATTATGACTTGATTAAGGTATTATTAATGTAAAATAAAAGTAATCGAGTGATAGTTGGCAGAATGCTCTAAACTGGGTAATAATGTGTCGGCCGAAAAGTTTTTGACTAATAATCTGTAATGTCCTGGCAATATTTTAGCATTATTTTGTTGAAAGAGACAGATTCAAGAAGTGAACTAAAATACCTACTTAATCAAAGGTTAGAGAATCCTTGAAAATTTCCTTCAATGCATTTCGCTCTTCATCAGTTAAATCAGCTTCAACATATGCTTCGATCTTTTTCAATAAACGTTTAGCCTTATCGGGACCAATCATCTCGCTCAACTTTTCTTTTGATTTTGTGCCATCCCAACTATTGAACAGTTTAATGACATTATCTTTAGTATCTGGACTAAGATCACTTATTGCATTTTCTATGATCTTCGAATAATCTCTCCCAAGGTCTTTGGGTCTAAACACAGCTCCCATGACTATGTATTATAATGTTGTAAATATTAAGGCTATTTGATAGACTGTTTGGATAGCTAGATTGTCGTCCATTTAAAAAACTCAATTAGCTTTCAGAATATATGAATTTAACGAGAATAGATGAGTTATTTCCAAAGCCAATTAAAATTAGAGACCCGAAATTCAGCTTCTCAACCAAATTTGTTCTGGGTCTTTTTAGTGTCAATTGTGTGCTCCATTCGACCGAATCCGAACCACTATTTGTAGCAGATAGACTACAAGCAAATTTGCTCACAATCGCACCGAACCCGTTATTTTGCAAAGTTATGAATTTGTGACAAATTTATCCCCCAACTAATACCATACATGATAATTGATTCGACCTCTAGTTTGATTTCAAATCTGGTTGCCCCTGGAGTACCTGATTCCAATGCAATTTGATACTAGAAACTTTCTATATCCTTATATTATTCTTTAAATAAATATACACATCGTCTTGAATCCTAGAATGATTTGTCCTATCTGCAAAATAAAGCTCGTCGAACATTCAGAGTTTCAAGATAGAATATGTAAGATGGTAACAATTAAACAGTTTGCAAACAATTCGCCGGGTTTTGATATAGCTTTTAGACCTTTCTTTGAAGATGAGTGAAAACTTATTCTATAAAATGCCATAACTATTCATTAGAACATTTGGTACTGTCTTTTGACAGGTTCTCAAATTGTAATTCTAGCGTTATGAGTTCCACCGAACCCATCTGTTTAAAATTTTTCATATAATTACAAAAGTTAGGAACTTGGATTAGCGGCAAAAATGACCGTTACCCCGCTTGGCTATTAACCTCAAAAACTATTCAAATCTTCGCTACTGCAATTTGTAACCTGATAAGAATAAACTGAACTTGGAAGAACTATATAAACGACTCAAGAGAATTGAGTGCACACTTTATGGAGAACATTAATTAAAATGCCTAACTTGAATTATGAAGAAAAAGATCCATTTCAAAAGATAATCGATGAGTTAAACGCAGATAATCAATTCAAGATCAAGTCTGTACAAGTTATTTTATGCTAGTCTCATTTCCAGGAAATATATTTAGAAAGTCATTTTTCATGCTAACTATATTCCAGTCTTGGTTCTTGGCCTCTTGCAACGCCTTTTCTGCTCCCTTATCGTATGAATATTCACGTTTAGGGTCATCATGATGAACCAGTATCTCCAACGATTTTCCTTTTGGGTTATTATCGCTAGCATATTCAAGCATTTGGAGATCCCCATCAGAATTTCCAGCAACCAATACAGGTATCTTACCAATGTGAAGTTGAATATTAGGAGGTTTTCCATATTTATCATCGATTGACCCCAATTCTGGCGTTCTAATTAAGTAAGATGCGTTATTGTTGCCAGTATTATTAGTCATATTGTTATTAAATTTGTCTATAAATTCAGATTTTAGGCTGCTGCCAATGATTCTCTCATGAGGTATATTGTATACAGATGAAAGTGATTCTCTTATGAAATCAATACCACCACCAGAGACAATAAAGTTTTTGAATTGATTTGCTTCTAAATATTTAAGAAGTTCAAGCATTGGTTGATAAACCATTTCTGTAAATAGTTTATTTGTTTGGGGATGCCTTGCAGTCTTGGCCCATTGATGAACTAGATTATTAAACTCTGTCTCTGTAATATTAGAATGTGTTGCTGCCACCAGATTCATTACATCTTTTTCGGTAGCATTAGATAGGGCCGTAAAGTTTTTCTGTAGTATCATATTAAATGGGAACTGATTTTTTAGCGATGGATTATGAGCAACGGTATCGGGCACTCTATCCAGAGCAAAATAAATTTGAAAGTAGAGAGGTTTTTCTGACCAAAGTGTTCCATCATTATCGAATACTGCAATCCTATTTTCAGGAGCAATATAATATTTAGTATTAGATTTATCTGTGGAGTTTTGTACAAAATCAATAATATTTTTCTTTATCACTCCATCTTTCCAGGAAGGTAAAGGGTCAACAGATGTTTGGTTTGTGTTTTCCGATAATGCCGATGCTGAATTTATCTTCGAATACAATAAATAACTTTGTCCATCATAAGATGCGAATTCGTATTTTATTGGAATAGCAAATGCTATGGCCAAGAAAACACCTACGAAAACTATTAGGATTTTATAGTTTATACTTACCGACCACAACTCTTCTGAGTAAAATGAGATCCTATATAAATTTATGATCGGATAGAAAAAATAACACCGACGGTGAATGTTCCATACATACAATTTTAAAAACGTTTGATTTGTAGTATTAAAACAGGGAACATCATTTACATTCAAAGATAAATCAGTTCCTGGGGTTTCCAGACAGGAAGTATGTCCAAGCATAGATCCTAATAAAATAAATTCTGGGGCTGAAGTTAATTAATTGCCAAAAAGGACATGATAATCTTTTATTTTTTCCTGACATCTTCAGGACGATATTTGGTTCATCATTCTCATTTTCGAGAATCATGTGATACTTTATGTGCCGGTTTTACAGAAGGCTACAAACTCTGGATTAGATGATAGGATACCCCTTTGTCCCCATTTAGTCTATAAGATTACCTTTAAATAGATAAACAGAATGAGAACAAGAGATGCAAAAGATTAGAGCAAATAAATTTAATGTAGCATTCGTTTTTACTGCATTTCTAATTAGCCTGATGATTGTAGCACCCCTCCTAAAAATTAATGCATATGCTCAAACACCAGACAAAAGACCAAATTTTCTCATGATTGTAGGCGATGATTTTGGCTATTCTGATATAGGTGCCTTTGGTAGCGAAATTTCAACGCCAAACCTTGATATGCTTGCAAAGGACGGAAAGATATTTACCAACTATCATACCGCAGCAACTTGTTCTCCTGCAAGAGTATCGTTACTCACTGGTGTTGATTATCACATTGGTGGTATCGGCACAATGTTTGAGTTTATCGCAGACAACCAAAAAGACAAGCCCGAATATGAAACATACATAAACAATAAGGTAGTAACAGTTGCAGAACTATTGCGTGATGCAGGATATCATACATATTTATCTGGAAAATGGCATCTTGCTGGTCAATCCAGTCATACCGGATCCGCTCCTTATGACAGAGGATTTGAGAAAAGTTTAACATTATTGGGTGATGGAGCAAACCATTTCAATGATAGAGAATATGTCCCAGGGTGGCCAGTAATATTCCAAGAAAATGACAAGATTGTCCCAAGACCACAGAATGGTACCTATGCTGCAGACATTTACGCAGATAGAATAATAGAGGACATGAAAAGTAGCCAGGGTGATGGAAAGCCATTCTTTTCATATCTGTCATTTCAAGTAGCACACACCCCCTTTCAAGCCCCACCTGAAAACATACCAAAATATGAAAAAATATACAGTGCAGGTTGGGACAAGATAAGAGAGCAGCGATTCGAAAAACAGAAAGAACTTGGATTTTGGCCTGCAAATATGACACTTGCAGATAGAATTCCCCCCAATACAGCATGGGAGAATCTAACACCAGATCAAAAAAGTTATGCTGCTAAAGTGTTGGCGGTTCATGCGGCGATGATTGAAGATATGGATAAGAATATTGGCAAGGTGATAAAATATCTTAAAGACAGTGGACAATACGATAACACATTCATTATGTTCACCTCAGATAATGGCACTAGTGAGCCCTTCGAAATATCCCTATTTAGATATATGACTGGTGTAAATGTGACTAAAGGGGTCGAGAACTTGCAACTGGTAAATAACAGTTTAGCCAACCTAGGAAATCGGAACTCTGACTTCAATTATGGTGCATGGGGACAAAGAATTGCAGCGTCACCATACTCTGGATATAAGGGATTCCTCTACGAAGGTGGTGTAACGGTACCTTTACTGATGAAGAATGCCAATGCCAATACAACTACAAATGCGAGTTCTACTGCCGATGCGTCTAACACAAATCTGGTAAAGGCCTACGTAATAGTAAATGATATTACGCCGACAATTTTGGAACTTGCAAACGTGACACACCCTGCCTCATATAAAGGAAATCCAGTTTCGCCAATGAGCGGCAAATCCATTAAAGGAATTCTTGAAGGAACAACAGACAGGGTGTATGCAGATGATGAGCCAATTGCAACAGAACTATTCAATAATACTTCTGTTCGTATCGGAGACTGGATGGGAATACACAACAGTTATGATACGAATGGCGTATGGCACCTGTATGATTTGAAAAATGATATAACACAGATTAAAGATGTAGCAGATCAGCATCCGGAAATAATCCAAAAAATGAAGGAAGCATATGATAAATATGCAAAGGATGTAGGGGTAATTATCCCAAGAGGTGAAAAATTTATAACCGCTGCGACTATGCTGGCTCAACAGGCTGGAATAACTGATAAAAATGTTGTATCAATTAATTTGGGCGATATGTTCGTACCAGGATACAATATTACGAAAGGACCATCAGTTGCAGTTCCTATGACATAGAACCTACAATTCCTTAATTTTTTATTTTTTATCACCATAATTTTTCAAATAGTTTAAATTTTCGTTAGTATTTGTTGATTCAAAAATTAAGTTTTTGATCATTTTATGTTGAATAAGCAGTAATGTCATAATCATTGGTTCTGTAGATAGTAACCCTCCTCTAGAATTAATTGCATCCGAATACATTTAACATTCCTCTAAAATCTTACGAAAATATTCTCTTTCTTCCTTACAAAGTACATACTTGTACAAATATCTACATTTATCAGCATGGAGGAAAAGATTTTTTCAGGATGTAAGGCTTCAACCAATATGTCATTTTTTAATATTATTCCCACAATGATAAATCTAAAGACTAAAATAATTGACTATTGAACCCCTCAATATGCAAGGTTCAAACCCCTTGGGCCAATCCTCTTGTCTTCTTTACATCATAATGAATGTTTGAAGGTCGAAATTAGACTATTAGGAAATTCCCAAAAAAAGCAGAAAGAGTGGAGTCGGCCAAATTCATAGCTATCACAAGCCAAATCTTACAGGTCTGAATTAATCTTGGCGCAGAATATGTTTATAATTGCCTTCCTATTATCAATTTAAACATCAAATATTGCATTATTACGCTCTTTTACCTTTCCAGTCGCTTACAATTAAGTTAACTGCTCCATCATCTTTAAGAGATTTGTGGGAAGGATAACGTTCTCTAAATCCGATATATCCAGAATGGTTATCACCCCATCCTTTTACAGAATTATCAGAATATGGTTGATATATTCCACTTGCATTTTTAAGTGGTGGGATTTCTGACTTGACATCATATTCAATATAATGCGTAGGAGCAGGTTGTTCTTTCTTCATACCAAACAATCCTAATGGGTTTTCATTTTCTGTATTTACATACAAGCTTTGAAGTACTTTATCTTCAGAACTATATAGATTGTAAAAGCTCTTTACTATATTATCAATCGCAATGCCAAAAGGTTTATTTTTTGATGTTGCAGTATCACTAATAGCTGCTCCAATAAGGTGTATAGATGTGATTTTGTATGCAGAATTTTTATTCCATGTTTGATTTTGATCCAAGCTTATCAAAGCATTTTCAACTATTTTTGCTCCTAGAGAGTGAGCAACTATTCTAATATTATCATCAGGAAATTTGACCCTATAATCAGACAGGAATTTTGCAAGCTTTGATCCATTTTGATCTGCTATCGATTTAGCAACAGCCCAACCTGACGGATCCATTGCAGTGTTTGAATCCCAGCTATAACATATTACTTGATCGGTGTATCCATTTGCATTCAATGATAATTTGATTCTACCTAGCTGTTCTCTGGCGGCGAATAATCCAGACCATACTCCATGAATATATAAAATTAATTCATAATTGTCAGGACGAGTAATACCTTCAAATCCAGGAACATTTAGACAATCGTAATCTTCGGCATCGTGTGGATTATTTAGCTCACCAGTTTGAAGATTGAAATGACTACGAGTTGATACTATTTCATATTTTGTATTCCACATATTTGCAATACTAGATGTAGAAGGCGTAAGACGACTTTTCGGTAGCAGGTTCTTATAACCTGACCATTTATTCATTCTTTCTTAAAAGGTACTATCTTAATAAGAATGTTAACCTAATTACTTTTCAAATATTTCATACTAAGGCGCATTATTCAGTTGTGATTTAATTTTAAACCCGCTTTTCATCTGCCCCAAGTAAAAAGACGTATTAATCGACATGAAGGGAATTTGTAGAGATAAGATAAAAATACTTTCTAATTTAACAGTAAGATGTGATATATTTCAAAGTATTTATAAATTGCTAAAAACTCATAGAAAATATTCATATTTTTTTGATATAATGGGAGACTTTTATGTTTATCAGAATATCAAGTGTCACTATTTACTCAAATTTATGAATTTTAGAAATTTGATTATGTTATACGGAAAACAAGTTTGGTTACACTTTAGGAATTTTTGTTCTAAAAATATCTCAAATGATTTAGACT
>Ga0126377_10003578_pt1 | contig 11055 bp, 14 predicted proteins | sample PanSoiMetPlot_22_FD_92647 | JGI IMG/M metagenome (GOLD analysis project Ga0126377, IMG submission 92647) | Tropical forest soil microbial communities from Panama - MetaG Plot_22 | ecosystem: Environmental > Terrestrial > Soil > Tropical forest > Bulk soil | place: Panama | collected 2016-02-17
ACTCATCCGATGAAGCGGCTCGCAAGCCGTGAAGAAGTGGCTGATCTTGTCGCCTATCTCCTGAGTGATCGTGCGTCCTTTACTACAGGAAGCGTTCATTCAATTGACGGTGGTTACACGGCGCAATAGAACGATTGCGCATATCTCCGACAAAACACGCCTAACAAAAGTTGCACCGGAGCCGCCGAACCGGGAGTTTCTTGGTGAGCATTCGGCAAGCTGTCTGGATTTTTATCATAAGCATGTCAAGACAGCTTGCCGAATGCTCACAAAAGCGCGACATTCAAGCGCGAACCGGGCCAAAGCCCGGCGCGCATTGGTTCGTGAGTACGAGAAGGTTGCCAACAAGCGCGCCGACTTCGCTCATAAGTTCTCCACTTCGGTCGTCAAAGAGAAGAACACAATAGCGTGCGAAACGCTGAACCTGAAGGGCATGTCGAGAACCAAGCTTGCCAAATCGGTTCAGGACGCAGCGCATCGTGAGACCTTCCGGGAGATCGAATACAAAGCCGGATGGGGCGCCAGAAACTTCGTCTTGATTGGCCGCTGGTTTCCATCTTCGCAGTTGTGTTCGTGCTGTGGTCATCGCAATCAAGAACTTTCGCTCCCTGATCGTTTCTGGAAATGCCGCGCCTGTGGCTCCCGCCATGATCGAGATCGTAACGCGGCCAAAAACGTCAGAGACGAAGGAATCAGAATTCTGCTCGCGGTAGGGCATACCGAGAGGCTAAACGCTTGTGGAGCGAGTGTAAGACCTGCCACGGCAGGCCGTTCGCAGCGAAGCAAGAATCCCGCCGCTTCTAACGGTGGGAGTGTCAATGCCGAGGACCCCTGTAATTGAAAAATTCTGGCGTTGTAAGCAAAAGTCTTATAAAACTAAGGCTTTCTCAGCCCCGCAGTCAGGCAGCGCCTCCATGAAATACTTTTCCAATTGTAGCATCAATTAATGGAGAGGGAGTTTTTGCATGGTTATGGGGGCCGGTCTCAGGGCTACTAAGAGCTTGTTTTAGTAGCCCTCGGTCGGCTTTAGTGGCGTAGCGGGATGAGACGCCGACTCTACCTGGATGACCTGACCGAGTGAAAAAGGTTTGGTTTTGCCATAGTTGTAATTACTGCTAGATTGTCCCTCACCGGCTCTTTCCGAGAAAGACCAGAGAAATAGGATTGCCGTATAAGCAACCGGTGGACGAATTATTGCAAAGCGCCCCAGTATAAATAGGCGAACAGTCCCCAACATGGTCGCGCCTTACTCGTCAGGCGTTCTCTCTCTGAAATACGCTTCCGAGCAGAGGGCATAGGATCATCGAATCCAAGCCTATAACTAACTAAGTGATGTCATGTAGTCGAGATTTTTACTAGCCGCATTGACAATGTGAATATGCCCATTTGGCGCCATTGTTGAGCCAGCCCTATAACTGAAGTTTTTCAGGGTAGTGGATCCTCACATCACTTACTAATTAACAATCTCGGAAAGGTTCTCCCTGTTTTATGTCTTTTAGTAAGTAAGGAGAGGTGTATTAATCGCATCTACACGTGCGCACGTGGAGATTACTACCACTCCAACACAACAACATGATAGGGAGAAGGACATGCATGCCTTACTATCCTTGGTTTCACCGATAGCCCGATACTTGCTCGGCGACCTTACGCCAGATAAATCTCGACAGATCGAAGAGGATGCGCTCTCCGATCATCACCTCAGGCGGGAAATCGAGACCGCGGAGGAGGAATTGATCGCAGCCTATATCGTCGGGACGCTGCTTGATCAGGACCGGATGAAGTTCGATACGCATTTTTTATCTTCAGAGGATAGGGGCCGCAAGCTCAAGTTTGCCAGGACTTGGGTTGAAACTAGCGTATCCAACTATCCCGACTTCACTTCACCATTTCACCGTTATCTTCTGGGCGACATGACCTCAAGTGAAGCCGATGAACTGGAAGAAAAATTCCTCAATGATGGGCATCATTTGGGACAACTTGAGGCTGCGGGAGACGAACTCCTAATTGCTTATTTCCATAACACATTGCCTCAAGATCAGAGGGAATTGTTTGAGGGCAACTATCTCACCTTCATATCAGATGGGATTCTTCATAAGCTTAGATTCGCTCATATTATGTGCGAATATGTGAAGCTATCCTCGTCTGTCGCTTCTTTGACGGCAGAAAAGGTTCTGGGAGATCGTCGCGGTTGGGCAATGAAAAACTTGTAGGGTAAGGAAGTGACGTTGCCGCCACTTCTTCCCCTCAGAACTGATCGGGCTGGTTATCCCCGCAATCGGCTCAAGCCTTTCCAACGCTCTTTTCAGAACGCGGCTTCACGACTTCTGCCTGTGTCGCCTTGACGATACGCGCCTGGAGCCGGCGCACGTTCTGATTGACTGTTCGCCAGTAGATGGTCGTCCAGTCGATCTGTTCGTGGGGGACCGCGCCAGCCTGTGTTTCCACTGCTGTCAGCTGCTTTGTCCCCGATGTCAGATTCAGTGCTATCGCTAGGGGTTTATCTTTTTTGTTGCATGGCGACGTAAATACGTCTACTATGAATGCGACGTAAAATACGTCTCCGTGGCTGGCGGTATCGAAATTGCCGTGTTTTCAAAAACGGCGACGCCAGAGTTAACGCTCGCTTTTCCGTAGTTTGTTTCAAACAAGATAGGCGCGCGGCGTGAGTATTCACCCACCGCGGAGCCGTCCATGCGCGTCGCCGCGCGCTGACATGCCATGAAGGGGTCAGGAGAAGGACTAAGAAATCATCCCCTTCATGACTGTCTATTTTTTATGTTTGTTGCAGTAATAAGCGGACTATTCGCTAAGGGGCGGTTTATCACCTTTAAATCATACGTCCTGGCGCTTGCCACCTTCGATCCCGCGCCTGATTTGGGCGAGGCGGCCGAAATCTGCCTCGCCCTCTTTATCGGGAGGGACAGACGCCCACGCCGCAGGGATGGCAGCGCGAGGGTCCTCGCCGAAGCCCTCAGGTTCTATAACAAAGGCGGGTCCCGAAAAATTGGACCGGACGCGCTCCAGCTTGTTAAGGACGATCAGAGCGATATACCGGATCTTCTCGAGTCGCTTGCCGGCAACCTCTGCGAGAAAGGGAACAGCTAATGAGTCGAAGATCTATCAGAGTCCTACCTAAACAGAAGGGGCTGGTTGCGGGGAGTGACCACGCGATCGAGAATGGGAATGGTGACATTGCGCCTGTCGAGGTCAAAGGATACCTCAGGCGTAACAGCCCGCTCTTGCTGTACCGTCAAGTGCGCAAGTATGTCGAGAAGGAAGAAGCTGGCAAGAAGTGGCCTATCAGGCGCCCGCAAGTATTCCTCATCAGCTCGGGGTTGCTCTTGATCGGCCTGATCTTGGGTGGCCGATACTACCTATACGATCGAACCCACGAATGGACGGACGACGCATTCATTAGGGGGGATGTCACTCAAATCATGCCTCAGGTCGCGGGCCAGATCCTGAAGCTCCAAATTAGGGATAACCAGGAGGTGAAGCAGGGCGACCTGCTTATCGAGATTGACTCGCGCGATTACGAAGCTCGGCTGGCGGAAGCGCAAGCCGCATTACAGTCGGCAGAGGCTAACCACCGCGCCGCGCAGGCGACGACCGAGCAGACGCAAACTACCACCCAGGGCAGCGTCGAAGAGGCCTCTTCGGGCGTCACTGCGGCGCTGGCGGCGTTGCAGACTGCGCGCGCTCAGGCCGGGGCATCTCACGATCGCGAGCGGCAGGCGCAAGCGACGATTAAAGCCGCGCAGGCCGCCGCGCTGCAGGCGCAGGCGCAGATCACCGAGGCCGAGGCCGAAGCCACTCGCGCGACCGCCGACATGCGGCGCTACCAAACCCTTCATCGCGAGGGCGTGGTTTCGCAGCAGCAATTGGATCAATCGACGGCGGCGGCCAAAAAGGCTAACGCCCAACTTGCCGCCGCGCGAGAGCGAGCCGCCGCCGCCGCCGCGCAGGTCGAGGTGACGCGAGCCGCCGCCGCTACCGCCGCGGCCGAAGTCATACAGGCGGCGGCGCAGGCGCGGCAGGCGCAGGCCCAGCTGAGCCAGGCAAGGGCGCGTTCAGCCGGGGCTTCCGCCGGGTCTCAGCAGGTAAAGGTCAGCCAGGAGCAGGCGAGCTCGGCTTCTAGCTCTGTCGAACAGGCGCGCAACAGGGTCTCGCAGGCTCAGTTACAGCTCTCCCATACGCGGATTTATGCGCCTGTGACTGGGCGCATCACGAACCGAACCGTTGCGGACGGCAACTATGTCCAGGTCGGCCAGGCGCTAATGGCGATCGTGACAGGATCGGTATGGGTAGAGGCTAATTTCAAGGAAACGCAGATAACTCATATGCAGCCGGGACAGCCGGTTGCCATCACCGTAGATGCGTATCCAGGCAGGACTTTCCGAGGCAAAGTGGACAGCATCCAGTTGGGCTCCGACGCCGCTTTCAGCTTGTTTCCGTCGGAAAACGCCGCCGGGAATTTCGTCAAAATCCCCCAGCGGGTCCCGGTGAGGATCGTCTTTGTTGAAGCGCCCGACCCGAAGTGTCCGATGGGCCCAGGATGGTCCGTCATCCCGGAGGTGCAGGTTAGGTGAGCGCTGAATTTACCTCTTCTGACGCCGACCTTCAGACGGCGCGCCCGCGTTTTAATCCGTGGCTGATCACAATTGCTGTGACGTCCGGCGCTTTCATGGAAGTGCTCGACACAAGTGTCACAAATATCTCGCTGAGGCATATCGCAGGCAGCTTTGCCGTCAGTACGGATGAGGCGAGTTGGATACTTACAAGCTACCTGATCGCCAATGCCGTCATCCTAGGCGCCAGCGGATGGCTAAGCAGCCTCTTCGGACGGAAGCGCCTGTTACTCGTTAGCATACTGGTCTTCACCGCCTCGTCGGCGATCTGCGGCGCGGCCCCCAACTTGGCGTCATTGATCCTCGCCCGGGTGGCGCAGGGGATCGCCGGAGGAGCCTTGCAGCCGACGGCGCAGGCATTACTGCTGGAAACCTTCCAGCCCGCAAAACGCGGCCAAGCGATGGCCATTTACACTGCGGGGGTCATGATCGCGCCATTAATCGGCCCGCCGATTGGCGGATGGATCGCAGAGGATCACTCCTGGAGGTTGATCTTCTACATCAACCTCCCGGTGGGCCTCTTCGCCGCGTTGATGACCGCGGCTTACATTACTGACCCGCCTTACCTCAGGCGTGTGCGGGATCTCGATTATTTGGGGTTCGGGTTGATGGCTTTAGGGCTAGGAGCCCTCCAAGTTATCCTGGACAGGGGACAGCAGCTTGACTGGTTCCAATCAAGCCCGATCAGAACCCTTACCATTATTGTAGTCATATCGTTGGCAGGATTCATCTGCCGGGAGTTACGCGTGGGGACGCCGATTGTGGATCTGCGGGTGTTACGGAACCGTAACTTTGCTATCGGCACGCTCTTAATAACTACTGTCGGCGGCGCGGCGTTTTACGCAACGATCACGCTAGTCCCCATGTTTCTGCAAACCATCCTCGGCTATACGGCGGCATTGAGCGGAGAGACTCTTGCGCCACGCGGGATTGGCGCACTGGTTGGGACGGTCGTCACGTGGCGCTTAGCTGGGAAAATAGACAGTCGATTCCTAATGATCTGCGGAGTCGGATTGCTTGGATTGTCAATCTATCTACTGGGCGCCATCAACCTCGATATCGACAAATCGGCCTTTTTTTGGCCACACGTCATCAATGGATTTGCGTTCGGGCTCATCCCCGCGCCATTGACGACGGCGGCGATAAGCGCCCTCAGAACCGAGCAGATTTGCAACGCGACAGCGCTCTTCAGTCTGGCGAAGAACCTCGGCGGTAGTTTGGGCATTTCAGCCGTGACCACTCTACTCGCTCGCAGGAAGCAGTTGTATCAGTCAAGGTTGGCGTCGCATCTCACGCCATACGACTGGCCCTTAAGGCAGCGGCTCCGGGAGGCGCAAGGCTTGCTTGGCGGACAGCGGGCATATGGGCGCATTTACGGCATGCTATTGCAACAATCCTGCCTGCTGGCATTTTTAGACTGCTTTCGCATCCTCGCCTTGATCTGTCTGGTGTGCGTCCCGCTGGCGCTGTGTTTTAAGACGCCGGAGCGTAGCGGCGCCTGCCGACACCGCATTAAAATTGCGCCCCAACAATAGGGTCAACTGATCCATTCGGCCTTATAATCAGGGCTTGCTCCGCGCACTACCTCATTACTTTGCGCTGATTTCCGGGCAACTTCCTCGGCAACTCAAGGTCATCATCAATTAATACGTCCACCCAGACCCCTGCGATTTCAGCGTATGTCAGTAATATTGGTAAAGGCGGCTCGCGTGTCCCCAATTCATAACCAGAAACGGCGCTACGGAAACGCTCATCAGCCATGCCCAAGAGCTCAAGCATCTGATCCTGTGAAAGACCCAGGCTGGTGCGGATTTTGAGCAGCTTCTCCCCTAATCGCTGCGGTTTTGGACGAGCGATTCTTCCCATTACAGTTCGTCTCCTGACAACGTGAGATTGAGATTCAGATTCATTTCCAGGTGGAGGTGATCAGATTTTTCTGCCGCATATAGACGTAAATACATCTAGTATAGTTTCGATGTAAATACGTCCGCCGTAGTTGCGATGTAGGAATCGCCGGGAGACTTTCACCCCGGCGTAGTAGGTATCCGAAGTCTCTGTAGAAGAGGAGTCATTCAGCCTCATAAAATAACCCGAGTGAAAGTCCTCTTCCGCGGTTTGATTTCATATGTCTGTATCAACTTCCAAATTGACCGGTCCCAAATATTCATGGACCCTCCCTGCGCCGTGTGAACTCCAAGATGAGGAGGCGAGAAATCTAATAGTCTCCTATTTGGCCGGGAATTTCACACCGGCTGGGAAGCGCGATTTTGAGACTCACTGCCGTTCTTGTGGCCAGTGTCAATGTACGTTGGAGATCATCCAGGACCTCACGCATTCCAATAAACGAAGAAGTGTTGGTAAGGCGTCAGGTAGACTGGGCAAGCAAGCCGCAAGAATAACCCGGCGGCGCCAGAAACGGAAGTCTCGGCGTCAGTCGATGACGGGTAGTCCTGTGGCCGCGCCTGGGACGTCGCAATTCAGCTGATTGAGACTTTACTTTCAACGTGTAGTCCTGACTGTCTCCTGTTGCGCTGATTGGCCGGCGACTTCTTTGGCAGCTCAAGATCATCATCGATCAACACGTCCACCCAGACGCCTGCGGTTTCGGCAAACTTCAACAAGACTGACAGCGGCGGCTCACGTGTCCCCAACTCATAACCAGAAACGGCGCTGCGGTAGAGCCCTCCAGCCAGGCTCAATCGCGCAAGCATCTGATCTTGCGACAGCTTCAGGCTCTTGCGGATTTGGGCAGGCTTTTCCCCGAGTCGTTGTGGTTTTGGACGAGCATTTTTCCCATCAGATTTCGTCTCCAGCTAGTGCGATAATCGTTGAGTTGATACTGATAGCCTCGCGCAGTATCTATGTAACGGCGACGGCGCCGTGAAAAAACAGGGATTCAACTGAATCTCCTACACGGTCGGGCGCCGGTAAAGTTACGCCTACGAGATATGAATCCGACACGGGTTCAGCGTAGGAATCTCCACCTATAGCCGTCAGGCTTAGGTCGGGAGGATGTCAAGGGATAATCGCCCTTGAGCATCTCGATAAATTCCAATTTCGCCTCATGGGAAAGTCCCGGAGCTGTTCGTACTAGCCGTTGCAAATTCAGGCGTAAATACGTCTGAATGTGTTTTACGACGTTGAGATTAGCGAGAGTTCAACCCAACGGCGTTGGAAGCCGCGGAGCGTCGAAATATGGAGTCCCCTCTGGCTCATGAATCAAAAACCAAGATCGAGTTACGAGATAGTGAAGAATGTATGGCGCCTCCCTGTGCCCTGTAAATACCATGATGAACGGATCGTGAGAGATATTCTGATTTCTTGTATGACCGGGTCCTGTTCACCGGCGGAGGAAGCCGAATTTGAGACTCACGGCCTCTCTTGTAATAAACGCGTCAACGCAGTGGTTTCGAACGAGCGCTTCTTCTCATCGCGGAGGCTGTCCCGAACTCGCGCCACTCCCCGGAGGAAGCGAGCTATCATTCCAGTCGTCGGCGCAGAAAAAGATGCGGCGGGCGCTCAGACTTGGATCTACAAAAGCGCCAAATTCAACTATTCACTTCAAATGGGATGAATTTGCTACGGTGTGAAATGCCAAAACTGAGAGGGGGCAGGGAAGGAAATGAGGTGAGATTGAGACTGCGATTAAGCTCTCGCTCGCTGACACTCTCATTAATCGTGAGCCGGAGCTCCCATCGACTCCAGCTCAGTTTTTATATGGGGAGGAAGGGGCCTTCCCCTCCTCCCCCATGAGTAGATCTGAATGCGCGGAATTCAGACCCACCCTGCCTCAGCCTGTTGCTACTTCGTTGTTCGCTTGCAGGCTCCTTATGATTTATATGAACTGTATGTATATACGTCGAATGTTGATAAACAGATGTATTGGGGGGGCTGAGTATGGCCACCGTCACCTGAGTAGTGAAATGGTCATTTGACTGTCCAAGCGGTAGAGAATCACAGATACGCCCGTTTTCCAGGTGCGCTCTGCGAAATCTGTCAGGACTCCTTCATACTTCTCCCAATCGCCTCCCGCCAGACCACAGCCGATCCCATAGGGAAATCTGACTGATATCAATTCTGCCAGTCCCGCGATCTGATCAATAGCTTTGCTGAAGGCTGCGAGACGCGATACAGCGGAATCTCGCCCCGACGACGGCCTTCCTGGCTTGAGCTGTCCGTAAATGTTGATCACCTGTTTCCTTCCAATCAGCAAAGGTTTTGACCGCCACCAGCTTTCGCACGCGGTTGAGGGCGCTCTTCTTACGCCTAGCGCCAAAGGCCTGCGCGCGCACTTGCTGGAGCCTACGGTCGATCGTCGCCGCGCTCAGACTCAGGAGTCGTTCTCGAATCTTCTCGTCCAAGCGCAAATGACTGTGCCGCTCCATCGCCACAACTAAGGTCGGTAGCAACGCTTTGAGTCGCTTGCCGCAAATTCGGTCAGCGGCTTCCCACAAGACGATCAGCGCTTCATCCACCGCCGCCTGATGGATTCGCTTGCCCACCGGTTTCTGCCGCTCTGCCACTTGCTTGCCATTCATAATCCTGATCGCGTGTTTGCGATGATAACCCGTTACTTTCCCGCACTCATCCAGGATTGCCTTTTTGCCTGGCCGATCGGCCGTTCGGTAGCGTTCGGCAATGACCGAACGCAATTCGCATCGAGTTTCTAAACTGAAGGGTTTTCTCATGATTGCCTTTCCGATGTGTAGGAAAATGTGGGGATATGCGGTAACAATTTTATGAGGCAACCACCCCCTTGTCAGTAACAAAGATGCTGAGGCAATGCGGACGGGAATTCTAGTTTTCGCCGATCAGGGCCTTACCAATTAAGGCGGGTCTGATCATTTACCACGTTCAATATTACGACTCGCAACATGGTGTTTCGTCTCGTCGATGAGCCGCTCGAGTAATCTGCCCAAATTCTTGTTCAGTGTTAGACAGCGGGCGAAGTCTTGTTGAGCCTTATCTGTCCGGCCGCGCATCAAACGGACGAGCCCACGTTGCATCCAGGCGTCGGCCAGCTCCGGATTCAGCTCAATGGCATGGTTGAGGTCAGTTTCAGCACGCTCAAAATCCGCCTTCTGTTGCCAGACAGCAGCGCGATCGGCCCAGGTTTGAGCATGGTCTGGCGCGAGCTCGATAGCCCGATTGTAATCGCTCAGCGCTCCGTCAAAATCCCCCTTCCTCTTCCGCGCCTCGCCGCGCTCACTCCAAGCCAGAAAAAAATCAGGTTTGAGTTTGATCGCTCGGGTTTGATCAGTGATCGCGCCATCTATGTCGCCCAGATTAAGCCTCGACATGCCTCGGCAAGTGAATGTTTCGGCGTCGCGCGAGTTGAGTTTGATAGATCGGTCAAAATCTTTGACTGCGAGCTCAAAATCTTCCTTTCGTCGCGCCGCAGAATTTCGCGCCAATCCGCGAGCATACCAGGCAGTCGCGCTCTTTGGGGCAAGTTCAATGCTCCGGGTACCATCGTCGATGGCTTCATCCAGCTGTCCCATCCAATACCTGGCCTTGCTACGATTCACGTAGGCTTCGGCAAAGCGGGGATTGAGGGTGATGGCGCGGGTGAAGTCCGCAGCGGCCTGCTCGTAATCTTTCAAGCGCCACCGCGCAATGCCCCGACCGTTGTATCCATCTGGAAAAGTCGGATCGGAGGCAATGGCAAGTTCGAAATCGGCTATTGCCCGTTTCCATTCATCTTTCCTCAGCCACTCCGAGCCTCGTTCGACGTAGGCGGCCGCAGTGGCCGCCCGGGATGCCACGGGTTGCGCGACCACTGTCGTCGGCGAGAACCAGCAACAGGTCGCCAGTAAAACGCTGAAAGTTATTGGGATCATTTTTCGCATTTCTTTTCTCACTTTAGTTGGCGACTTTGGGGAGGTCTCAGACATGGTAGACGTATTTACGTCGATCATGCAAGACGTATTTACATCTAACACGCGCCGGGTTAAGCAGACGGCCCAATCACTCTCATTTCCAATTGAGATGGTTGCTAGATACCGGTTGATATCTTGGGGATCTCACCAATTGAAATTCTTGGCCAAGAACTGTAGTTGCGCTAAGGATGATCTCGATTTCGGAGAAGGGGATCAGCTGGCATCCACCTGATGCTGCGCTTGCAACCGCTCGGCTTCAGCTCGCCCTTCTCATGCTGTAAGTTGACCATACCACTCAATCCTAGCCTTGACCCGCATTGATGCTCGCAGGCGCGTTTTCGTGGCGCCACTTGAACGCTCACTGAAGTGACAAGAACATTGTCCCGGAAGCTTCAGACGGTGACGTTGCCGACACCGTCTGTCCTGGTAGGATGCTGCTGGTGGAACAGCAGGTTTCATTGCCTGTACTTTTAAAGACCGAAACAGACATACAAGCGACTTTCACGTCGCACCAAGACAGCTCGCCGCAAGCTCATGTAAGAAATCAG
>Ga0126377_10003579_pt1 | contig 11054 bp, 21 predicted proteins | sample PanSoiMetPlot_22_FD_92647 | JGI IMG/M metagenome (GOLD analysis project Ga0126377, IMG submission 92647) | Tropical forest soil microbial communities from Panama - MetaG Plot_22 | ecosystem: Environmental > Terrestrial > Soil > Tropical forest > Bulk soil | place: Panama | collected 2016-02-17
CGCTGGCAAGTGTCATCAATACGTCATGACACGCGATTGTTTCGGCGGCGGCTTCGATCTGTGGTGTGTATCGGCAAAACCGTTGTTGCAGCCTACGGCGCCGCTCACAAAAGTCGGCACGTTTATGACGCGCGCCGATGCCGTTGATGCGGTCGCGCGTTTCGAGCATCGGCATCGGTAGGAGGAACAATGGCCAACGATCCCCGTCTAGCAAAGCGGCTCAAGCTCTGGCGAGAACGCCGCAACGAGAACCAACAAGAGTTTGGAAAATTCTTGGGCGGGTACAGTGCCCGCACGGTGCTTAGATGGGAGAATGCCCAAACGCGCATCCACCTCTCGGTGGTCAAGCAAATGCGCGAAGACGAAAGGGGAGGCTAAATGCCTCCCCCAAATTCTTTGGCCGTTATCCGCTCGCTCAATTTTTTCGTGTCGCTCTCGCCGAGAATATATTCAACATCGACCACATCGCCGTCGCTCAACGAATTCCAGTTTTCGGCGATGTAATGGTGCGCAACTTTTTTGGTGCGCGATTTACCGGGCCAATCATAGCAGTCATAAGCCACGCCGCGACATTGCGCATCGATCAGGATGATGCAGTATTCCGTGTCGTCGGCGCGATAGCCATCGCGGCGCAGCAAGTAGCGTTGGCGTTCATTTTCCGCGACCGGCCGGATACAGATGACCGGAATGAAAGTCATGCTATCGCGGATTTCCAGGCATTTGATTTCCATGTTTGTCGCTCCCGATTTCAAGATCAAACGGCACGCAATCGAAAAGCTGGATGCGGATCGTGATGCGCTCGCCGGGCGGCAACATGCTTGCGATGTCGGCGCGCATCCGGGCGATCATGTCGGCGATTTCTTTGGCAACCTCGGCTGGCGGAACGATCGTCATTCAGTGCAAATCCATCAACTTTTTATCGGCGGGATGATCGGCAGTCATTGCCCACATCGTAAGGTGGAAATCCTTGACTTGATCGAAGTGTTTTCGTGCCTGTGGAAATAGTTCATCCAACACGGATTGCACTGTTTCGAAGCCATCACTCAACCTCGTGACCAAGGCCATATTTGGCCACGCCGAGGCGCCGCTTTTTTCGATTTCTTCCATCATTCGATTGATGATGTGTTCCGACATGGGGCGTTGTTCATGCGCCTCACAGATGACATAAGAGTGCATCCGCACGCTCGATCCGAGCGGGATTGTTATCAACATATGCACCAAGCTCTTGTCGCGTCTCACGGCACGATCAACATCAGCACGAAGACAACCCAAAGCAACACGATCGCCGACAGCAAGGTGCTGGCGGGCCGGAACGGGTTTTCTTGCATCGGCATGGTTAATGCTCCATCGGTTGGCGATCGCCGATCGTGCGCCCGCGCCCGTTAAGATCGGGTTAAGGCTTGGCAGTCGGTCCTTTCTTTGGTGCTTGCGGCATCACTCCAATCGCAACCAAGTCAACCCCCAAGCAATCCGAAAAATCGTCGGGAATATGCACTTTGCAGTCCGCGCTTTTGAAGGCGCGGACATGCTCCAAAAATGCAGCGGCATCGAGGTCCGGTAAAGTGACGTGGAAGATAAGCCGCACCGTCATGGCAACATCGAGTGTTGGTTGTCCCAACCTTTGGCCTTGCGCTCGACGCAATAGCGGTGCGCCCAACGATTTTCCCGTTGCGGCACCGCCACGGCGTGCCCGCCACCGCCCGCCCGGTTCATTACCCAACCGGCTGTCCATTGGTGAACGCCATGCGCGCGGGTATCGAGGGCTCGGCCGCAAAGCTCGCACGCCATCAGGAAGCGGCTCGGGATGTGGGTTGGATTTTCAAGCATTGATCGCCTCGGACACTCGCCCCAAGTTGGTGTGGAACCGGGTAGCGATGCGTTGCATCGACCAACCGCGCGAGCGCAGCACCTTGGCGGCGCGCTTTTGCTTGGTGGTCAACGATGGGATTTCCGGCCGCACCTTAAACTTGGGGCGCCGCCGGTACATTTCCTCAAGCGCGCGGCGGATGAGCCGATGGCACCGCTCGGGATTGTCGGCTTGCAACGCGAGTTCAAGCCAATCGCGCGCTTGCGGGATGTCACTCATGATGCGTCGTCCCACATTTCGAGTTGGTTTTCGGCGACGCATCGCAACACCTTCATCGGCCGGATCGCGCTGTCGTTCCAAAGACAATCGCCGCAATTGACGCGCGGCAACGTTGTGTCTTCATCCATCGTGATTTCAGAATGCTTGTCGCAAAAGGCGCACCGGAGCCAGTACCGATATCGGATCGTCATTTGCCGTCGCCTTCCGATCCGCTGATATCGCGCTCGATCGCGTCGCACCGCTCGACCACGCGCCGGATTTTTTCCTTGTGTTCGGAGAACGTCCGCACCGCGCGCTCGCCTTCCTCCCGGCAAAGCTGGATCGTGCGCTCGATGATGATGATGGCGGATTTGAAGGCGCTTTCCGCCTCGGTGAGGCTCGCATGGATGCGCTCGTTGCCCGCGATCGCGTCGGCGCAAGCGGCTTTCCAATGATCGTGCAAGCTGTCGGCGAGCTTGGACATGCGCCCGATCGCCTCGCCGCTGTCGCTCAAGCTCGCCTCGACCGCGAGCGTATGCGCGCCAACCTTCTGCGGCAGGGGCACCACCGAGGCGGGCGGGCGGGCCTTGTCCTTTGCTTGCAAGAGTTGGTGGCCATACTCGTGTTCAAGAGCGGCGAGGGCATCATCGGGTTGCGATTTCATTTGCTTTCCTCGGGTGGATATATGAGGCGGGGTTTGAACGGTGTCGGTGGTGTTGGTGCTGGCTTGTCGGGCGCGTCGCGTTTTTTCGCTATCGTTTCTCGCATTTCAAGATTTCGCACTTGGCGGCTCAACATCGGCCAAGGATCGTCGCGCATCATTTGCACATGAAAGATTTCGCCATCGTCATCGATCAACTTGACGGTGCCATCCGGCAACAACTCGGCCGATACGAAATACGGCGATCGCAATTTCTTTGGCATCGGTGGTGCTCGGCGAGTTGGTGGTGCCTCGGCGGGTTAACAGGGATCAAGTCCGAGGCACCACCTCTCCGTAAAAGGCTGGATATTTGCGTACTGGATAGCGAGCTTGAGGTGAGCGGGTTATTTCATTTCGTGCGGCTTGTCCGCTGCCTCTTGCTTCGCTTCCGTTGTCTCCATCGCACCTCCATCTTTGGCGGGTTGATGGGATGACGGGCGGGCGTCGGCTGTCGATCCGCGCCCGCCCGCCATGTCGGCCGCACCGGCACTTGCACGGGCGTCCGGCACGCCAACCTCGGGAAATTGTTCGTCAACGGTCGCCATGCCATCGGCGATCGCCTCGCACATGGCGATCACTTGCGCGATGTCTGGCGCCAACCAATCCTTGGTCGCTCGGCCAACCTTGCGCTCGACGCGAGTGATATCGATGCCGAGCTTGGCGTGGATGCGGGCCACGGTGCGATCGCGCCAACTGTCCAGACTGCGGCCGATTTTTTCCACCAAGGAATTCTTGGCTTCGCTCAACGCATGGTCCGCATAGATTTGCAGCGAATTGACGACAACGTTGCGGATGGCTTTCGATTGGCCGATTTGATAGGCCAAATCCAATTGCCGCTCGGCGTCTTTGGTCTTCATCGAGCCTTGGGATTTGCGCTGGCGGTAGGCCCTCTCCATCGAGAACCCGGTTTCGATATCGCAAAACCTTGCGTAAAAAACCCAAGCATCACCAACATCCATTTCGCGGATTTCCACCGAGCAATTGCCGAAGATGCGCGCAACGTCGTTGGCAAGCTTGATGGTCGGGCCGTCGATGTGATCCGATCCGCCGTCACGGTTGCGAACCGGGAAGCGGTAGAACCAATCATCCCCGGCGCGAGCGGCCAACTCGGACAGCTTTTGAAACACGCGAGCTTCATCGCGATACACCGCGACGGGTTGCGCGCCGATCGTGCGCTCGGCGAGTGCGGTGGTCGAGCGCACCAAGGCGTTGCCGCCCGGCGAGTTGTTATTGGTGCTGGTGAATTCATCGAGCGCACGGGCGCGCTCGGCTTGATTGATGTCCGTCATTGTCCGTCCTTCCTTTAGGTTTGCTTGCCGAAAATCAAATCGGCGATGTCAACGTCCTCTTGGGTTGGCACGCTTTCCTCTACTGGCACTTCCACAACTCGGGGCGGCGCCTCGGCCACGGGCGCCTTGAATTTCGGCTCGACCGGGACCGGCGTTTCGATGATCACCATTTTTGGTGGATCGAGCATCGAGGCCACCGCCGTCTCGACGCATTCCCGGCAGTAATATCCGCTCGACAACTCCAGCACATCGACGCCGTACATGCCGCAGTAATTGCACGGCGGCGAGGGCTTCGCCGGTTCCGGCGGCGGCGGTGGATCGGCGACCACCGCCGTCATGGTCGAGCGCACCTCACCTTTGCGGGCATGGTCGGGGCAGAGGTGTTGATGCGGGCGCTTGCCGATGTGCCAGCCTTTGGTGACCCATTTGCGCCGCAACTGGTCATCGGTGAGCCCGGCTTGCTTTTCCGTGGCCACCACGCCGCACCGCTGGCAAGCGATCTTGCATATGCGGACATATTTCCGCTGATCGGCGCCGGTTGGTCCGCTGTCGATTTCATAGAACGCGCGCGACAGTCGGTTGCTTGATGAATGGTGGCCCATACTACGCCGCGCCGCCGGTTTGTTGTTCTTCCCGCTTGGATTTGATGGGTTGCTCGTCTAGCGGCGCGGTTCGGCCCTTGTTCAACTCGCGCTTATAGTAGGAGAGGATCAACGCGCGAGCGTCGCGGTTGGGCGCCAACCAATCCTTGAGCTTGGGCGTGATCCCAAGTTTGGGTTTCAACCGGCGCACCTTGGGATTGTCGTTGAGGCTCGATCCGTCCCAAAAGATGGTCATCGTGGCCATCAATTCCGCCATCACATAGAGGAACGCCGGGCGGATTTGGATCATGCCGTCGCGCCGTTGCGTCTGGCGGAACCCCCAAAAGTGATCCACAAGCTCAAAGAATTTGCGCGCGTTGCCGAGCATCACGCCGTCGCCGATGCTGTCGGCGATTTCGTTGACCGTCATCACCAACGAGTGCGGCTTGGTCGAGGCGGGTGCGATGCGCCAAGCGTGCAAGAGCGAAATGACTTGATAGAGCACGTTGGCGCGCACCACTTCGCCAGCCATTTCATGTTGGTCCCAAGTGATGCGGTTGTAGAGGATGCAATCCTTGTCGTCGGTGGTCATGTCATAGATCGCCTTGGCGATCTTGTTGTCCTTGGCGGCGTTGCGCAGGATGACGGCGGGCGCGACGGCGGTGCGATCGGTTGCGAGCTTTTCGAACCGGGCGCGTTCCCAAGCCTCGGTGGTGCCGAAATTGATGACGATCCCGACAGTGCATAGCACCTCGGGATATCGACCGTTGGTCGCAGTCAACGCCATCTTCCGTTGCAACCCGTCGATAACATAGATCGGATTGTAAAGAAGGAATTTTCCGTCGGGCGTGCTCTCAAAGCTTTCGCCGCGCATCCCGCATTCGATATCCGGCAAGCGATCGCCATTGAGCACACCTTGGCAAAGGCGCCGGATTTTCGTGTTTGAATGCGTCTTCTTTTGGTAAGGGCCGATCAACAGCTTGCGCAAGTCAACCGGGCCGATCACGCCGCGCAAGATGATCCGCTTTTCGCCGTCGATGACAGCCTCGTCTAGCGCAGCGTTGGTGACTAGGACGTGTTGCCGCATTTGCTATCCTCCCGATGGTGTACCTCGGCGCGCAATCGCGTGAGCCATTGGATGATCTCGTTGAAGTGCTCAACCTTGATCCGATGCGCGATGATCGCCTTGGCGGTGGCTTCGACATTGGGTAGTTCATACTCGACTACGGATCGTTCCATGGTCAGCAACATTTCTTCCAAGTAGGTCGGGATGTTTGGGAAGAAATCTTGTTTCAGTGGTTCCGATCCCGGCACGCGCCGTTTCACCTTGAACCGGCCCTTTCCGGTTTCCTTGGGCGCGGGCGGGCGCTTGGCTTTCGGTTGCTCGGCGGGCACCGTGGTGGCTTGCACCGAGGCGGCAGCTTTCCGCGCGGCGTGGCGCAAATTCCATTCTGGCGTCAAGGTGCGCGCGACTTGCATATGCCAAGCGGCGGTGCGGAAGGCGATGTCCGTGTTGTCCTCAAGCCACCTTTCCCAACTCGCGCCGGTTCGCTTCACTAGATTGCGCGCCTCGTGCAAGAGCTTGCCGAGCGTGGTCGCCTTTTCGAGGCCCTCGGTGGTGAAACGTTGAAGCCAATTGTTCTCGTTGCGGATTTTTTCCGCCAGCATCGGAAGCGTGTTGCCGCTCACGATGGGCATTGGAATGATTTCTGCGGGTTCACTCATTGGTTTTCGTCCTTCAATCCTTTCGGCTTGGTGGTGTGAACACGGAAGACGCGCCGTGTTTGCGCGGGCACACTGTATGCCTTGAAATTGGTAGCGCGCCACGATAGCCAGCGGTCGCCGCACTTGGCATAGGTGGCGTCGCCGAGCTTGCCCATAAGCTCGGTGCGCAACTCGTCTTCCCGGCTTTCGAGCCGCTTGCAAGCGGCGGACACCTCGGCCAACTCCTCGATCACTGTTAACGCGCGGTTGTCGGTGTCCAAGCTGATCACCTCGCCGGTATCCTGCGGGTAAAGCTCGCGGATCAATCGTTGGTCGCGTTGCGGCTCGAATGCGGGCATCACGCCGGGATCGAGGTGCTCGCGGAAGAATTTTTGCACGCCGTCAATGATCAGTTGCTCGCGCACGGCGTTGCGCTCGACCGGGAACAAGCGAAAGTGCCAATCGTATTCCGGAACGATCAGCACCGCGATCACGCCCCACTCGGCATTGGTCAGCATCATTTCGGTAAGCGTCTGCAAAACGAAAGGCACGGGCGGCGTCGCGTCGCCGAATGCCAAGTTGTTGCTGTCGTCATCGAGCCACCGTTGCCGGAAGATGTGAGCGGCGACCACCTTCACTTGCACAATGCCGATGCCTTGCCGATCGGGCGCGATCGCGGCGCCGTCCGGCGTGCAACCCATGCGCAAGTCGTCATCGACAACATAAATTTTGGCGCGGCGGATTTCCCATTGCGGGCATTCGTCGGCGAGGGCTTCGAAGCCCGCAGCTTCGCCCCACCTCCCCTTGCGCAAGATGGCGGTGTCTTCCCGAGGTGGGCGCAAGCCTTTTTTTTCGGCGAACAACTCGGCCGCGCTTCCGTAGTGCGCCTCGCCGAGCACGGTCGGAACCTCGGACGCATTGATATTGGGCACGCGCATCGCAAGCCACTGTGAGCGTGGCACGCCATCGAGCGAAATGCGCCGCACCTTCATTGTGCGCGAGCCCGTGTCGCGTTATGTGAACGGAAGCCGGTCATTGATCGCCAACCGTTCGGGCCGGTTAGGCCCGGTTAGGGCGACGCAAACCGCCCCAACCGGGCCGACGCTATCCGATTTGCCTTGCGACGACTAGTCACTAGCAGGGCATCCCCGCAATCCACCGCCTTTGTGTTGGCCGTCCGACTTATTTCGGGTATGGTCCGGCTCGATGCTTCGCCGAGGCGATCGACATGGGGCGAAGCCATGCGGCTGTCAGTAAACACTTAGACCAATTGTGTTTTTCGGGACCGTATCATGCGGCCGAGGCAATTGAATTTGCTCACTGGCAAGCCCGATCGCATCCCGGCGGTGTCCGAGTTTGCGATGCAATGCACAATCGCCGATGCGTTGCGGCGTTGGGCCAAGCCGACATGGCTGTGGCAGCACATTCCGGGCGGCGAAGAACGTCCGGCGGAATTCATCGACGGTAAACGAGTGAGCTTCGCCGGGGCGCGGATCAAGCGCGCCGGGTTCAATCCCGGTTGGCCGGATTTCATGCTGATCGCCCCGATGGGCAAGCTGCACTGCCTCGAATTGAAGCGGCGCGGCGGTCAACTTTCAACCGAGCAAGCGGCATTCGGCGTTTGGTGCATGACCAACGGCGTGCCGTTCACAATCGCGCGGAGCGGCGGCGAGGCGTTCGACACGCTCACGCAATGGGGCGTCTGGCGCGCGGAGGTGAAATTGCAATGAGCTACACCGCGCTTGAAAAACAGAAGGAAGCCGAGCGCGAGGTGTTCATGCGCGAGAAGGTGTATCCCGGCAAAGTCGAGGCGGGCGCGCTCGATCGCAACGCCGCGCAACGCCGCATCGCCATCATGCGCGCGATCGCCGCCGACTACGCCAAGCTCGCAGAAAAAGAGCGGTTGATATGAGCCTCGATCAACTCGGGATTTTCGCCGAAGGGTTCAACACATATCGCCGCGCCATGGCCGCAGCAAACGGCGACATGAAGCTTGGAATTTTTGCCAATGCTTGCGCGGAAGTCGCGAGCTATGTCGCCAAGGGCCTCGACCGTACCGTTGCGGCCGATGAACTCAACGACATGGCTGTGGGCAATGGATTGATGGATGATCCGGACGCCGTGCAAGCGATCATGGCAAAGGCGTTTGCGAACATCGAGGAAGCGGATCGCGTGCCCGATGACATTCCGGAAACGGAGCGACAGCACAAGAACGGTAAACACAAGCGGCCGAAAATTTTACTCTTGTCAAAAAAAGATTTTGTGAGCGGGTTCATCCCGCCAAAATATTTGATCCATGGCGTGTTGCAGCGGCGATTTATCTATGCCCTCACCGGGCAAACCGGACATGCCAAAACGGCGATCGCATTGTTGCTCGCCGAGTTGGTGTCACGAGCGGATATGAATTTTTCAATGCTCGGAACGCATCGCGTCGAACAAGGGCGCGTGATCTATTTCGTCGGCGAAAATGCCGATGATATCCGCATGAGGGTGATCGGCGCCGACAGCAAGCGCGACGGCGATCCGATGCTCGATCGCATCACGTTCATTCCAGGGCAATTCCACATCGGCGAAATGTTCGGGTTGATCGCACAGCACGCCGACAAGCTCGGCGGCGTCGATCTTGTCGTGGTCGATACCTCGGCGGCGTATTTCCTCGGGCAAGATGAAGTGTCTAACGTTCAAATGCGAGCGCACGCCAGCATGTTGCGCAAGCTCACCGAGTTGCCCGGCGGTCCTTGCGTGTTGGTGCTCTGCCATCCGGTCAAATACGTCACGGAAGCGTCGCAACTCTTGCCGCGCGGCGGTGGCGCCTTCCTTGGCGAAATCGACGGCAACCTGACAGCATGGAAGCACAGCGACACGCTGGTCGAGCTTTCACATGGCAAGATGCGCGGGCCGGGTTTCGAAGCCATATCGTTCAAGCTGGAACGGATCACCACACCGAGCTTGGTCGATGGTGATGGTCGCGAGCTTCCCACTATCCGGGCCGTACCGATCACGCAATCGGATGAAGATCAGCAACAAACCAAGGCGCGTGAGGATGAAGACCGGGTGCTGTCGATCCGCTTGAAGGTGCCCGACGCCGAGGCGCTGTCGATCGCCGAAATTGCCTTGCGCGCCGGTTGGACATGGGGTGATGGATCACCGGCTAAATCCCGAGTGCAAAAGATTTTAGAACGGCTCGAAAAAGCCAAACCGGCACTGGTCTACCGTGACCGAGGTGTGTGGATGCTCACCGAAAAGGGCAAGGATGCCGCCCGCAAAGCGGCGTTGCGCATCTTGGCGACCGAGGAAGCCGAGCACAACCAATCCCGCCTCGATCTGCACTAGCATACCGTCAAACCCGTACCTCGGCCTCGGTGTACGGCTCGACCGATATTATGGAACATTTGAAACCGGACCAACGCCCCTTGGTACGATCATGGTCCGATTTTTCAAATTGCGCGCAAGTCATTCTTAAATCACTATTTCTTGCGGACTAGAGGATCGGTACGTCGCCCTCTAGCGGGATATCCAAGTCCCGCAGGGTAGGGCGTACCGTACCTCTCTCTAGTCCTAGATAGGAGGGTGTGGGAGGAAAGGGAAAGACGGGTCCGCCAAGCATCGAGTTCGAGACAAAAGCTCGGCAACCCAACGAAAGATTATTGCGCGCCACCACCGCTTGCGGTTCCAAATCTTGACAACACAAGCCAAATCAGCAAATGCCTACACCGCCACACAATCCCGCAGGGAAGGCAAACGGCGGCTTAATTCAAGCCGAGGGTGGGAATGGAAGGGGAAGCGCCGGATATCTTGCTATTGGCCACGCGCACGGGAAGCGAGGCCATCGTGCAAGAGCAACTCAAGGCTCGGGCCATGGCAACCTACCTGCCACGGTATCTGGTCAACATCCGCCATCGAGGCTTGACCGCTCGATGCTTGTTCCCCGGCTATTGCTTCGTTTGGGCCTACCGATCAGCGTGGCCTACAATCCGATCCTTGATCGGTGTCCGTGATTTCGTAAGACACCGATCCAACGGCAATCCCGAGGTGGTGCCTGCCTCGGTGGTCAATGAGCTAAAGGCTCGGCAAGGGCCTACAGGATACATCCGCATCGATCCGCGCTTTGTCGTCGGACAATCGGTGATCGTAAAAGATCGAGCCGATTGGTCCGTGAAATATCTTGGCATGTCTAACGAGCACAAGGCGCGCGTGTTGATGAAGATGCTGGGTTGCGACGTTGAAATGCAAATCTTCGAAAACGAGTTGATCGCATCCCCGTGAAAGGTTCCCACGGGAATGCCCGTTTCATGCGGCTCGTGCCAACGACAAGTGCGGAGCATGAGAAAAAACTCGCGGCTATATCACGACACCAAATGGATCGCCGCTCGATCCCGATATCTTGCCGAGCATCCGCATTGCCTCGGATGTCAAGCGATCGGACAGCAAGCACAAGCAACCGTCATCGATCACATCATCCCCCATTTCGGAAACGTCGCGCGCTTTTGGGATGTCGCCAACTGGCAACCGTGTTGCGATTGGCATCACAACTCGATCAAGGCCACGCTCGAAAAGAAATGGTTGCGCGCCGAGCTTCAATCCGATGCGCTCGCGTTGAACTCGGTCGAGGCAATCGCGTTGACACGCCGACGATGGCGCGTCGCGATCGCGATCGACGGGTGGCCGATGGGGGGGTAGTCGAAAAAAATTTTTTCGGCTCGGGGGGCGGGAAC
>Ga0126377_10003581_pt1 | contig 11053 bp, 7 predicted proteins | sample PanSoiMetPlot_22_FD_92647 | JGI IMG/M metagenome (GOLD analysis project Ga0126377, IMG submission 92647) | Tropical forest soil microbial communities from Panama - MetaG Plot_22 | ecosystem: Environmental > Terrestrial > Soil > Tropical forest > Bulk soil | place: Panama | collected 2016-02-17
CGGGCTGGTGTCTGACCGCGCCGCCCGCCGCTGAGTACCCACCAGCCGGACCGATCAGCCCAGCCTGCCCCAATCCCAATCGCGCACCAGATCGTAAGCCTGGATCCACGGCGATGTGGTGGTCAGTTGAGGTCGGCGAGATTGTGAAAAGGGCCTCCTGGCCTGGGAGGATGCGGGTTCGACGCCACGCATCGATCCCGAGCCGGAGGCACCCTTTTCGATGCGATCCTCCCACGTCGCTCTCAACCACGCCGACGTCGCCTTCGACGACCAGCACGCGGTCGCCGCCGCAGGCCTGCTCCGGCCCGCGACCCTGGCCGAACGGCTAGGCATCGACCGGAGCGTCACCGGCGAGGTCGAGCTGGCGCTCGACCACCCGCTCGCCGCGATCAAGGTGGCCCGCAGCGAGCTGCTCGCCCGCCTCGGCGACCGGCGCGCCGCCGCGACCCGCAGGCGGTGCGCTGCTTGGAGTGGTGGAAGGACCGGCGTGGACGTAGGCTGGAGCTCCGGTCAGCAGCGCAGGCACCCCCGCGACGCCGGAGCGCGTGATGCAGGCCGAACCGCCGTCCGAGCGACCCCCTACCGCCGGCTGGGACCCGCCCCGCCTTCCCGGTCCCACCGCCGCCCGCGGCGCGACCCAGGGACCACCGGGGGTCGGCCCGGTCACCTTGTCGTCCTACCGGGTGTCGCCGGCGTTCGCCTGGGTGCAGGTGGCCCTCGTGGTCAGCTTCGCGGTCGTGGCCCCGCTGTATGTCGGGGGCATCGACCCCGGCGCGTTGCTGTTCGGGGCCGCCTGCCTGCCGGCCATAGGCTACGTCGCCTACTTCAGGTTGTTCCGCGACGCCTACCTGCTGGAGCTGTCCGCCACCGAGCTGCGCTGGTCCGCGCCGCTGCGTCAGGGCACGGTGCCCTTGAGCGAGCTGCGGGAGGTCCGGCCCGGCACCCCCTGGTACCCGGTGCCGATGCTGCTCGCCGGGGTTGTCACCTTCACGACCCGCTCCGGTCGGACCGTCGTCGCCGACGTCAGAGCGCGGGGCTTCGAGGCGTTCGCCGAGGATCTCCGGCGGGCAGCCCCGGAGGCGAGGATCCACGTGGGCCGCGCCTTGTTCCGCCAGGACGTCGATGGCTACCGCCGGCACGTGCCCCCCTGATCCTGATCAGCTCTGTGCTGCGGCCTGCACTTGCCTGGCCGGAGCAGGACCGATCGCCCCACGTCCCGCCAGAGCCACGGCAGACTGGGATGCTCGCTGGCGGTTCCTTGAGGAGGGCACGATCGGCGCGTTCGACTGCATGATGACCAGGTCTTCTCGCCGCAGACGCTCGCGAGCCTGCAGGCACTCGGCCGGGGAATGGACTGGACCGACGCCCGAGGATCTTCCTGCTGAGTGAGAACTCCGACTGATTCACGCCATCGTGCGCAACAGATCACTGAAGACTGCGGGTCAGTTAGGACTGTCTGCACTCCACAGCCTGGGACGAACGACGCTGGGTTATGAGGCGCTCGGTCACCCTCTCCCCCATCGGCCACTGTTCCGCGCAGAGCTATCTAGCAGGGCCACGCGTCTCACGATGAGCTGTCCCGTCTCACGCGTTGCCCGCTGGCGCGGGCGCGCTCGTGACCAACGATGTGACCAGCAACAGGACAGGTGTGACAGCGGGCAAGCGACCTGTCACACCTCGTTTGCCCAGCTCAGCGACCTTAGTGTGACAGGTGTGACAGGTGTGACAGTGACAGGTGCCTGACCCACGACCACGACCTCTGGTCCCGCCGGACCAGGGCAAGCCGGCCCGGCAGCTCCCCGCCGCCCAAGCAATCGCGCCGATTCCAACGCCTAAGCAGCCTCCCAGAAGTTCCGCACGTATCCCTCAGGGAGAGCCAGGGTGAGCTGCGGTGGCGGCGGTGGTCAGCCGGTGGCGGCCTCACCTGCTGTCCGCTCAGAAGCGCTGCGTTCGACGCAGAACTCGTTGCCTTCCGGGTCAGCGAGGACCACCCAGCCGGTGCCGTCGGGCCGACGATGGTCGGCCACCATCGTGGCGCCCACCTCGAGCAGCCGGGCCACCTCCTGGTCGCGGGTGTGCTTTGTCGGCATGAGGTCCAGGTGGACGCGGTTCTTGACGGTCTTGCCCTCGGGCACCCTGATGAACAGCAGGTTGGGCTGGCCGTCCGGCCCCACAAGCAGCGCCTCGGGGTCTTCCGGCGCGTTGCCGTTGTCCGGGTCTTCGCTGTAGCCGGTGACCTCGCTCCAGAAGCCGGCCAGGCGGTAGGGGTCGGCGCAGTCGAAGGTGATGTTGCGGGGACGCGCGGTCATGCGGAGTCTCCTCCCGCATCGGCATAGCTCCAGCATCGCCGACAACGTTACGTGCAGGACTTCTGAGCTGCTGCTTAAAGAGGTTCGCGTGTTCGGGTGACCGGTGGCTACCACAGCGGCAGCCCGCAGTGTCGGAGGAACGAGTAGGGCAGGTGCAGGGATCGGCGGATGCGGTCGATGCCGTGGTCGGCGGCGGCGGTGACGTCGTCGATGGTGTAGCCGGTCAGGTTGGCCAGGTCGACCCCTTTGAGGCAGGGCCTCGGCAAAGTGCGGGTTTAGCTGGATCGTCGGGTCTGGGGAGTGGGATGTGGGGCAGGTGCGGACGCCGGCGATCATGTGGCGGTTGAGATCCATGACCAGTCAGGAAGCCCGTGCCCGTGCCGGCGTCATCCCCGATTCCTGCCCTCGCCGATCTCTTGGATGCGCCGGTCACGCTCGTGCCGGCCGAGTGCCGCGGCCTGCTCGGTGCGCTCGCGCAGCTGGCCGACCCGCGCAGGCGGCGCGGTCGGCGGCACGCGCTGGCCGTGGTGCTGGCGGTCGCGGTAGCTGCGGTGTTGGCTGGTGCCAGGTCGCTGGTGGCGATCGGGGAGTGGGCGGCTGATGCGCCCGGGCCGGTCTTGGCTGCGCTGGGGGTGCGCCGCGATCCGCTGCGTGGGGGCTGGCGGCCGCCGGCCGAGGCGACGGTCCGGCGGGTCCTGACCCGCGTCGACCCTGATCGGTTGGACGTGGTGCTTGGCTGGTGGCTGGCCGACCAGCAGCCAGGGGCCACCGCCCAGCCCAGGTGGCGGGCGGTCGCGGTCGACGGCAAGACGCTCCGCGGCACCCGCCATCACCGTGACCGGCCGGTGCACCTACTGGCGGTGATGGACCATGCCACCGGCGCGGTGCTGGCCCAGACTGAGGTCGACGGCCTGACCAACGAGATCACCCGGCTGCGGCCCTGCTGGAGGGGCTGGACCTGGACGGGAGGGTCGTGACCGCGGATGCGCTGCACACCCAGCGTCAGCACGCCGACTGGCTGGTGACCGTCAAACACGCCGCGTACCTGCTGCTGGTCAAGGACAACCAGCCCACCCTGTCCCAGCAGCTGCGCCGGCTGCCCTGGCGTGACATCCCGGTGCTGGACACCACCTGCGACCGCGGCCACGGTCGCGTCGAAGTCCGCCGCCTGCAGGTCGCCACCATGCGCGGACTGGGCTTCCCGCACGCTGCCCAGGCGATCCGTGTCACCCGCCGGGTCCGGGAGCTGCGCTCGGGACGGTGGCGGACGGTGACCGTGTACGCGGTCACCAGCCTCGCCGCGGCCCAGGCCGGTCCTGCTCGCTTGGCCGACGCGATCTGCGGCCATTGGGGCATTGAAGCCTTGCATCACGTCCGCGATGTCACGTTCGCCGAGGACGCCTCCCAGGTGCGCACCGGCAGCGCCCCGCAGGCCATGGCCAGCCTGCGCAACCTCGCGATCGGCATCCTGCGCGCCCACGGCGACCGCAAGATCGCCGCCGGGTTGCGCCGCAACGCCCGCGACGCCACCCGACCCCTCGCCCTCCTCGGCATCGCCTACTACCCATGAACCCGATCGTCCGGGTGCGCCGCTCAGGCCCTCTGGCGAGGTCTGGACCCTGGGTCGTCCTCCGGAGCGGGGACACCCCAGCGCCAGCGGCAACGTCGCTTTGGAACTTCCCGGGTTGCAGAACCAGCACGCTTGCGCAACAGCCCAGTCGGACAGGCTAGGGTCGCCGCAGAGGCCCAGCGTGGCCGTGGCAGGCCCCGACCTACCACGCCGCCGGACTGCATGCCATGCACCTTGAGGACCCCCTCGTAACCCCGGCACCCCTACCCATCCCCACCCGCGGGCAACCGGCGGGTGCGGACAGGCTGGCGAGGGGCGCGCCGCTGGCACGCCGACGGCGGGGCCGACCGGCCGGGCGAGGCCACCACCGGCGGCGGCTGTCCCTCCCTCTGCTGCTGTGCCTGTTCCTGACCGTGGGCGTCCCCTGTCTGGTCATCGCCCACATCCCAGCCGTCCACGCCGACCCCTGGGCCAGCCCCGACAGCGCCGACCCAGGCCTGGGTCAGGACCCCGAGACCAGCCAACCCGGCGACCTCGCCAACTCCGCCCAGGTCGAGCAGCCCGCCAGCCCCCCGGTCGCCGCCGACCAGGCCACCAGCCAGACCCAGGTGGCCATCCAACAGCTCCAACAGCAGCTGGCCGCCACCCAGACCCCACCAGGCACCCCCCTGTTTCTGGCCAGCGCCACACCCACCGACAGCGGCGCCCCAGCACCACCTGGCCCGGTGTCGCAGGTCATTCCGGAGCTGGACCGCATGATCCGCTGGGACACCCCGGATCCGCAGCCCACCCGCAACCGCGACGGCAACAGCGACGGCGATGGCCAGCAGGGCAGCCGCAGCACCAGCGGCGGGAGCGGCCAAGACGCTCGCCAGGCCGCGACCACTCTGCCCCCTGCGGCGGACGAGCCGCCCACCCTGCCCGCCGGCTCGGCCGGCCACTCCCTCCTGCTGGACCCCTCCCAGCCCGACCATCAGCAGTTCTTCACCGGTCCGGAGCCGGCGCCGATCCGACCTGCCCCCGATGCCCTGGAGCCCGCACCCAGCCAGCCGCGCTGGCGCACCCCGGCCTCGGTCCGGGGCTGGCTCGACCTGTCCCTGGTCGGGACCGTCATGGCCAGTCCAGCCGACGATGACGACGCCACCCGGCTCCAGGCCCGCGAGGACGGCTTCCCGCGCGTCCACGGCCTGCGGATCCGCCCCGGGACCTCGCCGCTGCTGGGTGTACTGGGACCCGACGACGACCAGGGGGCCGGCATGGCGTCGGCCCTCGCCGGGTGGACCGAGGAGAACTGGCCGTACCTGCTCGCCGGCGCCGCCGGCGTCGGCGCCGGCGCGATCCTGCTCTCCAGCAGTGGCCCGGTCCTGCTGCTGGGCGCCGCCGGCGGCGCGCTGGCGAACTTCGCGCTCACCACCGCCGAGCAGAAACTCGCCACCGGCGACGTGGACTGGGGCAAGGTCACGATCTCCAGCGGGATCGGCGCTTCCAGCGGGCTGCTCGGCGTCGGGGTCGGCTTCGTGAGCGGACGGCTCGTGCCCTATCTGAGCGAGGGCCTGCTCGGCAACATCCCGCCGTTGGTCCGGGGCGCCGCGTTCGGCGGGGGTGGCTGGGTCGTCATCGGGATCACCGACCGCGCGCTCCACGGCGAGGACCCGTTCGCTCCCCAGGCCATGGCGATCGACCTGTTCAGCGGCGCGATCCCAGGCGCCATCGGCGGCGAGCTCGGCGACAACTTCCCACGGACTATGCGGGTGGTGTACGACGACCTCCTCGGGACGGGCGCTGGTGCGTTCACGTCGCGGTTCACCGGGAAGATCACGGTCTCTTTCGTCTATCTCGTCCGCGAGGAGGAGCGTCGGCATGTGATCGCGCACGAGGCGGTGCACTCGCTGCTGCACCAGGTCCCTTTCGGCTTGGTGACGGGGCCCATGTACTCCGTCTCCCACCTGTGGCGGTTCGCGGAAGAGGCCGCGGCCGAGGCGTATGCGCTGCGCAGCATACGAGGCGGCTTGGCGTACCCGCTGCGGCCCCTCCCGCCGACACACAAGGGCTACGGCCTGTCGCGATGGCGGATCGGCGCGGAGGCGGCCGGCCTCACCACGGCCGCTGGCGGCGCCGCCCCGGCCGACGGCGGCCGGCTACCGGGTTCTTCACAGCCGAGGATCGACCAAGATAGTTCGCAGTCGCCGGAGTGAGCCGCCCATACGCCCGGCCCCGACTCCTGGGTCGGCGCACACACAGCCGACCTCGGAGACGTCCGCTCCGGGTCCCACGCCAACTGGCCCGCCCAGCCTTGGACCTGCGGTCTGACGGAGAACCTAAACCGGACATTCCAGCACTTTGCCGGAGCCCTGACGCCGCCCCCCTTCGTCGCGACGGCTGGATCGTATCGTCTGTGACTGGGCGGCCGACATAGGTCTTCACCCCAGTCGCCACAGCTTCTGCCGCACAGCGCAGGCCGCTTGCGGCCGGGGCGTGGACAGGCATCGCCAGCCGATCCGGCGCATCGGTCGCAGCCAGTCTGAAGCCGGACCACACGGGGCTTCGGCACCGATGCCGTGACCATTGCCGTGACCATAGCTACCCAGATCGGCACAACCCGCCGTCGGAGGACCCCCTCTGGGAAGGAAGAAGCCCCCTGACCGTGCTGGTCAGAGGGCTTGTCCCGAGTGGTGGCGGGGGCGGGATTTGAACCCGCGACCTCTGGGTTATGAGCCCAGCGAGCTACCAGACTGCTCCACCCCGCGCTGCTGGTCGCACGCTAGCACAGCCGCCGAACGGCCCGCAAAGGCCAGGCGCGGTCCTACCCGGCCGGCGTCGTCTGCGGCTGGCGGCCGGCCGCTGCCTGCGCCTGGCGGATGAGGTTGCGGGCGTCGTTCACCCCGCGCTGATAGGCGCCGAGGTCGCCGCGCTGCAGCGCCCGCTGGGCATCCTCGAGCGCCCGGCCGGCCTGGTCGAGCAGCTGGCGGACCTCGCCGCCCGAGGGCGCCGAGGGTGTGGCCGGCCCGCTCGGAGTGGTCGGGGTGGTGGACTCCGAGCCGCCCGGCCCCAGCACCTCGTCGATCGCCCCGGACAGCGTTGGCTCGTAGCCGAGCTGACCGTTGAAGAAGACCATCACGCGGCGCAGCTCGGGGATGGCGGTCCCGGTCGCCTGGACGAACAGCGGCTGGACGTACAGCAGCGAATCGTCGACGGGGACGACCAGCAGGTTGCCGAGCGTGACCCGGGAACCCTGCTGGTTGAAGAACGTGATCTCCTGCGACACCTGCGGGTCGGCGAGCATCTGGGCGTTGACCTGCGCCGGGCCGGCGATCTGCTGATCCCGCGGCAGGCTGAACGAGATGATGCCCCCGTCATCCTGCGAGCTGGCCTGGGCCGCCATGTAGGCGACCAGGTTCGGCTTGCCGTTGGGGGTGAACGTCTGCACCAGGACGAACCCCTCCTCAGTCTGCCCCGGCAGCTCGGTCAGCAGGTAGTACGGCCGCGCGCGTTCGTTCGGGACGGCGCTGCTCAGCACCGAGTTCTGCTGCCGCACCTCGCCGGAGCGGTCCTCGGGGAGGTCCCAGAAGTCCTGCTTGGAGTAGAAGTCCCTGGCTCCGAGGATGTGGTAGGACTTGTAGCGTTCCGCCTGGACCGAGAACAGGTCCTCGGGGTAGCGCAGGTGCGCCTCGAGGGCGGGCTCGATCCGCTCCCGCGGCGCGAACAGGTTCGGGAACGCCTTGCGCCACGCCCGCAGGAGCGGGTCGCTCTCGTCGAAGGCGTAGAGCGTGACCGAGCCGTCGTAGGCGTCCACGACCGCCTTGACCGAGTTGCGGATGTAGTTGGACGTGCCGCGCACGCCGCGGTCGCCCGGCGTGGTCCGGCGCGCCGCCTGGTCCAGCTCGATCCGCTCGGAGTACGGGTACTGCGCGGTGGTCGTGTAGCCGTCGCGGATGAACACGATCCGGCCGTTCACCACCGCCACGTACGGGTCGCCGTCCCATTGCAGGAACGGGGCGACCTTCTCCACGCGGTCGCGGACGTCGCGGTTGAACATGATCCGGGACTGCCCGCTGATGTTGCCGGAGATGAGCAGGTTGATGTCGCGGAACCGCAGCGCGAACGCCAGGCGCCGCAGCGGGCTGGACAGCTGCACGCCGCCCTTGCCGTCGTAGTGGAAGTTGGCCGCCCCCTGCTGGCTGCCCGCCGAGGGTGCTCCCACCTCTGGCTGCTTGGAGTTGCCGATGGTGAAGGCGGGCGCGCCGCTGAGCAGCTCGCCGAAGTAGATCCGCGGCTGGGTGACGGGGATCTTGGCGCGGTCGAGGTTGTCGAAGTTGCTGACCACGTACACCGGCTGGCCGCCGGGCGCCTGCGCGGTGTTCACCTGGGCGGCGACGACCCCGTACCCGTGCGTGTAGGCGAGGTGGAGGTTCTGCCAGGTCTGCGCGCTGGCCTGGAGCCTGGTCGGGTCCACCTCGCGGGCGGAGACCATCACCTGCCGCTCCTGCCCGTCGATCTGGTAGCGGTCGACGTCGACGTCGTTGAAGTCGTAGTACTGCCCGATCGCCTGCAGGTTGGTGTTCGCCTGCTTGAGGACGTTGGGCTCCCAGACGCGGATGTTGTCGATCGTCGGCCGGTTGTTGCGCAGATCGGCGGCGGTCAGGTTCGGTTCGGCCTTGAACTCGCTCGGCTTGACGTCGTCCAGCTTGAACGCCTTGCGGGTGGCCTCGATGTTGCGCTGGATGTACGGCTCCTCGCGCTGCAGCTCCTGCGGGTCCACCTGGAAGCGCTGGACGATCTGCGGGTAGATGAAGCCCACGAGCACCGAGACCAGCGCGAGCACGACCAGCCCGGCCGCCGGCAGCACGTAGCCGCGCTGGCGCACGTTGTAGAAGAACAGCGCCGCGCAGGCGATCGCGGCGATCACCAGGAACTGCAGGGCGGGCAGCTGGGCCTTGACATCGGTGTAGGAGGCGCCGGTGACCACCCCGCGCGGCGAGTACAGCAGGTCGAACTGGTCCAGGCGGTAGGCCCACGCCTTCAGCAGCACGAGCAGCCCGACCAGGACCGACAGGTGCATGATCACCGGCGCGGCGACCCGGTTGCTCTCCGCCTGGGGCCTGATCCCGCCGAGCAGGTAGTGCCCGACGGCGACCAGCAGCGTCGTCAGGATCAGGGTCGCGAACAGCCAGCCGAACACCGCGCGCTGGAACGGCAGCTCGAACACGTAGAAGCCGATGTCCCGGCCGAACTGCGGGTCGCGCTCGCCGAAGCTGACGCGGTTGCGCCACTGCAGGTAGGTGGCCCACATCCCGGACGTCTGCAACCCGATGACCAGGCCGAGGAAGATGGCGATCAGCAGCCGCAGCGGCCGCAGGTACGGGCCGAGGACGACCCGGTACTGCTCGGCCGGGTTGGTCCGCTGGACCGGGGCGAGCCGGTAGCGGGGCGAGATCCGGTCGACGATCGCGAGGTTGACCCCGATGACGATCGCGGTGCCGAGGCCGGCGACGATGCCGAGGGTCGCCTGGGCGCCGAGCCGGCCCCAGAACACGCCGGTCTGGTCGACCTCCTGGAACCACAGCAGGTCGGTGAAGAACCGCGCGAGCGCCCCCGCCCCCACCAGGACGACGAAGACCGCCCCCACCAGGACGACGATCCACCTACGAGGGGTCCGGCGAGCTGCCACCACGGGGTTCCGACCTCTTCCAGGCTCGTGTGGGCCGCCGACAGACCGGCGGCGGATGCGGCGCTTCGGCCGCAGCACCTCGACGCTAGCACGCCGGCAGCGCCAAGTTCAGGCGCGCCCGCCGCCCTGGGGGCGGCGGGCCGGAGCCCGCTCAGAAGTTCCGTCCTGCCCGTACCCTTCCGGCCTTCCGCGGCGCCCTTAACGTTTGTAAGCCCGAAGCGCATCGACGCCGCGGGGTCGCGCCGACCCCCGGGATCAACCCCGACCGGTCCGCGGGGTTGGCCTCGGGGGTTGCGCGTCTTGGCGGCCCCGTCCCCGTCGGGCCCGCGTCCCTCAGCCGGCGCCCGACGCCGCCTGCACCGCCCCGCCGCGCAGGAACCCGAGCGCGTCGTCGACGGTGCTGACGGGGACCAGGGCGAGACCGCGCGGGGCGCCGCGCCGGGCCTCCGCCAGGTTGTCGCGCGGAAGCAGGAACACCCGGGCGCCGATCCGCTTGGCGGCGACCAGCTTCTGGTGGATCCCGCCGATCGGCCCCACGTGGCCCTCGAGGTCCACGGTCCCGGTCCCGGCGATGTCGCGGTCGCGGGTCAGGTCCTGCGCGCCGAGCTTCTCCACGATCGACAGGGTGAACATGAGCCCGGCGGACGGCCCGCCGATGTTCCTGGTGTCGATCTGGACGTCCACCGGGAAGGCGTAGATGTCGGTGAGGCTCACCCCGACGTAGGCGCGCCGCGGCCCGGACGGGGGCGCGGTCGGCGAGACCGCGACCTCGATGGTCCGGTGCCCGCGCTGCACCCGGAGCCTCAGCGGCGCGCCGACGGCGGCGGCGCCGATGTACCTGCGCAGCTCCTCGGCGCTGGACACCTCGTGGCCGGCGACGGCGAGCAGGCGGTCCTCCGCCCGCAGCCGGCCGTCCGCGGCGCTGCCGGCGACCACCCCCACCACCCGCACCCCGTCCGGCTTGGTGTCGACCCGGTAGCCCGCCGCACGCAGCCCGACCACCGTGGCCGCGAGCTTCGACCCGTCCATCTCGGCCGCGTTCTGCAGGTCGACCTCCTGCTCGCTCTGGCCCTTGGGGTACACCCGGTCCCGCGGGACCACCTCGACGTCGCGGTCGGCGAGGTCGAGCAGCGCCTCGTAGAAGTTGACCCGGTCGTCCACGCCCACGGTGGTCAGGTACAGGTGGCCGCCGGCCTCGTAGGTCCTGGTCCCGCCGGCGACCTTCACCTGCGGCAGCACGTCCTCCACCGGGCCGGGCAGCAGGGTGACGACCGGCAGGTGGTAGAAGTTCAGCGACACCGCCAGGGCGACGGTGGCCACGGCGCCCGCCCAGGTGAGGATGCGACGAGCCACGGAAAGCGCCTCCAGTCGAGGGGGACCGGTTGCCCGAAAGCGGGCTCCCAGGTTAATTCCACTCGGGGAAACCCGCAGGCGGCGTCCTCACCGGCGGGTCGGGCGCGCGCCTCGGGTCACCACCTGGACGGCGGCGCCACCATGGGCGCCAGC
>Ga0126377_10003582_pt1 | contig 11052 bp, 9 predicted proteins | sample PanSoiMetPlot_22_FD_92647 | JGI IMG/M metagenome (GOLD analysis project Ga0126377, IMG submission 92647) | Tropical forest soil microbial communities from Panama - MetaG Plot_22 | ecosystem: Environmental > Terrestrial > Soil > Tropical forest > Bulk soil | place: Panama | collected 2016-02-17
AACGCCACGGCGGCGTGGCTGCTTGCGCTCTATGTGGCGCTCGCCGACGAGCAGGGCGCGCCGCGCGCCGGCCTCCAGGGCACGACGCAGAACGACATCATCAAGGAGTATCTCGCGCGCGGCACCTACGTGTTCCCGCCAGCGCCGTCGATGCGGCTCACCAAGGACGTGATCCTGTTCACGACCCGGGAGATGCCGAAGTGGAACCCGATCAACGTGTGCTCCTACCATCTGCAGGAGGCGGGCGCGACGCCGGTGCAGGAACTCGCCTTTGCGCTCGCCACCGCAACGGCTGTGCTCGACACCGTCAGAGCGGCGAGCGAGGTTGCGCCGGACAATTTCGGCGAGGTGGTCGGCCGCATCTCGTTCTTCGTCAATGCCGGGCTGAAATTCGTCACCGAGCTCTGCAAGATGCGCGCGTTTGCCGAGCTGTGGAACGAGATCACGGCCGAGCGCTACGGCGTGAACGACCCCAAGCAGCGCCTGTTCCGCTACGGCGTGCAGGTCAACTCGCTCGGGCTGACCGAGCAGCAGCCGGAAAACAACGTCACCCGCATCGTCCTGGAAATGCTGGCCGTGACGCTGTCGAAGGGCGCGCGCGCCCGCGCCGTGCAACTGCCCGCCTGGAACGAGGCGCTCGGCCTGCCGCGGCCGTGGGACCAACAATGGTCGTTGCGCATGCAGCAGATCCTTGCCCACGAGACCGACCTGCTCGACTACGGCGACATCTTCGACGGCTCGATCGAGGTCGCGCGCAAGGTCGACGAGCTCAAGCGCGCCGCGCGCGACGAGATGACCTATATCGAGAAGCTGGGCGGCGCCGTCGCGGCGGTCGACTCCGGCTACATGAAGCAACAGCTGGTCGAGTCGAACATGCGCCGGCTCGAGGCGATCGAGCGCGGCGAGCAGACCGTGGTCGGCGTCAACCGGTTCGTGGAGAGCGAGCCGTCGCCGCTGGCCGACGCCGCCGACGCCATCCTCACGGTTTCGGCTGACGCCGAAACCGAACAGATCGAGCGCCTCAAGGCCTGGCGCGCCCAGCGCGACGGCGACGCGGTCGCCCGCGCACTGCAGGACCTCAAGCGCGCGGCACGGGAAAACCGCAACATCATGCCGGCCTCGATTGCTTGCGCCAAGGCCGGCGTCACCACCGGTGAATGGGGCTTCGCACTGCGCGACGCCTTCGGCGAATACCGTGCGCCGACCGGCGTCGGCCGCGCCGTGCGCAATGACGCGCAGGGGCTCGACGACGTCCGTGCCGAGGTCGAACGCGTGTCGCGCAAGCTCGGACGCCGCCTCAAGCTGATGGTCGCCAAGCCGGGGCTCGACGGACATTCCAACGGCGCCGAGCAGGTCGCATCGCGCGCCCGCGACGCCGGCATGGACGTGGTCTACGACGGCATTCGCTTCAGTCCGGCCGAGATCGTCGAGGCCGCGCGCGCGCAGCGCGTGCACGTGCTTGGGCTGTCGGTGCTTTCGGGCAGCCACGTGTCCCTGGTCACCGAAGTGGTGGCGCGCATGCGCGCCGCGGGCCTGAGCGACGTGCCGGTCGTGGTCGGCGGCATCATCCCGCCGGAGGATGCAAGCGCGCTGAAGGCCGCCGGCGTCGGCGCTGTCTATACGCCGAAGGATTTCGAGCTCAATCGCATCCTGGTGGATATCTTGCGCATCGTCGACCGCGAGGCCGAGAAGGTGGCGTAGTCCTCAGGCGGCAGTGAAATCGTTGAGCAGCGACGCGATCGCGGCGGGACTGACCGGCTTGGCGAGGTAGGCATTCATGCCAGCGGCGCGCGCTGCCTGCTGGTCATTGACTTCCGAGTGCCCGGAAATGCCGATGATGGGAACGCGCGCGCCGGCGCCCGTCAGTTCGCGGATGAGGCGCGTCGCCGCAACGCCGTCGAGGTCCGGCAACGTGACGTCCATCAGCACGGCGTCGTAGTTGCCGCGGCCGACCGCGTCCACCGCCGCCTTGCCGCTGTCGACGAAATCCGCGCGATGGCCGAGTTCGGTCAGGATGGTGTTGAGCACCACGCGGCCGTACGGATTGTCCTCGGCGCACAGGATGCGCAGGCTCTTCACCGCGGCGAGATGTGCCTGCGCCTCGTCGGTCTTGTCGGCCGCCTTTTTCGCCGCCACGACGATCTCGAGACCGAACCGCGAGCCGCGGCCCGGCGCGCTCTCGATGGTGAGATCGCCGCCCATGGCGCGGGCGATGCGCTTGACGAAGGTCAGCCCCAGGCCGGTGCCGCCGAACCGGTGCGCGACCGCGTTGCTGGCCTGGGCGAAGGGACGGAACAGCCGCTTCATCTCGGCCGCCGAAAGGCCGATGCCGCTGTCCCCGACCGTGAACATCAGGCGAGTGCGACCGCGCCCGGCCGGCCGCGCCACCACGTGCAGCGCGACCTCGCCGCGGTCGGTGAATTTCACCGCGTTGTCGACGAGATTCTCCAGCGCGGCGCGCAGCCGCACCGGGTCGCCGATGACGAGCGAAGGAAGCTCGCCGATGGCGACCGCGACCGACAGGCCTTTGGTTTCGGCGCGCGCCCGCATGCTGGCCGCGATGGCCTCGGCCAGCGGACGCGGGCGGAACGGATAGGAGCGCAGCACCAGCTTGCGCCGTTCGGCCTTGGCGCCATCAACGATCACGGTGGTCAGTTGCGCCAGATGCTCGGCCGCGCTCTTGATGGCGGCCGCCCAGCCGCGCTCGCGTTCCGGCAGCTGCGAGGCGGCCAGCAACTCGCCGAACGCCAGGATGCCGTTGAGCGGCGTGCGCACCTCGTGGGCGAGCGCCGCCAAGGCGGCCTCGATCGACACGTCGCCGTCGTCGGGCTGCCGCGGGCGTTTCGGGCGGGCCCGCTTCGTCGTGCGCCGCTTGGTGGCCTTGGTCTTACGCATGACGCTCCTGTGACAGCGATCATCGCACGGGCGGGCTTAACGGACCATAAGGGCAAGCCACATTAATGACGGCGGCGGTCACCCGAGGCCAATCAACCGACGAATATCGGCCGGCGTGGCGCCCTGCTGGCGCAGTTCCCGCAGCCCCGTTGCGCGCGTCGACTTCGACAGCTTGCGCCCGTCCTGGTCGAGAATCAGATGGTGGTGCCGATAGGTCGGCACCGGCAGGCCGAGCAGCACCTGCAGCAGGCGATGGATGCTGGTCGACCAGAACAGATCCTGGCCGCGCACGACATGCGTCACGCCCTGATCGGCGTCGTCCAATACCACCGACACGTGATAGCTCGTGGGCGTGTCCCGGCGCGCCAGCACGACGTCGCCCCAGATCTCGGGCACCGCGGCCACCGTGCCGCTCTCGCCGCCCGGCCCCTCGCCGGTTTCGTGCCACGTGAGCGGGCCCGCCGCGGCGCGCGCCGCCGCCATGTCAAGACGCAACACAAAAGCTTCACCGGCGGCGATACGCGCCGCGCGCTCGGCCGCCGGCATCGCGTGCGCCGATCCCGGGTAGAGCGGCGCGCCGTCCGGATCGCGTGGCCAGGCCCCTTGCATCTCGCGCTCGGCCACCAGCCGGGCGATCTCGGCCCGGCTCTCGAAGGTGGCATGGACGAGGCCGCGCGCCTCCAGCCGCGCGATCGCCGCCGCGTGGGCGGCGAGATGCTCGGACTGGCGCCGCACTGGCTCCTCCCAAGCGATCCCCAGCCAAGCCAGATCCTCGTAGATCGCCGCCTCGAACTCGGGCCGGCAGCGGGTCTGGTCGATGTCCTCGATGCGCAACAGAAGCCTTCCACCGGCGGCCCGCGCCATGTCGAAGTTGATGAGCGCCGACAGCGCGTGGCCGAGATGGAGATAGCCGTTCGGACTCGGCGCGAAGCGGAAAACCGACATGGACACTCGCCCCTCGCATCGGCCGGCACGGATGCGCTATGTGAGTGCGGTCCCGCCATGCTGCATGTCAACCGCATGTATCCCCGCATCGACAGCGAGGCCGACTTGGCCATCGGGCTGAAGGCGCTGCTCGCCGCCGATCCGCGCTTCGCCGAAATCTCGGCGCGCGCCGGCCCGCCGCCGCTGCGCCGGCGACCCGGCGGATTTGCCGGGCTCGCCGCGATCGTCGTGTCGCAGCAGGTCTCGACCGCCAGCGCCAGCGCGATCTGGGGCCGCCTGAACGCCGCCTTCGAGCCTTTCGGGTCCAAGGCGGTGCGTCGCGCGCGCCCGGCCAAGCTCCAGCGCATCGGCCTGTCGGCGGCGAAAATCCGTACCCTGAAGGCGATCGCCAAGGCGGTCGAGGACGGAACGCTCGATCTCGCGGCGCTGGCCTCGCTGCCGGCAGACGACGCGCATGCGCTGCTCACGTCGGTGCACGGCATCGGACCGTGGACGGCCGACATCTACCTCCTGTTCTGTCTCGGCCACGCCGATGCGTGGCCGGCGGGCGATCTGGCGCTGCAGGAGGCCGCCCGCATCGCATTTGCGCTCGACGCACGGCCGACGGCCAAGGCCATGGTGCCGCTGGCCGAGCCGTGGCGGCCGTGGCGCGGGGTGGCCGCGCGCCTGCTGTGGGCCTATTATCGCGCCGCCAAGGGGCGCGAGGCTGCGCCGGTGGCGCCGGTGCCCGTCCAGCCGACATGATCTTTTCTTTGGAGCCGTGAATGGCCGCAGAGCTCAACGGTCCGCGGCTCGAGCCGCGCACGAAGGCCCGTCAGCTCGTGGTGTTCCTGCACGGCTATGGCGCCGACGGCAACGACCTGATTGACATCGGCCGCGCGTGGCAGCAGTTCCTGCCCGAGGCAGCCTTCGTGTCGCCGCATGCGCCGCGCCCGTGCGGGCAGAATCCGACCGGCCGCGAGTGGTTTCCGCTCACGTTCCGCGATCCGCACGAGCGCTGGAACGGTGTGAATGCGGCAGCGCCCGGGCTCGTGCAATTCCTCGATGCCGAGTTGACGCGCCGCGGCCTGCCGCCGTCGGCGCTGGCGCTGGTCGGCTTCAGCCAGGGCACCATGATGGCGCTGCATGTCGGCCTGCGCCGCGCCGTCGCGCCGGCGGCCATCGTCGGCTATTCCGGCCTGCTGGTGGTACCTGTGAACGGCGGGCTCGACGCCATGAAGTCCGAGATCACGGCGCGCCCGCCGGTACTGCTCATCCACGGCGATGTCGACGACCTGATCCCGGCGCAGGCGCTGTTCCAGTCCGCCCAGGGCCTCGCTGCGCTGGAGGTGCCGGTTGAATGGCACCTGTCGCACGGCATCGGCCACGGCATCGATGCCGAAGGCCTGCAGCACGGCGGCGAATTTCTGGCGCGCCGGTTGGGCGCAGCCCGCTGAGCCCTATTTCGGCTGGATCGTCGGGTCGCCACCGGGGCTGCCAGGCGGCGGGATGACCGGGGTCTTCTGCGCGCCCGGATCGGGCGGCGGAACCTGTATCTCGGGGTCCACGCTCTGCGGCGGCCGGATGACACCCCTGGAGCGGTCGAGTTGCTGGCTCGGATTGTCATTCGGGGCCGGGGGCGCCTGCCCTTCCGTTTCCGATTTGGGCGGCGGATCGCGGTCCGTCGGCGTCGACTGGGCCCAGGCGGCCGAGCCAGCCGCCGCGATGCCGAGCATCGCCGCGAGGCTCAGCATTGCCGCGAAGCCTAACATCCGACTGATGAACGGACTGGTTGCATACGCCACGCGGGTCATCCTTTGTCCGGTCCGCCCCCTGATTCGAACGCCGCTGCCCGCGCCCGGGTTCCGGCGGTCCCCTCCGGGCCTCGCCGCGGAACCGCAAATAGAAGATTTTCCAAAGGCTTCACAATCCCGTCACGCTGCCCTATAGACTAGCCGCAGCGGCGACAGAGCGACTTGGTCGAGGAGCGACGCTTGGACGTGCAGGTCTCGTTGGGCGGGTATCCGGCACTGGTGCTGAATGCGGATTTCCGCCCGTTAAGCTACTACCCACTGTCGCTGTGGTCGTGGCAGGACGCCATCAAGGCGGTGTTTCTCGATCGGGTGAACATCGTCGAGCAATACGACCGCGCGGTGCACAGCCCCAGCCTGGAAATGAAGCTGCCCAGCGTGGTGTCGCTGAAGACCTATGTGCGGCCGTCGACCCATCCGGCGTTCACGCGGTTCAACGTGTTCCTGCGCGACAAGTTCTCCTGCCAGTATTGCGGCTCGCGCGACGACCTCACGTTCGATCACCTCACACCGCGCTCGCGCGGCGGCCATACGACGTGGATCAACGTGGTCGCCGCCTGCTCGGGCTGCAATCTCAAGAAGGGCAGCATGACGCCGCGCGAAGCCGGTATGTGGCCGTCGCAGATGCCGTTCCAGCCGAGCGTGCAGCACCTGCATCGCAATGGACGGCTGTTTCCGCCCAACTACCTGCACGAGAGCTGGCTCGACTACCTGTATTGGGATACCGAGCTCGAGCCGTAAGCGGAGTTGCCCCGCGACACCATGCGGCAATGGATACCGCACCGGCGCTCGCTAAACACCGGCGAAACTTCCTTCCAGTCCGGAGCGGATCGATGCTGAGATTCCTGGCCGTGGCCGTCATGGTTTGCGCGCTGGCGACAGCGCCGGCGGCGGCGCAATCGGGCGACCAGAATTACCCCACCAAGCCGATCAAGGTCATCGTGACGGTGCCGGCCGGTGGCGGCGTCGATACGGTGGTGCGCATTCTCGGCGAGAGGCTGCAGCAGCGCTTCGGCCAGCCGGTGGTGATCGACAACCGCGGCGGCGCCGCCGGCAATATCGGCGCCGAAGCCGCATTCGTGTCGGAGCCCGACGGCTATACGCTGATGGCCTCGCAGCCGGCGCCGATCACCGTCAACGCCGTCTTGTACAAAAAGCTCAGCTTCGACCCGACGGCGTTCGAGCCGGTCGCCATCATGTCGCACATTCCCAACGTGCTGCTGGTGCGCGCCGACTTTCCGGCGCAGACCGTGCAGGAGTTCATGACCTATGTGCGGGCCAATCCGGACAAGCTCAACTACGCCTCGCAGGGCATCGGCACGACCTCGCACCTCACGGCCGAGCTGTTCCAGACATTGACCGGCACCAAGCTGGTGCACGTGCCCTACAAGGGCACGGGACCGGCGCTCAACGACATCGTGGCCGGGCATGTCGATCTCATTTTCATGGAGCTCGCGTCGGCGAAAAAGCTGCACGACGCCGGCAAGGCAAAAATTCTCGCAGTCGCGACCGAGAAACGTCTGGCGGCGCTGCCGGATATTCCCACCATGGCGGAAGCCGGCGTCAAGAATTTCGTGTCCGACACGTGGAACGCGATCTCGGCGCCGCCGAAGACACCACGCGCCATCGTCGCCAAACTAAATGCCGCCATCAACGACGCGCTGAACGAACCGGACATCAAAGCGCGGTTCGACGCGCTCAACCTGTTGTCCGGCGGCGGAACGCCGGAGGAGATGGGTAGCTTGGTGCGCGAGGAAACGAAGCGCTGGAGCGATGTGGTGCGCGCCGCCAAGGTGCCGGCGAATTAGCAGAGACCTTCTGTAGCCCGGGTGAGCGAAGCGAAACCCGGGGCCAGGCTCAGCGATTGCTCATGCCAATCGATAGGTAGTCCCGCATGTCGCTTCGCTCATGCGGGCTACACGTCAGGCCTGACGAGGCGCGGCCTCCGCAGGCCGCTGCAGCTGAACTGATTTTGCTCCGTAGGGTGGGTTGAGGCGCGTCACGCCAAGGGTGCGGTGACGGTCCAGCGTTGCGCGCCGAAACCCACCATCACCGCCGCGGGTGGGTTTCGGCGCGGGATGCAGTGATCCGTTCGAAGCCGAGCGACGCGCCTCAACCCACCCTACGGGGCCGTGCAAGAATCCCCCACGCCGCGACGACGGCGAGCGCGAGCGAGATGAGCGCGTTGTAGCCGGCAAGCGACAGGCCGAGGAAGCGCCACGGCGCCTCGTCACAGCGCACGATGTTGATGCTTTGCAACTCCCGCAGCAGGTTGCCCGACCCGAGCGGATCGAGCGGACCGGAACAATCCTGCGGCCCCGCCCACCACTTCCACTCCACGCCGGCATGATAGACGGCGAGCGTGGCGCCGATCAGCATGGCGAGCGCCAGCACGGCGAGGCCGCCGGTCACCACCCAGCGCGGCGCTCCTCGTGCTGCGCCGCGCGCCGCCACGATCGCCACGACAGCGGCGAGCGGAATGGCGACGTAGTAGGGAATGCGCTGCTCGAGGCAGAGCGGACACGGCGGGTAGCCGAAGCCGTACTGAAAGATCCAGGCGCCGATGAGCGTCGCGGCGCCGCCGAGCGCCACCACGGTCGCTGCAGCGGCGGCCGGATTGGCGCGAAAGAACGGAGCGGGCTTATGGTTCATGGCGGCCGCGGAGGCTTTAACGCTCCGGCGGGCGCTTGTCGACCGGCCCCACGACGATGTGACCGGAGCCGACGCAGGCGCGCCGCGAGGCGTGCCGGCCCTGGATCAGGCGGCGCGGACTGCCTTGAGGAAGCTGTCGAGTTCCATCGACAGCTGCTGCGACTGCTGCTTGAGCGAGCCCGCCGCGGTCATCAGCTGGCTTGCCGTCCGGCCGGTGTTGGTGGCGGCATCCTTCACGGTGACGACGTTGGAGGCGACCTCCTGGGTGCCGACCGCGGTCTGCCGCACGTTGTTGCTGATCTCGCGCGTGGCGACGGACTGCTCCTGCACCGCGTTGGCAATCGTTGCCGCGATGGCATTGATCTGATCGATTGTCTTGGTGATCGAGCCGATGGCCTCGACGGCGTCGCCGGTCGCTTCCTGCACGTTCTGGATCTGGCTCGAGATCTGCTCGGTGGCCTTGGCGGTCTGGCCGGCCAGCGTCTTCACCTCCGAGGCCACCACGGCGAAGCCGCGGCCGGCATCGCCGGCGCGCGCTGCCTCGATGGTGGCGTTGAGGGCGAGCAGGTTGGTCTGCTCGGCGATCGCCGAGATCAGCTTGATCACGTCGCCGATCGAGTTGGCGGCGTCGGCCAGCGTCTTCACGTTCTCGTTGGTCGAGGTGGCGATCTGCCGCGCATTTTCGGCGATGCGCGTCGACTCGGTTACCTGCTGGCTGATCTCGTTGATCGAACCCGACAGCTGCTCGGTGGAGCTGGCCACCGTCTGCACGTTGGCATAGGCCTCCTCAGAGGCCGTCGCCACCGCGTTGGCGGTGCGGGCGCCCTCTTCAGCCGCGCCCGCCATCTGTTCGGCCGCGGACGCAAACTGGTTGGCAGCCGACGACACCGCCGATACGATCCCGCTGATCTTCTGCTCGAACTCGCCCGCCATGATGGCCAGGCGCTCCCCGCGCTTGGCCTGTTCGTCCTGCGCCACGGCGTGGTCGCGACGCTGCTTCTCCATGGCGACGAAATTCTCGCGGAACGTCTGCATCGCGAACGCCATCTGGCCGACTTCGTCAGGACGATCGGCATGCGGGACAGTCACCCGCTGGTCGTGCGCGCCGAGCTTCGTCATCACGCGGGCGAGGTCGCCGAGCGGCCGCGCCACGGTGCGGATGATCGTCCACACGGCGAGGCCGGCGGCAGCCAGGCCGAGAAGGAACAGCATGATGTCGATGATGAATCCGGTGAGCGCCGAAGTGGCCAGCTGCGCGGTGTGCACCTCGCTCGCCTCGCCGGCGCCGTACATGATGTCGAGCAGCGTGAACAGGAGCGGTGTCGTGGTGTCGACCCATTGCTGGGTGCTCATCCCGTAGTTCGCGCCCTCGCTCGAGATCTTGCGCATCTGGTCGGCCAGCGGCTGGAGTTTTGCAAAGTAGCCCTCCTTGGCGTTCTGCAGCCCCTTGGCGATCGCCGGGTGCTCGGGCGTCCTGACGTTGGTCTGCAGCAGGCGCCACATCAGCGTGACCTGGGCGCGCACTTCCGCAATCGCCGTGAGCTTGTCGGCCGGGATTGGCGTCTTGGCCGAGATCGACTGGGCGATATGCGAGCGCTCGAAGCCGGCGATGTCGCGCAGGTTCCACGCCAGGATGCGCACGGTGGAGAGCCGGCCCAGTTCGGCGTCGAGAGCGCTGGTACTGGCGAAAACGGCCGCCCACACGTTCTGGGCCGCCGCCGAGAGCTCGGACAGCGCGACGAACAGGTTCTTCACCGTGTCGGCGTCACGGCTGGCCTTGGCCTGCTTCACGGCCTCGTCGGCCCGCTTGCGATAGCCCTCGGCCTTGTCCAGTGCGGCCTTGAGCTCGCCGAGCAACGCCCGTTTGTTGGGGAAGTCTTGCCCGCTCAGCGCCACATGCGCCGCCGGGATCTTCTGCATCGCGACCGACCGCCGCTTCTGGATTTCGGCCAGCACGTCGGAGCCGGCCGGATCGTTCGCCAGCAACGCATTGTTGGTGGCGAGGCGCTCCATGAGAATTTCGTAGACGCCGGCGATCAGGTTGTTGGCGGCGCCGTTCTGCTCCTCGACCAGCTTGGCGTTGTGGTACGCCTTCCAGCCCTGATAAGTCTTGCTGCCCAGCGCCCATGCCAGGATCGGCAACACAAGAATAATGAATGCGGCGGCAATCTTGCCGCCGACGGAACGGAATCTCAGCAAGACCGGCCCCCGTCGCTATAAGCGGCCAAGAGTGGTACAGAAAACCGCTTAAATAATCCCTTATGATGGAACCGATCAGTAACGATACCGCAGCCTGCATTGAAATGTTTGGCAATTCGGCGCGCGCGGCGGCGTCACCTAAGCGCTACTACTTAGCGGTGAATGGTGCCCTGCGACCGGCACGCGTTTGCGACGAAGAAGTTGCGGATCACACGGGCTAAACAGCAAGATCGGCACGCCGCCGCGGTCCCCTGCCGGCGAACGTTGACCCGCCTCCGGCCAGCACTATAGTGCGGCCTCTCGTGCCCCTGTGGCGGAATTGGTAGACGCGCCTGACTCAAAATCAGGTGGCCGCAAGGTCGTGCTGGTTCGAGTCCGGCCAGGGGCACCAGTTTCCTTGCCAACATGGACAATCAAGGCGCCGCTGCGCGAAGGTCGTTCGCGCGGCCCCGATCGCCGCGCCGCGCCACGAGCAGGGCGAGCGCCGCACAGACCTTCAGGATGGCCAGTCTCCGTATCGGAGGGGGCAAGCTGTTCGGAACTCGGCCGTCGTCAGCGGGCGGCCGTCCGC
>Ga0126377_10003583_pt1 | contig 11050 bp, 12 predicted proteins | sample PanSoiMetPlot_22_FD_92647 | JGI IMG/M metagenome (GOLD analysis project Ga0126377, IMG submission 92647) | Tropical forest soil microbial communities from Panama - MetaG Plot_22 | ecosystem: Environmental > Terrestrial > Soil > Tropical forest > Bulk soil | place: Panama | collected 2016-02-17
CTCGTCAAGCGATCGAGCCGCTCGTGCCGGGCCCCTCTCGGCGCCGACCGACACCGTCGTGGAGCACGGCGCCCGCGGCCGTGACGCACGGCACGTCCCCTGCGTGACCCACGTGCATGAGACCCGGCACCGGTTCGGCACATCGTTGCTTCCGAGGGAGCCGTGAGTTGGGGGTGATCACGATGATGCAGATCACGAGGGCGATCGGCGGCACATCCGTCATGCGGACGGCCGCGGCGCAGGCACTCGAGGCGGTCGCTGGACTCCGCACGGTGGTGTCCGAGCTCGACGTGTCGGCCGACGTGCGCTCGAGGGTCGGCTGGGCTCTCGACGACATGGTGGACGAACTGTGCCGGCCGGATCCCGACCGGGACGTGATGGCATCCGGCCTGTGGCGGCTGACCGAGTTCCTGCAGCGTTCCGGCGTCGACTGTCGGCGCGGCACGCCTCCGTTCGGACCGATCGCGGTGATCGCCGCGTGGGTCGGTCCGCTTGGCGAGGCGTTGCTCAGGCGCCTGGACTGAACGCGACCCGACCGCCGGCGCCGGGGTGTCCTCGACCCGCCGCGTACGATGCGCGTCGTGACGACCGACGAGCCGAGCTCATCCGACGCATTCACCAGATCGGAGCTGGCCGTCCGTGCCGGCGTGACGGAGGCCGAGATCGAGCGGCTGATCGAACACGGCGTAGTCGTCCCGCGCGACGGGGACGCTCCGTTTCGAACCGCGGACATCCTGAAGGTGCGCGTCGCGCGCGCCTGCGAGGACGGCGGGCTGCCGATGGCCGGCATGGCCGATGCGATCCGCAAGGGCCTGCTGTCGTTCGCGTTCGTCGACACGTGGCCGTTCGAGCGGGAGGGGGGTGTCGATCACCAGACGCACCGTGACCTCGCGGAGGAGGTCGGCGTTCCTCTCGCATCGCTGCAGACCATCCTGGAGGCGTTCGGGTTCTCGAGCCTTGAGGCCGACGATGTCGTCCTCAGGACCGAGCGGCCGATCGCCCACCTGATCGGGCAGGCGATGTCGCTCGGGATCGTCGACCTGCGTACGGCGACCCGCTTCGGCGCCGCCCACTCGGAGGCGTTGCGCCGGGTGGCCGCTGTCCAGACCGAGATCTACCACTCGGGTGTGGAGATGCCGCTCCTGCGCTCGGGCGTGAGCGAGAGCGAGGCGATGGCGCTCGCCGCACGGACGACCGCACCGATGATCGGCCTGCTCGACGAGACGGTCGTGTCTGCGTACCGGCGCCAGCAGGAGCTCTTGTGGACCGAGCACCAGATCGAGCACATCGAGCAGGCGCTCGAGGATGCCGGCATCGAGCTGGCGCCCGGGCCGCCGACGGCGTTCGCCTTCCTGGACCTCACGGGATACACGCAACTCACCGAGGAGCGCGGCGACGAGCAGGCGGCGGCGCTGGCGGGATCGCTGGCCGACATCGTTCAGCGCCGGTCCCGCGAGTATCGCGGCGAGGCCGTGAAGTGGGTCGGTGACGGCGTCATGTTCCGTTTCCGCGATCCCAACGGCGCCGTGCGCTCGGCGCTCGACATGGTGGAGGCGATCCCCGCGGCCGGCCTGCCGCCCGCTCACGTGGGCGTGGCGGCTGGGCCGGTGATCCAACAGGGGGGCGACTTCTACGGCCGAACCGTGAACCTCGCATCCCGCATCTCGGACCGCGCGGCGGGCGGCCAGGTGTTGGTCAGTCCCCACGTTCGGGAGTTGACGTCGGCGCCCGACGTGTCGTTCGCGAGTGTCGGGGCGATGCAGCTCAAGGGGCTCACGGGCGCGGTCGAACTGTTCGAGGCACGGCGGGCTGCGCGGTGAGCGATCGGTTCCTCCCCGGCTCGACGCAGCTCCCTGCGGGGTGAGGACGGCCCGACCTGTGTCACGCGGTCGAGTCCTCCGCGGCAGCCGCCGGCGATGAGTCCCGAGCCGTCCGGCCGTCTCATGTTTCGGCCGAGACGAGATCCGGAAAGGACGACCCCATGCGAAACCTGCTGGTGACGACGTTCCTGACCCTGGACGGCGTGATGCAGGCGCCCGGTGGACCCGGCGAGGACGATGAGGGCGGCTTCGGCCTTGGCGGCTGGTCCGTGAACTTCTGGGACGACCGGATGGCGGACGTCATGGGCGAGGCCACGCGCGAGCCCTTCGCGATGGTCCTGGGACGCCGCACGTTCGAGATCATGGCCGCGTACTGGCCGACCGCGCCGGACGAGGCCGGGGGCGCCGTCTTCAACGCGGCGACGAAGTACGTCGCCTCGCACAGCCGTCCCGCGGTGGAGACCTGGCCGAACTCGGTGTGGATCGAGGGGAACGCGGCCGAGGGCCTCGCGAGGCTCAAGCGGGAGGACGGCCCAGAGCTGCAGGTGCACGGCAGCGCGAACCTGATCCAGTCGCTCCTGCGCGCGGACCTGATCGACGAGTTCCGCCTGTGGGTCTTCCCCGTCGTGATCGGATCGGGCAAGCGCCTGTTCGCGGACGGCACGATCCCGCAGGCGCTGCGTCTGGTCGACAGCACGGTCTCGAGCACGGGCGTCGTGATCGGGACCTATCAGCCGGCGGGCGAGATCGAGGTCGGGTCCTTCGGCGACTGAGGCCGCGCGTCTCCGCTTCCGGTCGTGCCGGGTGGGGGGAGGGCCGCGGGCGGCCGCGGCCCTCCCCCCATCCCCGTCCGGCGCCCGGTTACGAGGGCGCCGGTGCGGCGATCGACCACAGGCCGCGGCCGTGCGTCGCGGCGATGATCGTTCGCCCGTCCGATGTGAGCGCGAGATCGTTCGTCGACGCGTCCGGAAGCCCGGTCCCGAATCGCGACCACGAGGTGGCCGCCCCGCCGCCCGCCGGGGAGGTGAACACGCCGATGTCCGTTGCCAAGACGAGCTGGCCGTTCGCGACCAGGAGATCGTCGCTGGGCGCGTCCGGCAGGTTCCCGGAGATGTCGGTCCAGGTCCCACCACCATCCGAGGTCTCGAACACGTGGCCGATGCCGCCATCCTGGACCCATCGCCGCGAGAACCCGTTGTAGACCGCGTACAGGTGGCCGGGATCATCGGGGGCGATCGTGAGCGCCGCGATGTATCGGTTCGGCAGCCCCTGCCCGGCGAGATCGAGCGTGTGCCAGTCCCCGGCGCCACCCGTGGCCGGGTCGAAGTTCGTGTCGATCCCGGAGACGAACCCAGGCGGGTTGCACGGCCCGCACCACGCCGCATAGATCACGTCGCCGTCCACGGCGATCGCGGTGATCGAGCGGCCGGCCCCGGTGTCCCGCAGGATCGCCCAGTCGCACGCCTTCGCGCCGCACGTCGTGTCCCATCCCAGACCCCCGTTATCCCAGACGTACCGCCCCCCGGCGACCCAGTGGTCGAGGTTCCGGGGGTCCGCCTCGAACGGCGCGATGAACCGAGGTGTCGGATCGCAGGGATCCGGTGTGTAGGTGAACGCGCCACACGCCGGGGAGATCTCGGTGAACGACGCGGTCGAGCCGTCCGAGAGTCCGCCGTTCTCCGTCCTGGCCATGTCGAGACCCACGTACTCGACCACGGCGCGGTTCGCGTCGGCCGGATCGACGATCGTGTCGCCACCGTCGCCGCCGAAGGGCGAGATCATCGGGCTCGTGTCCGGCAGGAGGAGGGAGACGCCGTTGTCCTGCAGGCCGCCCCAGATCGCCTCGCCGCCCTTGGTCCGGCCGGAGCCGGCGAAGTAGTACTGCAGGCTGTGCAGGTTCTCGTTCAGGTCGTTCCAGCCCTCGACGTCGTGGTCGCGGAGGGAACGGCTGTAGACGCCGCCATCGTTGCCGACGTACACGGTGTCCCCGGCGATCGCGATCGCGTGCTGGTCAGGGTGGGTGGTGCTCGGGCAGTCGTCCACGGTGACGGTCGCGCACTTCAGGTCGAAGTTCCAGTACGGGCCGATCGCCTTCCACGACGTTCCGCCGTCGGTCGTCTCGAAGACCTCCTCGAGGCCGACGTACACGTGGTCGCCGTCGTTCGGGTCGACGGCGAGGAACTGGTTGTACCAGGACTGGACGCCGGGGTAGTAGCCCCGCGATGCCTGCAGGGCCGAACCCGACGCCGCAAGTTTGCTCGACTCGGCGAGTTTGGTCCAGCCGCCGGCGGGGTCGCCGCTCGGCGAGGCGAAGATGCCCATGAGGTTCGTGCCGCCCTGATGCGCGCTCGGATGATTGAACAGGTCGCTGGACCCGACGATCGCGTACAGCTTCGAACCGTCGGCCGTGTAGGCGAGCGTGACGCGGCCGATCTGCGCGTCGTTGATCGCGCCGGTCGCCGTCACGCGCGCGAACGTGCCGCCCCCGTCGCTGGAGACGTAGATCCCGTTGCACGCCGAGCCGGCGCGCCAGCCGACGACGGCCACGACGGTCTGCCCGCTCGTTCCGGGACGGACGACGACGTCGCTGATGTAGGTCGTGTCGTGCTGCCCGATGCAGGGCTTCAGCTTGAGCGTCCACGCTCCCGATCCGGATGAGGCCGAATGCTCGTACAGCCCCCGGCTGGTGGCCGCGAAGACGTTGCCCTGGCCGTCGAACACCAGCCGGCCGACCAGGTGGTTCTCGAGCTCGGTCCCGCCGACCACCGACCAGGTCGCTCCGCCGTCGGTCGAACGCAGCACGCCGATCCCCGCGTAGGAGTCCGAGCTCGTGTTGGCCTCGCCGGTCCCCACCCAGATCGAGTGATCGGCCGGGTTGACCGAGACCGCGCCGATCGACAGCGTCGGCGCGTCGTCCAGCAGCGGGGTCCAGTTCGCGCCGTGGTCGGTCGACTTCCACACGCCTCCGTCGGCCATCCCGGCATAGATCGCGTTGCCGTCCACGGCGATCGCGGTCGAGCGCCCGCTGACGAGGCCCCATCCCGCGCCGGAGTTGGACCAGACCGGGTCTCGATAGGCGTGGTCGTCGTTCTCGTACGGCTGGTTCGTGACCTCGGTCCAGCTCCCGCCGACCACCGGCAGCGCTTTGGCTTGCGCGAACGCGCCCGTGAACGCCCCCGCGTCGACGGTGTCGCTGGGCGCCGTGCGCGCCTCCGCGTACTGTTCGGACGCCTCGAGGGCCTCGAACTCTCCCTTCGCATCCTCGGTCAGCTCGCGGCTCGACGACTTGCGGTTCGGATCGTTCGTGCGCGCGACGACCGGGGCCGCGAACGCGGAGACCGCGATCGCGACCGCGAACAGGGACGCCAGCACCAGCCGGGTGGTGCCGCGCCGGATCGAGCGCGTGCGCATGCCGCCTCCTTGGGTTTTCGGGCCTCCCCACCCTCACACCGGCACGACAACTCCCGCAACCGGGTGCTCAGGCGTCGATCGACCTCCGGAGGAACTCCGCCGCGACCTCGACCAGCCGGAGCTTGGCGAGCGAGAGGTAGTGGCCGTCGACGACGTCGCGGACCGACAGCGACGCATCGGTCAGCATCTCCGCCGTCGCCGGGTATCCCGGATGCGTCGAGAGTCCCGACAGCACCTCCAACCCTGGGTTCACGGAGCGCGCCGCACGAGCCGCGTCCGACACGAACGCGCGATAGGCCTGCGGATCGCGCTGCATCTTCTGGGCCTGGATCTCGACGACGTCCGCGTTCGCGGCGGCGGCCTCGCCGATGCCCGAACGCAGGTAGGCATCCTCTCGCGACTCGTGAGCACGAGGCGCGTGCGGGCTCCGCGGGACCTCGACAAGGTTCGCGTGAGGCGTGAGGATCACCGCGTAGTCCTTCGAACGCGCCAACCCCCCGAAGGCCTCGATGGATGCGATCGGATCCAGGCGCTCGTCGATGGGCGTCCGGTCCCAGCCCTCCGGGTCGTACATCGCGACCCGGACGTCCCTCGGGATCGTGCCGTTTGCGACGTCGGCGGCGAACCGGGCGTGGCTGCCCCACGCCCGCCCGCTCGTCGCCCCCGGCCACCCACCGAGGGCGACGGTCTCGGTCGTCGCGAACACCTCTCCGATGTGGGGATCGATCTCGGTGAGCGCGCGGATGGTGCCGGCGACCACCACCCAGCGGGTCGTCATGGCGGGCAGGCTATCGGCCGCACCCGATTTGACCGGCAACCCGCGGTCGCGTGATGCTCGGACGGTCAACACTGCCCGCAACCCGGAAAGGGGACGAGATGACCGACATCGACACCGTCCTGGTGCTCGCGGCGTCGTACGACAGCCTCGACGAGGCCGAGGCCGACTACGAGGCCATCAAGGCGCTCTACAAAGAGGTGCAGGCGTCTCACGACTTCGACGCCGCGGTGATCGAGCGCGACGAGAGCGGCGAGGTCAAGGTCGTCAAGAAGCACGAGCAGCCCACGCGCCACGGCGCGGCCAAGGGCCTGGGGTGGGGGCTCGCGATCGGCGCGGCCATCGCCGTCTTCCCCGCGATCGGGCTCGTCGGCGGCATGGTGGCGGGCGGCGGGGTCGGCGCCGCGGCCGGCGCCGTGTCCGGGCACATGAAGGGCGGCATGGACGACGACGACCTCAAGGCGCTCGGCGAGACGCTGAACAAGGGCAAGGTCGGGCTGATCGCCGTCTATGCCACGAACATGGCCGACCAGGTCGCCGCCAACATCAAGGCCGCGAACCGATTCGTCTCCAAGGAGATCGACGCGCGCGCCGACGAGCTCGCCGACCAGATCAAGGCGTCGCAGGCGAGCGAGGGCTAATCCGGGTCCAGACGCCGCGTCAGCCGATCGAGAGCTCCACGGGCACGATCGGCAGCGTCACCATGCGCCCGTCTCGAAACACCTGGATCCCGACGCGTCCGCCGATCAGCTCGTCGACCATGATCCGCTGGATGTCGCCCACATCTGCGACCGTTTGGCCGGCGAGAGACACCACGAGGTCCTCGGGGCGCAGCCCGGCGATGGCCGCCGGGCTGTCGGGGACGACCTGCACGATCTCGACGCCGCGATCGCGCCCGAGCTCGGCCGCGACGCGCGGCGGCAGCGGGCGGCTTCCGCCGGCGATCCCGAGGTACGCGCGCCGGACGCGCCCCTCCCTCATGAGGGTCCCGACGATGCGCCGCGTGACGTCGTCGATCGGTACCGCGAGCCCGAGCCCGACGCCGGCGACGGCGGTGTTCACGCCGACGACGCGCCCCGAGCCGGTGGCGAGCGCGCCGCCGGAGTTGCCGGGGTTCAGGGCGGCGTCGGTCTGGATCACGTTCTCCACCACGCGCATGTGGTCCCCCGATCGCACGGGCAGCGCTCGGCCGAGCGCGCTCACGACGCCCGCGGTGACCGAGCCGCCGAATCCCATCGGGTTCCCGATCGCCACGACGAGCTGTCCGACGCGCAACGAGCGCGCATCGCCGAGCTCCGTCGGGACCAGGTCGCGCGCCTCGATCCGAAGCACCGCGAGGTCGGAGAGCGGATCGGTGCCAACGATGTCGAACGGGTGCTCGCTCCCGTCGGCGAAGGTCGCGCTTCCGCCGTCCATCCCCTGGACCACGTGGGAGGACGTGAGGCCGAACCCATCCGAGGTGATGACGAACCCCGATCCAGAACCCTCGGGGCGGCGTCCTCCGCGTACCCGCCGGGTGACGCGGAGGCTGGCGACGGAGGGCATCAGGCGCTCGGCCACCGTGGTCACGACCCTGGAATAAGCGTCGAGGGCGCCGCCCTCCTCGAGGTCGGGGCCGCCATCGCCCGCGGCGACCGGCAGGTCCGGACCCCTCACCAGCTGCGCCTTCGCCATCGCACGCTTCCAAACGGCACGTACGCCGTGTGATATTCCCCGCGATGCGTTGACTTCGCGCGCGGTGCTTTCCTATCGTCAAGGGGTACGTCCCCATGGCCGGGGGTTTCGATGCGAGGTTGCTCGTTCTGCCGCGCTCGCGCGTCCGAACGTGTGTGCGCGCCATCAAGATCGTTGGGCACAGGCGCCGGTGACCCGCTGTGCTGACGTCCAGCCATCTCGAGCCGGCGACCGCGACCCTGATCTGCCCGCGGTGTGGTTCGGATTCGGTCGTGCCGGCCAGGTCGGGCGACGCCTCCGAGTACGTCTTCCAGCTGCGCGACGGGAGCGCGCCCGCTGCCCGTGCGGACGCATTCGACGAGTGGCTGTGCCGGTCGTGCGGCCTACGGTGGCCGCGGGAGACCTCCGACGCCCGGTCCTCGGCGGAGCCGGAGGCGGCCTCGGACGCCGCGATCCCAGAGGACCTGCTGGCCCTGGCCGACCTGCCCGAGGTGCGCGGGGGCGGCGTGACGTCGCCGCGCGTGGCCCACGAGCTGCGCGAGGCCCGCGAGGCCCGCGGCCTCAGCGTGTCGGACGCGGCCAACGCGACCAGGATCTGGGGGCGTTATCTCTCCGCGCTGGAGGCCAACGCGCCGATGGAGGAGTTCCCCGCACCGGCGTACGCGCGCTTCTTTCTTCGCAGCTACGCCGAGTTCCTCGGGATCGACCCGAACACGATCGTCCACGAGTTCGACGAGGACCACCCGGTGCCCGAGGAGCCGCTGCTACGAACCGTGCCGTTCGAGCGGCCCCGCCGGCGGGGGATCGCGGGCGCGCTCGTGTTCCTGTCCATCGTCGCGCTCGTCGCGCTGGGAGTGGTGCGGTTCCAGCAGGGACGGCACGACGAGTCACCGGTGCCCCCCGTCGCGGCCACCAACGGCCGGGGTACGCAACCGTCCCCGGCCGCGCAGCCACCTCGGACGGCGCCCCCGGTCGTGGACCACATCAGGGCCGTGCTCCACGTGAACGATCGGTCGTGGGTCGAGGTGCACGCAGACGGGCAGACGATCGAGGCCGGCGTGGTGCTCGAGGCCGGCCAGCACGGCGTCTACCAGGCGGACCGGCGTCTCGGGATCACCCTCGGGAACGCCGGCGGCGTCGTCCTCGAGGTGAACGGCGAGCCGGTGACCACGGGTGGCTCGGGCAGCGTCGTGACGCTTGCCTTCAAGGTGCGCGACGGCGAGATCGTCACGCGGACGCAGTAGGGGGCGGCCGGTCGCCCGTCCCGGGCGGGCCGACCCGGACCGTATTCCGCTTGGGGGAGCGGCGCCGCACGAGACAGAACGGGTGACCGGCCGGGTCGGCGAAGACACGAGCGGTATCGGGTGCCGGCTGGTGGTCGAGCTTGTGGCCGCCGATCGACAACACGACGCCCTCGGCTTCGACGATGTCCGCGACGCGCAGATGCAGATGGATCTGCATCGAGGAAGCGGGATCCGGCCAGGTGGGTGGGAGGTAGCCCGGAGAACGCTGGAACGAGAGGTGGAACTCGGCCTCCGCGCTCTCGCCGATCGAGCACCAGTCTTCGTCCGCGAACGTCACGGGCCACTCGGTCAGTCGCGAGTAGAAGGCGGCCAGCACGCTCGGATCGCGGCATTCCAGGACGACCCCGCTGAGGAGCCCGAGCGCGCTCATGCTTATGAGGGCCAGTCGGGTTTCGGCGTGGGCTCCTGTCTGAGGAGATCGTCGAGCGACGGCTTGCTCTCGCCCTCGGCCTTCGCTATCTCTTGCGCGAGCCGGTCCGAACTCGGCTCGGCGTCGCCCGCGGCCTCCAGCATCTCCTCGAGCGATCCGCCGGCGCTTCCCTTCAGCCGGATCCGGAGGGCGGCCAGGACCGACGCGTGCCGGTCGGACAACCCCTGGTTGACCTTGATCTCGGTCAGGGCCTCCTCGGCCTTGGCCAGGAGCTCCTCGTCGTCCACCAGGCCAGTGTGCCACGACCGTTCCGGTCCCGGGCGGGGCTAGGCCCTTCGCCGGAGCGTGCGCGCCACCGGCCGATATGTGTGGTGAGTCGGATCTCGTTCCTCCGCCGCATGAAGGTCACCGACCTGGCTGCCGACACCTGTATGGACGGGACGAGGAGCTGGCCATGCGAGTGCGCGAACAGACCAAGGGTCATCACCGCCCCCGCGCCGATGCCGCGGAGGCGTCGGCCGAGCACCGCGTGGACACCGCAGATCTCGAGCGCGAGCTTGACGAGCTGCTCGATGAGGTCGACGCCGTGCTGGAGGAGAACGCGGAGGAGTTCGTCAAGGCGTACGTCCAGAAGGGCGGCCAGTAGCTCGACCGCGGTTCCCCGTCGGCGTTCGTCGGCGGATAGTCTGCCAGCACGGACGCGAACCACGACCCACGAACCAGGACCGCCGCCCGGCCGAGGCGAGCCGCTCGGGCCATCGTCTGCACGCTCGTGATCGCCGCGGTCCTGGTCTGGGCGATCCCCTCGTCGGCCGCGCCGCCGGTCGACGACCGCGTGTTGCTCGGCGAGTCGTTCGAGGGACGACCGATCCGCGTCTTCCATCGCGGAGACCCCGACGACGTGCGTGTGTTGGTCGTCGGATGCATCCACGGCGACGAGTGCGCAGGCGTTCGGATCGCCGGCCGGTTGCGAGCGGGCCCGCCGCGCCGCTTCCTCGATCTGTGGATCGTGCCGACCCTGAATCCGGACGGCCTGGCCGCCGGCACGCGGCAGAACGCGCGCGGCGTCGACCTGAATCGCAACTTCCCGTACCGGTGGCGCTCGGGTCCCGAGGGTCGGTACTACCCGGGGCCCCGTCCCGCATCCGAACCCGAGACACGGATCGCGATGAACCTCATCCGCCGGATCGAACCGGACGTGACGATCTGGTTCCATCAGCCGCTCGCGCTGGTCGACGCCTCCGGCCGGATGGGCCTCGAGCGGCGGTACGCCCGGCTGGTGGGGCTGCCCCTCGTCCACCTGACGGGGCTCCGAGGCACCGCCACCTCGTGGCAGAGACACGAGCTTCCGGGCACCGAGGCGTTCGTCGTGGAGCTCCCCGGCGGTCGGCCCCGCCCGCGGGAGGCCCGCCGTTTCGCGCGGGCCGTGTATCGGCTCGTGTCCCCGCGCGGAAGGGCGAGCCTAGATCGGGTGTGAGGCCAGGTCGCGCTCGAGGTCGGCCGCCGAATACCGCTCCTTGCGGACGCGCATGTCCAGATAGATGAACACGCCGACCAGCGCCATGAACGGCATCGTGATGACGGAGGCGATCGCCGCGACGATGCTCCGGGCGGCGTAGTTGCTGCCGAACGGCGCCGTCAGCAGGCCGCTGACGAAGCCGTTGATCAGCGCGGCCACGATGATCGTCCCGAACAC
>Ga0126377_10003585_pt1 | contig 11049 bp, 4 predicted proteins | sample PanSoiMetPlot_22_FD_92647 | JGI IMG/M metagenome (GOLD analysis project Ga0126377, IMG submission 92647) | Tropical forest soil microbial communities from Panama - MetaG Plot_22 | ecosystem: Environmental > Terrestrial > Soil > Tropical forest > Bulk soil | place: Panama | collected 2016-02-17
CCTCGGTCTCACCTGGGATCAGGTCGACCTGGACGAGGCCACGCTCTGCGTCGACCGGCAGGTCAACGTCAAGCACCTCGCCTCCGACCGCGAGACGTGGTTCGGTGCGCCGAAGGGCAAGCGCGTCCTCGTCCCCGGCGAGGGCCGGATCGTTGACCTCTCGCCGGAGGCCCTCGCGCTGCTGAAGGAACAGCGCCGGGTCAGCCGCCAGCGCGGCATGACATTCAACCCGCTCGTCTTCCCGTCGGCCGCGGGCACCCCGATCCGCCAGTCGAACTTCCGCTCCGCGTTCCTGCGGGCGGTCGAGGCGGCGGGCATCGAGCGCACGCTCACCCCGCACTGCCTGCGCCACACGTTCGCGTCGGCGCTGTTCTCCGCGGGCACGCCCCTGGAGATGGTCTCCATGCTGCTGGGCCACGCCTCGATGAGGACGACCGAGGACATCTACGTCGACTTCATCGACCGCGACCTGCGCCGCCGCCAGCTGATGGAGCAGATGGCCGTCTCGAGCATCGCGGGCATCGTCTAACCCAGCCCTCATCGCTGCGCCGGGAGGCCCCTTCGGGGGCCTCTCGTCGTAGTGGGGGTAGCAAAGGGGTAGCAGTAGGCCTGTTTCGAGGGGGCCAGCACACCGCAAACCCGCATGGTTGCGTGTCCTATGGCGCACAGAGGTCATACCTCCATGCTCCTCCCGGTCATTGGCCGCGAGCCTACGTTAGCTGGCCGCTCCTTCGCTGTAGCTGGCCTCTATGCCTGTGTTCATGCGGGTTTACGACGCTGTCACGACGCTGCTCTCGAGGACAGATGGATGCGGCCTGAGGACAGAAACCGGCCCGCGCGACTCCCGTATTCCTAAAGTGGGGGTAGCAAAGGGGAGGCAGTTCCAAAGCGCGGGGACGGCCCGAAGACCGTCCCGCGCGAAGCACCCGCTCTACCGCTATCCCGGTTCAGGAGATGGCTGTGTCGAGTGGGTACCTAGTGCACCAGTGTACGCCTACCGCTTGCGGTCGATGTGCAGATGTGGGTGCGCGTGGTGCGGGCTGATCGTGGCGATCACTCCGCCGCGGTCGTAGTGCTGGCCGACGGGGCCGAGGTCCTCGATGTGTCCGAGCCAGTAGAGAGCACCTGAGTCGGCCTTGAAGTAGAGCGCCTGCCCACCCTGGGCTGAGCCGTGGCGGATGACCGTCCCGGCTTCGGGGGCACCGACCGGGGTGCCCGCCCGCGCCATGATGTCCACCGCGGAGCGGACGCCGTTGTTCCAGTCGAGGCCGTCGGTGACATGCGTTCCCTTCCAGCTGGTGCCGGGGATCAGTTCCCCGCGCCGCATCTTCGTCGTGGTCGGTGCGCCTGCCGGAGTCTTCCCCGCCGCCTGCTCGATCTCACCCGTCCGGGTCAACTGGCTCTTCGCCGCCTTGACATCCGCGAGGTACTGGGCGCGGATCTGCGCGTTCGCCTGGGCGAAGCCGCCGAGCAGATCCATCGGGTCGAGCGTCTCGCCCTGCGCGAGCTTGAGCAGGTTCGCCATCCCCGTCTGCCGGAGCGGAGTGAAGTCGGGCGTGACGACGTCCACCTGCCCCGACCGCTTCAGCGTTGGCAGCGGGTTGGCGGGCAGTGTCTTGCCCTGCATTCCTCGAGGGCTGGCCCCGCCGCGCCAGCCCTTGGTGACGTCCGCGACGTCGCCGCCTAGCTGCGAGTAGAAGGAGCCGTTGACTCGCGTCCAGTTCGAGTTGAGGTTGCGCGGGTCGTTGCCTGCGCCGAGCGGTGCCCACTTCTGCTGGATCGCACTGATCGAGTGCAGCCCGTCGTTGAGGTAGTTCTGCCGTAGAAGCTGCGCGGCCCCGTCGATCCCGTCAGCCCAGGAGTCGTACGCCCTCCCCGGACCGATGCCCCACGCATTGAAGACCGCGGGGCCGCGCCCTGCCTTGCCGAAGCTCGTCTCGCCTCCGGCGATGGCGACGAGCAGTCTGGGGTCGACGCGCCAGCGGTTCGCGCTCGCGTAGATCGAGTCGACGTGTGCGGCCAGGGGTGAGCCATGCTGCTTGAGGAAGTTCGTCAGCTGTGCGACGTCCTTCGCTGGCGCAGCCATCTACTTGAGGGCTTCCTCCCCCAGCTGGTCGGTGATGTAGGAGCGCATGTCGGAGTACGGCTGCGAGACCCAGTCGGAGTAGGCCTCCTCGATCCCCTTGACTGACTCCTCGGTGATCGCGCCGCCGTACCGTGACTTCAGGTTGGCGTAGACGTCGGGGTAGTAGTACTGAAGGATCTTCGCCTTGAGGATCGCCCGCTCCTGGTCGCGCTCCGCCTGCTCGAGGCCCGCCCACTCGCGACGACGCAGCGCCGAGGAGAGCGTGTACGAGCCGCGAGCCTGCACGGCCATCGTCCAGGCGCTGTTCTCGTAGTCGCCGCGCTGCTCGACGGCGGCGGAGTAGCGGTCGAGCAGGGTGTCCATGTCGCGCTGCACCCTGATCGGGGCGCTGATCCCCACCGGCTGCTGCTTGAGCCAGGTCTCCTGCGCCGCGTCGAGCTTGGTGTCGCGCGGGACCAGCTGGCCGAGGAACATCGTCAGCAGTACCTCGTCACGCGAGCGCGGCCCGAACGTCTTCGTCTCGGTCGTGTTGGGGTCGATGATCCGAGCGAGCCAGTTGGCGGCAGGCAGCTGTGCGAAGCCGCCGCTGGGCAGGTAGCCCTCGAGGAACTTCTTCATCGACGTCTTGGGCGGCTCGCCCACCGCGAGCGCCAGACCGAGCACGGTGCCCTGCGAGAACATGTCGGAGACCTCGTCGGTGCCCGGTCGCTGCACGTCGAGGCCGAGCGCGTCGGCCAGTGTGAAGGCGGGGGCGCTGACCGAGCGGGCGGTCTGCACGCCGGTCGCGAACGGGAACAGCGAGGAGAGGTCGATCATCCGGGCCATCCGCTCGCCGCCCTCGTCCCACATCCGCTGCACGATCCCGCCGCGGAAGCCGATACTCCGCTCAAGCTCTTTCTGCAGGAGGTCCCAGCCTTCGTTGCCGACGCGGTTCATCACGGCGGCGAGCACGGGGTGCTCGAGCGGGAAGCGGGCGGTGAAGCGGAGCGAGGCGCGGAGCCAGCCGTAGACGAAGAAGGCGCGGCGGATGATCATCTTCTCGGCGGCGTTCTGGCCGCGGAACCTGACCATGTTGTCCTCGGCGTGACGGCCGATCTGGTTGAAGATCGCGCGGGCCTGCGTGTCGGTCTTGGCTCGCTCGACCAGCGCGAGGAAGTCGGCCTCGTCGCCGTAGCCCGCCATCCGCAGCTGTCGTGCGGCGACTGCTCTGCGGATCCGCCGCTCAGGGAAGGTCATCGCGTGGGTGATCTTCTCGAAGCCCTTCGTCTCCGCCTTGCGCAGGCGGCTGAGACCGCGCGTGTCCTCCTCGATGATCCGCGTCAACTCGTAGGAGCCAGCGCCGACCATCTCATCGAGGATCCGCAGGGTGGCTGGCTGCCAGGAGGAGAGGTGGTCGATGCTCTTCTTGATCTCCCCGATCCACAGCGGGTTGTGCGCCGTGGCCGTCGCCATCGCGCCCACCATGTTCGTGAACGAGTAGGCGGGCTTCAGCACCATGTTCCAGCGCTGGAAGACGTTGAGCGCTGACAGCGGCGCAGTGAGGGCCTTCCCCAGTCCGCCCATCTCGCGCGAGACCAGCTGGAAGAGCTTGCCCTGCAGCGCCGCGCCGGTCATCCCGTCGACATAGGCCGCGTAGATCCAGTCGGGGATCTGCACGATCTGCCGGTCCTCGACCAGCGCCTCGAGCGAGAAGTCATCGAGCGCCTGTAAGTTCGGGGAGACGTCGGGACCGAAGGCGTCCTCGGCCAGCTGCCGCACCTCCTCGGTCAGTTCCTGCGGCTCGAGGTCAAAGAAGGCAGCCTCCCGCTCCCCCTGTCCCATCTGCTCATCGAGGAACCGCATCGCCTGCGGGGCCTTGGCGTACACGAAGGGGACGTGGCCCTCGGCTAGCTCGTAGCGTCCGCTCAGCGGGTTGCGCTCGAGCGAGCGGGCGAACGGGCTGTCGTAGATCTCGTTGGCGACGAGCCGTGCGAAGTCCCAGCGCACCGCGGCGTTCGCGTAGTCGGCCACCACGCTGGGGCCGGTGCGGTGCTCCATCTGCTCGAAGCGGATGCCACGTGACCCCTTCCTGACCGGCGTGGTGCGCGGCGGGGTCGGCTCTGACTTGAAGCCTCGCGCGGCGTAGCGGCGTGCACGCTGGATCCTCGAGGGCGCGGTCGGCGGGAGGCGCGGCATGAAGATCGCGTCCGGGCGGCGCTGCGTTCCATAGGTGACGTCGAGCAGGTCCTCGAGCAGGCTCGAGAAGCTCGAGTCGGTAAGCAGTCCCTTGATCTTGTCGGCCCGCTCCGTGTCCCCCTTGGCGACCTGCCGGATGCCGGAGTAGACGGTCTTCATCATCGCGCTCGACTGGTCGAGCAGGCGGCGCAGCTGCGGAGCGGGCATCGACCCCATGTAGGCGTGGGTCTCGACGGCGTCCGCGAACAGTTCCTGCGTGGCGAGCGAGTAGGGCGCGTCGAGGTTCTCGATCCCCAGCTGCCGCATCACCGGCTCGAGCCTGGGGTCGTCGGACATGCGCAGCCACTCGAGCGTGCCGCGCAGCACCGCGTGCGCGTTCTCATGGACGAGCGTCGAGAAGTCTGCGGCCGGGGTGACCAGAAGCTCTGCACCCTCGTCGGTCAGCCTGACCGCGCCCTTGATCAGCGGGTCTTCCTCGGTCGTCTTGGTGACGCGCTTCCACTGCGCAAGCGTCTGCCCCTCGCGCACGACGGGCATCCCGTCGCCACGGTTAGCTAGCTCCTCGAGCACCGACTCGACGGAGCGCTTCCCCATCCCGCGCTTGCCCGCGGCCTGGGTCAGCTTCTCGGCCTCGTCCCAGTCGGTCAGGTACCGCTTGCTGCGGCGCACCGGGGCGGTCGGGTCGAAGGCCATGAACACGACGTCGGGTCGGCCGAGCTTGTAGTTCCAGCCCTCCGGCGCGTAGGCGTCCGCGAACTTCATCCGCGCGATCTCGCGGAAGCCGAGGTTCGCGTAGTACGCCGGAAGGAAGCCGTCGTAGGCGTTCAGCCAGTAGCCGCCGTTGGCGAGCGACTCTACGAGGACGTAGCCGCCTGCGCCCGCGAACGAGTTGGAGTTGAAGACGGAGACGATCTCGCCGTCGGGGCTGATCGCCGCTCCGGCGTTGCCGTCATCGGTGAGGAAGCCGCGGTAGCCCCCCTCGAGGAAGTCCTCTACCGCTCTGGGAGAGAGGGACCAGGCGCGGAGGTTGGCAGCGAGTCCTCTGACGAACTGACGCGCCCCACCTTTGCCAGCCACTTCGCTGACACGAAAGTCGGTACGTCGTCGTCGGGCGGCGGCTCCCCGCGCAAGAACTCCCCGAGGGTCGTCGCCCCGGTAAAGACTGTGTGCTGGTCTCGCGGCTCCACGGTGGACACCCATTCTAGATGCAACCGGGCGGGCCTCGACGCCCATCTCGCGGAGGTCATCGAGCATCTGGTCGCGCGTCTTGCGGGCGTTCTTCGCCTTGACGCCGTCGAGGTCGGAGAACATGATCCGCAGCCCGCCGTCGCCGGAGGGGAGCAGTAGCAGCCCGTCGTGCTCCTCCCCGATCACGTTGCGCATCACGGTGAAGGCGTGGTCGGGGTCGCCGCCGATGTCGATCCCCAGCGTGCGGTTGCCCGAGGAGGGAGCGCCTGCGTCGTAGAAGGAGTAGGCGTTGCGCCCGGTCTCGGAGGCGATCTTCTTGGCAAGCGCCTCGGCCTGGGTCTTGGTGCCGAGGATCGTCACCCTGCCGTGCGAGCCGTTGGTCGTGACGTCGGTGATGATCGCGCCGCGGACGCCTTCCTCGAGCCACTGCTTGCGCATGTCGCCCGTGATCTCTCCGACGATGTTGTAGGTGTTCCGCGCCCAGGTGTCGTCCCAGCCGCCGCCCATCTCGCCCCACTCGCGCCGCGTGGCGAACCAGTCGAGCGCCTGCACTTGATCGACCGTCCAGTCGCCGCGGCCGTCGAGCTTGACCGCGTTCAGGTGGTCGGTCAGCTGGTTGAGGCGGATGGACGACCACTCGTACTGGAAGCGCTGCGGCCCTGCCGACATGTCGTAGTAGCGGTCGAGCCGCTTCTTCAACTCGAGCGCCGCGGCTCCGGCTGCATCGCGCTGCTCGACGGGAAGGTCTTCGTCCTTCGCCATCTTCTTCAGGCGCTTCAGGTCGTTCGGGTTGGGTGCTCCGCGCGGAAGCTTCGCGATGCCGCGTGAGCCGTAGCTCTTGTAGTCGAGGAAGCCGTCCGAGCGGAGCGTCCAGCGGTCAACGACGCCGGGTCCCGAGTTGGGCATGTGCTGCATCCAGGCGCGGGTCTGCTGGCCGTAGGCCGAGCCGAAGAAGTCAGCGATCTTGGCGGCGACCCCGGCCGGGTCTTCCCCGAGGTTCGCGTTCTTCCAGGCGTTGACCATCGCCTGGGTGTTGTGCGAGAGCTTGCCCTTCGGGGGCCAGTGCCCCTTGACGTTGTAGTACTCGAGCATCTTCAGCATCGCGAGCACGCCGTCGGTGGGTGACATCGCGGCCTGCGAGACCAGGAAGGTGCGCACCGCGTTCTCGACGTCGTCCCCGAAGAAGCGCCCAAACTGCGGCCACAGGTCCTCGTACCAGCGGGCGTAGCGACGGCGTTCCTCGAGCGAGGGGATCTGGTCGATGATCCGCTGCGCCTTCTGCTCGATGGTGGTGATCCGGCCCTTGTGTCGAGGCAGCGCCCTGGCGAGCGCCTTGCGCTGTGCCTCCGGGCCGTGCAGTCCTTGCAGCTGCTCGTTGGCCTCCCGGTGCAGCCGCGAGCGCTCCGGTGTGATCTGGAACGGGGCGTCCGGGTCGCCGTACTGGAGCAGTAGCTCGTCGTCCTCGGCGTCGAGCATCTCGTCGTAGATGTCGGCGTGCTCGACCTCCGCGACGTCGGCGTAGTAGTCGTCGTAGAACTGGCCGAGCGGCTCGCCCGTGCGCCTCGAGTAGGAGACAGCGTTGGCGTCGAGCCAGCGCATCGTGAGATCGATCCGCTGATCGAACTTGGCCTGCGTGTCGGGGTCGTCCGAGCGCCAGGTCGAGCGGAGCGCGTCCTCGATCTGGGTGCGAACCGGGTGGTCGACCTCCGGCACGTCCTCGAGGAACTTGACCGGCATGTTGAGCATCCGCTCTGCGGTGCGCGGGTTGAGCACACGCGCCCCGATCAGCAGGCCTTGTGTCTGGTTGGCGAGTACCCGGCCGCGGTCGATGCTCTCGGCTAGGTCGGCGGGTGGGTTCTCGAGCACGTCGGCTGCCTGCCGCAGCTGCGCGAGACCGACCTGCTGTGCCTGGGTCGCCTGGAACTCGTCGGGGTCTGCCTCCCGGCGGGCGACCTCCTGCAGGATCGACTGGCGGGCCTCGCTGGCATCGCCGCCGTAGATCGCCCAGCGGTCGAACGCGAGCGACAGCACCGGGTCGGCGTCGATCCGCTGGGCGGCCGCACGGTAGGAAGAGATCTCTCCGAACAGGCGGGCGCGGTCAGCCTCGAGGCTCTCGCGTACGCCCTTGCGCACCCGGCCCTTGCCGCCGAACGCGGTGCGGAAGCCAGCCCAGGCGTCGGATAGCAACACGCCTGCGGCCGAGGCCGGGACGTAGCGCTGGACGCCCGTGTCGACGGGGCGCTCGAGCGGTCCTTCGCGCACCTTGTGCGTGCGGGTGACGACGCGCTTGCCCCAGGTCGTGCGCCCGGAGGCGAGCGCGAGCGGCTCCTTGCCGGTGACGACGGCGCGGGCGGCGCGGTAGGGCGCACCGGCTGCCTCGCCAGCACGGGCGGCTCGAGAGGCTGCTCCGATCCGCCGTGCACCTCCGGCGATGATCCCGAGGCCCCCGAGCCAGTCGAGCGCCATGTCGGGGTTCTCCTCGAGGTTCTTCGCGAACTGCTTCCAGTCGCGGCGAGCGAGCGGCTCGTAGAAGTCGGCGTAGAACTGCGCGATCTGCCCAGTCGTTTGCGCGGGATGTATGCCGATGGCTGCAGCCCCAACGGGAAGGCCGACGGCCCCCTCGCTGACGTTGCGGACGAAGTTCGAGACGACAGTGGCGGCGGTCTGGGCCGCGCCCTCATCGAGGCCCATTCGCTGTAGCTCGACCTGGGTGCGGCGACCGGCGGGCCGCGCAAGCGCCTCCCCCACCAGCTGCGAGCCACGCACCGAGGTGGCCTGCGTCTCGGCCCAGTAGTCCTCGAACGCCTTGCGCTCCTCCGCCGAGAAGACGCCGTGGTAGATGTCGCGCACGCCCGCGCTCGTCTCGGCCAGGTAATCCTTGAAGTCGCGCTTGATCGCGCCTCCCGCGGCGGCGAGCGACTCGCGTGGGTCGAGCGACCAGAAGTTCGGCCGCTTCTCCTCGACGCGGCGTGGCAGCACGTCCTCGCGGCGCAGCGGCTTGCGCCGTTCAACGGGGACACCCGCGGCGAGGCTCGCCCTGGCGGTCGGCCCCTTGAGCACGCGGCCCGCGCGGACGACCTGGGCTGCCTTCTCGACACGCTCCGCCGCCCGCTCCTGCTGAGGGGTGCGGTAGCCGGGGACCATGACAAGACGGCCCCCGCTCTTGATCGGGACGACCTGTCGCGGGGGCGGCTTCTTCGGTTGTGCGGGCGTGCGAGGGATCTCCCACGGCGCGAGCAGCTGCTCTGCTGCGCGGGTTCTGACGACGTCGGGGATGCGGGGCGTGGCCGGGGGGAGCTTCCAGAACCGCCTCGAGGCGGCGGCTGTCTCTGCGCTCATCCTCCCCTTGGCGACGGCCTGGTCGATACGCCGTGCCTTCTCGACGTTCGGGAGGTCGCGAAAGCGCTTTGCCATCTCAGAAGGTCTTCGCCCCCCCGGTCGCAGCCGGGGCCTGACCGGCTGAGCGGCGGCGCTGCTTCAGCTGGTTGAACAGCGTGTTCGCGACCTCGTTGACCATCGACTCCAGCTGCGGGTAGTCACCGAAGGTGTTCTTGAAGTCGGCGGCGTAGCGGCGAATGTACTGCTGGATGTTCTTGAGCGACCAGCCGAACTCGATCTTGCCCTTCGAGTCCTCTGCGATCCCGAGCCGCGCCGCCCCCTCGTTCATCATCCGCTCGCGGGTCTTCGCCCAGTCGGTCAGCGACGGCTGCTTGGCCTTCTTCGCGTCCTTGCCCTTCGGGGTGACGAGCTTCACCGGCATCCCCTTCGGCCCGATCACGGTGCCGGAGGGAAGCTCCATGATCCGGCCGGTGCGCGGGTCGCGGTAGTTGCCGGGGAGCGGGTTGCCGAATTGATCCATGCCCATGTCCTTGAGCGCGTCCCGCTTGTTCTCGGCCACCGTCGTCTGGTACTTCTGGCTCGCGAGCTTGGCCGAGGCGACGTCCTGCGCGTTGCCCGACTGCAGCGAGAGCGCTGACAGCAGAGTGGCCAGCTGCTGGTTGCGCGAGGCCTGGGACGCGGCCAGCGCGTCGGCGTAGAGCTTCGGTCGGGTGGCCTGTAGCTCCGCGATCTTCGAGACCTGATCCTTGTAGACGTCGAGGCCCTGGGCGCGGTAGCGGTCTGCCAGGTCGCGCCCCTCGATCCCCGAAGCGAGCGCCCGCCCGAGTGCCTCGCGCGAGTAGCCGCCCCCCATCGTGGAGAGCGCCGTGGCTGCATCGCCCGTGATCCCAGCGACCGACCCCGCGCCTTCACCGGTCGGGATGTAGGCCGGGACGGCACCACCGGGAGCCAGCCGGTCGACGTCTGCCTGCGAGGCGGCGAGTGCCGCGTTCTCCGCACCGGTCATCGCGCCGCCGAGCGAGGCACCCAGCGAGGAGAGCGCTCCGGCCTGTGCGCCGTAGGCCTGCTCGATGGCAGCGCGGTCGGACGCGCCGAAGCCGAGCAGCGCCTTCGAGAAGCCCTCCGAGGCCTGCGCCTGACGGAACGCCTGGTCGGCCGCTTCCCTCGAGGCGTTCTTGATCGCCAGCTGCTCCGCGGCGATCTGCGCGTTGACCGACGCCCGTGCCGTCGCTGCGGCCTGCGCCTGCGTCGGCAGGCCCTGCTGGATCATCGCGATCACCGAGCCGAGCGGGTTCGCGGCCATGGCGGCGTTGCGCCGCGCGACCCGCATCGTCTTGGCCTTCGCCATCGCGGCGCTGTCGGCCGCGCTGTAGTAGCCGAGACCCCTGGCGAAGCGCCGCTGCGCGACCGGCACCGACTTCGGCTTGGTGTAGAACCTCGGCGCGGGCATCAGCGCTTCTTCGGGAGCGACCAGAAGCCCTTCGGGGCCGTCGGCACCGGCAGCTTCTTGTTGATGACGGGCTTCTGGGCGTAGTTGATCGCGTTCTGGATCGACTGGTTGTAAGCGTTCAGGTAGCCCCAGTCGACCGGGCTGCCCTGCCCGATCAGGTTGCGGTTGGCGTCGTACATCTCACCCGTGTCGGTGTGGTAGGCGTTCGTGATCGGGTTCCACTTGGCCGTCACCGAGCCACCGGGGATCGGGGCGTAGCGCGGGTCCTGCGAGAGTCGGCTCGCGACCTGGGCGCGAAGCATCGCCAGCTGCATCTCCCTCTCGGCCTTGTTCTTGGCGAGCGAGGAGCGTGCGCCCCGTTCGGTGTTCGCCCGCTGCTCGCCCAGCTGGTTGACGTTGCGGGTGTAGCTCTCGTTGAGCACCCCCCGCAGGACGCCGAGCGCCCCGGAGGCGAGCGTGCCTCGAGCCGCCAGGTCGACGTCACCCTGGGCGTTCCCTCGAGCCAGCTGCCGTCCGAGATCGGTGACCCCCAGGTCGTAGGCTCGCTGTGCGCCGCCGAGCGTCTCGGCCAGCTGCGCTTCGTCCGCGATGTCCGCGCCCTGCATCCCGGCGAGTCCGGCCAGATACTCGTAGTCGCCCGAGATCAACGCGCCATAGTCGGGCGTGTAGCCGGGGGTCTCCCAGTCGGCCTGCTGCCCGAAGCCAAGTCCTCCCGTGCCGCCGTAATCGGCAACGATCTTCTTCTTGGCGGTCTTGGGCACGGCCATCTCTAGCCCTCCTAGTAGTTGATGATGTACGGCAGGCAGATGTA
>Ga0126377_10003586_pt1 | contig 11047 bp, 7 predicted proteins | sample PanSoiMetPlot_22_FD_92647 | JGI IMG/M metagenome (GOLD analysis project Ga0126377, IMG submission 92647) | Tropical forest soil microbial communities from Panama - MetaG Plot_22 | ecosystem: Environmental > Terrestrial > Soil > Tropical forest > Bulk soil | place: Panama | collected 2016-02-17
TATGACGACAGCCGCATCGGCAAGTTCGATCCGAAGAGCGAGACCTTCAAGGACTACGCGCTGCCGCACAAGCAGACGAAGCCCTATGCGCTCGGTCTCGCGACCGATGGCCAGGTCTGGTATTCGTCCTACTATCGCGACGTGATGGGCAAGCTCGATCCCGACACCGGCAAGGTGCTCGAATATCCGATGCCCTATGTCGACAACGGCATGCGCGATTTCTTCCTCGACAAGGACGGCCGCATGTGGTTTGCGACGCCGCCGAACAACAAGGTTGGCTACTTCTATGTCTCCAACCGGCAGCGCAGCGCCGAGGCGCGCTGAGCGGATGAGATGAATACGCGCCGGGATTCGCAAGAGTCCCGGCGCAAGGTTTTAGCTCGTAGCCCGCATTGAGCGCAGCGAAATGCGGGGAGGGCTTGCGAAGCGGAAAGGCTGTCCCGGATGGCGCTGCGCTCCATCCGGGCTACAACAAACAACGAGGAAACGCCATGCGCCTCTCGACCTCTGTTGGAATGATCAGTCTCCTCGCGCTCGCGGTCTCGACTGCTGACGCGGCCACCATCACCGGCACGGTCAAAGGCCCGGACGGGCAGCCGTTCCGCGGCGCCTTTGTGCAGGCCCGCAACGCCAAGACCAAGATCACGGTCAACGTTCTGTCCGACAACCAGGGCCGCTATCGCGTCGAGAACCTGGCGGCGGGCGACTATCGCCTGCAGATCAGGGCGCCGGGCTATCAGGCTGACACGATCAACGGCATGGCGCTCACGCAGGATCAGAACGCCACGCAGGATTTAGCCCTGAAGACGAGCTACGTGCGCTGGACCGACATCTCCATGTATCAGGGCATCCAGCTGCTGCCGGAGGCGCGCGGCAAGAACCTGTTCTTCATCCACTGCATGGCCTGTCACGGCTTCGAGACCCGCATGGCGGCAGTGAAGCGCAACGAAGATGGCTGGCGCGATCGCGTGGCCTACATGCGCGAGGCGATGGCGTACTTCATTGCGCGGCCGCAACTCGGCTTCAACGACCAGAAGGCTGAGGATGTCATCTATTACATCAACCATGTGTTCGGCGAAGACTCGGTGCTGCCGCGCTCGCCCGCCGATCTGCCGCAATACAACGACACAGTGCGCAAGTTCTCCGATGATGCGCTCAAGATCGTCTACACCGAATACGAGACGCCGGGTCCCAACCGCATGCCGTGGAGCGCGCATCCGACCAAGGACGGGAGCTTCTGGGTTCCCTACTACGGACGTGCCAACAAGATCGCGCGGCTTAATCCGGAGACCGGCGAGATGAAGGAATATCCGGCGCCGCATCTCGGCACAGCGGCGATCCATTCGGCCGTCCCGCATCCCGACGGCTCGGTGTGGCTCACCGAGCAGGGCTCGAACAAGCTCGGCCGCTGGGATCCCAAGAGCGAGACCATCACCGAGTATCAGGACTCAGTGGGCAAGCACACGGTCAAGATCGATCCCAAGACTGGATTTGTATGGTCGACCGGCGCGCTCACGGTCTTCGATCCGAAGACCGAGAAGTTCACCCATTTCGCGGACGTGCCGACCTCCTATGGCATCGATCTCGACGCCGAGGGCAACGCGTGGTTCACCGAGCTACTGCCCAATGGCAAGATCGGCAAGGCGGATATCAAGACCGGGAGAGTGACCAAGTACACGATCCCGACGCAAGGTGCGCGCCCGCGCCGGATCGTGGTCGATGGCGATGGCATCGTGTGGTTCGCCGAGTTCGACGCCGGCAAGATCGGCCGCTTCGATCCCAAGACCGAGACCTTCAAGGAATTTCCGCTGCCCGGCCCGAAGGCGACGCCCTACGCGCTCGGCATCGATGCCCAGAAGAAGGTCTGGTACTCCTCCGAGTACATGGACGTGGTCGGGCGGCTCGATCCGGACACCGGCAAGGTGACCGAATATCCGTTGCCGCGCTCGGAGAACAGCATGCGCGACTTCTTCCTCGACGACAAAGGCCGCATGTGGTTCGGCTCGCCTGCGAACGACCGCGTGGGGTATTTCCATCTGGCGAAGTGAGCGGGCTGCAACGTTGTAGGGTGGGCAAAGGCGCGGAGCGCCGTGCCCACCATCGGCGTATGGCCTGGTGAAAGTTAGCAGGGGGCACGCTTCGCTTTGCCCACCCTACAAGAGATGGCAGTGCCTGGGGACGTTCAACAAGAAACTTCCGGAGGACATGATGCTAAATCACGATGACGGACGTCCGTTTGACCGCCGATCATTCCTCGGCGCTGGCGCGCTGACGCTCGGTGCGCTGACAGGCCTGCCTGATCTTGCCTGGGCGCAGGCGCCAGGCGCAGGCGAGGCGGGTGCCAAGCAGATCAGCCGGCTGCTTGCGGACTTCATCGCCGGCTTCGAACTCAAGAACGTACCACCGGACGTGGTCGATCGCGCTCGTGTGGCCTTCATCGACACGATGGGTGTCATGCTCGCCGGCAGCCGCGAGGAGGTCGCGCATCTTGCCCTCGAGATGGTGAAGCTCGAGGGCGCCACTCAAACCGCCTCGATCGTCGGACAATCGCTGCGCACGTCGCCACAGCTCGCCGCGCTCGCCAATGGCGTTGCCGCGCACGCGATGGACTATGACTTCACATTCCTGAGCGGCCAGTCGATCTCGCCGGTCATTCCCGCGCTGCTGCCCCTTGCCGAAAGCACAGGCGCCACGCCGGCCGACTGCGTTGCGGCCTTCATCGTCGGCGCAGAGGTCGCCGCTCGGCTCCTGCGGGCGAGTCCGCGTTTGTCGAACGACGGCGGCTGGCATTCGACCGGCACTGTCGGCTCGATCGCGGCGGCTGCGGCTTGCGCCAAGCTCTTGAAGCTGCCGGCCGATAAGATCCCCGACGTGCTCGGCATCAGCGTATCGCTCGCGAGCGGCGTGGCGGTCAACTACGGCACCATGACGAAGCCGCTGCATTCCGGCAACGCGGCGCGCAACGGCATTCTGGCCGCACAGCTCGGCAGCCGCGGCTTCACGGCGCATGCGGCGGCGTTCGAGGGTACGGCGGGCTTCTTCAAGACGTTCACCCGCGGGCTCTCGGTCTCATTCGACCCGTTCAAGGATCTCGGCAGCCGCTATGACCTCGTGGCCCTGGGCTACAGCCTGAAGGCCTATCCGTGTGGCGGTCGCGGCCATACCGCGATCGAGGCTGCGCTGGCGCTGCGCGATAAGGTGGGGTTGCGGCTCGCCGACATTGCCAACATCCATTGTCTGGTCTCGAAGTCGAGCGCCGACCGCATCAATACGCTGTGGCCGGAATCGGTCGAAGCGGCGAAATTCAGCGCGTCCTATGTCATTGCCTATTCGCTGGTGAATGGCGCGCCGCGCATTCCCGCGTTCACCGAAGAGGCGCTCAGGGACGAACGGGTCCGCACGCTCGCCCGCCTCGTGACCGCGGGCGTCGATTCCGAACTCAGCGATGCCTTCGGCGAGAGCCCGGCCAAGCTCAAGATCACGCTCAAGAGCGGAGAAACCTTCGAGCACCGGCGCGACTATGCGACCGGATCGCAGAAGGTTCCGATGACGCAGGCGCAGGTGGAGGCAAAGTTCAACGACTGCGCCGCCCAGACCGTCAGTGAGGATGTCGCCCGCAAGATCCTCGCAACACTCAACACGATCGCGGAGCGGCACTCGTTCGACGACTTCTGGACACTGATCCGGCGCGCATGACCGAGAAGGGCCACGGTCATCCTGGCGCGCGAGCGAGCCACCGCGAACGCGCTTGCTGCAGCCAGGCTGAGATCATCCACGCAGCTGCAATTGCCGTCGGCCCGATCAGAATGAGATTGTAGCGCGTGTAGTGATTGGCCACGGCTCCATGCAGCCCAAGCATCATGATCGCTGGTGCGGCATAGAGCAGGAGCACAGGCTCGCGCTTTTGGATCGTCCGCACGCTCGCGTAAGCAAATAAGGGAATGAGGATGAGGCTGACGATCCAGCCGGCCCACATTCCGCACCAGGCGAGTGGGATGCTGACCAAAAGGTGCCGCCACCAGTTCGTCCGCATTTCCTCGCGCACGATATCTCCGATCAAGGGATCGAGGCGACCGTGCTCGCTGACCAGCATGTCACGTCGGCCTCGGCCGACGTGAAAGAAACTGTCGCGGGTGTGATACATGAACCGGTGCATCGAATCGCGACCGTACACCTGATCGAACAGAAGGTCGCCGAGCCCCGGCGTGCAATAGGGGAACGCCGTGAAGAATTCCATCGGGGTCATGTCGTTGTAGGCGAACCGCTCGATCAACACGGCGGAGCCGTATTCCTCGGTCAGGCCCCACTTTCCCACCGAAAAGTGGTTGCGCAGGATCCAGGGTCCAATCGTCAAAGCAACGACCGTCACGAAAACTGCCGCGCTTTTCCATGCGGATGGCCTTGTCTTCGCGTCGAGCAGGCGGCTGCCGGCCGCAATGAGCAGCAGCACACCGGGAATGAGCACGACAAATGATGGGCGAGTGAGGCACAAGAGGCCTAGCAAGAGGCCCGTCAAGCCCCACCAGATTATGTTGCTACGCTTCCAGGCCAGCGCGGCAAACAACATGGTGACGGAATAGAGAGAGAACGTCAGGCTCTCCGTCATCACGAACGAGAAGATCTCGGCCTCAGTCGCAAGGGCGGCGGTTGCGAGTGCTCCGGCGATCCAGAACACACGTGTGCTGCCAAAGATGACGCTGCCGGCGAACGCAACGGCAACGACGCCGAGCGCAAGCAAGGCTGCGTGAATGATGCGAACGGGTCTCTCGTATGCCTGGCAGCCCGTCGCCTCCTTTTGTTGGTTGATCGCATTGACGGTGCATTCAACCGCTGTGTCAAAGCGCGCGTTTAGCTTCATTGCGGCAAGGACCACAAGCGGATAGCCGGGCACGAAGAACATGCCGGGCGGCGGCGCCTCGCGGCTGCTGTCAACGTTGTCAAAGACGCCGTTGCTGAAGACGCCGTGATGCTCCAGGTCGTAGGCGATTGTCAGATAGAATGACTGATCAAAGTCGCTGAGCGTCTTGGAAGGCCGAATGATTATTGCCGTTGCAAGAACCACAAAGGCGAGAAATCCAAGCAGAACCTTGGACAGGGTTGTCGGTGTAGACACCCAGCTGCCCACGAAGTCGCGCGACATGGAGAAACCCTATCGGACCGACTAAGTCATATACTCGACCCGAGCGGGGTCAAATGGCTCAGATGACGAGCCAATCACGTTCTACCGAATTGCCAGTGGAGCAAAGCATACAGAGCCGCCGGGCGTTCCAGCAATCGCGGCCGCACATGGCGTGACAAAAAGGCGCTCTTGTGTCCGTTCAAATGGGGGACGACCAATCCGGAATTGCTGTCAGCGCTGCAGTGCAAGACAAAGCCGGCCCCGTGCGTTGGCGGGACCGGCTCTACGCAACGGTACTCATACGCATCGCCACAAATTCAAGGGAACCGCGTCAGCGAACCGCGACGCTACGCGCCTGCAACGGCAATACGATGACTTTGCCACCGATATTCACGCGGTTGTAGAGATCGATGACATCCTCATTGGTCAAACGGATGCAGCCCGATGACACGCGGCCGCCGATGGTCGACGGATCATTGGTGCCGTGAATGCGATAGATGGTGTTGCCGAGATACATGGCGCGCGCGCCGAGCGGATTGCCTGGGCCTCCAGCCATATAGCGCGGCAGATAAGGCTGGCGCGCGATCATCTCGGGGGGCGGCGTCCAGTCCGGCCACTCGGCCTTGCGGCTGACCGTCTGCGTACCTGACCACGTGAAGCCCTCGCGGCCGACGCCGATGCCGTAGCGGATCGCCTTTCCGTTGCCGAGCACGAAATAGAGATAGGTATTGGGCGTGTCGATGATGACGGTGCCAGGCACCTCGTGGGTGCGGTAGTCGACGACTTGCCGTCGGAAATTCGCGGGAGCCTCGGAGTGATTCTCAGTACCTGGCATCGCACGCTCGACCGGCGCCTGCGGCAGCGGCTGCAGCGGCGCTCCAAAGAGAAGGAACGGATTGGCGTTGGCGCTCGTGCTGCTGGCCATCGTGGCGGCGACGACTGCAGCGATCGCAGCGACGACTCGGAAAAGGCGGGCAGGATTCATGACGCACCCCGATGTTGTCTGTTGGTTCAAACAAGTCGGGACAAGGTTCAAAGGTTTCGCAGAATAAATTCGCTAAGCCCCCGGAACCATTTGGCTTCGGGGCATTAGTGATTGTGTTGGCTTAGGTCGTTCACCCTTTGCGCGCCTTGTGCCAGCCCACCACCGCATCACTGACTGCGTCGGTCGAAGCGAAATAGGGCTTGATGTCGAGGAGCGGCGTACCGTCGAGGCAATCGAGGCCGACGACTTCAAGCGTGTTGCCGTCGACTTTGACGAGCTGCACCACGCTCATGGCGATCGGGTTGGGCCGGGCTGGCGAGCGCAGCGCGAAGGTGCCGCGCTGCACGCCATAGTGCCGGGGCATTTGCAGCACGATGTCGCGGCGCGACCGGTCCATCCAGTAGAGCAGCACAATGTGCGTGCACGTCTCGAGGTCCTTCAGCGCCGGAGCCCAGCGCGGATCGAGTTCGACGGTGCAGATGGCGTCGGATTCGCGGGCATTCTTCGGGCAGTCCTTGCGCTGCTTCCAGGGCGTGTGGATGCGGCCGATATAGTAGAGCGAGGCGTCGAATTCCTTGGGGAGTTCGACCGCGACCTCGCCGTCCCAGATGCCAAATGCGTTCTCGTTGTTCCTGTCGTCCGCCATGGCGGCAGTGTCGCGCGAAATCGGCTTAGTCGCCAAGTGGCACATCATCTAATTGATTTAACAAGTGTTTTTTGTCGCTGAGGGGGCTAAATGGGGCAACAATCGCCGCAGCAGCAGATGGGGTCCTTGCTAACCCCCTTTTAAAGGCATAAAGATATCTTTATATCATGTTTGAATGTGGGAAGCGTCCCAATGCCATCGGTACCTGCCCATCTGCGTTTTGCCGACCTCAACGGCGCCCTCAAGGCGGCGGGCGAGGAGACGCGGCTGCGCGTGCTGGCGCTGCTGGCCGAAGCCGAACTCACGGTCTCCGAGCTCACGGACATTCTGCGTCAGTCGCAGCCGCGCATCTCGCGCCATCTCAGGCTTCTGGCCGAGGCCGGGTTGGTGGAGCGGTTTCGCGAAGGCTCCTGGGCGTTCTTCAGGCTGGGTGAGCGCGGGCCGGCTGCGGAGCTGGCACGTGCGCTGGTTGCGCGGCTCGATCCTCTCGATCCGGTCATTGCACGCGATCGTGAGCGCCTCACTTCGGTGCGTGCCGCGCGCGCCGCCGCGGCGCAAGCCTATTTCCGCCGCCATGCCGCCGAATGGGATCGCATTCGCAAGCTGCATGTCGCTGATGAGGAGGTCGAGCAGGCGATCGTCGCCGCGCTCGCCGACCGGCCGTTCCGCTCACTGCTTGATCTCGGCACTGGCACGGGCCGCATGCTGGAACTGTTTGGGCCGCAGATCCAACGCGGGCTTGGCCTTGACCTTTCGCTCGACATGCTCGCGCTCGCGCGCTCACGCCTCGACCGCGCCGGCTTGCGCCACTGCAGCGTGCGCCAGGGCGATCTCTATGATCTCGCGCTGCCCAAGGACTCCTTCGACGTTGTCATCATCCATCAGGTGCTGCACTTCCTCGACGACGGCGCGCGTGCGATCGCGGAAGCGGCGCGCGTGCTACGCCCGTCCGGGCGGCTGCTGGTCATTGATTTCGCGCCGCATGAGCTCGAGTTCCTGCGCGATCAGCACGCGCATCGCAAGCTCGGCTTCGCGCCCGACACGGTTGCGCAATGGATCAGTGCCTCAGGTCTCGATGTGGAGGCACAGCGCACGCTGGCGCCCAGCGGTGGCCCACAGGCCAAGATCGCGGTGTCGCTCTGGCTGGGCCGCGACCGACGGATGGTGGTTGCCGAAACATCCGCGCTGGAGGCAGTCTGATGAACATGATCCGCGCCAGCCGTTTCATCCAGTCGGGCGAACGCCGCATCAACGTCTCGTTCGAGTTCTTCCCGCCGAAGACCGAGGAGATGGACAAGACCTTGTGGGAGTCGATCACGCGGCTGGCGCCGCTCGCTCCGCGCTTCGTGTCCGTCACTTATGGCGCCGGCGGCTCGACGCGTGAGCGCACGCACGCAACCGTCAAGCGTATCCTCGGCGAGACCGCGCTGACGCCGGCCGCGCATCTCACCTGCGTTGCCGCGACTTGCTCCGAAATTGACGAGGTGATCCGCAGCTATTGTGCCGCTGGCGTGCGCCACATCGTGGCGTTGCGCGGCGATCCGGTCGGCGGCATCGGCGACAAATACGCGCCGCATCCGGGCGGTTATCAGAACGCGGCTGATCTTGTCGGCGGCATCAAGCGCATCAGCAATGTCGAAGTGTCGGTGTCGGCTTATCCCGAGAAACATCCCGACAGCCCGACCGTTGACGCCGACATCGACATGCTCAAGGCCAAGGTCGACGCCGGCGCAACGCGTGCGATCACGCAGTTCTTCTTCGAGAACGATCTCTATTTCCGCTATCTCGATCGCGTGCGCGCCCGCGGCATCACGGTGCCGGTCGTGCCCGGCATCCTGCCGGTGCAGAACTTCAAGCAGACCAAGAGCTTTGCGGCGCGTTGCGGCGCCTCGGTGCCGGACTGGCTGGCCGAGCGCTTCGACGGCCTCGACAATGATGCCGCAACCAGAAAGCTGATCGCGGCCGCGGTCGCGGCTGAGCAGGTGGTCGACCTTGTCGATCGCGGCGTCACCGATTTCCATTTCTACACCATGAACCGCGCCGATCTGGTCTATGCGGTGTGCCATCTGTTGGGTCTGCGACCAAGCCAGCAGGTGGAACGCAGTCATGGCCACGAGCACGGCCTCCTCCCTCTCCCCGCAGGGGAGAGGGAGCAGGCCTGAGCAAGCCCCATGTCAGTGCCTATCACCAAGGCTGAAATGTCAGTGCCAATCACCAATGCCGAGCAAACACTGCGCCGTGTCGCGCGCGAGCGCATCCTGGTACTCGATGGCGCCATGGGCACCATGATCCAGGAGCTCAAGCTCGATGAGGAAGGTTATCGTGGCGCGCGCTTCGATGCTTGGAACCGCGAGGTGCGCGGCAACAACGATCTGCTGACGCTCACGCAGCCGGATGCGATCCGCAAGATTCATCTCGCCTACTATCGCGCTGGCGCCGATATTGTCTCGACCAACACCTTCTCCTCGACCGCGATCGCGCAGGCCGATTACGGCATGCAGGACATCGCCTACGAGCTCAATCTCGAAGGCGCGCGGCTTGCGCGCGCGGCTGCCGACGCCGCGCAGGCCGAGGACAACCGCCCGCGTTTCGTCGCTGGCGCGATCGGGCCGACCAATCGCACCGCATCGATCTCGCCCGACGTGTCGAACCCCGGCTTCCGCGCCATTACCTTCGACCAGCTGCGCGCGGCCTATGGCGAGCAAGTGAAAGGGCTGATCGACGGCGGCGCCGATCTCCTGCTGATCGAGACGATCTTCGATACGCTCAACGCCAAGGCGGCGATCTGCGCCATCATGGATGCGAGCGAAGCGCGCGGCGTGTGGCTGCCGGTGATGATTTCCGGCACTATCACCGACCGCTCGGGGCGGCTCCTCTCCGGCCAGACGCCGGCGGGGTTCTGGAACTCGGTGCGGCATGCAGCGCCGTTCTCGGTCGGGCTCAACTGCGCGCTCGGCGCCAAGGAAATGCGCGCCCATATTGCCGAGATCGGGCGCGTTGCTGACACGCTGGTCTGCGCTTATCCGAACGCGGGCCTGCCGAACGAGTTCGGCCGCTACGACGAGAGCCCCGAATATATGGGCGAGCTTCTCGGCGAGTTCGCAGCATCCGGCCTGGTCAATGTGGTCGGGGGCTGCTGCGGCACCACGCCCGGGCATATCAGCGCGATCGCGCGCGCGGTCGAAGGCAAGGCGCCGCGGCAAGTGCCCGAGGTGCCGCGGCTCCTGCGCCTCTCCGGCCTCGAGGCCTTTGCGCTGGCGCCGGAGATTCCATTCGTGAACGTCGGTGAGCGCACCAACGTCACCGGCTCGGCGCGCTTCCGCAAGCTGATCAAGAATGGTGACTACACCGCCGCGCTCGATGTCGCGCGCGACCAGGTCGAGAACGGCGCGCAGATCATCGACGTCAACATGGACGAGGGCCTGCTCGATTCCGAGCAGGCGATGGTCACCTTTCTCAATCTGGTGGCGGCCGAGCCCGACATCGCGCGCGTGCCGGTCATGGTCGATTCGTCGAAGTTCTCGGTGATCGAGGCCGGTCTCAAGTGCCTGCAGGGCAAGCCGGTGGTCAATTCGATCTCGCTCAAGGAGGGCGAGGCGGCGTTCATCGAGCATGCCAGGACCGTGCGCCGCTATGGTGCGGCGGTGGTGGTGATGGCGTTCGACGAGCAGGGCCAGGCCGACACCATTGAGCGCAAATGCGCGATCTGCAAGCGCGCCTACGAGATATTGGTGAACCAGGTCGGCTTCCCGCCCGAGGACATCATCTTCGACCCGAACATTTTCGCGGTCGCGACCGGCATGGAGGAACACAACGGCTATGGCGTCGCCTTCATCGAGGCGGCGCGCTGGATCAGGCAGAACCTCAAGCACGCCCATATTTCTGGCGGCGTGTCGAACCTTTCGTTCTCGTTCCGCGGCAACGAGCCCGTGCGCGAGGCGATGCATTCAGTGTTTCTCTATCACGCCATCAAGGCCGGCATGGATATGGGCATCGTCAATGCCGGCCAGATGGCGGTCTATGACGATCTCGATGCTGAGTTGCGGGAGGCCTGCGAGGACGTGGTGCTCAACCGCCGGCCGGACGCCGCGGAGCGGCTGCTGGCGCTCGCTGAGCGCTTTCGCGGTCATGGCGTGGAGAAGAAGGAAGCCGATCTCGCCTGGCGGGAATGGCCGGTGGAGAAGCGGCTGTCGCACGCACTGGTGCACGGCATCACCGATTTCATCGTCGAGGATACCGAGCAGGCCCGGCTCAAGGCCGACCGGCCGCTGTCGGTGATCGAGGGCCCGCTGATGGA
>Ga0126377_10003587_pt1 | contig 11047 bp, 4 predicted proteins | sample PanSoiMetPlot_22_FD_92647 | JGI IMG/M metagenome (GOLD analysis project Ga0126377, IMG submission 92647) | Tropical forest soil microbial communities from Panama - MetaG Plot_22 | ecosystem: Environmental > Terrestrial > Soil > Tropical forest > Bulk soil | place: Panama | collected 2016-02-17
CCAGTATCTCCTCGTGATCATCAGCTATTAAAACTCTGATTCGGTCCACGATTCACTCTCTATTTAATAATTGGCCGTAACACTGTTTTATTAATCCGAATCACCCCCGGAACGCTCAACGGATCAGGGCGCTGATCGTTTGGCCTGGCGGACGCCAATAAGACGTGTGATTGTAGGCTCTATCTTATCAAGGTCATCCGGCTTAATCAGATAGGCCTGCGCTCCTGCGCCAATGGCCGCTTCCAGGTCACGGTCACGCGACAGCGCCGAGTAGAAGATTATCGGTGTGCTCAAATCGAATGACCGTATCTCCCGGCACAAATCGGGCCCAGTCCCGTCCGTGAACCAACTGCTTAGTAGATAGGCGTCAAAAGCCAGGGTTTTCGCCAGACGCAACCCTTCAGAGACAGTGTTCGCCGGCACAACTTCATACCCGGAACCGCTCAGCCATAAGACGAGCAGTTCACAAGACTCCGCGTGCTCTTCGACATAGAGAACTCGCATCATACCCCACGACCAGTTACCGGCTCGGTTGATCTTCAATTGTGTCTGCATTCGAGCGGGGACACGCCCTATCAGCTAGGCGGCGCCCGCCATGTGTTTTTGTTCTGGGGATTGGAAAGCGCAAGCTATGGCCATCGGGCCAACCTGTTACTGGCTCAGGTCAAATCCGCCTGCCGCCTATATTCGTTTAGCCGTTGCTTGCGCGCAGGAAAATACCAGAGGGATCTACGGACGGTAATTCGGAGAATTACTGATATTGGCTGATAAAATTACGGTGCTGACCGGCTGATTTTCCGGCTGACGGGCGGGCTATTTGTAACCTGGGATGAGATGAAACGCTTTTCCACAGGCGCGCTGCGGTCTGGGGCTTCCGGCGACATCAATCAGGAAAAATACGGGATAGCCGGGAGGCGTCTACTGAATGAGGTCGCCCGGCTGAGGCGCCACAGAGACCAAACCTATTTTGATCGCGTATTGCACCAACTCGGCGTTGGTTTGGACGCCGAGCGCCTCCATCATTTCGTATTTATGAGATTCGACCGTCCGGGCCGAAATGTTGAGGATGGATGCGACCTCCTTCATCGTGCAGCCTTCGGCGACGAGCTGCAGCACCTCGCGCTGGCGCGGCGTCAGCTTGACGGCAGGCTGATCCGGCTGTCCGGCGGCGCCCATCAGGAAGCTCAACACGTCTTTGGTGATCAGCGGCGTGACATAGGCGCGGCCTTTGACCACCTCGTGAATTGCGGCGATGAGTTCTTCACCGGCGGAGGACTTGAGCAGGTAGCCGGAGGCGCCCGCCCGAAAAGCCTCGGCCGCAAGTTGAGCCTCGGCGTGCATGGTCAGGAAGACGATCTTGGCCGTGACGCCGTCCCGCTTGAGCTGGCGCGCGGCGTCAAGGCCGTTCAGCAGCGGCATGGAAATGTCCGCCACAATCACGTCGGGCTTGAGTTTCCGCGCGGCGTCCAACAGCGCGCGCCCGTCCTTGACGGCGCCGATAAATTCGAACTCGTCTTCGAGCAAGCTTCGCAACCCTTCCGCCACGATGGTGTGATCGTCAGCCAACAATACCCGTGGTTTGCTCATGGTTCCCCCGTCAATGGAATTTGCGCCCTCAATTCGGTCCCCGCGCCGGGCCGCGTCGTCAACACGAAACTGCCATGCAACAACTTCACCCTCTCTTCCATACTGACCAGCCCGAGCCCTCTGTATTCATGGGCCTGCCCCGGATCGAAGCCGACGCCTTGATCGGCGACGCGCAACTCGACGGCGCCGTTTGCGCGAGCCAGCGTCACGACGGCTCTCCGAGCGCCCGAATGCCTGGCGACGTTGCGCAATGACTCCTGCGCCACCCGGTAAAGGCAGAGCGCCGCTTCCGGCGATACGCCTTCGATCCCGGCGCCGATGTCGAGCGCGACGGCAATCCCTTCCCGGTCGGAAAACTCCGCGCAATAAGAATTCAACGCGGCGGGAAGGCCGACATGTTGCAGGACGGAAGAGTGCAATTCGTGTGAGACTTGCCGGATGCGTTCGGAGAGCAGGTCAGTCTTGTTCTGCAGCTTGACGATCTGTTCCTGAACGGCGGCGCGGGCGTCAGGGAACTGGCGCTTGAGGCGGCTGATCCCGATGGCCAGCGCGGCCACCTGCTGGTTCAAGTCGTCATGCAGCTCGCGGGCAATGTGTCTGCGCTCTTCCTCCTGCGAGGCGATCAACCGTCCGGCAAGGTCTTCTATCCGGGCATAGCTTTTGCGAAGAGCCTCCTCGCTCTCGCGCAGCGCCTCCTCGGCCTCCTTGCGCTCGGTAATGTCGACGACCAAGCCGCTCACTTTCAGGCATTGCCCGTCTTCGTCGTAAATGGGCTTGCCACGCCCTTCAACCCAGCGCACGCTCCCGTCAGGCCAGATGACGCGGTACTCACATCGATACTCTCGCTTCTCCTCAATCGCTCTTCTTATCGCTCTCACCGCGACCTGCAGGTCATCCGGGTGCACGCGGTCGGCCCAGGCGCCATAGTCCTTCGGCGCGACGCTGAACGGCTCCAGTCCCATGATCATGTAATGCTCTTTGGACCACTCGAGGGCATCGTTCTCCAAATCCCACTCCCAGGCCCCCATGCGCCCCGCTTCGAGCGCGAGCCGCAGACGTTCTTCGCCCTCGCGCCGCTCCTCCTCGACATGTTTGCGTTCAGTGATATCACGCCCGACGGCCTGGAATTCGACGACCTTTCCGTTTGCGTCTAGTATTGCGTGATCAACCCACTGCTGCCAGCCGATGCCGCCGTCGGGCAGCAGTACTTCGTGCTCGTCTATCTCCACGCGCGGGTTTTCGACTAACGATTCTATGTGTTTACGAGCGACTTCGCGCGCCGGCTCAGGGATGAAGTCGAGGAACTTCGTGCCGATAAGCTCTTCTTGTACCTTACCGAAATACCGGCAGTAGGCGTCATTGACGAAGGTCAGCGTGGTGTCTGGCAGGTAGCGGCAAATTAACTCGGTCTGGCTCTCCACCACGCTGCGATACCGCTCCTCGCTCTCGCGTAACGCCTCCTCGATCATTTTGCGCCCCGTGATGTCCTCGACGATCCCGGCGAGCCGGTAAATCTCGCCGTCCTCGTCGCGGATGGGGAAGACCCGGTCGTGCACCCATCGGATTTCTCCGTCGGGCCGCGTGATGCGGAACTCCTCATCGAACTGCGCCCGCCCCGCGCTGCGCAGGGCGTCCAGGACGCGTTCAATGTCATCCGGGTGGACAGCTTCAAGCCATGAGCGGGCATCCTGATAGAGGCTTTCCCGCGAGCGACCCCAGATCTTTTCATACGCGGGGCTGACGTAGCGAAGTTGCCCTGGCGGGGTCTGGCTGAACCCCTCGGTGATGAAAAAAGCCGCTCCAATATTTTCAGCGAGTTGACGGAACCGCTCCTCGCTCTCGCGTAAAGCCTCTACCGCCCGCGCCCGTTTGAAGGCCGGCCAGAGGCGCGCGGTGATATCGCGCATCAGTTGCGTCTCGTCCGGGCGCCAATCCCGCGCATGGGGGTGATTTATATTCAAACTGGCTTCCCAATGCTTTTCATTCAGAGCAGGAATGGTGACGAATGCGCCGACGCCGAATGACTCGTATTTGGAGGCGAAATCGCGAGTTCGCGGATCGATCCTCACGTCGTTGACCACAGCGGCATGCCCGGCCTCGAGCGCCTCGCGGAACTCTGGTGTGGTGAAATCACTGATGCGGTATTCGCCCACTATGCTTTTCCCATCGAGACGCCAACCGTTCCAGCTTTCACGAACGAACGCCAAATCAGCCGCAGGGTTTACTTCGATTACGAAGCAACTGGCCGCGCCGAGGTATTCGCCGAGCCTGCTTGTCGCCAGCCGGATGATTTCGTCCGCATCGGCGATCTGCGACAGCTCGAAGTCAAGCTGGTTGATGAATTGTGTGTTGAGTTCGGCCCGCTTGGATTCGGTGATGTCAACGATCAATCCGCGCACTTTCAGGCATTTCCCATCTTCGTCGTAAATGGGCTTGCCGCGCCCTTCCACCCAGCGCACGCTCCCGTAAGCCCAGACGATGCGATACTCGCAGCGGTACTCTCTCTTCTTCTCGATCGCGCTACTCATCGCCTCTGCCGTGGCCGGCAGGTCATCCGGGTACACCCTGTCGGCCCAGGTGTGATAATCCGGCTCGACGCTAAAGGGCATGAGGCCCATGACTGTGTAATGCTCCTTGGACCACTTGACGGCGTTGGTTCTCGTATCCCATTCCCAGACCCCCATGCGCCCCGCTTCGAGCGCGAGCCGCAGACGTTCTTCGCTGTCGCGCAACGCCTCTACCGCCCGCGCCCGCCTGTAGGCCGGCCAGAGGCGCGCGGTGATATCGCGCATCAGTTGCGTCTCGTCCGGGCGCCAATCCCGCGCATGCGGGTGATCAACAGTCAAATTGGCTTCCCACTGCTTTTCGTTCAGGGCAGGTATGGAGATGAATGCGCCGACCCCGAGAGACTCATATTTGGAGGTGAAATCGCGCATTCGTGGATCGTTCATCACGTCTTTGACGACAGTGGCTCGCCCGGCCACGAACTCATCGAGGCACTCCGGCGTGACAAAATCACTCATGCGGTACTCGCCTACTATGCTCGGACCGGCGATACGCCAACCGTCCCAGCTTTCACGAACGAACGCCAAACCAGACGCAGGGTTTACTTCGATAACGTAGCAGCTAGCCACGCCGAGGTATTCGCCAAGCCTGCTTGTCGCCAACCGGATGATTTCGTCCGCATCGGCGATCTGCGACAGCTCGAAGTCAAGCTGGTTGATGAATTGCGTGTTGAGTTCGGCCTTCTTGGTTTCGGTGATGTCAACGACCGAGCCGATATAGCCGAGGAACTCTCCCTGCGAACCGAAGCGCGGCTTGGCGGAATCACTCGCCCAGCGATACTCGCCGTCATTACGCCGCAGACGGTATTCGAGCCGGAACGCCTCGCGCTTCTCATTTGCGGCGAGGAAAGTCTTTTCCGAAAGCTCGCGGTCATCCGGATGGAGGGCGGCGACCCAGCCAAACCCGAGGCCGGTTTCCGGAGTTTGGCCGGTGAATTCGTACCACGACTGGCTCAGATAGGAGCAAGCGCCATCCGCCTCGGTCATCCACACCATCACCGGAGCGTTGTCGGCCATGTTGCGGAAACGCGCCTCGCTTTCACGCAGCGCATCCTCCGCCTGCTTGCGCTCGGCGAACTGTCCGATCTGGCTGCCAATGCTGGCCATCATCTGGAGCAGGCCTTCATCAGGCTCTCGGACGTCGCGGCTGAAAAACACCATAACGCCGAGAGTCTCATCGCCAAGGAGCGCCGGAAAACCAACTCCGTTGTGCAAGCCTGCTCTTCGGGCCAACGATGCGCGTGGGAAACTACCACCGGCGACATCAGTAATCCAGACGGGCTGGCGGCTTTTCCAGACGCGGCCGGGTAAGCCGTCGCCGGGCAGGAAAGTGAATTGCCGGCTGGCGGAGGCGAATTCCGCCAATTCCCTCGATGGCTGGCTCCAGCTTTCAAGGAATGTCAGATGATCGGCTTCGCGGTCCACTTGCCAGATCTCGCCGAATTCCCAGCCGAGAGACTCGCAGATCACTTGAAGAAGTCGTGACGCGGCTTCGGCGACCGAAGCCGCCTCCGAGAGGATGTGCGAGATTGCATATTGGGTGTTTAGCCGCAAGTAGGCCAGCTTGCGTTCGGTAATGTCCACGATCAATCCGCTCACTTTCAGGCATTGTCCATCTTCGTCGTAAACGGGCTTGCCGTGCCCTTCCACCCAGCGCACGCTCCCGTCAGGCCAGATAATGCGATACTCGTAGCGGAAATCTCCCTTCTCCTCAATCCCCTTTCTCATCTTCTCATTTGCGACCGGCAGGTCATCCGGATGCAGCCGGTCGGCCCAGGTTTGATAGGACGGCTCAATGCTGAAGGGGGAGAGACCCAGGATCGTGTAAGACTCCTTGGACCAATTGACGGCGTCGGTTCTCGTGTCCCGCTCCCAGACCCCCATGCGCCCAGCTTCGAGCGCATGCCGCAGTCGCTCTTCGCTCTCACGCAGCGCCTCCCCGGCCCGCTTGCGGTCTTCAATGTCCGTGTTCGTCCCGTACCACTTGATGATATTCCCTTCCTGATCGAGCTGCGGTAATGCGCGCGACAGGAACCAGCGGTAATGGCCGTCAACGCCCTTCAAACGGATTTCGACTTCATAAATCCCCTTCTGCGATGAAGCTTCTCGTATCGCATTAACCACGCGTTCGTGATCATCGGGATGGAGCGCGGTCATCCAGCCCTTTTGGCGCACTTCTTCGATTGTCATCCCAGTGTAATCGAGCCAGCGCTGATTGCGGTAATCGGCTATGTTACCTGGGAATCCGGTCCAGATATGTTGCGGGATGAGTTCTGTCAGCAGGCGCAACTGCGCCTCACTCTCCATTAGCCGGTCTTCGGCCTGTTTGCGTTGAGTAATGTCCTGTATGATAAGGGCCAGGTAATCAACTGATCGGTCTGCGCGACGCGCGCATCGCGCGGAAATGCTCGTATAAACTATGTGCCCGTCGCGATGTATGAACCGCTTGTCCATCACATAGCCTTCGGTATTCCCCCTCAGGGTCTCGTCCAGCAGCCGGATGTTTTCAGCCACGTCATCGGGATGCGTCACGTCAACCCAGCTCATTCCCGCCAACTGATCCTTCGAATAGCCAAGGATATCGCAGAGCTTTTGATTGACTTCGACGAATCGTCGGTCAGGCGATGTGATTGCCATGCCGATCAGCGGCAATTCAAAGAAGCTCCGCAGCCGCTCTTCGGCTCGCTTGCGGTCAGTGATGTCCATATTGACGCCGAGCATGCGCGCCGCCTGCCCAGCCTCGTCCAACAAAGCTTTCCCCTTGCCCATCACCCAATGGATGCTCCCGTCCTGATGGATCGTGCGGAATTCGATATCATATGGGGCGCCATGATCGATGGTTCGTGTGGCTGCCTGTGAGACTGCCGGACGATCGTCCGGGTGGATCAGGTCGATGAATAATTCTGTCGTCACAGCCGATTTGGCGCCGGCGAAGCCGAAGATCTGTCTCATCTCGTCTGACCATTTCAATTCGTCGGTGTCCAGGCGCCAATCCCAGGCGCCCATATTCGCCGCGCTTAAGGCCAGCTTGAGACGCTCTTCGTTATCGCGCAGCGCCTCTTCCACACGTCGACGCCTGGCCCGCTGAGCGAGCAGGGCGAAGATCAGCAGCCCCTCAACTGCGCATAACGAGATGACGCCTATGATCCGCCATTTATAATGGTCCCAGAAGGAAGGCTCTCTGAACTGGATGACGCTGCCATGCGGCAACTGATTTTCGCTGATGCCCCATCGCCGAAGCTCGCGCCAGTCGAACATAGGTATAGTCGGGGCGTTCTCGACCGGGATGTCTTGCGCCTGCGCGCCGTTTGCAATCCGCAGGGCGATTTCCGCAGCCCTGCTCGCATTGCCTTCGGTGGTGAAAACATATCCGCCAACGATCCCGCGACCGACATTATTGCCGGACATCCCGTAGATCGGGACAGGCGCTGACTTGGCGATCAAAGCGAGGACATCTGCGCTCTCTAAGACCTTGCCCTGTTCATTCGTTGACTGTTGCCAAACATAGAGGATAATGGACCGTTCCGGCAAACTCCTCGTTCTCGCGATCAATTCGCCCGACGCCAAGTCGGTGAGGTAACTAACTCGCGCCCTACTTTCATAACCCTGAAGCTCCTCCCGGGCCATTGTCTCGATTCTCTTGTCACGCTCAAGCGTCCCGCTGATGATGAACACCTGCTCCGTACTTGGATGTAACCTCAGCGCCAGATCGAGGGTTTTTCTGTAAGTGTTATTAGTTACGATCCCAGTAAGGCCAGGCCCGGCCGCAAGCTCCTCTTTCATGGGATAACTGGACATGAGGAAAACAATCGGGGTTTTGGTGAAGAGGCCATGGCGGTTCTTGAGGAGGAATTCCAACGCAGGCCCCCCGGCGGCAACGACCACATCGATAGTTCGGTCAGCATACTTCCGCTGCAGATGATCACGTAGTCCCTGAGCTTGACTCTCCCCTGGGAACCGGTCGGACTCCAAATATTCTGGATAGTATTCAACGGTCCCGTCTGGGGCTGATTGCAGAGCGGCTTGAAAACTCCGATCGAACCTGACATTGGCGGGGAAGTCTTTACCGTACCAGTAGAGTACAAGCACCCGTTTGGGCGACGCAGATTGCTGGGCGCGCGCGACGAAGGGCGCTATCAATACTACAATCCAGAAGAGCAACGCCGCCGTTCGGATGAGCTTCAATATTACCCTCGCTGAATTTTTGCCGGGCTTCATGGCTTACCCCCCAAGAACCTAACAAACAACCGTCACTGAGTCATATGTAGAGACAAGCGGTAAATAACCCAATCACTGCGAACTGCCATTCCTGAGGTCTATTTTCCAGCCGCCAGATCACTCCTGCGTTTGACGATGTAAGCGCGGATCGCCTCGACATCATCGGCGTTCAGCCATCTGCCGAACGCCGGCATCCCGCGCGACGAATAATCTCCGTCGAGCACGATCTCCTTGTACATCTTGAAGACCTCCGGCTTCGACATCGGCAAAGGTATGACAAGGCCGCCGCCTCCGACCGCTCCGACGCCGTGACACACGGCGCACCATTGGGTGAATAGCGCGCCGCCTTTATCAATCACTTCCGCCGGCGCGTCCGATTCGATGGGCGTCAGCGGAACCGCCGGACGTTTCGGCAATGCGGCCAGCGACTGCTTCGCGTCGAGCGCGAAGGTCAGCAATCTTCCCACATTCTGCGTGTTAACATCGGTCAGCGCATAGCCGCCAACCAGAGGGAAAGATCCGCCCCAGCCCGCCATCACCGCCACGTACTGAACGCCGTCAATCTCGTAAGTCACCGGCGAGCCGATGATGCCGATGCCGACCGGCGTCTCCCACAATTTTTCGCCTTTGTCCGCGCTGTAGGCGATGAAGCGCCCATCGGACGTGCCCTGAAAAACGAGGTTGCCGGCGGTCGTCAGCACGCCGCCGTTCCACATCATTCTGTATTGCGCGCGCCAGCGTTCCTTTTGCGCGACCGGGTCCCAGGCAAGCAGATATCCGGGGGGTATTGAGGGCGGCGCATCCTTCAGCGCCGAAAAATCGACGCCGGTGTTCCAGGCGCCTGGCCGGTACTTGAATTTCGCGTCAGGTACGTAGAGACCCTGATTGTCTTGCGCCGGAATGTAGACCAGGCCGGTTTGCGGGTTGAACGACATCGGCATCCAGTTGTGGCCCCCGAGCGGGCCGGGTTTCTGAACAGAAACCGCGTCCTTGTAACGGGCCTCCGGATTCTCGATGGGCCGCCCGGTCTTTTTATCGACGCCTTTCGCCCAGGTGATCTCGACATAAGGCTCGGCCGAAATCAGTTCGCCCGTCGCGCGGTCGAGCACGTAGAAGAATCCGTTCTTCGGCGCCTGCATCAAGACTTTTCGCTCGCGTCCCCCGATGTTCAGATCGGCCAGGATCATGTGCTGAGTCGCCGTGTAATCCCAGGTGTCGCCCGGCGTGGTTTGATAATGCCAGACGTGTTCGCCCGTGTCCGGGCGCAGAGCGAGGATGCAGGAGAGATAAAGATTATCGCCGCCCTGCGGGCTGCGAATCTGCCGGTTCCAGGGCGAGCCGTTGCCCGTTCCGACGTAAAGCAGATCGAGTTCTGGGTCGTAAGCGAGCGAATCCCAGACCGTGCCTCCGCCGCCCATCTTCCACCACTGACCCGTCCACGTCTTCGCGGCCTTCTCCAGCGCGGGCGATTCGAACGGCTTCGACGGATCGCCCGGCACGGTGTAGAAGCGCCACGCCTGCTTGCCCGTCTCGGCGTCGTAAGCTGAGAAGTACCCGCGCACGCCATATTCGGCGCCGCCATTGCCGATGATAACCTTGCCCTTCACGACGCGCGGCGCCCCCGTGATCGTGTACGGCTGGTTCTGATCAACGGTCGTGGCCTGCCAGACGACTTTTCCGTCTCCGGCGTCGAGCGCGATCAGCCGCCCGTCCAGCGCGCCCACATAAACCTTGCCTCTGTAAACGGCCACGCCGCGATTTACCACGTCGCAGCAGGCCCGCGCGCCGTATGACCGCGCGACCTGCGGGTCGTATTTCCACAACTGTCCGCCAGTCTTCGCGTCGAGCGCGTAGACGACGCTCCAACTGCCAGTCGTGTACATCACGCCGTCGACGACAATCGGCGTCGCCTCAAGACCACGATTGGTCTGGGTGTCGAACGACCATGCCAGTCCGAGATTTCGCACATTGCTTGAATTGATACGATTCAGCGGGCTGAATCGGGCTTCGGAGTATGTGCGCCCGTGAGTGATCCAATCGCCCGCGCGCGCGCCGGCTTGCCGCAGCTCCTTGTCATCAATCTTTATAGCCGGCTTTTTCCCCGCGGGTTGACGCTTCTGCGCCTGGCGCGCGGGAGCCAACAACGCGCAGCAAAAAAGCAAGGCGATTATGACGATCTTTGTATGGCGCTTGAAAGGCGCCGCGACATTAATGCTCATGATTCGCAATCTCCGGATACGCGGTGGTGTCGGGAAACGAAGGCTTGGCGCGCGGCTGAAAACTACGCCTGACGGAAGCAATCGTCAAGCGGCAATGAAGGCTGAGGACGGTTTGTGGCAGGCCCATTCTGTTTTATCGCGATCGGCTGATCAGACCCCCTAGTTGTTTTTGATCGTGAGGTAAATAATCAGGAGGGTCACCCCGACCGCAACGCAGGCCGCGATGCCGATGATTTCGCCAGTCGAAAGGTTTTTCCCTTTCGCCTGTGTGACGTCGCCGTAAGCGACTCTGGTCTCGGCGCCTGTCTTTGCGTCAGTGATGAAGAAACCTTCTTCCTCAATTCGGCTGACATAGCCCTTGAGTTTCGTCTTGTCGCGCAACTTGACGGATATTTTCGCGTCGACGCCGGCGCCGAGTTTTGCGACGCCGTTTTTCACTTTCGCGGCCAACGCCGCCTC
>Ga0126377_10003588_pt1 | contig 11045 bp, 11 predicted proteins | sample PanSoiMetPlot_22_FD_92647 | JGI IMG/M metagenome (GOLD analysis project Ga0126377, IMG submission 92647) | Tropical forest soil microbial communities from Panama - MetaG Plot_22 | ecosystem: Environmental > Terrestrial > Soil > Tropical forest > Bulk soil | place: Panama | collected 2016-02-17
AGGAGTACCCTCCCTTTCGCCGGATAGATGCCATGGATGATCCCAGCTGTGGGCGGATAGATATGATCAAGCCCGGGATGCAACGATCGTTGTGGCATATCCTCGCTCCGAGCTTCAATTTGCATGCCAAAATGCCGGACCGGGTACGCCATGGCGAACCACATGTGTCGACCGACCTTGCGAACATAGGCGAGGGGCTCGGTGGCGACGGCCCGAAAAAAGGTCGACAGGTAGAACGCTCGCATGCTCGGCACGTCATCTGCAAACTGCTTGCGGACAAGTGCGTCTGGATTGTCCTCCCCATACATACAGGTGTCGCCATCGAAGCCCAAGAGCGGCCATCCGTGCGGGCCTCGTGCAACAGCGGCCTGCAATTGAGTCATGATATCCCGCGCAAAGTCAGTCGGATGTCCGGCCCAAAAGGCGGAAACATCTGCCGACGCGCGAACAATGATATCGGCGTGATTGCAGAAGAGGGTCTTCGGGCCGAATAGGGCCGACATAGCCACGTCGTATTTGGCGATCAGATAGCGTTCCGGTAGCGCAAGCGTTGTTATGACGAGTGTCGCCATGGCGACGAGCAGGGTGCCCTTCCATCGCAAGCGCGACGTGAACAGAACAGCGAGCCACACGAGCGTCAGGAACGCCGCCGCCAGGAGCCACTGCGGCTTCACCAGCACGTTAGCCCAGTTGGCATAGATCGCGACAGCCATCATGACAACGAATGGAACGCCGCCGCGCATGCGCTGCGCAACGATGAGGGCGAACGCGCTGAGCACGGCGAGGAACGTCCAGAAGACTTCGGGCATGACCGCTTGGATGTAGATGGCGAGCGGCGCGTATGCGAGATAAATGGCCGCGAGCAGGAATGACAGGATGCCGGTCACGACCGTGCTGGTGCGAAAGAGCCAAAGCAGCGCGATCAGCATGACAAGCGTCGCCAGATAGCACGCCGCCTGCAAATAGATCAGACCATACAAGCTCCCGAATGCGAGCAGGCTCCCGTAAATCACCAGCGGATAGACGAAGCCACGGCCGTAGACATGGGAAAAGCCGTTGCCGGACAGCGCCGACAGGCTCGGGCCCAGGTAGCCGTAGCTGTCTGGCGTCAAATGCAAAACGTGCGGCGTGGCGCTCAGCCACAGAGCGCACGCTACGCCAATGAGCGCAACCGTCGGCGCAAGCGCCAATAACCGCCGAGGCATGAGTTCCCCTTCCCCCTGGGTTACCGTCAACCGCCTTTCGCATCCCGGGACACCGACCCAAGCCCCGCCGAGATCATTTTCGAGGAGGTGGGAAAAGCTGGGAAAGGGGGCGCGCATGATCGCTATCACATTGACATCTCTCAGTGAGGTATCCCACGGGGGATGCCGCACTTTTTGGTTGCAAGGGAACCAGCAAGCCGAAATGACTTGGCGACAGCTGGAGGCGGTCGCCCGCGGCGAGTGGCAACAAAGGTGCAAGCTATTTTTTTGATCTATCCACAAAAATGATTCGGCCTAAGTCGGAAACCGAACGTTCGTGTGATGGTTGTCTGTACGGCATTCGCGAGGATCGACCTCACCCCATCCCCAGAGCCCCCCGGCGTCGATCCCCGAATGCGGCCCCGCCCCTAGGGCGGGGCCTTTCTCGTGGCTCACGAGCGACGCGATTGGGCGGGTCCGCGAGCCACGAGGTCATCGCTAGCACGAGGTCATCGCCAGAACGGCCCGACCTTGGCAAGAGCCACATAGGCCTTTTCGGTCGACGCCAATACGGGTTCGATCCGTGCATCTTCGCGCCCGGTGAGCAGCCCAGCGGCAAAAGCCTGATGCGGCTTTGTTTGCAGCCGGGCAGCCGCCATTGTTGTCATGCGTTTCTCGTGTACCGCGATGTCATTGAGATCGCCGAGGCCATCTTGTAGCCCTTTAAGGGCGTTCAGAAACTTTTCTCGTCGCTTGGTGGCTCGCTTATCTTGAAACAGGTTTCCGAAGAAATCGATGGCGTAGCGGAGCTTCTTGGTCTTGATGCGCAATTTGTGACGGCGGCGTACATCGAGGCGTGCGAGGTCCTTTCCTTGCTTGCGGACTTTCCGCCAGCGCCTGGTCAATTGATCAGCTGCAAATATCTCGACCGGCACGTCACCTTGGTCGCGAACGAGGTCGTCGTTCGGATTGGCCCATTGGCCGGTTTCAAGCCAAGCCGCGAGCTCCAGCGTTAGCGCATGAAAGCGCGCAGAACGTATCGCGGCTTGTGCATTCGAAAGTGCGGCTTCACGACGGTTGGCGACCTCCCGCGATATCGCCGGGAAGCCGTCCCAGCGCACGTGCCTTTTTTTCATCGGCCGAATGACGCGGTCCAGAAGCACATCAAGCTCTCGCGCAGGGCCGAGTTGCCCGGCCAGCCATTTCAGCTCGCCCTTGATTGTCCTGGTCTGCGGATCCCGCAGCAGAGCAGCAAAGAGGGCCATTGCCGCCCGCAGGCGGCGCACGCCTACCCGCATCTGATGGACGCCTTCAGGATCGCCTTTAGCGAGAGCAGTCTCGTTGCTGACGATCTGCCTGAGACAGGCCCTGCCAACGATCTTGAAGGCTTCGCGTGCGCTCAGACCCGTAGGGAGAATGATCGGCGTACTTTTGATCGGCGGCCCGCGGTTGTCGTCGAGCAGTTCGTAGCCGCGTTCCGACTTGCTCTTGACAGCGAGTTGGGCCGGAAGGCTCTGAGTGAGCTCACGGGCAATCGCGAACAGATCAGCGGCGCTTCCGCGCTTCAGCTCGATCTCTATCTCACACAACGGGGCTGTGTGCTCGCCGGTGTCGATTGTGCCTTGATCGACTGTCAAAGCAGCGGCGCGTGCGCCATCGGCAATCTCGTACTCGGTTCGTTGTACCCGCGTCTCAAACAGTGGTTTCAGCCTTTCACGCACTTTCTTTGTGAGAACTCCCTCGAGCGCGGTCCCCTTGGCCGATCCGAGGTCAGGCTGCTCGCCTGCGATCTCCGCTTCCCATTCGTCACGATCGAATGTCCCAGAATTGGCGGCTAATTTGATGGTTTGAACATAGCGATTTCCAATCCGGCGCACGCGGAGCAACACCCCTTTTTTGCGCAGCTTGTGCTTGTCAGTGTCGAAATAGACCGAGACTTCGGTTGTGCGCCTAGGCTTGGTTTTGAGCTTCCGAACAAGCGGAATTTGTTGAATGGAGGACAGGCCTTTCGGGGCGAGCTCGAGCTTTACTTCAATTTCCTTGTGCGGCAGTGGAGCGGTTCCACGCATCAGCAACCTCGCAAAGCACCGACAATCGTCAACGATTTACGCTCGGTTGAGTTCAGACGTGCCTGCAGGGCCAAACAAAGGTTCTTGTGCTGGATCAAGTCTGGGCCGATTTTTCGACTGCGGGCCCGATAGCTTGTCGTGACGATGCGCGAGCAGAGCCCACGGGCGTCACGTGCCAACCACCCAAATACTATTGGGCGTCTGGCTTGAACTCGTCCGGCAGCACAATCGGGAGGATCACCTGCTCGTTAACCCGTTGGTCGGGCGATGACGAAACAGTGATGTATGCGATCGGGCACCATGTACGACATTCATTTATAAGCTATAGTCAGTACCTAAGAGAAGCTCCGGCCGATTGAGGTTGGGAGCTTTCTCACCAGCAACAACTCACCATTGGCAGGCTGAGGGCGCGTAGCGGCGTATCGGCAATGAACGATCACCCAAGAGCTGCGGGTGTTTTCTTAAGGAAGATCGAGCGACTGTTCGTCGTTACTGCTGCATGCGCGCTGTTACTGTCGCAATTTACCAGCGCCCACGCGGGCGGACCCTATGACGGCCAATGGGCCGGTACCGCCACAGCTAACCGCGGACGATGCCGACCCGCCAACGTGACCCTGACGGTCGCCGGTAAAGTGGTAACGGGAGAAATCCGCCTGGACCGGGAAACCGATATCAGAGGGACGGTGTGGGAGGACGGATCATTTGGAGCCACGATCGGCTTCAACCAGCTCACCGGCCAGTTCAGCCGCGATACGTTCGAAGGGGAGTTTGAGACCTCCGAATGCGCTTGGAAGATGGTGCTCAAGCGCAAACCGGGGCCATAGTCGTCCGCGAGGACGTGTTGCAGGGGACGCGCCGCGCCACGCTCAGCCGATCCGCTTGAGCCCGTTGGCGTAGCGCTGCCACCGCCTGACATAAATGTCAGCAGCATCCGCGATCATGCGCGCGGCCTTCTCGTCGAGCGTGCGCAACACCCGCGCGGGCGCGCCCACGATCAGCGAGTTCTCGGGGAACTCCTTGCGCTCAGTGATCACCGCACCGGCGCCCACCAGGCAGTTCCTGGCGATCTTAGCTCCGTTGAGCACAATCGCGCCCATGCCGATCAGGCTGTTGTCGGCAATCGTGCAGCCGTGCAGCACCGCGTTGTGGCCGATGACACAGTCACGCCCGATCACAATCGGAAACCCCGGATCGGTATGCAGCGTGGCATTGTCCTGGATCTGCGAGCGCTCCCCGAGCTCGATCCACTCGTTGTCGCCGCGCAGCACCGAGCCGAACCAGACGCTCGCGTCCAATTTCAGCCGCACGCGCCCAATGACCGTCGCGTTCTCGGCAATCCAATAACGCTCGGGAAGATCGGGCTGCTCGCCGTCGAGCTCGAAAATGGCCATGCGCGCTCCATCATTAGCGCGACCTTGCCATGCAGAAGATCGATTGGCGAGCCTCGAACGTGCGAGCCTGGAGCGGACTAGATCCGCAGCATCGCGACGACCGCCATGATAGCGACTGTGCCCGACATCAGGCTCCAGAGACCAGCCACCACCGTCGCAGCCATCACCAGCTGGAAGCTGCGCCCTTCGATCGTATGCCCGCGGATGATGTTGCGCATGATCAGGAACGGCGCGGCGAACGCCAGGATTGGCACCGCCATGAAGGTCGAGGGTTTGGGCCCGCTCTCCAGCACCCGGAAGCTCAAGGCGCGGCTGGTGACAAGCTGATAACCGGTCGCCAGCAGGCCGGCGAACGCAAAGCCGATCGCCAACGCAAACATCAGGTGAACCGATTCCGGTGCCATCGCGCCCTCTTCCGACCATGCTGCTTGGCAAAACGCGCGGCCGGGCGCCACAACATCCTTAATTAATCGTTAATTCCCTAATCTCGGGCAGGCCCGACGCTCCAGGCTACGCTCGGATTGGCATCAGGGCCGCCCGCCACAACGGGGGCGCCGTCGAGATGTCATGCGTCACCAGGACGGAATGCTGGGCGGCGGGGTGTAACTGGTGTCGAGGCGAACGTCGCTGCCGTCGACCACTGCCCAGCATGCGAGTTCGCGCAGCCATAGCTCGTGGAGGTACGGACTCGCCTCGGCTTCGCCCATGACAAACGCGAAGCCAACCAGGTCAATTGGAGTCTCCGGATCGTGGCGCTTCTCCGCGCGCAGCGTGCACGCGTCGAGCATCTCGATCTGCGGCAGCTCCCGGACGGCAACCGGGATCTTGTAGGCGCGATGGGCGGGGTCATAGACGCCGTTCAGCTGGTGATAGTAGACGGGATTAGCTTGCAGAAAGCCACCGGTGCGCGAGATGCCCATACGCTCGTGGCCGACCTTCGCCTGCTCGAACGCGACGCTCTCGCTCGCGTTCCAGTCGTGGAACTCTACGACGCTGACGTCTCCGTCATAATGGCTCAGCCTCCACGGCCCGTGCTCCAGCCAGCGCCGTGAGACGAGTCGCGCGTGGCCGGCGCCCTTGAACATGCATGCCCAGCCATGCGGTAGATGGCCACTGCCAAATCCAGCGCCTCGGTACCCGGCGCGTTGCCAGTCGGAGCCGGACGGCGTCCACAGCGCGGCGAGCTCGAACGGCAGCTCAGCGATGATGCGGGTCAGCGCGATCGGGTCTTCGCTGAACGCCGGACTACGGGCCAGAACAACCGTGCGAGTCTTCCAGAGCAGGCCGTTGTTCGGGAACTCGACCCAGAGCCCTCGTTTTGCGGTCGTCAGCCAGCGCGCCGCCCAGCCAGGCTCCGCGTCCTTCTTCTCATCATCCACGTTGACCACGGTCGGCAACATCGAGAACTGCGGCAACGAGGCCAGTGCGATCGCGAGTGCACGGAGGTCAGGCCCCGAGACGGTGAACTTCAGCGCGTCTAGGGGCATGCCGTCGCTCCGATGACTTGCGGTGTACAACACGAGCTCGCTGATTACGTCGACCAAATGAGTGATGCATGACTGCGATGATCGCTCGATCCATCGTCAATCTCCAAACAAACAGGAACGTGCACGCAAACCGGGCGTGGCATACTCGCCCTGATTCGCGAGCCGACCGGGGGACATGGCGATTTCCGAACTTTCCAATGCGACAGGGCAGTCTCGGCGAGGTGGCGTGCTGGCGCTGCCGCTCATTGGCACGCTCACCTTTGCGGCTCTTGCGGCCGGCTTCATTGCCTATGTGCTGTGGCCACGCTGGCCCGGGCCGATTTTCGCGCCTGATGCCCCCGCCCTGCCCATCACCATTGCAGGCACGCCCTTCAACGTGCCTCCTGCCGCCATGCGCATCGCGCTGCAGCGTCAGGCAGGCGCGCACGAGCGGGTCGATCTTGCCTTCCTGTGGCCCTCGCTCGAGCCGCCGGGAATGCATGCGTCGGATCCGCGCAAATCGGGTGCGCGCCCGTCGGGTGCCACCGCGCAACAGACAGTCGACCGCCTGTTCATGACAATCACGGTTGCCGGCGACACGCTGTCGCCAGCCGAGCGGATCAAGACCATCTATCCGCGCTACATCACAGCCGATGCCGAGACCGAGTCCAATGGACTTGCGGTCAAGGCGTTTCGCAGTGGCACGCCTTACCAGGGCGAAGACCTGATCTATGACTCAAACTATGACTCGGTCACGTCCGAGGGCTTCTTCGTGCGCTGCAGCCGCAACAGCGTTGGCCCGACGCCCGGCATCTGCCTCTACAGCCAGCGCATCGACCACGCTGACATTGTGGTGCGATTCCCGCGCGACTGGCTCACAGATTGGCGCGCGATTGAAGCCGGCATCGCGCGCCTGATCGAAGGGCTGCGCCCACGAAGCTGACGCCGTCAGCTTGTAGCCCGCATTGAGCCCTAAGCGCGTTTACGCGCGTCTCCAACGCGCTTGGCGAAATGTGGGACCATCGCTCCCGGATGTCGCTGCGCTCCGTCCGGGCTACATCTGAAATGCTAGATTGAACGGCCGAGGCCTGCCTCTTCGAGATCGAGCGCGAGAATGGCCATCTCGAAATAGCAGGATCGTGTCTCCTTCTCGTCGAAGAACAGAACGCCGATATATTCCTCGCCGATATAGACTTCCGCGGAATCGGTCTTGCGCGGGCGTGCCACCACGCGAATGAGCTCGGTGTCGAACTTGCGCCGCAGATAGGCTTCGAGCGTCTTCAAATTCTTGATGTTCGCCGCTTCGCCGAGTGTGATCTTGATCTCGAGATTGTAGGAACGCTCCTCGTCCTCGTCATCGACAGTGAGGCCTCCGACCCGCTCCTCGCCAACGAAAACGTCAGCCTCATCGGCCTTCTTTGGAACCACTCGCAATCGCTGATTGCCGAACAGCTTCTTAAGATAAGCATCAAGCTTCTTGACTTCCTGGACGTCCACCGTTCGGCTCCCCGCTCATGGTCCCGTATCGCTCATGGGCCCGTATCGTAGAACAATTGGTCCATCGTGCGGGAAGGCTCAACGCAACCGGCCTCGCCGATGACCTTGGCCGGCACGCCCGCAACCGTCGTGTTATGCGGCACCGGCTTGAGCACGACGGAGCCCGCGGCGACACGCGCGCAATGACCGATCTCGATTGCGCCGATGATCTTGGCGCCGGCGCCGAGCATGACACCGCGCCGGATCTTCGGATGGCGGTCACCATGATCCTTGCCGGTGCCACCCAGCGTCACGTCATGCAGAATGGAGACGTCATCCTCGATCACCGCGGTCTCGCCGACCACGAGCCCAGTCGCGTGATCGAGAAAGATGCCGCGCCCGATTGGAGCGGCCGGATGGATGTCAGTCTGGAACACCGCGGACGATCGGCTCTGCAGGTAGTAGGCGAAATCCTTGCGGCCCTTGTGCCAGAGCCAGTGCGCGAGCCGGTGCGTCTGAATGGCGTGGAAGCCCTTGAAGTAAAGCACCGGCTCCAGAAAGCGATCGGTCGCAGGATCGCGATCGGACGTCGCCACGATGTCGGCGCGGAAGGCGAGGCCGATCGAGGGATCGCCGTCGAGCGCGTCACCATAGGCTTGCCGGATCAGCTCCGCCGAAACGTCGGGATGGTCGAGCCGTTCAGTCACACGATGTACGACGGCGGCTTCGAGCGTGTCATGATGCAGAATCGTCGAATAGATGAAGGTCGCGAGCTCAGCCTCGCGGCGGGCGACTTCCTCGGCCTCGCCTCGAATGCGCGCCCAGACCGGATCGAGCTTTTCGAGCGCGTTTGCCGCTTTCGTCTGTTCACGGGCCATCACGATTCTCCGAACGTCATCTTAACGTCCAAGGCCATCCTAGCACAGCGACCCTGCTCGTGGGGATATATAGTCCTGCTTTGTCAGCGGCATAGGTTGCCGCAGCATCATGGCCGGACCGCCAGAAAGGCCAGCACCCCGGCCTTGAACACCTTGTCGCCAACCGCCTGCATGTGATCGCGACCCGGAATATCGAGCGGCTCGGCCGCCGGCAGCAGCGCCGCAAGCTCGTGGGGAGAACCCGCAACCTCGTCGGCGGTGCCGACCGCCACCAGTGTCGGCACGCCGATTGCCCGCGCCTCAGCACGGCCCAGGGTCTGGCGCGAGCCCCGAATACAGGCCGCAAGCGCCTTGAGGTCGGACCGTGTCTGCTCGGCGAAAGCGCGAAACACGCGGCCCTGCGGATCGGAGACTGCAGAGAGCGAGGGCGCCTCGAGCGCGTCCGCAATGGATGACGGCAAGCCCGCACCATCGACGAGGTGACTGCCGAGACCGCCCAGGATGAGGCTGCGCACCCGATCGGGGTGCGCGAGCGCAAGATAGGCTCCAATCCGGGCGCCCATCGAATAACCCATGACGTCGGCGCGCGCGATGCCCCGATGGTCAAGCAGCGCGCGGACGTCTTCCGCCATGGTGGCGCTGTGATAAGCGGCCGGATCATAGAGCTTCGCGGACGCGCCATGGCCGCGATTGTCGAGTGCGATCACGCGCCGGCGCGCCTTGGTCAGGGTCGTGACCCAGCCCGGATGAACCCAGTTGATGGCGGCGGTCGATGCAAAGCCATGAATGAGAACGATCGGGTCACCCTCCCCCTCGTCGAGGTAGGCGATCTCGATCTGGTCGTTCCGGAAGCGTTGCATAACCTTGTCACGCGTCTGCGCTCAGCTCGCTGCTGCTTCTGCTAGACGCGCGCTCTGCAATGCACGGCGCGCCCGGCGGCGCTCACAATAGCGCTCGGTGGCACGTTCGGTTGTCCGTTTGACCGCGGCAAAAAATCCCAGGACGGTCATCACCGCTGTGAACAGCCAGGAAAACAGTGTGAATGCGCTGGTGGTCAGGAAGATCGCGCCGCGTCCGAGCGTCCGCAGGATCGCGCGCGTGCGCGTGCCCTTGGCCTCGGCGAGGCGCGCCATGCGGGAGAGATCGCGCGGCCCCTCCGCAATCTTGAGCGCATCAAGTGCCGCCTGCGTGCCGGCTTTGCTCCGAACTCGGCCGACGTTCCCGATCGCGCGCATCAGCGATTGCGTCTTCTCGACCTTGACGGCGTCGCGCGCAGCCCGCACCGCGACCGCCGGCTCAGTCAGCGACGCCACCTTCATGGTACTGCCGAGCTTCGACCAGTCGATCGCGTCGCGCAGCGAGCGCATGAACCATTCGGCCATCTGCCCGGTGATCCGTCCGGCCTTGCTGGCGGCCTTCACGACCGAGGTCCCGACCCGTGCCGGCGTGCCGGCGCCGAGCGACGCATAGGTCCCGGCGGTGACCACGAGGCCGACGGTCGCCAGCCCGAGCACGAGTTCATCGGCTTTTTCACCATTGGCGAGCCGCGAACCCTCGCGCACGGCATCGCGGACGTCGCCGATCACGAACAGATCGCTGACCGTTGTTCCGGCCACGCCGCCCAGGGAATCGGCTTCGCCCATGACCAGCCCGCGCCCGAATCGCCGCACTGCCCGCCGGGTCGACGCCATGGTCGAGTTGGCAGCATCGACCTTGGCGACCAGCGCCGGATCGACCGTCACATTGCGGTCGCGGGCCAGGTCGAGAAAGCTCTGCGCCAGCTCGGCGTCATCAGCGACGAGCGCAGCCTCGATCTCGCGCGCCGCCAATTCGGCATTGAAGACCCGCGCCAGTTGATGATCGGTGAGCAGGACAGGATCGTCCTGGGCATGGAGCAACTGCTCCGCTTCGACGCCGTGTGGCACCACGCGATAGGCAGCGATGGCGCAGGCGCAAGCCAACAGCATGGGAAGGATGAGGCGCAGCGCGGTCATGCCTCGGTCTTTAGTCTCCGGTCGCCGTCTCGGACGGTGGTAGTGCCGCGGCGCTCGACTGCTTCAGGTGATACCGGACAATTGTGCCGGCAAGATGCCGGCCGCAACAAAAACGTGGATAGGAGTACCGACCTCCAGGTCAGCCGCAACGGCACAGCTCGCAGAAAAAGCGTGCAAAATCAACGGGACCAGGTCGGGTGAATCGTCTAGGAATCAGCCAGGCGGCCCGTTATGGTGCCGCGCTAACTCCGGGCGCCGCAGCGGACGTGACCATGGCCGAAAACATCGTTCCTCATTTTCACAACACTCCAGGTGTGCCCGTGATCGAAATCGGTGCCAAGGAGTTCCAGTGCATCGGCGCAACGCCTCCATTCGATCATCCCCACGTCTTTCTCGACATGGGTGACGCGGAGGAGATCATCTGCCCGTATTGTTCCACGCTCTATCGCCACGACGCCTCCCTCAATTCCCATGCGGCCCGTCCGCCGGAATGCGCTTTGGAGTCGGCCGCCTGACCGGCGTCAGGAGGACATGACTTGTGGCCGCCGCGCGAGCCGTCATCATCGCCGGCGCAGGGATCGGCGGAC
>Ga0126377_10003589_pt1 | contig 11045 bp, 8 predicted proteins | sample PanSoiMetPlot_22_FD_92647 | JGI IMG/M metagenome (GOLD analysis project Ga0126377, IMG submission 92647) | Tropical forest soil microbial communities from Panama - MetaG Plot_22 | ecosystem: Environmental > Terrestrial > Soil > Tropical forest > Bulk soil | place: Panama | collected 2016-02-17
CGTCTCACGACGACGCAGTTACCTTTGGCTACAGGCCGGAGAGCGTCTGCCTGAAGAGGACTTGCACCTCTCTAATGGCGCGCGCTCACAGGCGCGCGGTACGCATCGCTTCCAGCGTGCAGTTAGGGCAAAGGTTATCTGGTGCGCGACGACGCGCTTTACCCGACACGCTTCAAGAATGCGGCGCCTGGGACGGATGGGCGGTCTGGCCCGGAGATAAGGCTTTCGATAAGAAAGCGTTTTACGAGATCAAGCTCTAGCCTGGCCGTCATTTCAAGATAAACGAGTCGATCAGCGACGCGAGCGCGTCGTAATCGACGGGTTTGGTCAGGTGGTGATCGAAGCCGGCCTCTCTCGATTTCCGCTGGTCCTCCTCCTGCCCGTAGCCGGTCAGCGCGATCAGCTTCGCCTTGCGCCCGCCGGGCTGCTTGCGGAGTTCGCGCGCCACTTCATAACCGCTCATTCCGGGCAGCCCGATGTCGAGGAGCGTCACCTGAGGCCGGAAAGCCCGAGCCAGTTCGAGCGCGCTCGGCCCGTCGTGCGCCGTCTTAGTTTTGTGCCCTTCAAGAGCGAGCACTACGGAAAGGCTCTCAGCCGAGTCCACGTTGTCATCCACCACGAGCACCCGGCAGGTCTTCGACGCTCCAGTCCCTGCGTCTTTAACGACGAGTGAGGATTCACAAGCCCCGCCGTGCGCGTCGGCCAGCGCCGGGAAGCGCGCGACGAACTGGCTGCCACGCCCCGGCCCTTCGCTGAACGCCTCTATCCGCCCGCCATGCATCTCGACGATGCCGCGCGCAAGCGTCAGGCCAATGCCCAGACCTCCTTGCGCGCGATCGAGCGCGCGGTCGGCCTGGATGAACATGTCGAAGATACGCTGCAGGTCTTCAGCCGGGATGCCAATCCCGTTGTCCTCCACCAGCGCTATAACCTCGTCGTTGACGGTCTCGGCCGTCAGCCGGATGGCGCCGCCCTCGCCGGTGTATTTGGCCGCGTTGCTGAGAAGGTTCGAAATCACCTGGGCCAGCCTGATGAGGTCGCCATTCAATCTCACGGGTCGGGGCGGGAGTTTGACGGTCAATTTGTGTTTGCGCGCTTCAATGAGGGGCCGGCTGGTCTCGAGGGCGCGCGCGACCACTGCCGCCATGTCGAGATTCTCCCTCCTCAAGGCGATCTTGCCCTGAGTGATGCGCGACACGTCAAGCAGATCGTCAACCAGTCTGGTCAGATTCTCCACCTGTCGTTCAATCACCTCCCTGGCCCATTCGAGCCGCTCGTCCGAAAGGCCGGGCCGTTTGAGAACGCCTACGGCGTTGAGAATCGGGGCGAGCGGGTTGCGGAGCTCATGCGACAGCATCGCCAGGAATTCATCTTTGCGCCGGTCAGCCTCGCGTAGCGACTCTTCGGCCTTTACGCGGGCGGTGATGTCGACGAACGCGCTGATCGCCCCGCGCACATTCCCGGCGTCGTCGCGCAAAGGCACGGCGTTGCCATAGAGATGAAGTCTTTCTCCGTCGCTAAAGACCACCACGTGCTCGTTGCCCCGCACCTCGGAGCCGCGCGCGGCCGATTGCACCGGCAACTCGTCCGGTAGAAGCTCCACTTCGCCGCTCATAACCTTAAAATGGGTCGGGTGGCGCCCGTCCGGAGCGGTCTTCGAAATGTTCTCTCCTTTGGACATCCGCAACGCCTCGTGCGCGACGCGGTTACCTGTCATCAATTTACAATCAGGGTCGCGCGCGATGAGGACTATAGCCGGCACGGCTTCCATCAGCGCTTCAATCTCCTCCACCCACTCACCTAACTCTTTTTTGGCGCGCCCGCCCTCGGAGGACTCGGCCGACTGTCTCTCCGGTTCAAACGCGCCACCATGACTCCGAAGGGCGGAGATCTGAGGGATATCTCTGTTCATAACTCTCCGTTTGAAAATCAGCGGGGAGGGATCTTAAGGCAGTAGGCTTGTCCAATGGGACGAGTTTGTTTTTTTGATTATTGAGCGCGCCGCATTATTGCACAGGTCACTATCCGCTGAAAGCCCGAACGGCCCTCAGCCACGATTATTCGTGGCTGAAACCCTAATTCTTGAAATCTACCGGGTCGACCATCGGGACAAACTGCTCATTGACGGCGCTCCACAGACTCTTCGCCAGCGCCTTGCGGTCATCAGACCTGATCGCATGTGAACCGAATGTGATGAACGCTTCGAACCTTGGCAGTTTCAACAGTTCCCTGGCGTGTTCCGCGAACGTCATGTCATCCCACCAGTTTACAGCCAAATAAGCGGGCGTCTCATCGGGCCCGGTCCGGTAACTGATCGTGGCGTAAGAGACGGGGTAGTTCGCCTTCGCCGCCGGCTCGAGCAGCGACGGATGAAACGGCAGGACGCGGTCTCCCGCGCCGCTTGTGCCTTCGGGGAAGAGGACCACTCCCAGCCCTTCATCCAGCGCCTGGTTTATCTCTCCAATAACCCGCGGGATGTCCTGCAACTTTCCACGGTTGATGAAGATCGTGCCGACGCCGCGAGTCACCGTCCCTATGCCGGGCCAATCGGCGACTTCCCCTCTGGAAATGAAGATGCACCCCAGACTCGCCGCATAGGTGATGATGTCGACGTAACTTAGATGGTTCGAGACCAGAAAGAACGGAGGCGTCGGGGGTTCGCCGATCGTCACTATGCGCATTCCTATGATCGCGGCCATCGACCGCCCCCAGGCGCTCAACATTACTCTCCGGAACCGCCGCCTGACTCCTTTGAAAGGGGCGGCCGGATACTTGCCGATCAGCCAGAGCGCATACAGAACGACTGTCGCCAAAATCAAAGCCGGAATTCGGATCGAGACTCGAAGTGATTTCATCACCGCCAATTCTACCGCAGCGCCCGCGACGACTGCATCAGGCCGGAACACTTATTCGCAAAACGAGAAGCATTCGGGCATTCGACAGCGCTATTGCGCTGTTCAGCGAGAAATTGTATTTTGTCGCGCAAGAATACTGAATTGGGATTATCATCCTGGTCGCAAGCAAGGAAATAGGCGATCCATTCGACAGATAATAACTATCACAACCAGAGGGGGCATATGAAGAGATCACTCCGCGCGTCTTTTATCGCTGCGGCCCTCGTGGCCGTCCCGTTACTTTCTTCCTACTATAATGCGCCAATGGCAAGCAAGGCTTCAGACGATAAACTGGCTTTGAATCCCGCCGCAACCGAATCGGACTCCGAGGTCAAAATCGTCCGCCTCGACCCGGCCTTCGACAAACTCGTCCCCGCAGGCGTCAAGGTCGAGAAGCTCGTCGACGGGCATCAGTGGGTGGAAGGGCCTGTCTGGAACAGGAAGGAGGGCTATGTGCTCTTCTCCGACATCCCCAACAACGCGATCATCAAATGGCAGGAGGGCAAAGGCGAGAGCGTCTTTATGAAGCCCGCCGGTTACACTGGCAAAGAGCCTTTCACCGGGCGTGAACCCGGCACGAACGGTCTGACCTTTGATTCTCAGGGCCTCCTGGTCGCTTGCGAGCACGGCGACCGGCGCGTCACCCGGCTCGAAGCCGACGGCAAAACCAAAACGACATTGGCGGACAAGTACGACGGCAAACGTCTGAACAGCCCGAATGACCTGGTCTATAAATCGAACGGCGACCTCTACTTCACCGACCCTATCTACGGTCTGCCGAAGGGCGCTGAAGACCCGGCGCGCGAACTGGATTTCTGCGGCGTCTATCGTTTGTCACAAGACGGCAAGCTGACCCTTTTGACTAAAGAGATCACCCGCCCGAACGGCATCGCCTTCTCGCCGGACGAGAAGAAGCTTTACGTGGCGTCGTCCGACCCGGACAAGGCCATCTGGATGGTTTACGACACGCAGCCTGATGGAACTATCGCCAACGGCAAGGTCTTCTTCGACGCGACGGCATGGGCCAAGGAGAAGCGCCCAGGATTGCCCGACGGAATGAAGGTGGACAAGGACGGCAACCTCTTCGCCACCGGGCCCGGCGGGGTTCTGGTCTTTTCGTCCGACGGCAAGCATCTGGGTACATTCGACACCGGCGTGCCGACCTCGAACGTTGGCTGGGGCAACGACGGCTCGACGCTCTATATCACGGCCAATACCGCCCTGCTGCGCGTCAAGCTCAATACAAAAGGGCTCGGCTTCTAAATCAGGATGGGGTCTAGCCACAGAGCCACAGAGACTCACAGGGAAAGTGTTAAGCTTTCCCCTTTTCCTGACTCGTCTCTGTGTCTCTGTGTCTCCGTGGCAGCCCTGCGGAGCGCGAGCGTGACCATCACGATCAGCGGCAAAACAATAATCACGCCCACGACGCCCAACTCGCGCTCGCCGATCCAGAATGTCATGAAGAGATTGAACCCGAGCACGCCGAAATACAGCCCTATAGGCCCAAGCGCCTTGTAGCGGTAACTCAGAACGCCCTCCTTGAGGCTCGACGCCTTTGCGAAAATCGCCCTCTCGAGAGCCGCAAAAAGGCGCACAATCACGAAGCAGACGAAATACCAGCCGAGGAAATTGGCGAGCGTGATTCCGAAATAGCTCCCGCCTTCCGGGTAATAGTAAATTTTGCCCAGGAACCAGCGGTCGCCGCGCAGCGCCACGGGATCGATAATGATGTCGAGGTACATCATCAGGAACGCGGCGAGCGCCGCAGTCGCCCAACGATTCCGCGTCTCGCTGCCATTAATTACCTGAACGCCGCGCCAACTTACTTTCAGACGGCCCAGCAAAGTCGTCGCCAACTCCCAACTGACGTAAGACAGGAACGTGAATGAGAGCGAGTCCATGAAAGGCACGCCGGCGACCCACAGCTCAAGGTGGCTGGTCTTATCAATATAATAGTATAGGCCGAACGGAAACCCTGTCGCCGCCACCGCTGAACTCCACTCGCACAGGAAGGCGACCGCGTAGGCGACCGCCGTGAAGAGCGCCGTGCGGCGCCAGCCGATGTGCGTGATGGCCAGAAAGAGGTAGCAGGCGAAGAAAATGAAGACGTATGGGCGATAAGCGATGGTCGAAATCAGCAGCTCGAAAAAATGAATCATGCGCTCACTATGACTTAAGAAGGCTGGCGGATTAATGTGAGAATCGCGCCGGGAGGAGTTCATCCTCTAATACTACGAGGTTATCGGCGCATTTAGCGTCAAAATAATTGACAGTTCTATAAATGGCGAGTATCTTTACCGCACCCTGTATATACGATTTATATTTCGCACAAAATCTTTCCCCATAATTATCGAACTATTCAATTTCTAAAATAGTTACGATCATCTGTGCCCCTTTCAATCCATCCGCAATCGTTTCTCGCTCCTTAAATGAACCGGTGTCTGGTGTCCATCACAACTCGATAACAAATTAACGCGGCTTTCGCCACGAAATTCGTTGCTCCCACAATAATCCCCCAACGATAGAACGGTGTATGGTATCTCGCTAATGTAGGTAGGTCTGACCACATTGCTTGCCTGATTAATACGCGTGGTGTCCTACGCTCAGGTTCACCAAGTCGTCTTGCTCTAGCCCCGTGTAAGTAATGTTACTCTGAAATCAGACCAGCCTCTCAAAACAACGCTTTTCCTATTGGGCCTCGTATGACCCAACCCGTAGGAGGAATATATATGAAGTCACTGAAGTTTGTAATCGTAATGTCCTTCGTGGTAGGGGCACTCACTGTTCTTGCGACACTGCCGAATTCCGTCGCAGGATCCCAATCCGTAACGAACGCTCCCACCACCGACCTGAACTGTCTCACCGACGACCTGTTCAACGGGTTCGGCGCCAAGGGCACCCCCATTGATGAATGCTCGGGAGAGCCGGTTCCCGGCCGCTCGTTTGAAGACAATATGTTCATCTACAACGAGATCGAAACCATCGAGGACGGCCTGGGACCAGTATTCAACGCCCCGGGTTGTGGCGATTGTCACAACAACTCGGACACCGGCGGCTTCACCCAGATGCGTGAACTGAGGGCCGGGAGGTTTTCCAACGGCGTCTTTACCAATCCCCCGGGTCAAAACGCGTCGCTGATTCAACTTCGGGCGATCGCGGCAGCCATCCAGGAGCGTATAGACCTCGTCTCGTCCATAAACGTCGCCGATTTCCGCACCACACTCAACACCATTGGCGACGGCTTTATAGAGGCCATCGACAGCAACACGATCAATGACATACGGCGTAACCAACCAGCCGGCTTCCAGGGAACCTTGATCCAGGTTCCTGTGACCGAGGCCAACAACGCCCTTCGCACCGCTCGCTTCGGGTGGAAGAACCAGCACGCCAGTTTGGTCTCCTTCTCCGGCGACGCTTATCTCAACGAGATGGGAATCACCAACCCCTTCGACGGCACCGGTGGAAAATCGGAGAACGATTCCCTGGGTCGATCGGTCGCCGCCTTCGACACCGTCGATGACCCTGAAGACGACGGCGCCGACGTGGGGGCCTTCGCCGCTTTCATGAGACAAACCAGGGCGCCGGGCCGCGGTCCCATCACCGCCGCCGTCACTCGCGGCGAGGCTCTGTTTCAGCAAGGCGCGTGCTCGATCTGTCACACGCCCTCGATAGTCACCGCCCCTCCGGGCACGGTGATCAACGCTGGCGCGTTTACCGTCCCGGCGGCTCTTGGCAACAAGAGAATCCGCCCGTTCAGCGACTTCCTGCTGCACGACATCGGGACAGGCGACGGGATCGTCCAGAACGGCGGCCAGGGAACGAGGAACATGTTGCGAACTCCTCCGCTGTGGGGCGTCCGCACGCGTCCCGAGTTGATGCACGACGGATTGTCGCTCACCTTCAGCAACGCGATCCAACGCCACGCCGGTACCGGCGGGACCTTCTCCAGGAACTTCTTTAACCGTTTGTCTAGCTCCCAAAAGGCGGACCTCATCGCATTCTTGAATTCGCTATGAAGCCGTCGATTAAAGACAAGTAAATAATTGAGATAGACCAGAGACTCGCCGGTTTCTTTTCCGGCGAGTCCCTGGTCCCACACCTGAACCATACGCCAATCCACCTTCAAACGGACGAGCAACTCTGCCGCCAATTCCTAAAACTACGTACTCAACGTTCTAATTAACAGTTAAACCAAGAGCTGATCCATAAATTTAGTTGACAGTTCTATAAACGGCGAGTATTTTCTCTCGCGTCGTGTTGCGTCATCATAGAAACGAGCGATACTGCACACAAAAACTTTCCTTCACATCGCGCTGGTTAAATATTCGGAATTGGTGACCGAGCCAGGTGTCTTCGTTAACTCTGTCCGCAATCGTATCTCGCTTTCTTCCCTCGGGAGCCGGTCTGGTCCCGATATACGATTGACGCGGCTCTCGCCGCGATAAGTTTCGTTGCTCCTTCAATAAAAGCAGTTTCCCTGAACAACTGGGCGCTAGAGCGTCACCCGTTTTTCGCGCCCCTCTTCCGTGCCCGTTTTTCTTCAATGCAGGCAGGTCTGCCCTCGTTACTTGCCTGATGAGTACGGCTGATTTCCCTGCGCCGTAGGTTCACCAGGTTGCAGTATGTCAGTTCCCTCAAGTAACGTTCCTCATAAACAGGCCAGCCTCAAAAAGCAACCTTTCTTCGATCGGGCCGCCCTCGGCCCGAATCACAGGAGGCAAACACATGAAGTCACTGAAGCTTGTAGTTGTTGTACTCTTTGTAGTGGGGATCAGTTCCCCGCTTTACATAAACAAACCCGTTTTCAGTCAAACCATTACAGAGGCCCCGACCGGCTTCGACAACCTGACTAACGGGGCCTCTACCCAGGCCCAATTCGACGCTGACCGCGCCACCTTCGACGAAGTCGAAGATGATGACGAAGGTCTCGGGCCGCTCTACAATGCGACATCTTGCCGTGAGTGTCACCAGAACCCTGTCAGTGGCGGAATCAGCCAGATCACCGAGTTGCGCGCCGGCCACTTCAATGGCATCAACTTCGTTGACCATCCGGGCGGGTCACTGATCAATGACCGGGCGATCGACGCGAACATTCAGGAGCGCGTGCTCGGCGGCAACGAGGTGCGCACCTTCCGCACTTCGCTCAACGTTCTCGGTGACGGCTTCGTCGAGGCCATTGACAGCAACACGCTAGTCGCCATCTCGAACGGCCAACCCGCCGCCCAGAGAGGCACGTTCATCCAGGTGCCGGTAGGCGAAGCCGGCAACCAGGTGCGTGGCGCGCGCTTCGGCTGGAAGAATCAGCATGCCAGCCTGCTCTCCTTCTCCGCCGACGCTTACCTCAACGAGATGGGCATCACCAGTCCGTTGCAACCTAACGAGAATACCCGCAATGGCGTCGATGTCAGCGATTTCGACGAAGTGGCAGACCCGGAGGACGCGGCCACCCCAGCGGCGCCCTTCGGGGTGGACGTGACGGCCTTTGCCCGCTTCATGCGCGCGACCAAGGCGCCGCCGCGTGACGCCGCCCTGGCCGCCACAGGTGACGCCATCACTGGCGCCGCTATTTTCGACTCCATCGGCTGCGACATATGCCACGTCCCATCTATCGTTACCGTAGCGCCGGGCAGTGCGATCAATGGTGGAGCCTTCATCGTTCCGACGGCGCTCGGCAACAAGCGCATCCGACCTTTCGGCGATTTCCTACTGCACAACGTGGGGACCGGCGATGGAATCGTCCAGAACGGCGGGCAAGGGACCCGGAACCAGATGCGCACGGCGCCGCTCTGGGGCATGCGCTCACGCGACCGGTTGATGCATGACGGCGAGAGCCTGACGCGCAACGAGGCGATCCTGCGCCACGCCGGCCAGGCGAATGCCGTCATCAACCTCTACATATTGCTCAGCGATAACCAGAAGAATCAACTGATCACTTTCCTCAATTCGTTATAAACCCCTACCTGCAATTTATATTTGCAGGAGTTCCGGCGGCGGCGGATCAGAGTATTCGCCGCCGCCATATTGAATCAATGTCGAGACCACCGAACGAAGATATGCCGGGCCGAATAACAATTCCGTCATTTTTTCTCCTTATTACCATCATTTGCGCCGCAATCTCCGCATGCTCTCGATCAAAACAGCAAGAACAACCTCGAGTGCAGAAGGAGCAGCTGCCACAGATGTTGGCTTTGCCCCCCACTCCGGCGCCCGGGCCGCCCGAGTTGCGCCCTCCGGAACCGATTGAAGCGCAGGAGGCGATCAGACGCGTCTATGGCGAAACCGTGTTCGTTGAATCCAGCCGCCCCAAATATTTCATCGCCGGCGATTTCAACGGCGACAACTCGATCGACCTGGGAGTGGTGGTCAGACCGGCGGGGGGGAAGGTCGCGAAACTCAACAGCGAGCTGGCCAACTGGATTCGATGCGACCCGCAAAAGGTCAAGCCGCCCGCTCCACAACGGCACGGGCGCATCCTTCTCCAGATGGTGGAGCCGACAGTCATTGAGGACCATGACCTATTGATGGCCGTCATCCACGGCTACGGCCCTCGAGGATGGCGTGATCCGCAGGCCCGGCAAAGCTACCTGCTTAAAAACGCCGTGGGCGACGGGGTCAAATTGACCCCGTACAAAGAGGCGGTCAAGATTGTCGGGAAATACAAAGACTCGCCGCGGCTGCGCGGCGATGTGGTCAGCCAGACCATGAACAATAAACATGGATTGCTTTATTACACCGGGGCCAAATACGCATGGCATCGGTTGGGAGCAACCGGGCCTTGAATTATGGGGGTTGGAGGAAGTTACTTATGAAGTCGCTTGCTTATGCAGTCATCCTGTTGACGATTACGGCTGTCACGCCGTCCGTCCTGGCGCAATCAACGGGCGTTGGCGGCGCCGGGAAAAAGCCGCCAGAAATAATAGGAGAGGTCGAGCGGGCCGGCGCCCAGATTCAACTCGTCCTTACCAATCCGAGCGGCACAAGCGCATTCCAAGGCGCCGCCAAAATCAATGTCGGCCTTTCCGCTGATGCGGAGGTTCAGCTAACGATCACCCTCGGTCCAAATGAAACGCGTCGCTTCCCGCTCTCAGCATCCAAGACTTCAGAGAAATCGGTCAATGAATACTCTTTGTCGGTCTACAATCAAACCGGGGCGCTCGTCCTGTACAAAATCGAGCCGATCAAGACAACCCTCGGAAGCGAAAGAGAAAAGGCGTCTAAGCAGGAGCCCGGATCCAAGAAAGGCTCTGAGGAGCTAAGAGTGAACGCGAGGCTCACGCGCGGCATGGCGAGCAGGGACGCCGAACTTCCAACCACCAACCAGGCCGAGCCTTACCTCCTGACTTTCGAAATCGAGTCGGATACTCCTGTCAAAAACGCCGACTTCACCCTTAGCGCCAAGGATTTTCAACGTCGCCAGCCGATCACTATAGAGGGCCGCGCCGCCCTCGAATTCAAGCTGCCCGACACATTGAGCAAGCGCAAGCTCAATTACAAGCTCACCTCCGCGACCGGCCAGACGCTGGCCAGCGGCGAGGTTGATCTCGATCAATTGACCGCGTCCGATGCGATTTCGGTCGGCGAATTGACCTTCGACCGCCCGGCTTACAAGCGAGGCGAATCAGCGCGGGTCGTCATCGAGCTTCTGGGCGATGCGCCGCGCGGCTACCGGATGAACTTGACCGTCAAAGACGGCGGTGGGAATCTCCTTGTCAAAGATGAGCGCAGAGGAAGCAGCAAACAAGGTAAATCTAGGCAGGAATTCTCGATCGAAATCCCGCGCGAAGTGAGGGGGCCAATCATCTTTGAGTACCAGGTCTTCGGAGGCCAAACTGGCGCGCTATTTGATTCCGGCTCACGCGAGATCGTTCTTAATGAAGCGCAGAATGATAAGAGCGGCGGCAGTCCCAAACGCATCTCTCCTTAACGATGCTCAGCGGGCAGCGCCGTTTCAACCGTCAATAAATTTCGAAGTCGGTGACCGAGCTTGGTGTCTTCGTTAACTCTATTGCAATAACATCTCACTTCCTATACTCGACTTTATCCATTTTGATTTTGAAAAGTAATCGCCGAATTGGGCTTTGTTTTCACCGCTTGGGAAATATGTGAAGCCTGCTTTTCAGGCTGACTTCATATATTTGAGGACCGTTCTTC
>Ga0126377_10003590_pt1 | contig 11044 bp, 9 predicted proteins | sample PanSoiMetPlot_22_FD_92647 | JGI IMG/M metagenome (GOLD analysis project Ga0126377, IMG submission 92647) | Tropical forest soil microbial communities from Panama - MetaG Plot_22 | ecosystem: Environmental > Terrestrial > Soil > Tropical forest > Bulk soil | place: Panama | collected 2016-02-17
GAACTGGCGGTTCGTGGCGGTCACGACCCCGGAGGAAAAAACGCGGTTGAGGTCGGTGGCGTACAACCAGCAGAAGGTGGTCGACGCGGCGGTGACGTTCATTGTGCTGGGCGACCTGCGCGGTTACGAGAAGCTGCCTCAAATATTGAAGCCGATGGTGGACGGCGGTTTGATGGACCAGGCGACGGCGGACGGGTGGGCGCGGAGCGCGGCGTCCAGTTACGGCGCCGACGAACGGCTCGCCCGCGACGAGGCGATCCGGTCGGCGTCATTCGCCGCGATGACGCTGATGATCGCGGCCCAGGCCAAAGGCCTGGCGACCGGCCCGATGATCGGGTTCGACCCCGCGGGAGTGAAGCGCGAATTCAGTATCGCGGATCGGTACGTCCCGGTAATGCTGCTGACGGTCGGCTATCCGGCCCCGGGCAACTGGCCGCGCAAGCCGCGACTCGGCGTCGAGGAGGTGCTGGCATTCAACAAAGGGCGCGAATTTTGAGCCGGTTTGAACTCAATCGTCCGGCGTGTATAATTGCCAGCCTGTCGGGGCGTGGCTCAGCTTGGTAGAGCGCTCGGTTTGGGACCGAGAGGTCGGAGGTTCGAATCCTCTCGCCCCGATTATTTAAATCATCAACTCAGAGGCGGCCAATGCGGTCGCCTTTTTGCTTATACCCGCTTTCATCCCGCTTCGCCTATCATTTCGCCTACTCTTTCCCGCTATCGAAAATTACTGAAAGCCGCCGCCCTGCCCTACAACGAATGCGCCAAAATACGAAAGCCGGGTTCGTCTCCCACGAAGGGCGGCCAGGCTTTTTTGTTGCGGCGAAGCTTGAACGCGCATCACCTCGCATGTACAATCCCACCCGCACGCCATCAAACTCTAAGGAACTCACCTTTACGAAGAGACACAAAATAGCCTTGACGTAGGTGGCCGACTCCGTTTACTGCATGACAACGGTTTGCGTAGCCGTCTACCGCGGTTTTGAAGCGGCGCTAATCGCGCTAGCCGTTTTCATTCTCGGACGCGATTACCTGCCAACAAAAAGGCCAAACGACCTTAGAGCACAAGTTGAGATAGCAGTCCATCGCACTGCCACGAACACGGGGCCTGGTTCAGATGCCCGGCTTTTTCTCTTCACGTCTCGAATTGCCGCGCGTAGAATTCGCGGCGCACGCCGGCCTATTCCGAAGCTGTAGACAATCATCTGCGAACAGAGGAAAGAAACTGACATGCCAACCTATCTCTTCATCGGCGGCGCTCACGACGGCCTGAGTTTCCCCGTGACGGATGACGCGGATTTTGTGCAATGGCCAGTCGGCGTCACGGATTCCGAGACCTACGCCCGCGAATCACTCAGCGTCGGCAACGCGTTCATTGACGTCTTTCGGCATGAGAGCCTGACGCCGGAGCAAGTTCTTTACCACCTGGTCGAGTATTACAAAGGTGGGCAGTGAACCGGCCCGGCGGTCGCCCCTGAAACAGCAAAGCAGGGCGCATAGTCGCCTTGTGATGCCCGGCTTGCCTATCTACAGTTTGAGCTTCGTTTCCTCCGCCCGAGCGCATAGCTATCCAATTGCCACGCCAACTCCGCAAACACAAAAGCCGGGCTTTCGGACCCGGCTTTTGCGGCGTGTACCTATCGGGCTTAGTTTCCTCAGCCCGTCGGCGGCCCAATAGTCTGCCTGAGCCGCCAGTTGCGCGCATCTTCGCGCCAGTCTCCCACCTGACGCAAGCAATCCGAGGCAAACAGAACAAGAAATTCACGTTTACTGGCGACTTTCTATGGACGATTGGGAGCGCCCAAAACACTTTGTCGTTGAGGACACCGATGAGAAGCGACCATTTCCCTCCCGCGATAGACTTATCAGCCTCCGCCCGCCTCGAAGTCGTCTGCCCTGACCGTTGAGGAAGACCCGCCTGCAGGCGCTCGATAAGAGCTGACAGAGCGACAAAATATTGGACGCCTTGGCCCATCATTGGTAAATTGCCAGTTATCCGCTTTACAAAAATACGTTCACAAGCTGATCGCGGCGCGCCGCCGCAAGCAGAGCTGGAAATTTCGGCAGGGGGAGTCCGCATAAAGGCGAGGCCGGGAAGAATGCTGCGGTAATGCGCGGCGAAATGCTGGAAGACTTCTCAAGACACGCAACGCGCCTTGCGCGCTCTGTCCAGTGGCGGCGGAGCCGACGGCGGAATGACCATAAACTTACCACCTGGAGGACAAATGATGAGCAAGCGAAATCAAAACCCGGAATTGTCGAAGCCTGGCCGGCGCGCTTTGTTGAAAGGCGCGGCGACTTTGGCAGGCGGCGCTCTGCTGCCGACTGCGATTGGGGCGGGAACGAAAACGGCGGCGCCAGCCAATGGTTGCGGCGCCGCTGTTTCAGCAGGAAGCGGTAAAGCCGTCGTCGAAACCACGGCGGGCAAAATCGGCGGTTATGTCCGCAACGGTATCTTCACTTTCAAAGGGGCCCCTTACGCCGCGCCGGTCGGCGGCGAGGCGCGCTTCATGCCTCCGGCCAAACCCGAGCCCTGGGCAGGCGTGCGAAGCTCTATGCAATACGGCCAGGTCTGCCCGCAGGTCGCCCGCGCCGGCTGGGCGAACGATGAAGAGGCCTGGCTCTTCAGTTGGGACGACGGGATTCCCGGCGAAAATTGTATGCGCGTGAACGTCTGGACGCCCGGCATTAATGACAACAAGAAACGTCCGGTGATGGTCTGGTTGCACGGCGGCGGTTTTCAGGCCGGTTCGGGACAGGAACTGCCTTCTTACGACGGTGAGAGCCTGAGCCGTCGCGGCGACGTCGTTGTCGTCTCGGTCAATCATCGTCTGGGAGTCCTGGGATATTTAAATCTGGCCGAAATCGGCGGCGCAAAATATGCGAGCGCGGCCAGCGTTGGCAATCTGGATTTGGTCGCGGCTCTCGAATGGACGCGTGACAACATTGCGAACTTCGGCGGCGATCCCAGCAATGTGATGATCTTCGGGCAGTCGGGCGGCGGCGGCAAAGTCAGTTCGTTGATGGCAATGCCGAGCGCAAAAGGTTTGTTTCATAAGGCTGCCGTGCAAAGCGGTTCGGGACTGCGCATGGTACAACCGCAAACCTCGGCAAAACTTGCGGCCGCGGTTTTGGCTGAATTAGGTTTGAGCGCGTCGCAACTGGATCAGTTGCACACATTGCCTGTGCAAAGGCTGATTGACGCCGGAGTAGCCGCAATGCGCAAAGTCGCTCCCGCAGGCGGGCCGGCGCGTGTTTACAATCGGCGCGCGGATCGCACCGGTTGGGGGCCGACCGTAGACGGTCAGATTTTACCGCAGCATCCATTTGATCCGGCGGCGCCTGCGATCTCCGCGAATATCCCGATGCTGATCGGCACGACGCTGAACGAATTTACGAGCGGCATTAATAATCCGAATGTAGACGCGATGACCGAAGCCGAACTCGCCGAGCGCGTGAAAGCGATGTACGGCGAACGCTCGACGCAAATCATCGCGGCCTATCGCCAGGCCAATCCGAAAGCGAAACCTTTCGATCTGCTATCGCTCATTTCAACCGTCTCGACGCGGCAGAACGCGGTTGCGCAGGCCGAACTCAAGGCGGCGCAGAATGCGGCTCCGGCGTATCTGTATTTGTTCACGTGGCAAACTCCCGTGCTCGACGGTCGCCCGCGCGCGTTCCATTGCTCTGAACTGGCCTTCGTCTTTGACAACATTGATCGCTGCGTGAATATGACGGGTGGCGGCGCAGACGCTCGCGCGCTGGCCGCGAAGATGAGCGAGGCCTGGATCGCGTTTGCGCGCAAGGGCGACCCGAATCATTCGGGTTTGCCGAAATGGCCGGCGTTCACGGCGGACAAGGGCGCGACGATGATCTTCGACAACAAGTGCGAAGTGAAAAACGATCCCGATGGCCCGGAACGTCGCACGGTGACGATGGCGTGACGGCGCTCAAGCGACACGCCAGGCCCGACGTGTTTCGCAAGCTGACGTGGGAAAACGGACTCAAGCTCTTCAAGATCAAAGCTTGACTGCGGGCTGAAGGTGAATTCAAAGGAGTTTTCAATGAAACGAAAAATTGTCATCACAGGGCTGTGTTTATTCGCGCTGCTTTCCGCCGGTTGGGTGTTGCGGCTGGCGGCCAAACAGCAGACGCGAAAAATCAATACGGCGCCTGCGTCTCCGCTGCGCGTCGAACCCGCGAAGGAAAGCGACGTCACCGGCAAGACTGTCGCGGCGGCCCAAGCCTTTCTGGCGACGCTCGACGACGCCGCGCGCGCCAAAGTCAGTTTCGCTTTCAACAGCGACCAGAAGTCCAAATGGTCGAATCTTCCGGTCGGGATTTATAAGCGCAACGGATTGCGCTGGGGCGATCTCAGCGTCGCCCAGCGCGAAGCCACGCTGAAACTGTTGGCCACGGCGTTGAGCAATCAAGGGCTGCAAAAAGTGAAAGAAATTATGGAAGGCGATGAAGTACTGAAGCTTTCCGAGAGCGGCCGCGGCGGTGGGACTGGGGGACCGAACTTTGGCCGTGACGAATACTATCTGGCCCTGCTCGGCGCGCCTTCGCTCACCGAGCCCTGGATGATTCAATTCGGCGGTCACCATCTGGCGATCAACCTGACGATTGTCGGCAAGAGCAACGTTCTCACGCCCAGCCTGCCCGCCGCGCAGCCCGCGACGTATAAACTCAACGGCGAAACCGTGCGCCCGCTGGGCCGCGAAAATGACAAGGCTTTTGCTTTGATCAATGCGCTCGACGCGGAGCGGCGAAAGCAAGCCATTCTGCCGTATCAGGTCAGCGAACTCGTGCTCGGCGCGGGCGAAGACGGCAAGACGATCGAACCCGAAGGCGTCAAAGTTTCGGCGTTGAACGCCGCGCAAAAAGAGAATCTGCTGGATCTGGTTAATGAATGGGTCGGCATCCTGAACGACGAAGCGGCGGCGGCAAAGATGGCCGAGATCAAAGCCAATCTGCCGGAAACGTGGTTTGCGTGGAGCGGGCCGACGACCCAGGGGAGCGCCGCGTACTTCCGCATCCAAGGGCCGACGCTGTTTATCGAATACTCCCCGCAGCGGATGCGCGGAGGCGGCCTCGATCTCAATCACATCCACACAATTTACCGCGACCCGACGAATGATTACGGCGCGCGGCTGGTGAGCCGATGAAACGACTGGCGCTGTGTTTGTTGTACGTGTGCGCCGGGCGCCTACCGGTTGCGGCGCATGTGCTCGATCAGTATTTACAGGTTGCGCAAATCGCCATTGCGCCGAGTGGCGCGCATATCGAATTGCGGTTGATTCCAGGCGTACAGGTAGCCGAACGCGTTTGCGCGCTGATTGACGCGGATGGCGACGGGCAAATTACAACGGCGGAAGAGCAGGCTTATGCGCGACGCGCGCTGCAGGATGTCGCGCTCGAGGTGGACGGACGGCGCGCGCCGCTCGCGCTTACGGGAGTTCAGTTCCCTTCGCGGCGCGAGATGAACGAAGGCATCGGCGCCATTCGCCTCGATCTCGCGGCGGGAGCGGCTTTGGACGCGGCGGGCGAGCATCAACTCTATTTCCGCAACGACCATCTGCCCGAACTCGGCGTCTACCTGGTCAACGCGCTGGTTCCAACAACGAGCGATATAAAGATCAGCGGGCAGGCGCGCGATCCGCTCCAGCGTGAGATGCGGCTGAGCTTTCACGTCGCCCCTGCGGACACACGTGGGTTGCGGCCTTGGACCGGCATGTTGACGCTATGCCTGTGTCTGGCGCTATTCTTTTCGCGGTGGAAACACCTGCGCCAGTACTCGCGCCGATGCTTCCGTCGCTTATCGAAGCGCACTTATCCTGTCAAAATTTTTTGCCGTCGGTAATTCCACTTGCCATTAGCAATTCCCCTTATGATATGATCCAGGACTCTAGGACGGGTATCCCACTAATCCCGTGACTGTCCCAAATTGCTGTCCCACATAAACCTGAAAGTCAGGGATATCAGGGAGCAGCAAGGATAGCTAACGTAGCTAAAATGAAGGGGAAGGGACATGCGGGATTATTAAGGGTAGAGATTCCTTTCGGTCTGGGACCGAGAGGTGGGGGATCGAATCCTCCCCGCCCGGATAGAGAATTAAAGGGACTGTGGCCTTTCCCGAGCTCCTTATCCCTGTTACTCCCACGAAAACTCCCATCGGTTGTTAATAGAATCATTTCCCTGTAGCCGACCACAAGTAGTTCGACAAATTCTTTAGATTTGTGATCGACTGGTGGAGGTTTCAAAGGCCACGCCATCTACAGAGGTTTTCAGGAAGCTATGCCTCAGTCGAATACGTCCCTTATCAGTATATTGCTCGTCGACAGTCAGGCCCTGCTTCGCGCGGGGCTGCGGCTGATCCTCGAAAAAGAGCCTAAATTCGAGATCGTTGGAGAAGCCTCGAGCCGTGAGGAAGCGCTAGAAGGCGCGCGCCTGGGCCCGGACATCATTATCCTAAATTTGAATTCCGGCGGCGAATCCGATCTCGATCTTCTCTCCGACATTTCCTCCATCGCCGATGGATCGCGCGTGCTGGTCCTGATTAACGATTTCGACCTCGAATTGCGCCGCCGCATCGTGCGCTTCGGGGTGAAGGGGCTGATTCAAAAGACGGAATCGCCTGACCGGCTTATCACGGCCGCGAAAAGCGTCTACGCCGGCGAGGTCTGGCTCGATCCCAGAACCGTTTCTCATGTGCTCGATGATCTGTTACATGCGGGCGACGTGAAGCAGGCCAACAGAGTGTCGAATAGCGGCGTGCGGTTAACCGGGCGCGAACGAGACATTATAGCGTTGATCGGCGAGGGGCTTAAGAATAAGCAGATAGCGGAGCGACTCTGCATCTCCGAGCCGACGGTGCGCCATTATCTGACCTCGATCTTCGAGAAGCTCGGGGTTAAGGGCCGCCAGGGGCTGATCGTATATGCGTATCAGCGTGGCCTCGCCAAACCGCCGGCTGTCACAGACCATTCGCCGGGCAAAGCTGAAAAGAACGATCACAAAAATGCTGAAGGACGGTCCAAACTTCCTCTGAAAATTCTCCCCGAGTAGCGGGGCGAATTGTCGAGTCCAAAAAGGGCGATTGCGCCAATGAAGAATTATCGCAACCGCTGATGTACACGATCGTAGATTTGTATAATATCCGGGTCGTTCCTGTAAGGGACCTGGTTTAAATCCCGGCATCTGCGAATTAAGGATTTTGTTTTAGGTGACTGCGTCCCCCATCTCGCACGATGACATGGTTAGGAAGTGGCAGACGTCTCGGGATTTTTGCAATTGGTTCACAGGGATCACAAAATTTCTAAGACTAACAAACAGCCACTTACCTTGTCTGATGAGCGAGAGCGCCAGCTCCGGTATTTGGACAGAAAGCTCGCAGGACATAGCGGCCCATAACAAATCCGTTCATCAAAAATAATAATTGAATAGCAGGATAAGGTAATACACACTGAGGGAGTTACGCGATAACGAGTTCTTCGAACTAGGCCACAATTGAGAGGTAGCAAACGGCCTTTAATAATAAACAGAGCTGACCATTTCTCATCGGAAGGTTTCTCGGAGAAGAAACTTTAACGCTTCTTCTCCGTAGTCCGTCCGGCGCTTGACGCCGCATGGATATCTCGTTGCCAAATTACTTAGCTTTGCCCTTAGTCACTTCACCTTATCGCACGAAAGAGGCGCCCGCATTTTAAGCATAGGTCGCTCGCCGCTTGGCGCGCTATGAATGCGACGCGAAATCATATTCGTAACTGTTTTTCGTTCTCATAACCGGTGGACTCAGGCCACATTAGTAGAGCGACCAAATTTTATTGACCCGATTCGGACAATCAGTACGCCGCCTCGGCATGAGGTTTCCTTTATGGTCTTAGCGAGTCTGGGGAGGGGTGTGTCAACACGCCTTCGCATTAAGCGCAAGAGGCCAGGTCTATCCTGATTGCCGCGAGCTTCTTCATAAGGAGTGTCACTATGAAGGTCGAAGCTTACTATCCGCAAAGACTATTCATGAGCTTAGTCATTCTATTATGCGTCCTGGCGCCCGGGCATGCGCTGGGAGATCTGATGGATTGCCGAGCGCAGACGCAGGAGAGCGGGCGACGGGCGCCAAGCAGACCGCCGGATCTACCGCCGGACGGGCCGGGCATGACCAGCGCCGTCGCCGACGCAAGAGAAGATTATCGGATCAACCCTGGCGATGTGATCGATATACAGGTGGATCGCGCGCCCGAGCTGTCGGGCATGCGACGCGTCACCGCTTCCGGAACGATCAGGATGGCGTATCTTGGCCCCGTAACCGCGCATGGAAAGACGGTCGATGAGCTGGCCGGCTTTATATCCGACGGCTTGCGCGGGCGATACCTGAAAAACCCGCGCGTGACCGTGACTATCGAGCAGATGAACAGCCATACCTTCTTCATCCAGGGAGCGATCAGTCGCCCCGGGGCTTATCAGATAGAGGGGCGTCCGTCGCTGTTGACTTTGATCACCGTGGCCGGCGGGTTGAAAGAGAATCACGGCTCCACCGCCTTTATCATCCGCGAGGCGCGTCGTCCGAATGGAGACGTTCCCGAATCGGACGAACCTAAGGCGCTATCAATCTTGCGGCCGGGATCCGACGCCGCAAGCCCGCCCTCTCAATTCCCATCGCAATCTGGAGACCGCGATCAGGCGCCGGATGAGCGCGAGGGGTATGAGTTGATAAAAGTCAATATTAACGGGCTGTTCAGGGGAGACTTCGATAAGAACATGCGTCTTGACCCCAGAACCGTCGTCAATATTCCCCAGGCGGATGTCTTCTTCGTCGGGGGAGATGTGAATGCGCCCGGCTCGTTCCAGTTCAAAGAAGGCGCGACGCTAAGGCAGGCGATAACACTTGCGCAAGGAATGAAACCCACAGCCGCTTCCGACCGCGCGATCATATTCCGCGAAGACCAGGGCGCCAAGAAGAGGCAAGAGATAAGAATAGACGCAGGCAAAATAATGATTGGAAAACAGGAAGACGTCGAGATAAACGCCAACGACATAGTAATCATACCCAACAGCCGGTCCAAGTCGGTGGGCGGGGCGCTCCTGTCGGTGTTAGGCGTCAATTCCTGGCGCATTCCGTGAAACTGAACTGTCATACGCTCCGAACGTCCCGAACGGCTGGAGTCGAATTGAGGTTTTGCATGAAAAGGTTGTTCGTTCCTCGCGCTCCGTATCGTCTTTCCTCACTCGATAACTGTGTGGCTCTGGTTTTCGGCGGCGCCTGCTGCGCCTTCATAATGATGATGGCGTTCCATAATGGAGCGCGCTCTCGAACACAATCTGCCTATCCCATCGCTACGCCTCCGCAACACGGCGGGCGCGCCTATCATGTCTCGCATACCGGATCTGACTCCAACCCTGGTTCCGAGGCGCGCCCTTTCAGGACGATTCAAAAAGCCGCTGACAGCGTCAAACCCGGCGATACAGTCCTGGTAGGGGACGGCGTCTACACCTACGGCGGGCCTAATGATTGCCACGGCAAAGTGGTCGTCTGTGTCTCGAGGGGCGGCGCGCCGGACAACTGGGTTGTCTTCAGTTCTAAGAACAAGTGGGGGGCGAAGATCGACGGAGGGGACGGAAAAGCCGGCGCCGGTTTTGTGGTTCAGAGCGGCGCGTCTTACGTCCGCATCCAGGGCTTTGAGATGACCGGTTTGGCCAATGTGAATGGAAGCGCCGGCGGGATCGATCTGTTCGACGGCGGGAGCTACTTCCAGGTTATAGGTAACCACATCTATAACATTGGCCGGGTCTGCACAAATACCTCAAACGGGCAAAACGGCGTATACATTGATGCGGACAACGTTCTGGTGGAAGCTAATCTAATCCACGACGTTGGCCGTCTGGAGCCCGGCCGACAGGGATGCCGGCCGAGCAATGAGTACTGGCAGAACCACGATCATGGCATTTACTACGACGGCGGGGATCATGTGACCATTCGTAACAACATCATCTACAACATAAAACAAGGGTGGGCCATACAAGTCTGGCCGAAATCGCGGGCTCACATGAACATTCTTAACAACACCATCGCCTTCGGCAATCGGCATGAGGGCAAGCTCGGGGCCATCGTAATGTGGGCGCCGTCCACGGGCGGCATGAAGGTGTCGGATTCGACTATCGCCAATAACATCTTTTACGGGGTGAATACGGCCGCAATCTGGTTGGGAGGCGATGGCGGGGAAGAGCCTATGAGATTTGCGAATGTCCGGATCAGTAACAACATAATTTCGAACGGAGTTCTGCTGCGCGCCGAAGAGAACATCAGCGCCTCCGGCCTGATTCTCGCCGACAACCTGGAGAAGACCGATCCTAAATTCGCCGACCCGGCGGCGTTTAACTTCCACTTGCGGCCAGACAGCCCGGCGATAGACGTGGGTCTCGCCCTGTCCGGCGTCACTAATGATTATGACGGGCGCGCCAGGCCGCAGGGCGGCCGTGTGGATATCGGCGCCTACGAAGTGCGCTAGGCGCCGATATCCACAGAGAAAATAAAAATGTAGAGGAAGAGGAGAAGGAGCTAACCCATGACAGATGAAAATACTGCGCTCGAACGTCATCAAGGGCCGATCGACGCGCAGCTTCAGCGAGCCGGTTATCAACGAGCCGATTACGTGGATGGCTACCCCAATGGAGCGGAGGATGAGGGATCTCAGGTTGATTGGGTCAAGTGGGCGCGCGCGATCTTCAGACGCAAATGGTTGGTCGTCGCCGTCGGCGCCATCGGCGCGGCCCTCAGCCTGTTCGCGGCGTTCCGAACGAGAGACGCCTATCAGGCGTATGCGGTGATCTCCGTCGGCAAAGAGGACACCGCAGTGATCAAGGTCAGGGAGGGCGATCTGATCGTCCAGAACGACGAGCCTTTGACGACGAAAATGTATCTGCTTCAAAGCGCCCCGCTGGTTGAAGAGGTGATCGTCAACATGAAGCTCGATCGGAGTGAGAATGTCCTCAATCCCGGAGACCGGACATTGAAGGAAACATTCGGCAGCATGTCAGAGCTCGTTAA
>Ga0126377_10003591_pt1 | contig 11043 bp, 11 predicted proteins | sample PanSoiMetPlot_22_FD_92647 | JGI IMG/M metagenome (GOLD analysis project Ga0126377, IMG submission 92647) | Tropical forest soil microbial communities from Panama - MetaG Plot_22 | ecosystem: Environmental > Terrestrial > Soil > Tropical forest > Bulk soil | place: Panama | collected 2016-02-17
CAGTAACTGGATCAGGCAGCTTTGTATCAACCAGCTCGTGGACCTTGGCTGTGAATGGCGCTATGTGGATTTGTCGCAGCGAATCATCAGCAAATGCGTTCAGCAATCGAAAGGCATCGAACTCCGCACTTGTCTCTGCAAGCCCAAGAACACGGCTCTTTGGAAACTCCTGCATTAGAGATTCTATGTACTTACCAGTTACAGCATCTGCGCCATCAGTAAGGATTGACCGCAAACCCAGCTTTTTACGTAATGCAGCGCCACGCATGAACGTGAAAGGATTCTCAGCCTTAGGTATAGGATCAAGCCCAGTAGCTGTGCGAATTTCATTCTCGCGTTCCATAAGATTCTGGAATATATCAACTATGTTGTTATAGACCGTCATTTCACGCGGCGTGAGTGGAGCTTCAGTTCTGCCGTTCCTGGTAAGTATTTCCTTACCGTACGTGTCTTGTGCGAGTCCGTGAGCTGCGATTCGTTGCCTTGATTCAGATCCGAATTCTCGGCTGGCATCGAGGAGATCTTTGTGTAGAGACCTAATGTCTCTTTGGTAATCTCTCCACTTAGTTCTGTATGCATAGTAGAGTGGATCGAGCAATTCGGCTTGCTGCAATTGTCGCTTCGGCAGTTCAAGGTATCTGTCAGCCGCTTTAGATATTTCCTTTGCCCCATAGATAGCGTTTGCGTCGCTTTCAAAGATCGGGATCGCTTTGAGCTCTGTGCCATCAGCTGCCTTTCCTATCTTACGATGTTTAACTATTGGATCGCCTGTCGCCACTGCTATTGGATCGAGTGCCATACTAGAAGCGTTCATAGAGTCGTCAGGAATGGGTTGCGTCATGCGATCTAGGTAACGTTCAAATGCTTCAATCTGTGGACGTGAGAAGATTGAGCGATACGCTTGGTCAAATGTTTTACCTGCTTTCTGTGCTGCAGCAGCCAAGTTCTGTACAGCAAGCTTAGCACCAAGTGTAAACGCTCCGCTCTCACCCAAGGCTTCATTCAACTTAACTATGAGTTCCATTAGCGATGGTTGGCCAGGTATATCCATACCTCGCCGCATAGTAGCACGTAGCCCTTTGTAAATAGGCTGTACATCAGCTGGCAGTTCGCCAGTTATATCTTCGCCTGATTCAAGTGACTGCTCGATGCGAGCACGGAGTTCTGGACCTACAGGCTTAGTTTTCTCTGCAACGTAAGCTGTAGCTTCTTCAGGAGTTATAGGTTTAGGTACTGGGCCTCGTACTTTGTCGGCACCGTTAATGGCATCTTGCGAAACCTGCTCGTACCGAGTTTTACCTCTTTCTCGTACTGCTCGATAAAGCTCAATATTGTTTTCTTTCGCAACGCGCATGGCTTCGTCTAGTATACGTGAAGCGGGATAATTATGCCCTTGCTCTACAGAAGCACCAAATACTTCACCTTGGCGTCGCAAGGAATCTAACATTTGCTGACCAACTTCTTGGCTCATACTACCAGCATTCATCTGAGTGCGAATTGATTCAGCATTAGTTATTACGTTCAATCCACGCTCATCAACAAGTATGGCACCAGGCCTACTACCTACCATCTTCACTTGCAGTGCTTCATTGTGTGGCGTTTCAGATGCAGTACCAGATCGACCGCCCTTCGCCATATCCTCGAGATGTGCTAGGTCAGTAGCATGCGTATACATTCCAGGTTGTTGAATAGCTGATACAACATCGGGTTTCGCTTCTGGCAATGCTGCCTCAGCTACTTCTGGAGTTACGATGCCAGCTTCTGGTGCAGGTGTCTCAATTACCTTCTTAGGTTTAGGTGCTTTAGCAGGCTTCTTGAGTGATTGCGCAGCACTCATAGATTCACCTTCGGGGCTTAATTCTGTCAGGAGTTCGTTAGTATAACTTTTTAAGCGATTATTGAGTTCGCTTGGCGAGACACCTTCCTTAACAGAGTTCTTTATAATACGATCAGTCTCATCTACTACCCTGGCAAAGGTATCCTTAAAGAGTGGGATATCCTTCTCATATAGTCTGCGTGCAACAATAAGTGGAGCAGTCAAGTCACCGGCGGCATCCCTTACACTGCCTCGCTTATAGTAATCGTACAATTCATCCACTATAGTATTAGCGGCATCCATTGGCGTACCATCTGGCACTGTTACCTTAGAGGGCATTGTAGGAGCTGCCCCTGTAGCTGGAGGACTCACCGGTGCCTGCCTAGCACCAGTAACCGTTTCCACAGGAACAGCTCCCGTTTGAACTACTCCCGAGGTGGGGATCTCAGGCTCGGTGACTGCTGGAGCACCTGCACCTGTTACCTCAGGAGTAGCCTCCACTCTTTGTAGCACAGTCCTAGAACGGCCAGTAGCGTCACTACCTTTAGCGCTAACAATTCCATCCTTTTCCATTTGCTCAAGCATTCGAGTTGCTTTTTCATAGCCAATCTTCAACCTACGCTGAATAAAGTTCACAGCACCTATACCTGACTCCTGTACTACTTTTACTGCTTCACCGTAGCGCGGCTCGCCAGCCATGGTATACACTCGAGGTTCTGTAGGAATAACCGCTCCTGCCCCAACAGCAGATGCCTCAGCTACAGCCTCGGGAGCGACTGGTTGAGGTGGAACAGGAGCGGCACTAGTAACTGCTCCTACGGTGTCAGGAACGCCAGAAGGAAGTGGGGTAACACCTTCCGGTGAAACTATAGGAGCAGCAGTTGTTGGAGCAGCTACTCCTGTAGGTCTCGGAGCAGGAGCTGTTGGACGGCTAGCAACAGCTTCCTGCACTACAGGAGCAGCCGCTTGTGCAGGTGTAGTAGGCGGAGGAGGAGTCACCCGTGCACCTGCTGTAGACCTAGTAAACTCATTAAGAAGCTGTTCGTAATAAGTATTCATGCTAGCTCTTAATGTAGCCTTTGGAGTCTCAGAAGCATTTGCTGCATTGCGAATAATATCTACTTCTTCTATAAGCCTATTAAAGCGCGGTCGATCAATAGTAATTCCACCCTGCCTTAACTTCTTTACAGTTACAAGAGAAAGATCCTGTGTGCCAGCCTTGTTTAATGTACTATTCTTCTGGTACTGATCCCACAGCATGTCGCGATAGCCTTGGCTAATAGCCCCAGCCATACCCTTAAATGCTTCTGGCAATCCTGTAACTGATGGAGTTGGTGCCTGTGCGGCAGTGCTAGTAGCGTAAGGTGTTGTTTCTGGTACTTCGCCACCAGCCATAATCTGTTCAGCTCGAGTTTGGATGCCACCCATCATATCAGTAAATCGTTGCCTAGCCTTCTGAAGCTCTACGTCAATTCCTGGCTGAGTAGCAGCAACCTTCTGCAGCCGTTCTGCTGCAGCCGTTACTCTAGGACCAGCAAGATCAGCATCTGCTCCTGCAGAACGAACGCTAGATTTGAAATCACTAATTGCACTACGCAATTTTGGAGTGGCAGCACGAAATGCTTGATCTCCAGCGTAGTACAAGGCCATCTCCATACCGAAAGAAAGAAATCGTGCCTTATCTGGATCAAGCCCAAGTGCCTCAGCTCCACCAGCTGCAAGGTCCGCAATTCCCTTAACACCGGCAGAAATTGTTCCAAGCGCAGAAGTGCCAGCTTTCCCTATTTCAGTTTGCGGAGTAATTGCTAACTTAGACATCTCCTTTTCAGTGTTAGCGAATGTATCCCTATAGAATGTAGGAGGTGTTGGGCCTCTCCAAAGTTCGCCTAAGTCACGCTTATATAATGGACCTTTTTGCTCAAATACTCCTGCTAATTGAGCAAATGGGCCAGGTCCTGCCATGTTACGCATAATTTGATTAAGTATTTCACTGCTTGACAAGACTGCACCTGCAGCTCCAGTGGCAATAGTTCCAGCTACTTCAGCAGCAGGACGCAGCATAGCAATATCAGGCCGCTGCATCAACTTCTGCATTCCACCTTCCCAAAAGCCAGGAGCTGGAGGTGCAGAAGGTAACTCTGTCGGCTGTTGAGATAGGTATGGCTGTTCGAGCTGATCAAAAACAGCATTCTTTTGCTGACGCATTTCTTCCATCGGATCAACAGGACCTTGATATCGCTTCATCAATTCTAGCAAATCAACTGGCATCACTGTCCCCTCAGCCAAGGAGCAGTTAGCTGCTCAGGAGTGGCATTTGGATAGAACGCATTCAAGTTCGGATAAAACACTTTCTCCATATAGTTTTGTACGTCCATACCAAGCTTCGTAGCTCTTTCGTAAACATCTCGCGCAGTAAGCTGAACATTTCCAAGCCTTGGAATTTGGTAACGCTTGTAGCTTTCTGTCCCACCTACTAGGCCAAATAAGCCAGTCGGAGTTTTGCCATATACATACACGTACGGGTCTGTACTGAAGTGATGAAACTCATCTACAATAGGCGTCAATCGCTCATATGTCATACCTTTATATGATCCAGGAGATGTGATCTTTTGCTCAGCTTCCTTAGCTCTATTGTATTCAGTTCGTAGATCATCAGCTGTTTTACCAGCAGCAGTGATATTGAAGCGGCGATTGACCTCACCTTGTGTAGCTTGTGTTTGCAGGTAATCAACAAGGTCCTTTCCACTAAGCGTAAACTGCTCGCCACTCATCGTTACTGGCAGCCATGACTTAGCACGTTGCTCTGCATATGTTACTTCAGACGGAGTTAGCTGCTCTAGGCGAGAACGCTCAGCTTTGTGCAAAGCTTGGGCTTCAGTAGCGGCACCAGTACGAGCTTCTAGCTCATTAATTTCGTACTGCAGTAAATCTCGTGTCCTTTTCGCTAATGCACTGTTACGATCAACTTCTGAGTCAGAGGCTCTAACTGCTGCTTTAAGCTGGTCGATACGTGGCTGTAACAGAGCACGAGTAGATGCAGCATCTGCACCAATCCTATCGGCTTCTGCAGCAGATGTTCTAGCTTGCTGAATCAGCAAATTCACATGCGGCTGTCGAGCAGCAGCCTCAGTTAACGCACGCTCCTGAGTAAGAGTAGTTTCTGCTGCACGTTGGCGCATCTCACTTTCAAGGCCAACAGCTCCCATTATACCAGCAACACCTCTGCGACGCAGCTCTTCGCGTTGTGTATCTAAGGACACAATTTGTGCCACTTCATCCGGGCTCAGCCCAGCAAGGCTCCCATGCGAGAACCCGCTGGGCGCGAGAAAAAAGGGGATAGGTCACTCAATCGCGAATATAATCTAGACATCGCAGGATCAGCTCCCAGTGGCTGATCTAATCGAGTTTGCGGTGGTGGAGCAGGTGTTCCAGGGATAGCTGGTGCCGGAACAGTAGGCTGTGCAGCAGGTGCACCTTGGAACTGCAGTCCAGAAGCTGGAGATTGTGGGTTCCATCCTTGCGAACTAGGTATAGTGCCAGGCAAATTAGCTTCTAATTTAAGAGTTCCATCAGGTCCTAATTTCATACCTGTCACGCCTGGCTGCCCTTGGGGAGTCATTCGACCAGCTAATATAGAAAGAAGCTGTTGGTTATACTGCTGACGCTCAGCTTCCTGCGATTCAGTAGCACTCTGTGCTGCCTTTGCTTTTACGAAGGCTTGAGTAGCTGCACCTAGAACACCACCTACACCGTGGGGATCAAGGCCCGCACCTAATTGAGCTAGCACGTTCTGGAAGTTTGGATTATTAAACAAACCAGCAAAGCTAAATCCTGGATACTGCTGTTGTCCAGTAAATTCACCACTATAGTCTGCCATACGTCCTCCTTACATAGCGCCTAAATAGCCACCAACTCCACCGACTACTGCACCAATGGCAGCTCCATAAGGACCACCACCACTACCCATAGATGCACCTATTGCTGCGCCAGCACCAGCTCCTGACAAACCTCCAGCTAATGCACTCACAGCAGCACTAGGACGCTTCTGGCCCTGCATACCAACTCCACCTTGCGATGCAGCAAGGAAGTTAGCTGCGTACTGAAAGGAATCAATATACCAGCGAGCATCATGCTCATCGAACTGGAGCTGCTCAGAAATCTCTTCTTTCTTTGCGATCATATGAGCACGCTTCTCTTCAAGCGTCATCTTTGCTACATCACCAGAGAGTGTAGCTGCACGCATGAGATCGCCTAGCATATGAACAGTCGCTGCAAAGACATAGCGCCGGAACTCGGTCTGCTCAGCAGTAATACGCTGACGATAATCCTTCTTCAAATCAGCTTCGATCTGTCGGTAAGTTGTGGTTTGCTGACTGATACTTGTTCTGTAACGTACTTGATGATCCCTATCTATTTCACGCCTTTGGAGTTTGAAGCGAGTATTTAGCTCATCGTACATCTTCTCAAGTTCGATTCGCAAACCAGTACCGTACTTCGCAACCTCGCGGTTTTTGTAAGCTAATAGCAGAGCTTGGCCCATAGCGTATGCAGAAGTGTTTACTGCTCCTATATTCAACATACCTGCCTGAAATTTAGGCAAATCTACATCAGTTATCTCAGCTGTAAGCAAAGCATCGAAGTTATCAATATCAGCATCTGTACGAGTTTCATCAATGCTAATAGAGTCTAGTGTAGCCGTGTCTAGCGACGGCGTATCTAAGCTAGTCGTATCGGCACTCGGTGTATTAGCAGGAATATTAGCCAATGCGATAGCAATTGCTGCAGTGAAATCAGACGAGTAATTCAAAGCTGCCACAAGTGTGGAGAAATCAGCAAGAGCTGACGCAGCTGCACCAATTTCTGTATCCGGATCGTAGGCAGTTGCACTTGCGTAAGGAGAATTAGTATACTGATCATTGACAGCATCTGTAATACTATACGAGAAGGTATCTGTAATAGACATATCTGAGAAGCCGAACAATCCGTTATACAGCCAGGACTTATAATGGTCAGGAAAGTCTACAGAACCTGAGCCGCCGCCACCCATAGTTAGCTCTCCATTAAAGGGTATTGAATAAGCCTATACGAAACATCTGCACCAGTATGCTCAGCAATACGCCAAACCTTTGGGTTGTCTGAGAAAGCAATTACATTAGCACATCCTTTGGCACGACCGTATTTACAGATGACTTCAACAACGTCTTTCCATATCTCAACAGGATGCTCTCGAACCATAGCAATTGTATAAACCAGCAAATTCTTAGTTCCAGATTCATAACTAAATCGAGTCGTTGCTACACCATAAATGTGCCTACCAGTGTAGTCGCTTGCTAAAATCCAGCACTCTAAATTACCAACCAAAAGCTGCTCTTGAATATTAACTAAAGTATTATCGCTCTCATATACATGCGGCGGAAGAGCAGTAGAAATACAGTCGCGTATCGAATCCCAGTGATGCATTACTTGCTCTGGCATAAGCTTGATAAGAGCCATTACAACTCACTCCTAGGGACTTTAGCAATAGCTCGGCTAATAGCATAAATGCCATTTGCAATTGCTGTCGCAAAGATGGCATATTTAGGTGGCAACACCTTATCAAGTACATAAATAATACTTATAATGTTGGTTGCAATAGTTACCCAAAATTCTGTAGTTTGATAACCTCGCCGCTCTCTCATGCTTCACCTACTTGGTACTGCGCAGGTATAGTTCCACGTTTGAAGCGTTGATCAGAGTATTTTATATTAGGCATTAGATAGTGCACGTAGGTGCCTACGTACGTATCTGCTTTCAGCACCAAGCGGAAATCTAATGCAGCTACATGGATTGCAGCTTCGGCTGTAGGTCCTCCAGTTACGTAACTGCTGCGTTGGAATACAGCAGATTTATGTACGCGCCAGTCAACAGCCATATCAGCAATGCCTTCTGATTGAGAGATGCCTACGAGCAAAGATTCAACACTTTTAATTCCACGCGACCCGAAATCTAAGTTATCGGTTACGATGCGAGCCTCTTCGTCCTCATTATCATCTAGCGTCCCATAAAGGTATCCATCAAAACCTTGAAACACTGAGCTAGGTAATTGGTGAGCTTTGTGAGCGCCGAACTCATTAATAATAAGGCACTCAACACCGTTAGAAATATAAAAGCTCTTATTCTTTGGCGCATATGACACTATTGTATCCACGCTCATTATATCATCTAACCACTCTCGGTAACCGCGGAGAGTTAATTCACCGCTAGAAGTTAAGGTCCAGAAATCGTTCCTAATATCCACAAAGCCGTGTATAGACTTATCTCCTGCAACGTGATTCCCTGAGGAGACTCCAAAGCCAGAGAGTGGCTGCGAGCCATAAGTAAATGAATTACCTACAACATTCGGACGCAACAATAATTTGCCAGCATCGCTATAGACCGCAACACAATTCTCAAGTGGAAGTACCTTATAAATGATCGCAGCAGATTGCGATACGTTGTTAAGGAACAAAGTTGCTGATCCTGCAACTATATCTTGTGCGGGATCAAATTGAAAGGAGCCAATCGCTGACCAAGCGACAGCATTTGTGCCCAGTTCAGGCCATAACTCTTCGGAAGCCATATATCCTCCTACCAATTGACCGTTAAAGTTGCATACTGTACCAAAGGTAGGATCTGTTTGTTGAACTAGACAAAAGAGCTGAGTGTTTGCTTCTACATCACGGTAATACGTCGAGACTACTGTCTCGTTGCTGTTATTAAGTGCCATAAAAGCGAGTACGTAAAAGGGACCAAAATCAGCCACATCAAGCTGAATAATCGTACCAACAGACTCAAGCGCACTAGCATAGAAATAGCTCCAAGTTGTCCCATCATAGCTGAGTTCAATAACTAAGTACACGTCCAGGTCTGGAATCTTATAGATACATAGCATCCTATACGGGGTACTGAATACTCGGGGCCAGGGCCACGCAGTAATGTTTGCCATCTACAACCCTCTCTTCCCAATTAATAGGATCATAATAATAGTGAATACGAGAACGCCCAAGCTCCATTGCCGATTCTGATATGAGCCCATCATGAAGCAATTCAAACTCCACCAAAGCTATTAGCTCCTTAATACGAAGGTACTTTTCTTTAGTTATTTCATTCATGGCGATAACATCCCTCAAATCGGGTTACTCACAGGTAGGAGAAATGCAACCCTACCATGTCGCCTATCCGGTCACCCTGCCACGCCGAAGCGGCGCGCAGCTCCCTGGAAAGGTTTGCTAGTGAAGAGGATGCCGCTTGCAAAAGGAGTCTCCTGTTGCGCCGCCCCGTACGCACGTTTATTTTCTGAACTAAGCCAGGAATGGGAAACTTAATCCATTGCCACTGTTCCATAAGGCAGTCACCTCGTTCGTTGTAAGTACTCTCCCCCAAATGCCAATTTCATCGTAGTCGAAATTCACACTGCCTTCAGATAGATCATAGAAGTTGCCCAGCACTATTGGCTGATTGGTATCTACCAGCACTGGGAAAGTACCTGGGCTGGAGACATCAAAAGCTGCGAATCCATCTGTAGCATTGCTGAGCCGTACTCGTAGGACCTGAGAACTAGAGTTGTAGGTAATAGTGAGCATGAACCAAACATTAGCTCGATTCGTGAAGGTACATATGACAGAGTCTGTCCAGTTTGCTCCTCCATCACCGCGATAGAAGATTATAGCACGAGCGCCGTCAGCCGTACCTCGATGCCATATACCCCACTCCTTTAGCACAGGATCGGACCAAGCTAACGGTACAGTTTCTGTCTTACGCAGAATCCAGTAACTGAAACTATTTGCTGGATTGTACCGGAACCACATGTTGATAGTGTAATCTGTAAGGGTGAATTGAGAGTTGTCGGTAGAGTACGCACCTTCTGAGCCATAGCCTTGTTGAGCATTGGTTTGGATAGCTCGGGCGCAATTCTGAATCTTTCCAGTTACAGACCTAAGGTCATCAGTAGCGTTATCTTGCAGTCCTACCATTGGGCTTATACCTAAGCTGTCTGCGTAGGGACCGCCGGCTGCTTCATCAAGCTTCCAATAGGCACGAATGTCGTCAAGGTGTGAAGGGAGTTCGCTGATTACATTTGAGAAGTCTACTTCGGCTATAGGTTCATAGGGCAGAAGTCCTTGCTCAGATGGGACAAGGTTATAGCACTCAAGTAGCTCTTCCTGCCCAGGGATAGGATTCTTGAAAGCACGGAGACCTTTGCGTAAGCCGCGCTCAAATGTAATAGCGAATTCTCGCATTAGTAGCTACCTTTGCTGGCACGTTTGCCCTTGTAACGGCCACTGCGGCGTTCTTCTTCTGGATCATAGCCATGTTCAATGGCATTGAGTAGGCGCTCTTGGGACTTTGCTTTAGCTTTGGTGGTATGTTTGGCCTTGGTGCCACCAGGTGTGCTAACTTTGTAACTGCCATCTTTGTTCTTCCTAATTTTCACTGGCATGATTTGCTCCTTGAAGTTTAAGGATTTCCTCGTACATCTGACTGGCTGCAGTAGCTTGACTAAGCTCTGCGTGGAGTAGGATACCGACGAGTACATCTGTAAGTGCTGTAGGATCAGCAGCATTGATGCGCAAGACGTCACCAACTTGCACTGGTAAGTCAGTATCGAATATCTCAACTGGCTTCCTGCAAGTGAAGCGTTTTGCTGAAACTGAATCATCCGCGTGCGTTAAAGATGCTTCAAGTATGGCAGTGCGTTTGTTGTACTTGCCAATTGAGAAGCATGCTGTTGAGATTCGCCCTTTTACTGGAAGCACGGCAGCAAAGATGCGGCCGTCTTCATCAATAGTGCGGGCACTGTGCATTATTGGGATAGGAGGGATAAGCCCAACTATCTTTTTGCCTAGCTTGCCTTGATGGCTATGCAGAATGCGATCAATTGAGCTGATTTGTTCTTCTACAGTATCTCCTCGAATAAGTTTGCGTTCCATTAGCCCTCCATCTGGCTTATGCCAGTTGACTCAGAATCAGCGAGGTCGAGTTCGTGTCCAAATAGTTCTGATTTGATTGAGGATTCCCAATCAGTTACGCCAGCAGTATTACGGTATGCTATTTCGAGCTGGCGGCAAGCGGCCATTACTAAAATTGCAGGCTGTTCTTCAGACCACCAATTTACATCAGCATCGTCTATCAAGGGTGGCTGCTTGAACTCACCTTCAATCTCTATACGGAGAGCTTCAGAAGTTGGGGGTGCGAACAGGATACCATTA
>Ga0126377_10003592_pt1 | contig 11043 bp, 8 predicted proteins | sample PanSoiMetPlot_22_FD_92647 | JGI IMG/M metagenome (GOLD analysis project Ga0126377, IMG submission 92647) | Tropical forest soil microbial communities from Panama - MetaG Plot_22 | ecosystem: Environmental > Terrestrial > Soil > Tropical forest > Bulk soil | place: Panama | collected 2016-02-17
GACAGCGATAAGAAGCAGAGCTTTCATCATCAAGGCGTGCCGGCGCGTTCCGCCATCGTTGCCGCCGGCCCGATTGCCAATTTCGTGCTGGCGATCGTCATCTTTGCCGCAATTTTCGTGCTGTACGGCAAGCAGTCAACGACCGCGCGTGTCGACTCCATCCAGGCCGACAGCGTCGCCGCCGCTGCCGGCTTCCGTCCGGGAGACGTCGTGATTTCGATCGACGGGCGCGCGATCGACAATTTTGCCGACATGCAGCGCGTCGTCAGCGTCAATGCCGCGCGTGAACTCGAGTTCGTCGTCGAACGGGGCGGCACGCGCCTCACGCTCAAGGCGACGCCGGCACTCCGCGAGGTCAAGGACAATTTCGGCAATGTCCACCGTATCGGCGTGCTCGGAATCACGCGCTCGATGGCGCCGGAAGACCTCAAGACCCAACCGGTCGGGCCGGTGGCGGCGCTCGTGTTGGGGGTCGAGGAGACATGGTTTATCATTGATCGAACCTTGTCTTATATTGGCGGCGTCGTGGTCGGCCGCGAAACCGCGGAACAGCTCGGCGGACCGGGCCGAATCGCCCAGATCTCCGGCCAGGTTTGGAAGAACGGACTGGATAATGGGGGAATCGGCACGGCGTTGGTGGCCATCCTCCACCTTGCGGCCATACTATCGGTGTCTATCGGCCTGCTGAACCTGTTCCCGGTTCCCCTCCTCGACGGCGGTCACCTTTTGTTCTACGCAATCGAAGCGGTTCGTGGTCGTCCGTTGTCGGAACGCGCCCAGGAGGTCGGGTTCCGCATCGGCCTTGCCTTCGTCATCATGTTGATGGTCTTTGCGACCTTCAACGACATCCTGCATTTCACCTCCTCCTGAGGCTGGGTCCGCCGGCGAATTTTCGCTATTTTTCAGGCGTCGCGCGCCATTGATTCGACTCATTCGCCAATGCCGAAACCCGAGTGTAGCCTTGGAGCAACTACCTGAGGGTAAAGAGGAATGAAGGGGTAAAGGTTGGTTGCGCGACAGCCGAAAGCCTGTACAAACAGGGCTTAAGAATCCCTCTATCCCGCCGGTGGGGCGGCGGAAACGACAAGAAGGGCGCGTAACGCATGGGACTGGGTATGCGGCGTCTGCGGGGGCTGAGCATCGCCGGCTTTGTCCTCGGAGGGGCAATTGTCGGTTCTTGGGTGCTTGCCGTGGGGACAGCCGATGTGGCCGTCGCCCAAGCCAGCGCGATTACGGTTGAAGGCAACCGTCGCGTCGAAGCCGATACGATCCGCTCCTATTTCCGCACCGGCCCGGGTCAGCGTCTCGACGCCGCGCGCATCGATGCTGCCCTCAAGGCGCTTATCGGCACCGGCCTGTTCCAGGATGTCCGCATCAATCCCGTCGGTGGCCGGATTGTCGTTACGGTCGTTGAAAATCCCGTCATCAATCGGGTCGCGTTCGAAGGAAACAAGAAGGCCAAGGACGAACAGCTGCAGGGCGAAGTGCAGTCCAAGCCGCGCGGCACCTTCTCGCGCGCCACGGTGCAGACCGACGTATCACGCATCGTCGAGGTCTATCAGCGCAGCGGCCGCTATGACGTGCGCGTCGAGCCGAAGGTCATCGAACTGCCGAACAATCGCGTCGATCTCATTTTCGAGATCAACGAAGGCGACAAGACCGGCGTCAAGAAGCTCATCTTTGTCGGCAACCGCAACTATTCCGACGGCCGTCTCAAGGACGTCATCAAGACCAGCGAATCGAACTTTCTCAGCTTCCTGAAGACGACCGACATCTACGATCCCGATCGCATCGAAGCCGACCGTGATCTGCTCCGCCGATTCTATCTCAAACACGGCTTCGCCGATATTCGGATTGTCTCGGCGGTCGGCGAATACGATCCCGAACGCAAGGGGTTCATCGTCACCTTCACGATCGAAGAGGGCGACATCTACCGGTTCGGCACAGTCGATATTCAATCAAACATATCCGTGGTCGACGCTTCGTCGCTACGCGGCAAGCTGCGAGCGGGCCCCGGCGACGTCTACAACGCCGAAGCGGTCGAGAAGACAGTCGAGGATCTGACGATTGAGATCGCCAAGCGCGGTTATCCGTTCGCGGCGGTGCGACCGCGCGGCGAGCGCAACTACGAAGGCAAGGTTGTCAACGTCGTCTACGTGGTCGAGGAAGGGCCGCGCAGCTACGTCGAACGCATCAATATCCGCGGCAACACGCGCACCCGCGACTATGTGATTCGTCGCGAGTTCGATTTCTCCGAAGGCGATCCGTTCAATCGCGCACTGGTCGAGCGGGCCGAGCGGCGGCTGAAAAACCTCAATTACTTCAAGCAAGTGAAGATCACAAACGAACCGGGCTCGGCGCCCGATCGGGTGGTGATCAACGTTGACGTCGAAGAACAGTCGACCGGCGAGTTTTCGGTCGCGGGCGGCTATTCGACCGCCGACGGGTTCGTGGGCGAAGTTTCGATCGGCGAGCGCAATCTGCTCGGCCGCGGCCATGTCGCACGCGCGGGGGTGACCTACGGCTCGCGCGCGCGCGGCTTCGATCTGTCCTTCGTCGAGCCCTATCTGTTCGGCTACCGGCTGGCGTTTGGCCTCGACTTCTTCCACAAGGAGACCACCTCCGCGACCTACGTGTCCTATCTGAGCAAGACGACCGGCGGCGGTTTCCGGTTCGGCATTCCGTTGACGGAAAATCTGTCGACGCAGTTGCGCTATTCGCTCTATCAGCAGGAAATTACCCTGCCGAACCAACTGAAGAACTGCAACAATATAAATCCCGACTTCATTAACACGTTTCCAACGCCGGCGGCGCTCGCCACTGGCGCGTTCGTTATACCACCTGGCACCACCCAAACGGATTGCTACGCTGACGGCGAAGCGTCGCTGGCGGTCCGCAAGGAACTCGCGCAGGGCGCCGTCCTCGTGTCCTATGCCGGCTACAACTTGATTTTCAACTCGCTCGATCAGAACAAGAACCCCACCAAGGGTCTGATGGTCGAGTTCAAACAGGACTTCGCTGGCCTCGGTGGCGACGTCAATTTCATCAAGTCGATGATGGACTCGCGCTACTACTACGAGGTTCTGCCCGACATCATCAGTGTGACCCGTGTCCAGGCCGGTTATCTGACAGGATGGGGCGGCAAAGAATTGCGCATGCTCGATCACTTCCAGGGCGGCCCCAATTTCGTCCGCGGCTTCGCCCCGGCAGGCTTCGGCCCGCGCGACCTGACGCCGGGCACGACCAACGATATATTGGGCGGGACGATGTACTGGGCAGCGAGCCTGGAAATGCAGACGCCGTTCTATTTCGTGCCGAAGGATTTCGGTTTGCGCGGCTCCGTGTTCGCCGATGCCGGACAGCTATGGAATTATCGCGGTCCGACGTCGTGGGACGTCACCGGCGAAACGCTTATCGTCGGCGATTCCAACAAGGTGCGATCGGCGGTCGGCGTCGGCATCATTTGGGATTCGCCGTTCGGTCCGTTGCGGTTCGACATTGCCTATCCGATTACGAAGGAAAGCTTCGATAGAACGCAGATTTTCCGCTTCGGCGGCGGGACCAGGTTCTGATCTCGGTGCCGGCCTGACCCGAGTGCGGGTGGCATGACCGAGCCGTTGTTCTTCGAGCGGGCGGCCGGTTTGACGGTGGGCGAAATCGCTTCGCTTGCTGGTGCGGAGCCGCGCCTCGGGGCGCACCTCGCGCACCGTATTTCCGACATTGCGCCACTCGACCGCGCGGGACCGGCGGATCTGGCATTCGTCGACGGCGTCAAATATGCCGACCATCTGGCCGCGACCCGCGCTGGCGCCTGCCTGATGGCCGCGCGTTTCGCCGATCGTGCGCCGAGCCGGCTCAACGCGCTGATCGTGCGGGAGCCCTACCGCGCCTTTGTCGTCGCCGCACGCGCGCTGTTTCCCGAGGCACTGCGTCCGTCCAGCCTGTTCGCGGCGGTGGGCGTGGCAAACGATGCCTTCGTTCATCCGACGGCACGGCTCGAAAACGGCGTCACGATCGATCCCGGCGCGGTGGTCGGCCCCAATGCCGAAGTGGGCGCCGGCACCGTGATCGCCGCCAATGCAGTCATCGGACCGCGTGTGCGCATCGGCCGCGATTGCGCCATCGGCGCCGGCGTTTCGCTCTTGCATGCGCTGATCGGCGACCGCATCGTTATTCATCCCGGCTGCCGCATCGGGCAGGACGGCTTCGGCTACGTGATGGCAGCGAGCGGTCACCTCAAGGTGCCGCAGGTCGGGCGCGTCATCATTCAGGACGACGTCGAGATCGGTGCCGGCACGACCATCGACCGCGGCGCTATCCGCGACACCATCGTCGGCGAAGGCACCAAGATCGACAACTTGGTGCAGGTAGGCCACAATGTGGTGATCGGCCGCCATTGCGTGCTGGTGGCACAGTGCGGCATTTCCGGAAGCGTCACGCTCGGTGATTTCGTGGTCCTTGGTGCACGGGTCGGCATCAACAATCATGTCACCATCGGCGAGGGGGCAAGGATCGCTGCCACCAGTATCGTTCATGGTGATGTGCCGCCGGGGGCGAGTTGGGGCGGCATTCCGGCAAAGCCGGCACGGCAATGGTTCCGGGAAATGAAATTGCTCGAACGCCTTGCAGCCAGGGGCGGCGCGGAGGCTAAGCGCGACAGCAACGACAACGAACCCGGTGCGGAGTGAAGAGGGCAGCGACATGACAACGGGGGACACGGTCCAGTCGTTGGACATCCAGCAGATCATGAGCGTGCTGCCGCACCGTTATCCGTTTCTGCTCGTCGACCGGATCGTCGAGATCCGTGGCGATGAATCCTGCATCGGCATCAAGAACGTCACGGCGAACGAGCCGTTCTTTTTGGGCCACTTCCCGGGACAGCCGGTCATGCCGGGTGTTTTATTGCTGGAAGGCATGGCGCAGAGCGCCGGGGCGATCTGTGCGCTGCTGCGGGGGGCAAACCGGCCGCTGCAGAAGGTCTATTTTCTCACCGTCGACAACGCGAAATTCCGCCGACCGGTCGTGCCGGGCGACCGCGTCGAATATCACATGCAGCGGATCGCCCGGCGCAAAACCATGTGGTGGTATCGCGGCGAGGCGAAGGTCGATGGCGAGCTCGCCTGTGAGGCCGAGGTCGGTGCGATGATCGCCGAAGCGTGACGCGCCGATGCCGAATATTCACCCGAGTGCGAGCATCGATCCCGCGGCGCAGATCGCCGAGGACGTGACGATCGGACCTTGTTGCGTGATCGGGCCGAACGTGTCGATCGCCGGCGGCTCGCACCTGATCGGCCATGTCCACGTCGCCGGGCACACCACGATCGGCGAGCGCGCGCAGATCTACCCTTTCGCCTCGCTCGGTACGCCGCCGCAATCGATGCGTTATCGCGGCGGGCCCACGCGCCTGATCATCGGTGCCGACTGCATCATCCGTGAAGGCGTTACCATGAACACGGGAACCGAAGACGATCGCGGCGTCACCGAGGTCGGCGACCGTTGTTACCTGATGGCAGGTTCGCATGTCGGACACGATTGCAAGGTCGGCAACGACGTCAGCTTCGCCAACAATGCAGTGCTCGGCGGGCACGTGATGGTCGGCGACTTCTGCTTCCTCGGCGGCCAGGCGGCGGTGCACCAGTTCGTGCGCATTGGCGAAGGGGCGATGATCGGTGGCCTGAGCGGGGTGCGGACAGACCTGATCCCGTTCGGATATGCCGTCGGCCAGCTCGCTGACCTCGTCGGCCTCAACGTGGTCGGATTGAAGCGACGTGGCTACAAACGTGGCGACATGCACCGGCTGCGGCGCGCCTATCGCAAGCTGTTCGCCGACGCCGGCACGTTCCGCGACCGCGTCGCTGCCGTCACCGGCGAGTTCGCCGCCGATCCGGTGGTGGGCAAGATCGTCGCCTTCATCAATGCCGGCGGCAATCGGGCATTGATGCAACCGGCGCGCGAGGCCGGCACGGACGAAAGCGAAATCGGCGCTCCAACATGAGCGAGGCCGGCACGGCAGCAACCGACCTCGCGCCGCTTGCGATCATTTGTGGCGGCGGATCGCTGCCTTATGCGGTGGCCGACGCCATCATCGGCCGCGGCCGCAAGGTGGCACTGTTTCCCATTCGCGGTTGGGCCGATCCAGTGGCGGTCGAGCGCTACCCCCATCATTGGGTTTCGCTCGGGCGGTTCGGACGCTTTCGCCGCCTGGCACACGCGCAAGGCTGCCACGACGTGGTGCTGATCGGCAGCCTGGTTCGTCCCTCGCTCCGGCAGATCAAGCTCGACTGGCCGACGCTGCGGTTGCTGCCGAGGATCGTCAGGGCGTTCCGCGGCGGTGACGATCATCTGCTGTCCAATATTGCCGCCATATTTGCCGACGCCGGTCTCCGCCTCGTTGGCGCGCACGACGTGGCGCCCGAAATTCTGGCACCGCACGGCCCGATGGGTGTATGCCGCCCGAGCGCGAGCGACCGCGCCGACATCGATTGTGGGCTCGCCGTCCTGTCGGCGCTCGCACCCTTCGACATCGGGCAGGCTGCCGTGGTCGTCCAGGGGCGCGTCCTCGCCGTCGAAGCAGCGGAAGGAACCGATCTCATGCTTGCGCGCGTCGCCGAACTGCGGCGGCGGGGACACCTGCCCGTTGCCACCGGCGCCGGCGTTCTGGTCAAGGCGCCCAAGCGCGATCAGGATCGTCGGTTCGATTTGCCGACCATCGGCCCTGCCACCGTCGAGCACGCGGCACGCGCCGGGCTTGCCGGCATCGCCGTCATCGCCGGGGCGACACTGGTGGCGGAACTCGGTGCTGCCGCTGCGGCCGCGGATCGTACCGATTTGTTCCTCATCGGCGTGTCGGAACGGGCGCCGGGGCCGGGCTGACCATGGTCGACGATCGCAGCCATGCCGCGCGTGCGTTCTCCTGCTTTGTCGTCGCCTGCGAAGAATCAGGCGATCGGTTGGGGGCCGGCCTGATGCACGCGTTGCGGGTTCGCACGGCGGGTGCCATCCGCTTTTCCGGCGTCGGCGGTCGGGACATGGCATTGGAAGGGCTCGCCAGCCTGTTTCCAATCGAGGATCTCGCCATCATCGGATTTGCCGGGGTCGCGCGCCGTCTGCCGCTCATTTTGCGTCGCATTCGCGAGACCGCGGATGCCGTCATTGCCGCCCGGCCCAATGCCTTGGTGATCATCGACAGTCCCGATTTCACGCACCGCGTCGCTCGCCGCGTCCGTGCCACCATGCCGGCCCTGCCAATCATCGACTACGTATCGCCTTCGGTGTGGGCCTGGCGGCCCGGCCGGGCCCGCGCCATGCGCCGCGCGATCGATCATGTGCTGGCATTGCTTCCGTTCGAGCCCGAAATCCATTCTCGGCTGGGGGGACCGCAATGCAGCTATGTCGGACATCCGATCATCGAACAGGCGGCGATGCTGCGCCCGAACCCGGATGAGGCGCGCCGGCGCATGTCGGAGCCTCCGGTCGTCCTGGTCTTGCCCGGCAGCAGGACGAGCGAGGTCTCACGGTTGCTCGCGACATTCGGGGCGGCCATCGGGCTCCTCGCCGAGCGCCGCGGGCCGCTCGATGTTGTGCTTCCGACGGTTCCGCACCTGCACGATGTCGTTGCGAAAGCGACCGTCGGCTGGCGCATTCCGCCGCGGGTCGTGTTGGCTGCGGCCGACAAATGGGCGGCCTTTCGTCACGCGCGCGCCGCGCTCGCCGCGTCTGGCACGGTGACACTCGAGCTCGCCGTGGCCGGCGTGCCGACGGTCGTCGCCTACAAAGTTCCGCTCATCGAGGAATTGATCGCCAGATTGATGATCAACACGCCGTCGATTGTGCTTGCCAATCTCGTGCTCGGCGAGAACGTGATGCCTGAATTGCTGCAACGGCAAGTCACGCCGCAACGCCTCGTCGAGGCGCTCGCTCCGCTGCTCGGCGACACGCCGCTCCGCCGCCGCCAGACCGAGGCCTTCGCGCGCCTCGACGCCGTCATGGATATTGGCGGGCCGTCACCGAGCATCAAGGCCGCCGAGATCGTGCTCGACGTGGCCCGGCGAAACTCTCAATGAGCGTCCAAACCGTGGCGCCGCTCGCTCATTTGCGTCGCGAGATCGGGGTGTATTCGCGCCGGGTCGCGCCGGTATAGAGCTGCCGCGGACGGCCGATCTTCTGGTGCGGATCCTCGATCATTTCCTTCCATTGAGCGATCCAACCAACCGTGCGCGCGATCGCGAACAACACCGTGAACATGGTGGTCGGGAAGTTCATGGCCTTGAGGGTGATGCCCGAATAGAAGTCGATATTGGGATAGAGCTTCTTCTCGATGAAATAGTCGTCGTGCAGCGCGATGCGCTCGAGCTCGAGCGCCACTTCGAGCAGCGGTTCGTCCTTGTGGCCGAGCTCGCTCAGCACTTCGTGGCAAGTCTTCTGCATGATCTTCGCACGCGGGTCGTAGTTCTTGTACACTCGGTGACCGAAGCCCATCAGGCGGAAGCTGTCATTCTTGTCCTTCGAGCGCTTGATGTACTCGGGAATGCGATCCACCGAACCGATCTCGGCAAGCATCTTCAGCGCGGCCTCATTAGCGCCGCCATGCGCTGGACCCCACAGGCAGGCGATGCCGGCGGCGATGCAGGCAAACGGGTTGGCGCCGGACGAGCCGGCGAGCCGCACCGTCGAGGTCGAGGCGTTCTGCTCGTGGTCGGCATGCAGGATGAAGATGCGGTCCATCGCGCGTGCCAGCACGGGATTAGGCTTGTACTCCTCGCACGGCACGGCATAGCACATGCGCAGGAAGTTGCTTGAGAAGTCGAGATCGTTCTTCGGATAGACGAACGGTTGGCCGATCGAATATTTATATGCCATGGCTGCGAGCGTCGGCATCTTCGCGATCATGCGGATCGAGGCGACCATGCGCTGGTGCGGATCGGAGATGTCCGTCGAGTCGTGATAGAACGCCGACAGTGCGCCGACACAGCCGGTCATGACCGCCATCGGATGAGCGTCGCGCCGGAAGCCCTGGAAGAACCGACTCATCTGTTCGTGCACCATCGTGTGATGGGTCACGCGGTTGTCGAAGTCGGCCTTTTGTGCGGCGGTCGGAAGTTCGCCGTAGAGCAACAGATAGCAGGTCTCGAGAAAGTCGCCGTGCTCGGCGAGCTGCTCGATCGGAAAGCCACGGTAAAGCAGGATGCCTTCGTCGCCGTCGATATAGGTGATCTTAGATTCGCAGCTTCCGGTCGAGGTGAAACCGGGGTCATAGGTGAACATCCCGGCGTCGTTGTAAAGCTTGCTGATGTCGAGGACTTCCGGTCCGATCGTCCCTTCGTAGATCGGGAACGACCAATTCTTGTCGCCGACGGTCAACTGGCCGGTCTTGGTGTTGGAGCCGGTCTTTGCATCCATGATCGAGCCCTCGAAATGTGGTCGGAGGCGGCCCATGACAACGGCCAAGTGCAGGGCCGTAACGCCGCGCCGAGCCTTGACGGCGCGCAGCTAGAAAAGGCCCAGCCATGTTGCCTAGCCCATTCAAGTGTGCACTGCAAGATGGCCGGAGCGCACCGGCGCCAGCGTCAGCCGCCGCTGCCCGACAGGACTGCGGCCGTTGTGGTGGCCTGGTCGCCGAGCCGTGCCAAGCTGTCGTCCTTCCCCAGCACCACCAGCACGTCAAAAATAGGTGGAGAGGTGGCGCGGCCGGTCAGCGCGGCCCGTAACGGCTGGGCCACCGCCCCGAGCTTAAGCCCCCTTGCCTCGACGAAGGCGCGTACGGCCTGCTCCGTCGCCTCAGCCGTCCAAGGCTCGACCGCTGCGAGTTGCGCTGCAAGCGCAGCGAGCAATGCCCTTGCTTGCGGCGTGAGCAATGCAATGGCCTTGTCGTCGAGCGGCAGCGGGCGGTCGGTGAAAATGAACCGCGCATTGTCCATCAGTTCCACCAGCGTCTTGGCCCGTTCTTTCAGGCCGGGCATCGCCGCGAGCAGCTTCGCGCGGCCTTCGCCGTTGAGCTTGGCGGCAAACTGGCCGCCGCCCGCCACGTGCGGCATCAGCCGTTCCAATTCGGCGAGGAGATCGGCATCGCTCGCTTCGCGCATATAGTGGCCGTTGAGATTCTCCAGTTTGGCGAAATCAAACCGCGCCGGCGAGCGGCCGACCTGCGGCAGATCGAAAGCGGCGATCATCTCCTCGGTCGAAAAGATCTCCTGGTCGCCGTGGCTCCAGCCGAGCCGCACCAGGTAGTTGCGCATCGCCGCCGGCAGGTACCCCATCGCGCGATAGGCATCGACGCCCAGCGCGCCATGGCGCTTAGACAACTTGGCGCCGTCCGGCCCGTGAATGAGCGGAATGTGCGCCATCACCGGCACCTTCCACCCGAGCGCGTCATAGATCTGCTTCTGCCGCGCGGCATTGGTGAGGTGGTCGTCGCCACGGATGATGTGGGTGATGCCCATGTCGTGGTCGTCGACGACGACCGCGTGCATGTAGGTCGGCGTGCCGTCGGACCGCAGCAGGACGAGGTCGTCGAGGTTTTCGTTCTGCCACGCCACGCGTCCCTGCACCTGATCCTCGATCACCGTCTCGCCGGCGAGCGGAGCCTTGAGCCGGATCACCGGCATGACGCCAGGAGGGGCCTCGGCCGGATCGCGGTCGCGCCAGCGACCGTCATAGAGCTTGGCACGGCCTTCACGGCGGGCCGCTTCGCGCATCTCCGCCAGTTCCTCGGGCGTCGCATAGCAGCGATAGGCCTTGCCGGCGGCCAGCAATTGCTCGGCCACTTCACGATGGCGGGCGGCGCGTGAAAACTGATAGATCGGCTCGCGGTCCCAGGCGATGCCGAGCCACGCGAGCCCGTCGAGGATCGCGTCGATCGCTGCCTTGGTCGAGCGTTCGCGATCGGTGTCCTCGATGCGCAGCAGCATCGTGCCCTTGCGGCCACGCGCATAGAGCCAGTTGAAAAGCGCGGTCCGGGCTCCGCCGATATGGAGAAAGCCGGTAGGCGAAGGGGCAAAGCGAGTGACGATGGTCTCGGTCATGTCAACTCAGAGCAAGATCCTC
>Ga0126377_10003593_pt1 | contig 11042 bp, 8 predicted proteins | sample PanSoiMetPlot_22_FD_92647 | JGI IMG/M metagenome (GOLD analysis project Ga0126377, IMG submission 92647) | Tropical forest soil microbial communities from Panama - MetaG Plot_22 | ecosystem: Environmental > Terrestrial > Soil > Tropical forest > Bulk soil | place: Panama | collected 2016-02-17
ATGCCCGAAGTGATCGCGCGCGGCGGGGCGCGCATGGTCGAGGTCGGCACCACGAATCGCACCCGCATCGCCGACTACCGCGCGGCGCTGAGCGAGAGATCGGGCCTCCTGCTCAAGGTCCACACGTCGAACTACCGCATCGCCGGCTTCACCGAGGAGGCGTCGCTCGAGGAGCTCGTCGCGCTCGGCCGAGAGCGCGGGATCCCGGTCGTCCACGATCTCGGGAGCGGGCTCGTTCGCCGCGGGCTCGTCGCGGGCCTCGACGACGAGCCGACCGTCGTCGACTCCGTCGCGGCCGGAGCCGACCTCGTGCTCTTCAGCGGCGACAAGCTCCTCGGCGGGCCGCAGGCGGGATGTGTGGTCGGCCGCGCGAGCGCGGTCGAGGCCGTGCGCAAGAACCCCATGTTCCGCGCGATGCGCCTTTCGAAGCTCGCGCTCGCGGCGCTCGAGGCGACGATGCGGCTCCATCGGGAAGGCGAAGCGCAACGGACGATCCCGGCGCTCGAGCGGCTCGCGCGCCCGTTCGAGGCGATCTGCGAGGCCGCCGACGCGCTCGCGAAGCGGATCCGCGACGCGCGCCTCCCGGCGCTCGGCGAGGTCGCGATCGTCGACTCCTCGTCCGAGGCGGGAAGCGGAAGCGCGCCCACCGTCTCGTTCCCGACGCGGTGCGTCGCGCTCGCGCCCGCGTCGATGCCCGCCGCGGAGCTCGCGCGGCGACTCCGTCTCTCGACTCCCGCGGTCTTCGCCCGCGTCCGCGACGACCGCGTGCTCCTCGACCCCCGGACGCTCGGGCCCGGCGACGACGAGCGGATCGTCGCGGCGCTCGCTCTCTCCCTCCGCTCGAAGCCGTGAACGAGAACCCCGACAAGCGCGACAAGCGGCTCACCGAATACGCCGCCTGCGCGGGTTGAGCCGCGAAGCTCCCGCCCGCGGAGCTCGCGCAGGTCCTGCGCGACGTCAGCCCGCCGCGTGACGAGCGGCTCCTGATCGGCGCCGAGACGTTCTCGGACGCCGGGATCTTTCGTGTCCGCGCCGATCTCGCGCTCGTGCTCACGGTCGACTTCTTCCCGCCGGTCGTCGACGACCCGGAGATGTACGGCGCGATCGCGGCGTCCAACGCGCTGTCGGACTGCTACGCGATGGGCGGGAAGCCGCTCACGGCGCTCTGCGTCGCGGGATTCCCCGACGAGCTCGACCGCGGGATCGTCGCGGCGATCCTGCGCGGCGGATTCGCGAAGGTCGCGGAGGCGGGGGCCGTCGTCCCCGGCGGCCACACCGTTCGCCACTCCGAGCCGATGTTCGGGTTCGCGATCACCGGCGAGGTCGATCCGGCGCGCATGCTCACGAACGCCGGCGCGAAGCCGGGCGACGCGCTCTACCTCACGAAACCGCTCGGGTGCGGCGCGATCACGACGGGGATCAAGCGCGAGAAGACCTCGCCCGCGCACGCGCGCGCCGCGATGGATTCGATGGCGACGCTCAACGCCCGCGCGGCGGAAGCGGCCGTCGAGGCGGGGGCGAGCGCCTCGACCGACGTCACGGGCTTCGGCCTCCTCGGCCACGCGGCGAACGTCGCGCGCGCGTCGGGCGTCACGCTCGCGTTCGACGCGGCGCGCCTGCCGATCCTCGACGGCGCTCGCGAGCTCGCGGCGAAGGGCGTGCTCTCCGGCGGCGCCGCCCGCTCGCGCAAGGCGCTCGGCGACGAAGCGGAATACGGCGTCGGCGTCGCGCCCGAGATCGTCTCGATCGCGCTCGACGCGGAGACGAGCGGCGGCCTGCTGCTCTCGATCCCCGCGGCGCGCGGCGCCGCGCTCGAGAAGGCGCTCGCGTCGCGGAAGGTCCCGGTCGCGCGCGTCGGCGAGGTCGAGAAGAAGGGACGCTTCGTCGTTCGCCTTCGGGGATGACCGATGGTGGACGCGAGCGCGCGACTCACCGAGATCCTGTCGACCGCCGGCGCGCGCGAGGACGCGTGGCGCGACCTCCTTCCGCTTGTCTACGACGAGTTGCGCCTGCTCGCGCGCGGACGGATGGCGCGCGAGAAACCCGGTCACGTCCTCGAGGCGACGGCGCTCGTCCACGAGGCGTGGATGAAGCTCGCGGGCGACGCCGGCGCCGAGTGGAGCGGACGCCGTCACTTCTTCGGCGCCGCGTCGCGCGCGATGCAGCAGGTGCTCGTCGACCACGCGCGTCAGGTGCGCGCGGAGCGCCGCGGCGGCGGACGGGCGCGGCTCACGATCACGCTCGACGGCATCGAGGGCGCCGACGACCCCGACGCCGTCCTCGCCCTCGACGAAGCGCTCGAGGGTCTCGCCCGCGAGGACCCGCGCGCCGCGGAGGTGGCGCGTCTGCGGATCTTCGCGGGCCTCGATCCGCCCGAGACCGCGCGCTCCCTCGACCTCTCCGAGCGGACCGTCCTCCGCGAGTGGGCGTACGCGAGGGCGCGCCTCGCGCAGCGCCTCGCTGCTCCGTGAGCGCGAAGGAGGTCTTCCTCGACGCGCTCGAGCGCTCCGAGGCGGAGCGCGCCGCGTTCCTCGATCGCGCGTGCGCGAACGACGCGCAGCTGCGGAAGGACGTCGACGCGCTCCTCGCGGCCCACGCGACGTCGGCGACGTGGCTCGTCGATCGCGCCCGGCGCGTCCACGTTCCGGCGGCGGACTCGGGCCCGTTCCCCGGCGACGAGGTCGGCGACTACCGACTCGAGAGCGTGCTCGGCGAGGGAGGCTTCGGGCGCGTCTTCCTGGCGCAGCGCCTCCGGCCGGTCGCGATGCGCGTGGCGCTCAAGGTCGCGAAGCCGGGCACCGACGCGGCGCGCGCCCTCGCGCGGTTCGCGGCGGAGCGCGACGTCCTGGCGCGCATGGAGCATCCGGGGATCGCGCGCGTCCTCGACGCCGGCACGACCGCCGACGGCCGGCCGTTCTTCGCGATGGAGCTCGTCGACGGCGAGCCGATCACGTCCTATTGCGAGTCGCGGCGCCTCGGCTCCCGAGCGCGGGCGGAGATCCTTCGGCTCGTCGCGCTCGCCGTCCAGCACGCGCACGGGAAGGGCGTGATCCATCGCGACCTGAAGCCGGGCAACGTGCTCGTCGGCGAGGCCGACGGCGCGCCCGCGCCGCGCGTGATCGACTTCGGCATCGCGAAGGCGCTCGAGGACGACGACCGCGGCACGCTCGCGCGCACGCGCGAGGGCCAGGTCGTCGGCACGCCTTCGTACTGGAGCCCGGAGCAGGCGGCCGGCTCCACCGACGTCGACGTGCGGAGCGACGTCTACGCGCTCGGCGCGCTGCTGCACGAGGCGCTCTCGGGCGCGCCGCCCTTCGAGGCGAGCGGGACGGGACTCGCCGCGCTCCTCGAGCTGCAGCGCCGCATCCGCGAGGAGTCGCCCCGCCGCGCGAGCGCGCGGCCGTCGCCCACGCTCGGCGAGCGCGTCCCGCCCGACCTCGACTGGATCGCGCTCCGCTGCCTCGAGAAGGACCGCGAGCGGCGCTATCCGACCGCCGCCGCGCTCGCGGCCGACCTCGGACGGTTCCTCGCTTCGGAGCCCGTCGAGGCGGCGCCGCCGAGCCGCGTCTACCGGCTGCGGAGGATGGCGCGGCGTCATCGCGCCGCCGCGGTCGCGGCTTCGGTGGCGCTCGCGGCGATCGTCGCCGGCGCGATCGGCGTTGGCCTTTCGCTACGGCGCGCGCGCGAGGAGACCGAGCGCGCGCGGATCGCGTTCGAGGTGGCGAGCGCGGTGAACGACTTCGTCACGCGCGACCTGCTGAGCGCGGCGCGCCCGTCGACGAAGGCGGGAGGAGGGCGCGACGTGACGCTCGCCGAAGCGCTCGACGCGGCGGCGGCGCGCATCTCGGGGCGGTTCGCCGGTGCGCCCGTCGTCGAAGCGAAGATCCGCGACGCGATCGGACAGACGTACGCGTCGCTCGGCCGCGAAGGCGAAGCGCTCCCGCATCTCGAGCGCGCGCTGTCGTTGATCGAGCGCGAGCTCGGAGCGTCGGATCCGGAGACGCTTCGCGCGCGGACGGTGCTCGCGGGCGCGAAGGTGAATCTCGGGAAGTACGCCGAAGGCGAAGCCGGCCTGCGCCAGGCGCTCCCGCCGTTGCGCGCGGCGCTCGGCGCCGGCCACCGCGACGTCCTCGTGAACCAGCGCCTCCTCGGCACGGCGGTCTGGCGCCTTGGACGCCTCGACGAGGCGGCCTCGTTGCTGCGCGACGCGGTCGCCGAGGCGCGCGCCGCGGGGCGCGGATCGGAGAGCGAAGCGCTCGTCACGCTCCAGACGCTCGCGATCGTCGAGACGCTGCGCGGGCGCGGCGACGAGGTCGAGGCGCTCTTCCGGGAAGTGCACGAGTCGCTCCGCGATTCCCTCGGCGCGGACGATCCGTCGACGATCACGGCCCTCTCGAACCGGGCGACCTACCTGCGCACGCGGGGGAAGCCCGCCGAGGCGCGACCGCTCTTCGAGGAGGCGGTCGCCGCGTCCGATCGGGTGCTCGGTCCCGACCATCCCGACTCGATCGTCGCCTCGGAGGGGCTCGGCGGGGCGCTGCTCGAGCTCGGCGATCTCGACGGCGCCGAAGAGCGGCTCGTCCGCTGCCTCGAGACGCTTCGCGCGCGGCGAGGCCCCGGCCATCCGTCGACGCTCGCGGCCATGAACGAGGTCGCGAGGCTGCGCGACGCGCAGGGGCGCCACGACGACGCCCAGGCGATCTTTCGCGACGCGCTCGACCGCTGCCGCTCGACGTTCGGGCCCGACCACCCCGAGACGGTGATGCGGCTCCACAACCTCGCGCTGTGGCACGTCAAGTACAGCGACCCCGCCACCGCGCGCCCGCTCCTCGAGGAGGCGATCGAGCGGAGCGGCGATCGGCTCGCGCGCGCCGACCGGTCGTCGCTCGACCTGCTGCGTCTCCTCGGCTCCGTCCTCCGGGAGCTCGGCGAGTGGGACGAAGCGGAGCGTCGATTCCTCGAGGTGCTCGAGCGCACGAAGGGCTTCGCGCCGGGCGACGAGCTCGTGCGCATCACGCGGAACGACCTCGATCTTCTGCGCCGGAAGCGGGATCGGGCCGAGACGGCGCCGGCGCGCTGAGGCGCCGGATTTTCGTGGCAGCGGCCCGGGGCGGGCTGCGCACGGCGGGGTGAACCCTTTCGGAGAACCCCATGTCCACGACTGCAACGACCGTCGGCTCGCTTCCCCGCTACGACTTCGCCCGCGTCCTCGACGACTCGCTGCGCGCCAACTGGCGCCTGGAGGACGTCGCCTCGACCGGCGTCGCGCTCGATTTCGCGAAGCCGTTCCTGCCCGAGTCGCTCTCGCAGACGGAGCGGCTCGACTTCCTCGCGCCGAAGGAGCGCCTCGCGCTGAATCACGTCCGCTCGAACGCCTATCTCGCGATCTTCGGGCTCGTCGAGGAGTTCATCCTGCCGTTCATCCTCGACCACGCGCGCCCGTCGCTCTCGGACGACGACGCGCGGACGCGCGCGCTGCTCCAGTTCGCCGGCGAGGAGGCGAAGCACATCGCGCTGTTCCGCGGATTCGCGGGCGAGTTCGAGCGCGGCTTCGGCTCGCGCTGCGGCGTGATCGGGCCCGCCGCCGACATCGGGAAGGCCGTGCTCGCGCACGATCCGCTCGGCGTCGCGCTCGCGATCCTCCAGATCGAGTGGATGACGCAGCGGCACTGGCTCGAGGCCGCGCGCGACGACGGCGCGCTCGATCCGCGCTTCAAGGGTCTCCTCCGCTTCCACTGGGCCGAGGAGTCGCAGCACGCGAAGCTCGACACGCTCATGGTCGAGGCCCTCGCGGCCGGACGGTCGAAGGAGGAGATCGCTCGGGGCTTCGACGCCTACCTCGCGATCGGCGCCTTCATCGACGGCGGGCTCGCCGCCCAGGTGGAGCTCGATCTCGCGAGCTTCGAGCTCGCCACCGGGCGGACCCTCGACGCCGCGGAGCGGGCTCGCTTCCTCGACGAGCAGCGGCGCGCGAACCGATTCACGTACCTCGTCTCCGGGATGACCCACCCGCGCTTCCGCGCGACGGTCGAATCGCTCGGCGGCGATCTCCTCGCGCGGCTCGATCAGGCGATCGAGTCGCTTTCCTAAGAAGGGGTCGGGAACCTTTTCTAACGTCGTCGCGCTTCGCCGCGACGACGCGAGAAAAGGTTCCCGACCCCTTTATCCTCCGAGCGCCTTCTTCGCCTTGCGCGGGTCGTCGACCGTGAAGCCCATCTCGACGAGCGGCTTCTCCCGCGCGAGCACGTAGAGGGATCGGAGGTTGACGCCCGCCGCGCCGAGCTTGGAGGCGAGCTCGGCGACCTGCCCGGGCTCGTCCTCCAGGAGCTGCGTCAGGACCTCGTCCTCTTCGTACTGCATGCGCGCGCCCTCGAGGGCGGAGCGCATGTCGTTCACGTCCTCCGCGACGAGGCAGACGAGCGCCTTGTGGCCGTCGGCGATCGCGGCGACCGAGCGGAGATTGATGCCGTGCGCCGCGAGGGCTTCGGCGAGGCGGGCGAGCTCACCCGCGCGATGCGTGAGCGTGACGCGAAACTCTCTCATCGCGCCAGGAGGATCCTCCCGGCGCGGAATCCCGTCCAGGGGACGGCGTCGGCGACCCTCTAGCCGATGCCTTCGGCGAGCCAGCGGCGCAGGCGGATGCGGCGGTCGTCGACCGACCAGCGATCCGGCGAGACGGACGCCAGCACGAACGCGCCCGACGCCGCGACGAAGATCGAGGCGTCGAGCGCCGGCTTCGCGCCGATGAAGACCGCCATCTCGAGGGCGTGCACGAGGAGGAGGCACCCCGACGCGAGCGCGGCGAAGCGCGTCCAATAGCCGGCGAGGAGCGCGACGGCGAGCGAGACCTCGACCGTCGTCACGGTCCACGCGAGCGTCGGCGCGAAGAGCGGCGGCGACCACGGGTTCAGGCGCGCGGCGTAGTCGGTGAAGGTCGGGAAGCTTCCCCAAGCCACGCCGGGCGTGAGCGGCGGCCCCCAGAGGCCGAAGCGATCGGCCACCGACGAGAGGAACGTGACCGCGAGCGCGGCCCGCAGGAACGCGGTCGCGGCTTCCCGTCCGAGGGCTCGGTCCTGGTTCCGCACGGCGCTTTCTCATCGTCCGCGGACGCCCCTCAAGTTGCGCCGCGGCAGAACCGACGAGACATCGAACGCGAGAGCGCCATGGACGAGCTGCAGGAGCTGGTCGAGCGAACGCTCGAGATCCCTTCGGTCCCGCGGGTGTACGTGCAGATCGAGGAGGTGATGAATCGCCCCGACTCTTCGATGTCGGAGGTCGTGAAGATCCTCGAGGGCGATCCCGGCCTCGCCGTGCGTTGCCTCCGCGTCGCGAACTCGGCGCTCTACGCGCGACGCCAGCCGTGCTCCTCGATCAAGCAGGCCGTCACTTTGCTCGGAGTCCGCACGCTGCGGGACATCGCGCTCCACGCGAGCCTCGTCGTCGCCTATCAGGGCGTCGCGCGCTACGAGCGCTTCGATCTCCAGCGCTTCTGGAAACACGGCGCGGCCACGGGCCACGTCGCGCGCCAGCTCACGGCGCTCCCCGGCTTCCGCGGAGTCACGCCCGACACCGCCGCGGTGTGCGGCCTCGTCCACAACATCGGCCGGCTCACGATGCTCGACGCGTTCCGCAATCCGTACCTCGACGTGATCGTGCCGTGCGGATCGCGCGGCCACGCGTCGCTGCAGGCGGAGGGCGAGGCGTTCGGCTTCGATCACGCCGTCGTCGGCGGAGTCCTCGCCGAGAAGTGGAACCTGTCGCCCGAGCTGGTCGCGGCGACGCGTGACCACCATCGATCGACGAAGGAGCAGGCGCCCGTCGCGAACCTCGTCGCCATCGCGGGCGAGGTCGCGCACGCGATGCTCGAAACGGGAATCGACGGCGCGAAGAGGCGGCTCTCGGCGCCGGACGTCGCCGCCGCCGGCATGACGCCGGCTCGCGTCGAGGCGATCGCGGAGTCGCTGGCGGGAGCTGCGGCGACCTCGGGGGTCTGACCCCGTTCGTTCTTGGCGGGAGCGCATGGGAATCGAACCCACCAGCCCCGCGGAGCGAGGCTCGACGGCTTTGAAGGCCGTGCCGGACACCAGCCCAGATCCGCTCCCCGGAACGGGCGACGGCGGAGAGTAGCAGCGGGCGCGCGGAGCGGAGAGCCCTCGGCGGGCGCCGCGGTCGGATCCATTACGATGCGGCGCTCCGTGGACGCGCGAACGTCGAAGGCCGCCGCGCTGATCTTCGGTTGCGGGGTTGCCGCGGGGATCGTCCTCTTCGCGCTTCCCCGCGTGCGCTCCGACTCGAACGTCGTCGAGTACCGGCGCCAATCGACGGCTTCGAGGCGCGCGCCGCCGACGGGGGGCCCGTGGCGCTGGTGGCTGCCCGAGGACCTCGTCGCCGAGTTCTTCGCGATGGGCCCGCCCGATCAGCCCTACGACCCCTACTGCTACTACCGCTGGCGGGGAGGCATGCAGTTCGTGATGCGGTTCCGCGAGCACCCGCGCGGACGGATCGTCCTGCGGACGAACGGCCTCGGACTTCGAAAGGACGTCGAGGTCCGCGAGACGCGCCCCGACCTCCGCGTCCTCGTGACCGGGGACTCCCACACCGAGGGCGCGTGCGACAACGAGGAGTCGTTCGCCAACCGCCTCGAGGCCGCGCTCGCGGCGGCCCACCCCGATCGGACCGTCGAGGTCTTGAACGCCGGGAAGGGCGGATACCACTTCTACAACTATCGCGGCGTGCTCGAGCGCTTCCGGGACCTCCGGCCGCACGTCTTCGTCGTGGCGGTCTACGGCGGGAACGACTTCGAGGAGATGCTCAGCCTTCATCATTTCTTTGCCGGCACGGATCGGCCGGTCGGGGCGGAGGCCTACGCGGCCGAGCTCCAGGAGGCCGTTTCGATCCACGCCGGCTGCCCGGCGCAGGGGCTCATCGCCTGCAAGTACTTCCAGCGGAATCCGCGCGAGATCGAGGAGGCCCTCGAGGGCGCGCTGTCGCTCTGCTCCGAGATCGTCGACGTGTCGAACGAGCGAGGGACCGTGCCGATCTTCGTCTACGTGCCGCCGCCCTATGGGCCGACGCCTCCGGAGATCCGTCCGGTGCTCGATCGCGCGCTTCCGGTCCTCGGGCTGCGGGAATCGGACCTCGGCGTCTTCGACGCGATGGCCGACCGCTTCCTCGCCGGCATCGCGAAGCGCGGCGCGCGGACGCTCGACCTGCGCGCCGCGTTCCGGGCGCACGGCGCGCCGCTCTATTGGCTCGCCGACCACCACATCAACGTCGAGGCGCACGCCCTCGTCGCGCGCGAGCTCCTTCCGCTCGTGGAGCCGATGCTCTCCCGGTAGGGGATTCGGCCCCGCTGCGCTCGTACGTAGTACGCCCGCGACGCGTCGGCGTCCGCGCCGGAGGTCACGACGACGGGTTGGCAAGGGAGATGCCACTCGTTCCGCGGCGGCGGATCGTTGGGGTTCTCGCTTTTCGTTTCCGTGCGTGCGCCGCGAGAGCGGGACGCACTGGAGCAGGTACCCCCGTGCGCGCCGGTTCGGTCGGGCGGCTGCGCTTCCCCTGGTTTCGCTCAGCCCCCGCTCGCACCCCAGGAGGTGTGTGATGGCGTTTGCCCTCCTTTCTCGGCTCCATCGCCGCCCGGCGCTCACGGTCGCGATCGCGACCGCCGTCGTCTCGATGACGGGTCTCACCGCTTGGGCCATCGTCACCAATCTCACGCTGGTCGATGCGCTTCACGATCCGCAGGCGGAGCATGCCGACCAAGGCAAGCTCGTCGCCCTCGTCGCGTCGGGTCAGGCGCACGAGGCGTTCGAAGAGGCGTTCGAGCTCGGCGACGAGCTCTTCGCCACGCAGTTCAACGCGCTCGACGGCGTGGGCGCCGACTGCGGTCACGGTCAGAGGTTCACGCGCGTGCCGCGCGCCGACGTTCCGGAGTGGATGAACCAGACGCCGAGCCGCGAGACCGGCCCCAACGCGGAGACGTGCGTCGCCTGCCACTCGAGCCCGTTCGAAGACGGCGCGAGCGGCGCGGCCGGCAACGTCCACCGCGACCCGACCTACTCGGGGAGCCTCGGGTCGTTCATCCAGCGGAACACGCCGCACCTCTTCGGCCTCGGAGGCACGCAGCGCCTCGCCGAGGAGATGACGGCGGAGCTCCAGCGCGAGGTCTCCCGCGTGAAGCACCAGGCCTGCTCGACGGGCCAGCCGGTGACGGCCGTGCTCGACGCGAAGGGCGTGAAGTTCGGCTCGATCACGGCGACGCCGAGCGGAACGCCCTGCGACGCCGTCCTCGACACGTCGGCCGTCGAAGGGATCGCCGCGGACCTCGTGGTCCGGCCCTTCCAGTGGAAGGGGAGCGTCGCCTTCATCCGCGACTTCAATCGCGGCGCCGCGCACAACGAGCTCGGCATGCAGGGCGTCGAGCTCACGGGCGCCGACGTCGACGGCGACGGCGACGGCGTCGCGAACGAGCTGACGATCGGCGACCTCACCTCGCTCGCGGTCTACAACGCGGCTCAGCCGCGCCCGACCACGAAGCAGGAGCTCGCGTCGCTCGGCCTGATCCCGCCGCTCGCTCCCGGCGAGTCGGCCGCGATCGACGCGGGCCGCGCGACGTTCAGCTCCATCGCGTGCGCGTCGTGCCACGTCCCGTCGCTCACGGTGATGGACCCGATCTTCCACGAGCCGAGCCTGAGCCCGGCCTATCGCGACGCGACGTTCCCGTCGGGCGTCGATCCCGTGTCGCAGGGCGTCTCGCCGAACCTCGCGATCACCTTCGACATCACGCAGGACCAGCCCGACAACCAGATCCGCGACGCCTCGGGATCGGTCACGTTCCACCTCGGCTCCTTCAAGACCGACACGCTGGGGCATGCCATCGTCGAGGTCTTCGGCGACCTCAAGCGGCACGAGATGGGCTCGGGCTTGGCCGAGTCGATCGACGAGGTCGGCACGGGCGCCTCGGTCTTCCTCACTCGCAATCTGTGGGGAGTGGGATCGACGGCTCCCTACCTCCACGACGGGCGCGCGACGACGCTGACGGA
>Ga0126377_10003594_pt1 | contig 11041 bp, 11 predicted proteins | sample PanSoiMetPlot_22_FD_92647 | JGI IMG/M metagenome (GOLD analysis project Ga0126377, IMG submission 92647) | Tropical forest soil microbial communities from Panama - MetaG Plot_22 | ecosystem: Environmental > Terrestrial > Soil > Tropical forest > Bulk soil | place: Panama | collected 2016-02-17
AGCCGATAACCCGAGGTCGAACACATCATCGAGCGCCAGCACCTCTACACGCATGGCAAGAATCATATCAAATATGGCATTCCTGCCTCTCGTGCCGAGGCGCGCCAGGGACTAACCTCCGGTGTTGAGCCACGGTCCCCGGCTCGAAGGAGATGTCGCATGGTGAACCTCAGTCTGTTCGTCCGTCTCGAAGCAAAGCCCGGCAAAGAAAATGACGTGGCCGCGTTCCTGCAGCAGGGACTCCAGCTCGCGAATCAGGAGGCCACGACGCCCATCTGGTTCGCGCTGCGTCTCGGGCCATCCACGTTCGCGGTGTTCGACGCCTTCCGCGACGAACAAGGCCGCCAGAACCATCTGAACGGTCCGATCGCCAAGGCGCTGATGGCCAAGGCACCCGACCTGCTGTCGTCGCCGCCGGTCATCGAGCGAATGGAGGTACTCGGCGCCAAGCTTGCGGCGTGATTCTGCCGTAGCTCCTGGTCCCAACCGACATTCCGGGCGAAGCGCCCGCCGGCCGGCCCTTCACTCCCTGAGGGGCGGCGGAAGCTTCGTCCGGACGTTTGCCGCTACAATCGCCTGTCCCTTCGGCGCGTTGCATTCTGTACGGAGGAGCCATGCTGAGCCTCTTCGACCTGCCGATCGCATCGCGCCGGGTGCCGCGCCTGGCAGCGTTGATGGTCGCGGCTGCAGTCGCGGCGCCGCTTTCGGCGCAATCGCCGCAACGCGCGGCTGATGGCCATCCCGACCTGCAGGGCACCTGGAACTTTTCCAGCCTCACGCCACTCGAGCGCCCGGCCCAGTTTGCCGGCAAACCTGTCCTCACCGATGCGGAAGCGGCCGACTTCGAGCGGCAGACGCTCGACCGCATCGACGCCGATCGGCGCCGTGATACCGCCGAAGCCGACGTCGCACAGGCGTACAACAACGCCTGGTACGACCGTGGGACGAAGGTCGTGGGGACGAAACGGTCCTCGTTGATCATCGATCCACCCGACGGCCGCATTCCGCCGTTGACCGCATCGGGCCAGGCGGTGGCCGCGGCCCGCGCCCAGGTCCGAAGCGGCCGGGGGCCCGCAGACGGTCCCGAAGATCGTTCGCTTGCCGAGCGCTGCCTCCTGTTCAATGCCGGGCCGCCGCTTCTGCCCGGCCCGTACAACAACAACCTGCAGATCATCCAGACTCGCGATTACGTCGTGATCGCCAATGAGATGATCCATGACGTCCGCATCGTGCCGCTCGACGGGCGGCCGCATCTCCCTGCCGCGATTCGCCGCTGGCAGGGCGATCCGCGCGGCCGCTGGGACGGCGACACACTCATCGTCGAGACGACCAACTTCAGCGACCGGACCAACGTGCGCGGGTCGGATACACACTTGCGGCTGGTCGAGCGGTTCAAGAGGATCGATTCGAAGACGCTCGACTACGAGTTCACGATCGACGATCCGAGCGTGTTCTCGCGTCCGTGGACTGTCTCGCTGCCGATGACCGCGAGCGACGGTCGAATCTACGAATACGCGTGTCACGAGGGGAACTACGCCATGACCGGCATCCTGCGTGGCGCCCGTGTGCAGGAGAAGCAACACTGACCGCTCCCCTCAGCGGTCAGACAACTTCAGGAGGCCCACGTGGACGTCAGCAACATCATGCAGGTGGTGACCGCGAGCGCCGTCGCCTTGGGCATCAAAGTGATTGGCGCGATCGTCATCTGGATCATAGGCCGCTGGCTGATTGCTCTCGCGACGCGCCTGGCCAACAACGCGCTCGAGCGGCAGAAGATCGATCCGACGCTGAGCCGCTATCTCGCCACGATGATCTCGGTCACGCTGACGGTGATCCTGGTCGTCGCGATTCTCGGCTTCTTCGGCGTCGAGACCACGAGCTTCGCCGCCATCGTCGCCGCCGCTGGCGTGGCAATTGGCATGGCGTGGAGCGGTTTGCTGGCCAACTTCGCTGCGGGCGCCTTTCTGATGGTGCTGCGGCCGTTCAAGGTCGGCGACGTCGTGACCGCCGCGGGAGTGACGGGCACCGTGCAGGAAATCGGGCTGTTCGTGACGGCGATCAACACGCCGGCCAACGTGCTCACGATGGTCGGCAACAACAAGGTCTTTTCCGAGTCGATTCAAAACTTCTCGGCGAACTCGTTCCGCCGTGTCGATCTGAAGGCACAACTCAACGGCTCGGTCGATCCTGGTCAGGCAGCGCAGATCTTGAAGGAACGTATCGGCAGAATTCCCAACGTGCTTGCGTCACCGGGCATCGACGTCGAGATCCTGGAGTTCAATTTCGCGGGCCCGGTGCTGGTCGTGCGCCCGTACTGTCACAACAATGACTACTGGCAGGTCTACTTCGACACCAACAAGGCGATTCGCGAAGCATTCGGTGCCGCGGGTTTCCCGGCGGCAGAGCAGCAGCTCGTCATCCGTAATCGGCCCTGATGATTCCTTCGGACACTCGACGTCATACAAATTCGGAGAACAGGTCATGATGCGACGCTCGTTTTTCAGCGTGCCAGCGCTTGCGCTGCTTCAATCGCCCGTTGCCTCAATCCGCGCATGGCAGGCAGCGCGCCACGAACAGGACGACTGGCTCGACGCGAACAACGCCAGGCACCGCGTCATCCTCGATACATGGAACCCGGAGCACTTTCCCGACGCGCTGCAGTTCGCCGGCAACATCGTCGAGACGAACAAGACCGATTACGACATCCCGGCCACCGAGCTCGCGGTCGTCATCTGCGTTCGTCACCGGACGACGCCATTCGCGTTCAATGACGCCATGTGGACGAAGTACGGCAAATCGCTCTCCGCGCAGATGGCATGGTCCGAACCGAACTCGCAGGGTGTACCGACGGCAAACCCTTATGGCAAACGGTTGACGGGTCTCGCTGCCCAGGGCGTGCAGCTGGCGATCTGCAACCGAACGACGCGCGCGTACTCGAGCCGGGCCGCGCGCGAAGCCGGAGGGGCGAACGATGTCGTCTTGAAAGAGTTCATGGGCAACACAATCATCGCGGGACACTTCGTTCCGGCGGGCGTCGTCGCGGTGACACGCGCGCAGGAACGCGGCTACGCGAACATCAGCATCGGGTAGTCCGGATAAGCTCTCTCAGTTGGAGGCATTGATGTCCCGACGGTTCCGATTCCCCGCAGTCATCGTTACAACCGTCTTCGTGTCCTTGACGGCGGTGAACGCGCAACGTGGCGCCGTGCCCGAGACGCCCGCCTTGAAGCTACCGCCAAATCCGACGTTCGATCAGTACAAGAAGAACGTCGCGCAGGAAGTGGACGGCATGCGCGAGGACGTCCAGAAGATGAACGACACAGTGTTCAGCTTCGGCGAGCTCGGATTCCAGGAATTCGAAACGTCGAAGTACCTCACCGGCATTCTCCGGAAGAACGGCTTCGCGATCGAGGAAGGCATCGCGGGCATCCCGACCGCGTTCATGGCGAGCTGGGGATCGGGCAAGCCGGTCATCGCGCTCGGGTCCGACATCGATTGCATTCCGCAGGCATCGCAAAAGCCCGGCGTCGGCTACCACGATCCGATCATCGAAGGCGCGCCCGGCCACGGCGAGGGCCACAACTCGGGCATGCCGCTGCAGATCACCGCGGCGCTCGCCGTGAAGAAGATCATGGAGCAGCAGCACCTCAAGGGCACCATCAAGGTCTGGCCGGGTGTCGCCGAGGAGCTGGTCGGCACGAAGGCGTACTACGTGCGCGCCGGCGCGTTCAAGGATGTCGACGTCGTGCTGTTTGCGCACGTCTCGGCGGACATGAGCGTCACGTGGGGCGACGGCACACAGAACGGTCTCGTGTCGGTGCAGTACGACTTCAAGGGCGAGAGCGCGCATGCCGCCGCCGCGCCCTGGCGCGGACATTCCGCGCTCGACGCCGTGGAGCTCATGGACGTCGGCTGGAACTTCCGGCGCGAGCATCTGCGGATCCAGCAGCGGTCACACAACGTGATCCCGAACGGCGGTGATCAGCCGAACGTCGTTCCGCCGTCCGCGTCGGTCTGGTACTACTTCCGCGAAACGGACTATCCGCACATCAAGGAGCTCTGGGACATCGGCAACAAGATGGCGCAGGCCGCGGCGATGATGACCGACACGACCGTGTCCTTCAAGGTCCTCGGCTCGGCGTGGCCCGGACACTTCAACAAGACGATCGCCCAGACGATGCAGGCGAACATCGAGGCGGTGGGCGTGCCGGAGTGGACCGATGACGAAGTGAAGCTCGCGAAAGCGCTGCAGAAAGAGATGAAGGTGCCGGAGACCGGCCTGCCCACGAAGGTGACGCCGCTGCGCGGGCAGGAGGTGATTCCTGACGAAACCAAGCGCGGCGGCGGGTCGGACGACATCGGCGACATCTCGTGGAACGTCCCGACCGTCACGCTCCGTTATCCGGCGAACATCCAGGCCGGGCCCGGACACAACTGGGCGAACGCGATCTCGATGGCCACGCCGATCGCACACAAGGGCATCGCGTACGGCTCGAAGGTGATCGCAATGACCGTCGTCGATCTGCTCACGCATCCCGAACTCGTCGACCAGGCGTGGGACTACTTCAGGAACGTCCAGACGAAGACGACGAAGTACGTTCCGCTCATCCGTCCCGAGGACAAACCGGCGATCTGGCTGAACACGGAGACGATGGCGAAGTACCGGCCGGAGATGAAGAAGTACTACTACGACCCGACGCGGTACAAGTCGTATCTCGAGCAGCTCGGGATCAAGTATCCCGTCGTGCGATAGGGCCGCGCGTCATTTTCCGGGGATCATGATGTGGGCGGTGGACGTGCCCGCGTTCATGATCCACGCGCCGTTCTCCCGCCGCTGCTCGGGAAGCCCGAGCGACGCCTGTGTCGCGCCCGGCACGGCAATCGTGACCTCGTGGGGCGACGCGTGCTCCTGGTCGGTCCCCGACACGTGGTACCAGATCGATCCGAACTCGGGTTTGGCCCGCGTGCCGTCCTGCTCCATTGCCTTGAGCATCGCTTCTGATTTCGCGCGATCGCCAGTCGCCTCCGCTTTCAGGTTCTGTGCTTCGCGTGGCAGGTTGGCATTGCTGGTGCACTGGACGGCGAACGGCTGCATGAGCGGAAAGCCCGAGCGGTCGTAGCAGGCCAGTCCGTTTGTGCCCTTCCGGAGCGTGTCGTACGTGAAATCAGATTTCCACTTGATGACCGTCGCCTGATTGCGCAGTGCGGGCGGCGCGGCGATCAAGGCCTTGTCGACGTCGGCTTGCGATGCGCCAGGCTCCAGGGGCGCGGGTGGTGCTGGCGGTGCACCGCGGCGTCCTCCCTGCGCCCACACCGTGATGGAAACGGCCGCTGCCATGAGCACGATCGGGATGATGCGTTTCATGATGTGCCTCGCATTGAATGGAAGGCGCCATTCTACGACGGACGCATCATGAAATGAGTCTCCGTGCTCGATCGATTCAGCGGGCGGGGTCGTGCAGCGATTTTCGATCAGTGCTTGAGTACGTCCTGCATGAGCCGGAAGCGTGTCTTGCCCTGCCGCGGCTCCTTGTCGATCAACACCATGACTTTGGCGCCGCCCGTCCAGCCCGCAGGAATCCAGGTGAAACGGATTTCGTTCTCCAGGGGGGATTCGTCTTCGAGCACGGGCGAGCTCTCGTCATCTCTCTTCGCCGAGGGGAGCTTTTCCTTGTAGAACGCATCCACGACAGCCCACCCGGATTTGGTGGAGAGCTCCCAGGTGTGCGTCGAGAACTTGTCGATATTGTGGAGGTCATCGCTCGTCGTCGCCGTGTGCTCGTCGTCGAGGCTCGACGGACTGAAGACCGGGATGTCGACTCGCGCGCCATCGAGTCGGGACGTCCCGGAGCAGCTTACCGATGCGACGACAGCAACAGCAACGAGCGCGACGACGACGAGGTGGCCAGTGTTTCGCACTGAATGTCCTCCTGCCCTCGATCGAACTATCGGTCGATTGACGACGTTCGTATTCGGCCGAGAGCCGGGGCGATCACGGATGCGGACGGAGAGAAGACACGGATGCTCAGATTGCCTGACGGCTGCCCAGATTTTCGACGGGCGATTCGGCTCGAATCCCTGTCCCGCTCACTTCACGCGGACGCTCGCCGAGTCTCCCGTGATGTCCATCGCGGTGCCGAAGGGCTTCGAGACAGTGGCCAGTCGCCGGAGGATGTGGCCCGCCCGAGCCCCCGAGGCTGGCGCGGGCAGTCCTCGCGTGTGCAGGAATTCATTGTTCGCGTACGGGTCGTGCACGTCGGGCTGGCCATCGCCGATGTTGTTCAGCACGACCGGCCGCAACGAAATTGACTTCAGGGACCGACCGTCGAACTGAACCGATGCGACCACGCTTTCCCAGGCCATCGGTTCATCGATGTACGTGAGCGTCGCCGGCAGGTTGTAGATGAAGTTTCCAAGGTCGTAGAAGATCGCACGCCCACGGTAAATCTCGACGCCGTGCAAGAGCGGCGCGCCGTGCATCACGACGATGTCCGCGCCGGCGTCGATCTCGTCGTGCGTCCATTTCATCAACCACGGGTTAGGCGCCAGCCGCTCGGGCATTCCCTCCGTGAAGATCGTCGAAAACGAGAATCGACCGAAGACGTGGTTGTGCTGATAGACGATGACCAGGTCGGCGTGCTGGCGCGCGTCGCGAATGGACTGCAGAATGCGCCGGGCATCGTCCGGGTGCGGCACGTTGATGGACGCTTCCGGGAGGTCTTCGGTTGCGCCGTTTTCGCGATCGCCGGCGAGGACGCGCAGTTGGTTGACACCGGGATGCGCATCCGTGGCCGCTCCTCCCGGGGCCATCAGACCGGAGGCGCTTGCGATCAAGGCGATAGTCCCCTTCGGTGTCCGGAGATACGCGGCGGCAGCGGCATCACCGATGTGGTTGCCCGTGCCGGCGTGGACGATCTTGCGCTGGTCGAGCTCGCGGAGCGTGTTTTGGACGCCGATCTCCTTCAGATCGAACGCGTGATTGCCGGCAAGCGCCAGAAGGTTGAACCCCATTGCTGTCAGGGCGTCGAGTGCTGCAGGCGGCGCTAGGAACCCCCTGCCTTCACGGACCGTTTCGCCGGGTTGGGCGATAGCCGCTTCGAGGTTCGTGAAGATCACGTCGCCGTTCAACAGTCCCCTGATGGCCGGGACGGCTGACGGCTTTGTCGTCCGAAGATCCGAGCGGATCATCGACTGCCCTGTCAGCACAATCGAGATCGGGGCCGATTGTCCCGAGACACTGGCACCGACCGCGGCGGCAACACCGAGCGCGCCTGCCAAACGTCCGATTCCCATTCACAGCCTCGTTAGGGAGGGAAGAACCTCAAAAGTGGAATCCCAGTTTCACGCCGAATTCGTCGGTCGTGTTGAGGGGCTCGTAGAAGCCGATTCGTTCGTGCGCGGTCACCTGATTCACCGTAAACGTCGCGGTTTGATCGTTCGGCGGTGACGCGCTCACGTTCCAGTGCACGTAAAACGGTTCGAGCGACCAGTGTGTGGTGACCTGATATTTCACGCTCGTGCGGAGCGCCCATCCTCCGGGTTGTGAGAACGATACGTCGCTGAACCCATTGATCGTGAATGCCGGCGCGGTCGTCGTTGCGGGGATGTCGCCGCCGCCCAGTGCCGAGCCGCGGGTCGTCTGCCATCCGTGGAGCAACCAGTCGAATTCCAGGTTGAGGCCAAGCATGTGCGACGCGACGCGGCTGCGTGCCGTCAGGCCGACGGGCAGGTAAAGATAATTGTCGGTCCTGTATCCGGGAGCGCCGCTGGTGCCGTTCGACAAATGCCGGACACCGATCCCGCTGTAAGGCGACCACCCCCAATTTCCACCGATCAAGTCTTTGCCGACGAGGGCGCGGCCTTCCAGATACCAGTCCTGGTCGCCAGATTCGCTGCACGGTGACGCGTCACCGAAGTCGAGCTCGTAGCCATTCGGCGAAGCGCTGTTGGGAGTGATCAGGTACGGCGAACACCAGCCAGTGTAGGTAACGTCTCCGATGACGCCCCTGACGTTCATCTGGGCAAACCAGCGACGTCGTTCGTTCAGCGACAACGTACCCGTATATTCGCCGCCGACTTTGAGGCCGCTGATGGAGATGCTCTGTGTCCCGGGTTCGGTATACGTGTAGCCGCCCACGCTGGCGTTCACTTCGTGGCCCGCTGGCGTGGCCAGGCTTGCGTCAGTCTGGGAGAACGCCCGAGATGAAATCAGCGCGAGGCCACCAGCGAGCGCGATGGTTTTCCACGACGGTCGCGTTGGCGTGACGGTCACAGCGGCAGCTGGACCCCGACGCCTTCCGCGCGTGCGCGATCGTACACGAGGCGCGCCGCGGCCGCGTCTTCAACTGCGTGACCGGTCGACTTGTACACCGTCAGCTCCTTGGGGGACTGACGGCCGGCGCGCGCACCGGCGATGACCTCGCCAACCTCGGTCACCCGCTCGGGGTCAAGACCCTGGAGCTCCCACGCGCCAGCGGGCGGAGCGTTCGTGACAGCGCCCCGCCATTCGACGAAGACGCGCCCGCCGGCGAGCGTTGCGGAATCGAGCTCCGGGCCGAAGCTGCCGCCGACCGAGCTGACGTGCGCGCCGGGCGTCAGCCACTCGCGGCGGATGACCGGCTCGCGAGCATCAGTGCAACACGCCACGACGTCCGCGCCCCGGACGGCATCCTCGAATGACGCAGCGACCCGCGCCCGCGGATGTTGAGCCGCGAGCGCCGCTGCCTTTGCCGCGTCCCGCGACACGACGCGGATTTCCGAGAAGTCGCGCACGCGTGTGAACGTCTCGAGATGCGAACGACCCTGCACGCCCGCACCGAGGATCGCCAGCACCTTCGCGTCCGCGCGCGCCAGCACCCGCGCGGCAACCGCGGCGGATCCGCCGGTCCGAATCGCCGTGATGTACGTCCCGTCCATCAAGGCCAGCGGCGTGCCGTTGGCCTCGTCGAAGAGGCCGATGAGCGCCTGGTGAGAAGGCTGTCCCCGTTCGTGGTTCTTCGGGAACACCGACACGAGCTTCGCCTCCAGGCCGGCGCCTGGCAGGTAGCCCACCATCGCGCCCAGAAGACCGAGGTCGGGTACACGAGCAGCGATGCGCGGCGGAACCGACGTCGTTCCCGCCGAGAACGAAGCGAGCGCGGCCGCGAGGGCGTCGAGCAGGGCACCGACGTCCAGCAGACGCTCGACGTCGGCGCGGCTCAAATAGAGGAGCGTATTCACAAATCCTTCGCGCGTTCCGTCAGCTGCCACCGACCTTGCGCGGCGTCCGCGTCCGCGGAACGAAGCCGCGAGAACTTGTCGCTGCCTTCCACGGCTGTTGTGTTTCGTGTTTCGGCGCGCGCGTCGCAGATGGCGTCGCGGCTTCGGGCGTCGGCGCCGGTGCTTCTGCTGCGGCCTTGGCGCGTGCGGCAGATGCCAGTCGCTCGTCCTTCTCCAGACAGCAGTGTTTGTACTTGCGTCCGGAACCGCAGTGACAGGGCTCGTTTCGGCCCGGTCGCGCGTGGGTGAGAAGGACAGCATCGGAGGCAGGAAGAGCGGGAGAGGCTGGAGGGGCAGGAGCGGCAGGACGGGCGGGAGCGGCAGGACGAGCGGGAGAGGCAGGAGCGGCAGACGGGACGGGACGTGGAGGAGCGGCGCCGGCCGGCCGTGCAACAGCTGCAGGGCGGGCAGGTGTCTTCGACGCTTCGGCCGAAGGCGCTTTGCTGCGCGGCGCCTGGCTTCGGGCTGTCTTGCTCGTTGCTTTCGACTTCTCAGGCTTTCGTGCCATGTGCGTTAGACTCCCGGCGGACCGAATGGATCGCTCGATAGTAACCCTTCAGCCTCTCGAGCTGACAAGGACGCGCGAAGGAGGGCCGCATGGCGAGACGGGAACCGAACAGTCGACACAAATCTGCGCCCGGTCTCGATCGCCGCGAGTTCGTCCAGGCCGTCAGCGGGGCTGGAATCCTGGGCGCGATGGCCGGCATCGCCGCGCCGGCGACCGCTGCTGCCCAGGCGCCGACGGTGAGAGCGGCGCAGCCAGCCGGGCCTGACGAGTTTCCAAAGCCGCCGACGCTGCGCCCGGGCGGTCAGCTGGATTCCCGCTTTCCAGTCAGCTTCTCGACCGCAGTCACAGAGTCGCTGAGGCTCGTGACCTCGTATTTCACCGCGCTGAATCAGCGCGACGTCGAAGGAATCGCCCGCACGCTTCACTTCCCGTTCGCGATCTACGAAGACATCGAACCAGTTGTCGTGCAGTCTGCCGCTGATTTCGTCGCCAGCCCGCCGCCCACGCTCAATGGTACCGGGAAAGGAAAGAGCCGCATCCTGAAAGGGTCGTACGACCTGCTCGAGAGCGTCAACATCCATCTCTACTGTCCGGTCGGCGCCGCCGTCTCGATGTCGTTCGTGCGCTTCACGCCCGACGGCCACAGGCACTTGCTGTGCGACGGCATCTACTCGGTGACGAACAACGACGGGCGCTGGGCGATTCAGCTCGCCTCGACGATTTTTCACGAGGCCGACTTCATCGGCATCACGTATCCCGATGCGGAGCAGGCCGAAATCCGTCAGAGTCAGAATTATCTGTCGCAGTTCGGATACGGGAACGAGGCCGCGCTGAACGACCTGAAGAGCAGCCGCGGATCGTACGAGCCGCCGCTGCCGGCCGGCACGCGGACGGCGTCGGTCAGCTTCGGCTACGGTCCGCGCGAACGATCACGGGACGCGCGCGAAGGGCGTCCGATGAGCGGCTGGCGGACCAAAGGCATCAAGAGCCGGCTGCAGGTTGCGGTGAGGAGCGAAGAGACTCTGAATCGGACATTCGAGACGAACCTGCCCGAGTTCATCGAGCTCGCCGGCGGCGCCGTTGGCGAGTATGCCTACACGCGTGACCGTCCCGTCCGCCCCATCACGATCCACGCGACGCGCGACAAGGCTCATACGCTGAACGGGTATTTCCGGTACACCGCCGACGGGACACTTATCTCGGAAACGCGCGGTGTGGGCATCCGGATCTACAAGAACGGCCATTGGGGCACGGCAGGTTCGCTGGGACAGGTGA
>Ga0126377_10003595_pt1 | contig 11039 bp, 6 predicted proteins | sample PanSoiMetPlot_22_FD_92647 | JGI IMG/M metagenome (GOLD analysis project Ga0126377, IMG submission 92647) | Tropical forest soil microbial communities from Panama - MetaG Plot_22 | ecosystem: Environmental > Terrestrial > Soil > Tropical forest > Bulk soil | place: Panama | collected 2016-02-17
CCGATGGAACGGAAGCGCAATCCGGCGAAGGTCGGCGTAGACATCGGATCGGACGGCCGTTCCTGCATGCCGCCTTCGGGACGTTGTTCGCCTCCCTGCCCACCTTGTTGTCCGCCGCCCCTACGACCTTGAGCGTTGGCGGAAAAGAGCGAGAGCGCAAACAAACACAAAACGATGAGGGAAAATCGTAATGCTTTCACGGTAGTGATCTCCTTTCATTTCACCGGATTGGGCGGACTCAGGTACTGCGCCAGAAACCGCCAAATCTCCGCCCGCGAGTCCTTCGCCAGCTTCGTGTCAATGCGGTTGAAGGCGTGGCCGCCAGGCGCGTTCTCGTAAATTTTGTACTCGAACTTCTTGCCTGCGGCCTTCAACGATTTGATCAAATGCTCGACTTCGAGCACGTTCACGTCTTCGTCGTTGGTGTTGGTATGGATGAGCAGTGGCGTCTGCAACTTTTCGGCGTTCCAGGCGGGCGAGCGGCGTTTGTACTCATTGACGTTCTGTTCGGCGGTCTTGCCCAGGTGGTACGGCGCTGAATAGAGATCGCGATAGCCCTGGCTCTTGTAACCCATCCGCGCTATCAGGTCGCTTACTGGCACTCCGGCGTAAGCCACTTTGTAATCCTCCGGGTGGTCGAAGACGTTCATGAGCGTGATCATCCCGCCGTGGCTCCAGCCGATGATGCCGACGCGCTGCGGATCAATGTTCGGAATATTCTCGACCATCCACCGCTTGCCCGCCAACACGTCGTCGTTCTCCAGCCCGCCGTAATCGATTAATTGCCAGTAGCCGCGCCCGTAGCCAGTGCTTCCGCGATAATCTGGCGCGATTACAGCGTAGCCCTGCTCGACAAGCTCGCGGACGATGTGCAGCGAGCCGGTGTTGAAATCGCCATGCACGCCGCCGTGAACGTAGACGATCAACGGGAGTTTGCCGGCCGAGAGATTCCGCTTCGGCAGAAAAGTGTAGGCGCGGACGATCACCGGATTGCCCGCGCCCTGCCCGGTCGGGTTCGGGATCACGCGAGGCGCCGGGCCGGTGTAGCTGACCTTATCCACAACGGCGATGTCCTCCATGCGCCGGAACCACATCAGGTCGTCAATGTCTTTGCCGAGCGTCTGCTCAAGGAAGTTCAATCGCTCTTCGAGCGCGCGGATGCGCTGCTGCGACGGGTCTTCCTGCGGGCGCGCCTCGCGCTCCTGGGCAAAGACGTTCAAAGCTAAAACCAGTGTGGCAGGCGCGAGGGCCAGCTTCAGGCGGAAATTCATAAAACGTCGTGTCTCCGAGGAAAGATATCGGGAGTGGGGAGTGGGGAATGGGGAGTGGGGCCAAACAAGTTATTTACTTGTCCCACTCCCCATTCCCCACTCCCCACTCCCCACTGTTGGAATTATCGCAGGCAAATACGCCGGAGCACAGTTTAAGTTACCAGTAGTTAAAAAAACCGCCAAGTCTTGTCTTATCGCCTCCCGGGAAGGTAGATTACACAGCCACAAACGAAGTCCAGCGTCTTAATTTGATTTCCAATCTATCGGGAGGGGTTATGCGTCGAAGCGTTTTGATCCTCGCGTTCTGTCTCGCGCCGGGTTTGCTCGCTGCGGCCCGGCAGACAGCTCACCCGTGGCCGCCCGTAGCGACCTTTTCCATACTCGGTTTCGATCCGGACACCGGCGAGGTCGGTGGGGCAGTGCAATCGCGCGTCTTCTCGGTCGGCGCCGGAGTGTTGTGGGCCGAGGCTGATGTAGGAGCGGTGGCTACGCAGGCGATTGTGGACGTCAGCTACGGCCCGCAGGCGTTGGCGCTGCTCAAGAAGGGCGTAGCTCCGAAAGAGATCATCAAACAGATCTGGGAATCCGATCCCGATCCGCGACCTCAAGATTGGACCAAACAGGGGCGTCAATTCGCCGTCATCGACGCCAAAGGCGAAGCCGCCGCATTCACTGGCCCGAAAGCCACATCATGGGCAGGGCACAAACTCGGCAAATACTGCACGGCCCAGGGCAACATCCTGGCGAGCGAAGAGGTAGTGAACAAGATGATCGAGGCGTTCGAGACGACCAAAGGGCATCTGTCACTGCGATTGCTCGCGGCGCTCGAAGGCGGGCAAGCGGCGGGCGGCGATAAACGCGGCATGCAATCGGCGGCTATGCTAATAGTTAAAAAAGACGGCGGCGTCTGGCTACACAACGACACCGTGTTGAGATTGCAAGTAGACGACAGTCCGGAGCCGATCAAGGAATTGCGCCGGCTGGTTGAAAAGGCGGCGGAACAGCGGAGCCGCATCCGCCGCTGAATCAAAGCGCACAACTTGGGGAAATAGATATAGCCACAGAGACACCACAGCCACAGAGTCGGAGAGGGAGGGACGGAGAGGCGGAGGGAGCGCGGCGGCATTTTTCTCTCTATCTTTCTTTCCCTTCATCTCTCTTTCTCTTTCCCTTTGTGTCTCTGTGCCTCTGTGGCTGCGGTGGCTTTAACTCTCACTCTCAAATCAAACAATGAACTGGACACAGGTATACGATCCCATGAACTCCTGGCCGCTTTCGACGCTCGTCGCGGCCATACCCATAGTCGTTCTGTTTTACCTGCTGGCCGTCCGCGGGACCAGGCCGCATTGGGCGGCGATGATCAGCGCGATCACGGCGACCTTGCTGGCCAGCGCCGTCTTCACGATGCCGTTGTCGATGTCGGCCATGAGCTTCGCGTTCGGCGCGGCGTTCGGTTTGAAGATCGCGTGGATCGTCGTCGCGGCGGTCTTCCTCTACGACATCTCTGTCTTCACGGGCCAGTTCGAGATTATGAAGAACTCGGTCGCGGCGATTTCGCAAGACCGCCGGCTGCAAGCGCTGCTCGTAGCCTTCGCGTTCGGCGCCTTTGTCGAGGGCTGCGCCGGCTTCGGCGCGCCGGTGGCGATTGCGGGCGCGTTTATGATCGGACTCGGATTCGATCCGTTTTATGCGGCTATTTTGAACCTGATCGCGAACACCGCGCCCGTCGCGTGGGGATCGATCGGGACGCCGATTCACACGCTGGCGGCGGTCACCGGCTTGAACGAGTCGGACCTGTCGGCGATGGCCGGTCGCATACTTCCCTTCACCAGCATCATCGTTCCGATCTGGCTGGTCAGAGTGATGGCGCCGTGGCGCGCAACGTTGGAGGTGATGCCCGCGATCCTGGTCTGCGGCGTGTCGTTCGCCATCACTCAGTTCTTCTGGTCGAACTACGTCGACAGCAATCTGGTCGACATCGCCTCGGCCGCCGCCTGTATAGTCTCGATGCTCGTCTTCTTGCGATTCTGGCAGCCGAAGAAGGTCTGGCGCTTCGCGAAAGACGAAGAGGCTGTGGCTCATAATAACAACTACACGAAGGCGCAAATCGCAAAGGCCTGGGCGCCGTTCGCCATCTTGACCGTTTTCGTTCTCCTGTGGGGATTACCTTCAATCAAGAACACGCTCAACCGCGCGACCACGCCATCGTTCGCCGCCACGCTGCCCGACGGGAGGCCGCGACCGGGGCCTCCGGGCTGGGACGTCCCGGTGTTGCACAACCGGGTTTACCGCGATAAACCCGTGGTCGCCGAACGCGCGGCCGAAGCCGCGCGATACGACTTCAACTGGCTGACGATGACCGGCACAGCCGCGTTTCTGGCCGCGATCGTTTCGGGGCTGCTGCTGGGCTTGAGTCCGGCGCGCCTGCTTATAATCTTCGGCGGGACGTTGAAGCGGATGCGATTCGCGACGCTCGCGATAGTCAGCATGCTCGGGCTCGGATTCGTCACGCGGTATTCGGGAATGGACGCGGTGCTCGGATTGGCCTTCACGCGGACTGGTTGGCTCTTCCCTTTCTTCGGAACCTTCCTCGGCTGGCTGGGCGTGGCTCTCACCGGCAGCGACACTTCGTCGAACGCGCTCTTCGGCAGTTTGCAGCGCATCACCGCGCAGCAGTTGAACATTGATCCAGTCCTGATGGCCGCGGCCAACAGCGCGGGCGGCGTGATGGGCAAGATGGTCGACGCGCAATCAATAGTCGTGGCCACGGCGGCCACGAACCAGGTGGGTAGCGAAGGCAAGATTCTGCGAGCCGTAGTCCGGCACAGCATCGCGCTCGCGGCGATTGTGGGCTTGATAGTTATGATCTTCGCCTACATCTTCAAATCGGCCGTGCCGCACGGGCTGGACTTCGTAAAATGAGAAAGAGTGGGTGAAAGCGCGGCTAGATATAGAGTAGATTGCAATTGCGTATACGGTAGGGGCAGACCTGTGTGTGGGGCCCCGGTTTGGGTTTGCACGCAACCACCGGGGCCCCGCACGCAGGTCTGCCCCTACACTTATTTGCAAACCGCTCTAACGGGACAATCTCGACACTGTGATAGGTGGCGCAGCCACTTTCAAGCTGTTATTCCCCGCGCTGCGCTCAATCATCTTGTGAAACGGGTCCAGCGCCGCGATTCCCGGACGCTGCGATGTGCGAACTGTCAACACATGCTTCCCGCTGCGCAACCGATGTTTCGCGATGTACAACGGCGTCGCCTCCTCAAGCGGTTTGTCAGTCTCCGCAAACACAGCCACGTCGAACCACGAATCCAGCGGCTCCTCGGTTTCTTTTCCGCGGCCATCCGCCTCGAACTGTTTCGCCGTTACCTCGATAGTCACTTCATACCCGCCATCAATTTCCCGCGCGCTTGCCGCGTCCACCTGCAGATCGTAGAGCACGATCCTCTCGAACAAATCGGTAATGAGTCGCTGATATTCCGGCCCTGCCTCGGCGCGCAGGGCGTTGACCAGGTCTCTGGAGGTAGGACAGGGCGAGGTTTGAAATGAATAGTCCCTGAGGAAATTGCGCAGGGCCTTATGGAGTTTCTCCTTGCCGATGATGTCCTGCAGCGCATACAGGGCCAGGGGGCCCTTGTGGCCCCTTTCATCGGCGTATATCAACGGCTGTTCGGTTTCATTCTCGCCGCCCCTGCCGTCGAGGTAGCCTTCCAGCCTTCCCTGGGTAAGGCGGTTTTTTATAAAAACCTGAGGGTAATATTCCCTGAACAGCATCTGCGTGGCGTATTCCACCATGTTTTCATTGAGCATCTGGCGGCCCTGCATCTGCGCGCCGGTAATGCGGAGCCCCCACCACATGTGCGCGAGTTCATGGATGACGCCGTAGTCGGCGTTTTCCACTGCGCGCAGGTCGTAGACGAAGCCGGTCCCCTCGGAGTAAGGGACTGTGCCGGGATGGAACCTTGCCCCCGAGAGGTAGCGCGGGCACTCCAGTATTCGTAGATAAGAGTACTCGTACGGCGCGAACTCGGTGGAAAAGTACTCCAGAGCGCGTTTGGCCGTGGACATCATGGCTGCGATGTTGAAGGGGTGTTTGGGATCGTAATAGATCTCCAGCGCCACGTCGTTCCATCGGTCGCGGGCCACTTCGTAGCGCGCGGAGTTGATGGAGAAGTACGGCAATATCGGCTTCTCGGCCTTGTAATGAAAGTAACGCCGTTTTCCCTGACGCCATTCTTTCTGTAGAACTCCGGGCGCCACCGCAATCTGATCGGCGCTGGTGCTGAGGACGATCTCGAATGCGGCGCGACTGTCGATGCCGTAGGCGATCTTGTAAAGGCGCGCGGGGTCTCCCAGCGCCGCCGCGCGTGGCGCTGGTGGCAGTCCGTATTTGCGGCGCTGCGCATTGTTGATAATCCTGCGGTCGTCGTCATAACCCGGGACCGGCATCACGCCCAGGGCGTTGACGTAGGCGCCGTTTGCCACGATATCTTCGTCGGGATCGGCGGCTACGAAGCCCTCGTTCCTGCGCGTCACGTTCCAGATCATTTTTACCGTGGCGCCTGGCTGGAGCGTCGCGTCGAATCGGAAGAGATAAAACCCCTGCGCTTTGTCGGATCGCGCCAGTATTGCGTTTTCAACCGCGAGATGATTGACGCGCAGCGCAGGCTTGACCGACACCACGAATTCACTGATCGGCGCCTTCTTGTGATTTCCCAGTATCGCGCTGCCGCGCGATTCGAGCCGGCGTTCTTCAGGGAAAATATCAATCGCCATATCCATGCTGTCGTATGACGGCGATGGCGCGTTCGCGTAGCGCCCGTAGGCTTTCTCGTAATCAGCCAGACGTTGCAGGCGTTCATAGGGCGTTAGGTATTCATTGAGGATGTTTGTATTGTAGAAAATCCACCCGCCGACAGCGATGAAGGCGAAACCGGCGAGACCGGCAGTGAGCTTGACCCTCGCCCCGAGGCGGGCGCGCGCATCACGCAATCTTTCACGCGCGGAGGAATAATTGCCGCGCGGGTAGAGCAGAAGCCCGGCAATGAGTAGCAGTACGCAGAAAGCCCCCCAGTAGGCGATCAGCCAGAGCGCAGGTTTGGCGCCGTGACCGAAGCCGTCCATGTCGGAGTAGACGACATGGGGGATTATGAAGTTATACAGCGGATGGTCGAAGCCCATCAGCGCCAGGCTTGGCAGGGCGATGTAAACGCCAAGCGTAAACAGTATGCCCATCCATTTGTTCTGCGAGATCGCCTGAATGACCACGGCCAGCATGAGCAGCATGCAGTAGTAGATGCCGTTGTAAATGAACGCGGATTGCAAATACAGCCCCAACTCGAAGTTGGTGTGGCCAGCCGCGGACTGTATCGCCATTAATGTGAGTACCGCCACGAGCATCGTCGCATTGACAACCAGGCATATCGCCGCGGTCTTCGAAAGGATCATGAGCCAGTCGGGGAATGGAGACGCGTTGATAATCTCACTGACGCCGGATGCGCGTTCGCGATGGATCAATTCGGCGGGGTACCAGAGGCCAAGGAGCAGGATAGTAAACAGCATGCCTAAGCGCAGAATGGGGAGAGTCTGACTTGTCAGCGGGTACGGCGGCGTTGCTAGCAGACCCGTATTGCCCTGAAACTCGCCGATCAGATTTGCGATTTCGAGCGCCAGGATGATATAGATCAGCGGGCTTTTGTAGACACAGGACAGATCCATCTTCAGTTGCGAGACGAACTGAGCGATAGAGCCTCGCGGAGTGAAGCTTTGTACCGGCGTGATCTTTTGAATTGCGGGGTGCCTAGTTCGTTGCTCATGCGTTCGTCGTCTGAAACGGAACGGCGACTGATCCACTAAATCCAAGCGAAAGCGCAGCAGCATGAGCAGCAGGACCAGCGACGCCGCCATCAGCCAGAGCAGCCGATTCTGCGCCAGCAATCCCAGTGGAAGTTTTGTGTTGAGTTCGGCGATTGTCCAGTAGCGTGTCTCAGCCGCCACGCTAAGCCTGGCTGACGGATCGGCCAGGGCGGCCCATGCGCCGTTCTCAGGCTTCGCGTAGAGATTCAGGAAAACTTCCGCGACGAAGAAGGCCATCGCGGAGACATAGGTCAGCGCAAAGGAGCGGGTCAGCGCCGCGACGCTGAAGAAGACGGCGCATAAGACGAGTGTGTTGGGCAGAATGATGACGAGAAAGACGTACGTCCATGGCCCCAGCGTGAAAGGGGCGATGCGTTCCTGATCCAGCCACGGCATGAACGTGCCGATCATCGCTCCCAGCAGTCCCGCGAGACCAATCAAAAGCGAAAGGCTCAGCGCCCCTAGAAATCTTCCCAGCGCAAAATTTCCGGGCGAGATCGGCGTGACATATATGATCGAGGCGGTCGCAAGTTCGATATCGCGAGTCATCGCGGTTGTGACAAAGGCCACGATAGGCAGCATGCCGAAAATGAAGAGCGTCAGTTCCGTATTAAGTATGGCATACGCTCTGTTGATGGCGACCTGGTTGCTGAGATCGCCGATGTTGATGACGCCGGTGAACGACAGAAAGTGAATCAGAGCGAACATCAGCAGCGCTCCGAGAAAGAAGGGCGAGCGGAGCTGATAGCGAATCTCGAACTGCATGACCTCCAGAATTGCGCGCATCCGTGTTACTCCAGATTGTCTTTGAGGTTGTGCTCAATCAGCGTGCTGAAGTAGACGTCTTCTAGCTCGGGGACGGCGGGTTGCATGCCTTCTGGCTGAGCGTCGGACAGCGCACGGATCTCCGTGGCGCCTGCCTTGAGTCGCGTGGATAAGACGTTGTGGAGCGCGCGAATCTCTTCGACTTTCTCGCGATTAACCACCTGTGTCCACAGCTTTCCGTTCATCTCGCGAATCATCTGCAGCGGATCGCCCACTTTCAGAATGCGCCCGCGCCCCATAATCGCCACCTGACTGCAGAGTTCCTCCACATCATCGACGATATGCGTGGAAAGAATCACCACCGTCTCCTCGCCGACTTCGGCAATTACGTTCAGGAATCGCCGCCGCTCAGCCGGATCGAGTCCCGCCGTGGGCTCATCGACAATCAGAAGCGCCGGATTGCCCAGTAACGCCTGCGCGATACCAAAGCGCTGCTTCATGCCGCCAGAAAACTTGTCGACGCTTTTGTTTCGAGCGTCCCATAGATTGGTCTTGACCAGCAGATTTTCCACGACCTGCTGTCGCTGACTGCCGTGGATGCCCTTCAGGGCCGCGAGATGTTTGAGCATCGCGAGGGCGGAGGTACGGGGGTAGGAGCCGAACTCCTGCGGCAGGTAACCGAGTGTGAGGCGCAGCGCTGTCTTGTTCTTCAGGATGTCGATTCCGTTGAACTTGATGGACCCGCGATCGGGTTGCTGCAGTGTGGCAATCGTGCGCATCAGCGACGACTTGCCGGCGCCATTGGGGCCGAGCAACCCGAACATGCCTTTGGGCACGTCCAGATGGATATCCTGCATCGCATGCACGCCGCCTGGATAGGTTTTCGATATTCCGGTCAGGTTCAGCATAGGTCACCGCGCTTGTGTTGTTTTCGAGCAAATTCCGCGTCGGCGGAAGTGTGGCGCCGGGAGCATCGTGGCCGCGTCAATAACGACTTCGGAATCAGCGTCGTCCAGAAAGTCGATCGCTAATTTCTACATCTCCGGACTTGTGTGAAGACATCTGACGACCTAATAACGTTGGGATAGTGCTTGTTATTAACTTTGATTCGGCCCCGAATCGGCGAATATGACTGGGGGCGGCGCAAGACGATTGAGGCTGCTGTCGAATTTCATCGTGAGCTGATCCATGATCACAAGCGTCTACCGCATTAGAGCAATTATCAAATTGATGTATGGAATAATAGAACGCGGATGAGGCGGATAGAGTGGATTGACGCTAATCTTTTAAGTTTTATCCTATTGCCGCGGGCGCGCTAGCGTAAGGAGTGCGGCGAGGACTAATATTGCTGGCAAACTCCTACAGCGCCGGAGGCGCGAGGGATATTAGCCGGCGGCGGAGCGAAGCGTAGCCGCCGGAAACGCCATGGCAGGGCCACGCGCCCTGAAAGGGCGCCGGACCGGGATTTGTCCTATTGCGAATTCTGGTCCGGCGTCCCTGCCGGGACGCGAACGATCTTCTTCGACCTGTACCGGTGGTTGCTGTGACTTTACCCATAAATTGGGAGTTGGGAAGCATAATTTGGCAGTCGACATGAGTCGGCACATCTGAGCTAGAGTGTGGACAACTTCTTGAGATTCGCCAAAGCATCTCTGACCCTTACATCTGAGCGCAAATCCTTTCCGAGCGCGCTCGACTGTGGGGGATATGCGCTCTCGATCAATAGGATATCTGCCGGAGAAGTCGGATCCAGCGCTCTCCTACCAACTACGATGACAGGCAGTTCACAGGGTATCGACGAAATTGGACTATAGAAGGCCCCCGGATAGATGCGCTCCCCATTAACGACGACAACGAAGGGTGTCCCTTCCACGGGAGGCCTCGGCAAACGTTTGAGCGCTTCGGGCTCCAGCTTCATCGCATGTTTTGAGAAGTCGTAAGCTATGATGTCGGCATTTGTGAAGATAGGTTTGCCTGCCAGTGGTAGATCCTTCCATCGTCCCGGATGCCGCGCAAATCCCCTCGGATCAATTGATCCTGCGAACAGGTAAATTCCAATTGTGTCTTGCTTTGGAATGGCGGCCACAGAAGTAAACGTCAGTAAAAGAATCAATCCCAAACAAAATGCGACTTTCATTGCGCTCCTCCATGTGTGCTGAACTATATATTCTACGGCCACGCGCCGTATAACACGTCGATAATGGAATTTCAAAGATAGTGACAGTACGCCCATACTGGCTTGCACCCACTGCCACTTTATGCTTCCAATTAGCGCTTTCTGCCATTTTATGCTTCCAAGCGCCTATTTTTCCTTCGGTGACTCGCTCTCAATCTATTGAGATTCAGAAAAGTAAGTTTACAAATCGAGGTAAGAGGCAATGAGCGCTTCCCTAACCGCAGAGGCGCAGAGGGCGCAGAGGGAGCGCGGAGTTTCTCTGCGTAGGCTCTGCGTTCTCTGCGCCTCTGCGGTGAAGCGTGGTTCGAAGTTTGTAAACCAACTTCCCTGAATCTCAATAATAGGTTTAGAGAATTGGCTACTGCCACTTTATGCTTCCTTTTACTGCCAATTTATGGGTAAAGTGACAGTAGCGCTCGGGCTCCACCACCGGCTAATTTCCGTCGCCCCTCCGGGGCGCCAAATGACTTCGCTGAGTTTGCCAGCAGTATATTGATTCTCTTCCTCCTTATCATGTAAATCTTGTATATCCTGTCCATTTCCATCATTTCACGGCGGCGCTCATTGCGACATTAACGACACCTCCCGAAATCAACCACGAAGAAAGGAAGAGCACGAATGTTTTTCTGATATTCCTTCATGTTCTTCGTTCCTTCGTGGTTGATAATTTTCCGCGTGTTCTACGTTCTCCTTATCGCTTTAACGGGAGCGGCGCCCCTTGTCGTTACGGAATCTGAATTTGATCAATGTTAGCCAGGTCTTGGCCGGTAGATTGAAAGATGATTGTGTTCCCCCCGCCAGGAACCAGGTTCACGTTCACTACTAACACGGCCCAGGTCGTCCACGAACCTGTCGGGTTAAAGGTGATGCTCTGGGACACGCCGTTGACGGTCAACTGACCGGTGCGCGAATTGGTCACGCCCAACGCGTAGCGTATACGCATGGTTGTGGCGCCGCTCGCCCCGCCG
>Ga0126377_10003596_pt1 | contig 11038 bp, 14 predicted proteins | sample PanSoiMetPlot_22_FD_92647 | JGI IMG/M metagenome (GOLD analysis project Ga0126377, IMG submission 92647) | Tropical forest soil microbial communities from Panama - MetaG Plot_22 | ecosystem: Environmental > Terrestrial > Soil > Tropical forest > Bulk soil | place: Panama | collected 2016-02-17
ATTCCATTGCGATAACGCCGGACGGCTATATCGGCGCGGCCGACAGGCGCACGCGCGGCTCGCTCGCAGCAGGATATTGACTGGGTTATCGCCCCGGGGTGAGGCGAACTGGAGCGGGCGAAGGGATTCGAACCCTCGACCCCGACCTTGGCAAGGTCGTGCTCTACCCCTGAGCTACACCCGCATCCGGTAGAAAATCGGCCAAGCGACCATATCGCCGCCCGACGCCGCTCCTATAGCCAAAAGACGGCCATCAACGCAACCGGAGCAGCAAGCTTTTATTGTTGCTGGCGCACAGCGCGCTTTCGACGCAATTCCGGCGGTTCCGCCGGCTGCCATCGAGGGTTGTGATTGCAGAAGCCGCGAAAACCAGCAGTCACGGCCGGCAGGCATTCCTGGAGCGAGCGATATTGACAGTCCTCCGTGACGTCATTGCCGAAGTTAAGAACGGCGCACCATGGGCCCTCCGCCGCACGCAAAGAGCCTGGGCTCATCACATAAATCGATGCGGCAGCCGTACCGGTGAGTATAAGTCGAAATCTACGCATCATCTCTCGCCCCACCATCGACTATATTTGAAACATCATCAGTAGCTGCTACTGGCCTTGCGCTTCAAACGTGTTTTTGTACCGGGCGGAGGGCCGATCCACCGCGGGTTCTGGTTACAAAAGCCACGACTGCCAGCCAGCACGTGAGGGCGGCATGCTTCCAAAGTGGCGTACTGGCAATCCTCGTATGAGGAGCCGCTGCCAACATTTAGGACCGCGCACCAAGGACCTTCTGCTGGGATCGCCTCGAACGAGATCGCGACGAGCGCTACGCCTGCAATCGCCAGAATGCGCACCATCTTTCACCTCCCCCGATATTCAACAATACTAACCCGCTACCTGCCGGATTATTACGCAAATGCCGAAAACGCCCGATCAACTCTTCGAAGCCCTCAACAACCTCGGCATCAAGCACTCGAGCGTCAACCATCCGCCACTGTTCACCGTGGAGCAGTCACGAAACCTGCGTGGACAAATTCCGGGGGGCCACACTAAGAACCTGTTTTTGCGTGACAAAAAATACGACATCTACCTGGTGGTCGCGCTGGAAAACGCGGACATCGACCTGAAAAGCCTGCATCGGCAACTCGGTGCAAGCGGCCGATTTTCATTTGGCTCAGCAGATCTCCTGCGAGAAGTCTTGGGTGTGGAGCCTGGGTCGGTCACCCCTTTTGGCGCAATCAACGACACCGAGGGCCGCGTCAAGATCATTCTCGATACCGTCATGATGGAGCACGAGACGCTCAACTATCATCCGCTGGTCAACACAATGACCACATCGATAAAACGCGACGATTTGGTGAAATTCCTCGAATTCACCGGGCATATCCCCCGAATGGAGCATGTTTCCGGGCGCGCCTCGAACATGCCTTGATGATTGCGTTAGCTTCCCCGATAACCCATCTATTGAGGTAATTGGCCGCCGGTTTCGTCCGGCGAAAAAGGCTATCGGCAATGCTGCAGAATGGCGGGGCAACAACGATGACGGCCGACGTGGTCAAGGAGACGACCACGCAAGGTTTTATGAAAGACGTCATAGAGGAGTCCAAGCACCAGCCGGTGCTCGTGGATTTCTGGGCGCCATGGTGCGGTCCGTGCAAGCAGCTCACGCCGGTTCTCGAAAAAGCGGTCAAGGCTGCAAAAGGCAAAGTGAAGCTCGCAAAGATGAATATCGACGAGCATCCGGCGATCCCTGGCCAGATGGGCATTCAGTCGATTCCGGCGGTTATTGCATTCTCCAACGGTCAGCCGGTCGACGGATTCATGGGGGCGTTGCCCGAGAGTCAGGTGATGGCATTCCTGGAACGCCTCACCAAGGGCGCCGTCGGCGCAGAAGAAAAGGATCTGCTGAAAACCGCTGATGCAGTTTTGGCCGAAGGCAATGCTGCCGGCGCCGCCGAAATCTATGCCCAGTTACTTGCTGAGGACGGCGGCAACGTTCAGGCGCTTGCCGGTCTCACGCGCTGCTACGTTGAAACCGGCGCGCTCGAACAGGCGAAGCAAACCCTTGCGCTCGTTCCGGAAGCGAAACGGAACGAAGCGGCTGTCGCCGCCGCGCGCGCCGCGCTTGAAATAGCCGAACAAGCAAAATCGCTCGGACCGATGGCGGAGCTGGAAGAAAAAGTTACAGCCGATCCGCTTAACCATCAGGCCAGGTTCGATCTGGCCGTGGCGCTCAACGCGAAGGGCAAACGAGAGGACGCGGTGAGGCATCTAATCGAAATCGTCAAACGTGACCGCAAATGGAACGACGACGGCGCGCGCAAGCAGCTCGTTCAGTTCTTTGAAGCCTGGGGTGCAACCGATCCGGCCACTGTCGAGGGTCGTAAGCGGTTATCATCGATTTTGTTTTCGTGACTCGTGATCGTCCCGTCCCGGCGACGGCACCGGGCGGCGGAGTGAAACGAAGATGCCGATGAATGCGCAGTATCGTGGTCCGATCGAAATGCCGGGAGTGATCCCGGTTTTTCCGTTGCCGGGTGCGTTACTTTTGCCGCGCGGGCAGATGCCGCTGAACATCTTCGAGCCTCGCTATCTCGCCATGGTCGACGATGCCTTGCGCGACGGCCACCGGCTGATCGGCATGATCCAGCCCGACGTTGCGCACACCGGCTCGGCTGATAAGCCATCATTGTACAAAATCGGCTGCGTCGGACGCATCACTCAGCTGTCCGAAAGTGGCGACGGCCGCTATCTGATCGAACTCACCGGTGTCGCGCGGTTCCGCGTCGAGGAAGAGCTCAAGGTCGCCACGCCATATCGGCAGTGCCGCGTCACTTACGCACCCTTCGCCGACGATTTTGTCGCCCGCAAGGGAGAGAACGCGGTTGATCGTACTGCCCTGCTCGCCGCGCTCACGGAGTTTCTTAAAGCCAATGACCTCAAGGCCGACTGGGAAGGAATCGAGCGAGCTCCCAATGAGGCGCTGGTGAACGCGCTGTCGATGATGTCGCCCTACGGCACCGCGGAAAAGCAGGCCTTGCTGGAAGCGCCGGACCTCAAGACTCGGGCCGAGGTCCTGATCGCCATTACGGAAATCGAGCTCGCCAAAAGAAATACCGAGGGCGAACCGCAACTGCAGTAGAATTCCAGCTACCCAACCGGGGCCTAACCGGAATGGTCGGGACAAACCTGACCATGACAGACTAGTATGGCGGACAATCGCTGGAGCTAGCATGTCCACAGTCCCCCCGACCGAACGGCCGCCAGGCAGCGTCGATCCGAAATTGCTGGAAATACTGGTCTGCCCGATCACCAAAGGGCCGCTCGAATACGATGCCGAGAAGCAGGAATTGATCTCCCGTAAGGCCAAGCTCGCCTACCCGATCCGCGACGGCATCCCGATCATGCTGCCGGAAGAGGCGCGCCGGCTGGAGTAATCGTGACAGACGAATTTCTGATAGGTCATCGCCGGGTCCGCCCCGGCGATGCTGCGAAAAGCCGCGACTGACCAGGGAGAAATGAAAATGATCAAAATTTGGGGCCGCAATACATCGTCGAATGTGCAAAAGGCGATGTGGGCGGTCGGCGAGCTCAAGCTCGAGCATCAGCGTATCGATATCGGCGGCACGTTCGGCAAGAACAAGGAAGCGCCCTATCTCGCCATGAATCCAAATGGCCTCGTGCCAACTCTCGAAGAGGAAGACGGCTTCCTCCTGTGGGAATCGAACTCGGTCGTGCGCTATCTCGCCGGCAAGCATGACAAGAGCGGGACGCTGGAACCGAAGGATCCGAAACAACGTGCACTGGCGAGTCAGTGGATGGATTGGCAATTGTCGGTGGTCGGGCCCGCAATTTTCCAAGCGTTCTGGGGCCTCATCCGGACACCGGCTGAAAAGCGCGACATGGAAGCGATCAAGACGTCACAAGACAAGACGACCGCGGCGATGAAAATTCTCGACGCGCAACTAAGCAAGACCCAATACGTTTCCGGATCGTCGTTTTCGTATGGTGATATCCCGGTCGGCATCATGTGCTACCGCTTCGTGCAACTGGTGCCGCAGCGTCCGCCAATGCCGAATCTCGACCGCTGGTACAACGCGATCTCGTCGCGCCAGGCGTTCAAGGATCATGTCGGCAGCATTCCACTGTCGTGAATACGGCGCGTAAACCGGGGCGCTGCCTGGGTCTTGTTGGCGGCCTCGGTCCAGGTGCGACTGTTCACTATTACCGGGAACTGGTAGCCGCCCACGAGCGCCAAGAACGTTCCCTGCGGATTCTGATCACGCATGCGGATATCGAGCGCGTCTATGCCGCGGTGAATGCCAAGGATTTCGAAGGTCTCGCACGCTATTTCGCCGCCATGATCGCAGACATGGCAGCGGGCGGCGCCGAAATCACCGCTATCGTTGCCGCAACCGCTCACATTTGCGCGCGGGAGCTCGCAACGCTATCGCGGCTGCCCTTGATCAATATGCTCACGGAAGTACGCCAGGCAGCGGATGCAAAAGGCTTGAGCCGCGTCGGTTTACTCGGGACCCGTTTCACGATTGAAAACCGGATGTTTGGTTGCCTCGAGGGCATTGAAACAATCATGCCGGACTCGGAGCGAATCGAAAAAATCCACGAACTGTACAAAGAGTTTGTTGAGGGCCGTGGATCGGATCAAAAAGCCGACGAATTGCGAAAAATTGCGCAGCAGTTTGTGTTGCGCGACGGTGCTCAGTCGGTGTTGATCGCGGGTACCGATCTCTCGAACGTGTTCGACGAAAGCAATGCTGGTTTTCCAATGATCGACTGCGCCCGCGTCCATATCGACGCGATCGTGCAGCAATTGCTCGATTAAAGCGTCTCACCCTTCAGCAGCTTCGGCACGTCGCCCGTCAATCCTGCCGCTTCACGGATGAACATTCGCTTGAGCATCGGCATCCGCTCGACGAGTCCAAGGCCAATGTCGCGGACGAGACGCAATGCATCGGAGCGATTGGAGAACAGTCGATTCAATCCGTCCGTCGCGATACCCATGGTCATGGTGTCGAAACGCCGCCAACGTTGATATCGCTCAAGCACGTCCGGCGCGCCCGGATCGAGGCCGAGGCGCACCGCATCGGCGACGGTTTCGGCGAGCGCCGCAACGTCGCGGAGTCCCATATTGAGCCCCTGTCCGGCGATGGGATGGATGATGTGGGCCGCGTCTCCGACCAGTGCCAACCGCTCGCCAATGAATGTGCGCGCGGTGAACAAGCCAAGCGGAAATGCACGCCGCGGTCCTGCAACTTGAATGTCGCCGAGATGCAGGCCGAAGCGCTTCTCGAGCTCGGCGTGAAATTCATCATCGTGCAGTGCTATTATGCGTTCGGCCTCGCGGGAGGCCTCAGTCCATACGATTGAGCAGCGCTTGCCGACTAGCGGCAGAATCGCGAAAGGCCCCGCCGGCAAAAAATGCTCCTCGGCACGGCCATTGTGCTCGCGCTCATGCGCAACCGTCGTGACGATCGCGGACTGATCGTAGTTCCATCCATGTGTGGGGATGTCCGCCTGCTCGCGGATCAATGAATGCGCACCGTCGGCGCCGACGAGAAGGCGCGCAGTGATGCTTTCGTCGTCGGCGAACTGCACCTTGATCGAATTTGGCTCGGCGGCAAAGCCCGCAATCGACGTCGCCCGCAACTGCACGCCGAATGATTTTGCTTTTTCCGCAAGCGCATCAACAAGATGACGATTCTCTATCATATGCGCGAAGGGCTCGCCCTCTTCCACCTCGCCGCCGAAAGTCAGGAACGTCGGGCGTACCGCGTCATCGAGTTTTGAGTCCGTGACGACCATGTCGAGAATCGGCTGCGCATTCTCAGCAACCGCATCCCATACCCCGATCGCCTCGAACAAACGGCGGGCAGCTGCAGCGATCGCCGAGGCGCGCGGATCCCTGGAGCGGGCGTGCGCCAGCGCCGGATCGGCGACCGTCACCATGAATGGGTCGCCGAGCCCCTGCCGTAGCGCGATTCCGAGCGCCAAGCCGGCAAAACCGGCTCCGCCCACGACAACCTCGGCCTGAGGACTTTGGCCGCGCTTATTCATCGCCCATTCCTTGTAAATCGGGCCGCAGCATAGCAGGTTGAGGGCACACTTTGACCATTTCGGGCTTTCACATGTCGTCCGCCGTTCAAGACCTGCTCAATATTCTCGACCTCGAGCCGCTCGAAGTGAACCTGTTCCGCGGGCGCTCCCCGCAGGTCGGCTGGCAGCGGGTCTTTGGTGGTCAGGTGATCGGCCAAGCTCTCGTCGCAGCGGTACGCACCGTCGATGCCAGTCGCCCGCCGCACTCGATGCACGCCTATTTCCTGCTGCCGGGCGACCCAAAAGTTCCAATCATCTATGACGTCGACCGCATCCGTGACGGCAAGAGCTTTACGACGCGTCGCGTCACGGCGCGTCAGCATGGCCATCCGATTTTTTCCATGGCGGTGTCATTTCATACCGACGAACCGGGCCTCGATCATCAGACCAAGATGCCTGACGTGCCGCCGCCGGAGAATCTTCCGAGCGACTCCGACATGCGCGAGAAACTGTTGCCGACGATGCCGGATCCTGTTCGAAAGTACTACGAGCGTGACCGGCCAATCGAATTACGCCCGGTCGAATTCGAACGCTACCTTGGCAAGAAAATTCCCGGCGGACATTTCAACATCTGGATTCGCACCACTGGCAAGCTTCCCGATCTTCCCGCCATCCACCAGTGCGTGCTGGCCTATGCGTCCGACATGATGCTGCTCGACACCGCGCTTGCCCCGCACGGCCGCACGCTGTTCGAAAAGGAATTTATGGCTGCCAGTCTCGATCATGCCCTATGGCTGCACCGCCCGTTCCGCGCCGATGACTGGCTACTGTACGCGCAGGATTCGCCGAACCTGCACGGCTCGCGCGGCTACGCGCGTGGACTTATATTCAAACGCGACGGAACGCTGGTCGCCTCGGTGGCCCAGGAAGGGCTGGTACGTCAACGACGAGAGACCTGAAGCGGTACATGACGCGATTGATCACGATCTGCGCAACTTTGATCGCGCTGTCAGTGTCGGCATTCGGCGCATCGGATAAGCAGCCGGCGCCGTCGGGCGCGATGCAAGGCGCTCCGCCGCAATACACCCATTTTACGATCTCCGAACTCGAGCGCGGCTTTCTTGCACTCGCCTTCGGCTCTGACTTGCGCATCGGCGCCCGTCCGCTTGGTATTCGACGTTTCGATCATCCGATCCGCGCGCGTATCGTGGGCGGCGGCAGCGTCGATCGCACGATGGCGATGTCACATATTTTGAGTGACTATGCACGTGAGGTACCCGACCTTCAGCTGAAAGAAACCTCGGCCGCCGATGCAGACGTGGAATTGCGGCTGATCGATGAGAAGGACTTTCAATCAGCGCTGAAGCTCGCGTTCGGCGCCAAGGTTGCAGGCACCTTTGTTGCTCGCACCGACCCGCAGTGCATGACCAGCGTCAAATCGACCGCCGATGGTTTGATCGTGCGCTCGGTGTCATTCATCATTGTAGACAAGGGCGACGATGTCTTCTTCGATTGCGCCTATCATGAACTGTTGCACGCGTTTGGATTGTCTAACCACGACCAGCGCAATCCATGGACAACCCTCAACCAGAAACGGATGGTTGGCTATCTCACGGTCTATGACCGTTCGCTGCTGACGCTGCTCTATGACCAGCGCATCAAGCCCGGGATGACGGCGCGTCAGGTGCGCGCCTTGTTACCTCGATTGATTACCGAGCGCGGGTTGGCCTTACCATCCGCACCGATGAGACAGTAATACTGCCCTAGTTTGCCTGTGCAGTGGGCGTCTGCCTGTGGGTACAGCAACTTACCCGCTTAAACTTTGGGCCCGCTGTCGCTAGCTTATTGGGCAGGCCTGAGCCTGTCCTCAATGGGGCAGGCTTTAACGCACATGACCTCGCCCGAAGCGAGGAAATCAAGAATTGCGCCAGCAGCGGCGCCGGGGGAAGCAAGCCATGAAGCTGGTCATCGCTGTCATAAAACCCTTCAAGCTCGATGAAGTGCGCGAGGCCCTTACCCGGATCGGCATACACGGCATGACTGTGGCCGAAGTGAAGGGCTACGGACGGCAAAAGGGACATACCGAGATCTACCGCGGCGCCGAATACGCGGTGAATTTTCTTCCCAAGTTGCGCCTCGAAGTCGCTGTTGCCAGCGAGCAACTCGAGCAAGTGATGGAACAGCTACAGGCAGCGGCGCGAACCGGACAGATCGGCGACGGCAAGATTTTTGTGACGCCCATCGAACAGGCGGTGCGCATCCGCACCGGCGAGACTGACGTCGACGCACTCTAGAAAACAAAAGATGACATTGGGGAGATGATTATGAAACAGGCGTTCCTGCGCCTCGCTCTGGCCGCGATCATCGTCGTCGCCACGTCACCGGCCTTCGCGCAAGGTTCAAAGATCGACGGTGCCGACACCGCCTGGATGATTGGCGCGACCGGCCTCGTGCTCATGATGACGATTCCGGGCCTAGCCCTGTTCTATGCGGGGATGGTGCGCAAGAAAAACGTGCTCGCCACGATGGCGCAAAGTCTTGCGGCAACCTTCTTGATCTCGGTCGTGTGGGCGGTCATCGGCTACACCCTGGCTTTCACCGGCGAAGGTCCGTTTATCGGCACACTCGATCGTATTTTCCTCAACGGCGTCATGCTCGACACGGTGTCACCGCTCGCCAAGACAATTCCCGAGAGCCTGTTCATGATCTACCAGATGACTTTTGCCATCATCACGGTGGCGCTCGTTGCAGGCTCCGTCGCCGACCGTCTGCGTTTCGGAGCGTTCCTGTTGTTCTGCGTGTTCTGGCTGCTACTGGTCTATGTGCCGATCGCACATTGGGTTTGGGGCGGCGGCTTCCTTGGGACCTATGGTGTGATCGACTTCGCTGGCGGAACTGTTGTTCACCTTAATGCGGGTGTCGCCGGCCTTGTTGCTGCTTATGTGCTCGGTGCGCGGCGCGGCTACGGCAGCGACAATCTTGCTCCATACGATCTGACTCTGGCTGTTATCGGTACCGGCCTTCTTTGGGTCGGCTGGTTTGGATTCAATGGTGGTTCCGCGCTCGGTGCCAACTCCCGCGCCGCAATGGCGATCGTATCGACACATCTTGCCGCAAGCGCCGGCGCCTTCACCTGGATGGCACTAGAATGGTGGACACGTGGCAAACCGTCGGTGCTCGGAATGATATCCGGTGCAATCGCCGGCCTTGGCACGATCACGCCGGCATCTGGGTTCGTGCTGCCGATGCAAGGCGTGCTGATCGGAATCATCGCTGGCGCCATTTGTTTCTGGGCTTGCACCTGGCTCAAACTCAAGATCGGCTACGACGACTCGCTCGACGTCTTTGGCGTGCACGGCGTTGGCGGCTTCACCGGCACGTTGCTGGCCGGCGTATTTGCAGTCGGCGCACTTTCTGCAACTGCGGAGGCGCCCGGCGGAACTCCCGGTCTGCTCGAGGGCAATCCGCAACAAGTCGTCGCTCAGCTCTATGGCATCGTTGTCACTTTGGTGTGGTCGGGCGTGGTGACCTTCGTAATCCTGAAAGTCATCAGTGTGCTCGTTCCGTTGCGCGTGAAACCGGAAGAGGAGCTCATGGGCCTGGACGTGAGCCAGCACGGCGAGGCCATCCAGTAATCGGTCATTATCCGCGCCGGCTTCTGGCCGGCGCGGAACCTGGCTTTCCTTGTCTAATTTTTGAGCAGGCTCCTCGGGTCATGGCGCGACTTTAAGCGCCCGTGCGGCGTACCGCCGCCCCCGGCACAAGCGAACACAAAATCAACCTATGAAATCAATGGCATAAGAGCCGTCCGGGCATCTGGCACGGCGTTTGATTCTATCTCTGCGGCTGTGCCTGCGAAGCAAGCTTCGCGGGCGAGGCCCAGTGAACCTGCCCGCACTGAGTGACGAAACAAACGGGCTTAAGCGGGGATCGAATCCATGAAAATCGTCATGGCCATTATCAAACCCTTCAAGCTCGACGAGGTCCGTGACGCTCTGACCTCAATCGGCGTGCAGGGGCTGACCGTCAGCGAGGTCAAGGGGTACGGGCGTCAGAAAGGGCACACGGAAATCTACCGTGGAGCCGAATATGCGGTGAGCTTCTTGCCGAAGATCAAGGTCGAAGTGGCAGTAGACACCAAGCAGGTCGACAAGGTCATCAGCGCCATCACGGGTGCCGCCAAGACCGGACAGATCGGTGACGGAAAGATTTTCGTCTTCAATCTGGAGCACGCCGTACGCATCCGCACCGGCGAGAGCGACGCCGCGGCTCTCTAGTGACCCGCACCGCAAACAATACGGACAGGAGTAAAACCATGACGTTAATGAAATCCTCCCGTGCGGGACTCTTCGCTCTCGCTTTCGGGATTTTGCTTGGCCTCTTCTTGAGCGTGTCGTCGTATGACGTCTCGTACGCCCAGACGCAGGCACCGGCTGCCGCACCGGCCGCGCCGGCGGCGCCGCCCCCGGCGTGTGCAAACGATCCCGATCCAAAGAAGGCGGTGCTCGAAAAGTGTACGCCGAATTCGGGGGATACCGCGTGGATGCTCACCTCGGTGGCACTCGTGCTGATGATGACGGTACCAGGTCTCGGTCTCTTCTACGGCGGCATGGTACGCAAGAAGAATGTTGGCGACACCGTGATGACAAGTTTCGCGGTGACGTGTCTCATCACCATTCTCTTCGCGGTGATCACATACAGTCTCGCCTTTACACCTGGCTCTGCATTCATCGGTGGAACGTCTCGTGCGTTCCTGCAGGGGATTCTAAGCGACATCTCGAACGGCACCGGCACGCCAAACGGCCTGGCGGTAACGATTCCCGAGACTGTCTATCTCTGCTTCCAGATGACTTTCGCCATCATCACTCCGGCGCTGATTGCCGGGGCTTTTGCTGAACGAATGAAGTTCTCTGCGATGCTGTGGTTTATCGGCCTGTGGGCGATCCTCGTCTATGCACCGATCGCGCATTGGGTCTGGGGCTCCGATGGCTTCA